>Ga0307442_1000110_pt1 | contig 32450 bp, 31 predicted proteins | sample SalMarWE160430MG_FD_202143 | JGI IMG/M metagenome (GOLD analysis project Ga0307442, IMG submission 202143) | Salt marsh sediment microbial communities from the Plum Island Ecosystem LTER, Massachusetts, United States - WE1604-30 | ecosystem: Environmental > Aquatic > Marine > Intertidal zone >...
TGAGTTCCGCGATAAGTTCCGCTAGCCGCTGTTTGAATTTTCGGTGCTCCATGATCGGTCTCCCTTAATGGGAACAAATCAGGAACTTGAGCTGCCGTCAATCCCCATACTCAGCGCGGACAGAGCCATTATGTTAATCCTATTCGTAATTATATAGCTGAGGAATCAATAAACCCGCGCCTTCGGCTCGATATATTGCACCTCATTGGTGAGGGTCCGCGTGTGCACGGGACGGTAATCGAGGCGCACGACCTTCGCCTCATAATCCGCCCAGGACAGCGTGTGCTTCATCCATTCCGCGTCGTCGCGGTCGGGGAAATCCTCGCGGGCATGCGCGCCGCGGCTTTCCTGACGGCTGAGTGCGCCGGTAATGGCCACGGCGGCCTGGGCGATCAGATTGTCGAATTCGAGCGTTTCGACGAGGTCGGAGTTCCAGACCAGCGATCGGTCGACGACTTTGATGTCCTCAGCGCTCCTCCAAATCTCCTCGACCCCCCTGCGCCCCTCCTCGAGGACTTCGGCGGTGCGGAAGACGGCGCAATTCGACTGCATGGTCTTCTGCATTCTCAGGCGCAGCTCCGCCGTCGGCGTCATACCATTGGCATAGCGGTAATGGTCGAGCCGGGCGACGGCGTTTTCGCCGGCATCGGATGGGAGCGCTGCCTGGCTGCGGCCGGGCTCGATCGTCTCGGCGCAGCGCAGGGCGGCGGCGCGTCCGAATACCACGAGGTCGATGAGCGAGTTCGAACCGAGCCGGTTGGCGCCATGCACGGACGTGCAGGAAGCCTCCCCGAGCGCCATCAGTCCGGGCACGATTGCATCGGGATCGCCATTCGCCGGATTGATCGCCTCGCCGTGATAGTTGGTCGGGATGCCGCCCATATTGTAGTGCGCGGTCGGGAGGACGGGGATCGGCTCGCGGCGGAGATCGACGCCTGCAAAGATCTTGGCGCTTTCGGTGATGCCGGGCAGGCGTTCGGCGAGAATCTTCGGGTCCAGATGGTCGAGATGGAGATAGATGTGGTCCTTCTCCGGCCCGACACCGCGGCCCTCGCGGATTTCCACGGTCATGGACCGCGAGACGACATCGCGTGAGGCGAGGTCCTTCGCATGCGGCGCATAGCGCTCCATGAAGCGCTCGCCCTCCGAATTCGTCAGATAGCCGCCTTCGCCGCGCGCGCCCTCGGTGATCAGCACGCCGGCGCCGTAGACGCCGGTCGGGTGGAACTGGATGAATTCCATGTCCTGCAGCGGCAAGCCGGCGCGCAGCACCATGGCATTGCCGTCGCCCGTGCAGGTATGGGCCGAGGTGCAGGAGAAGTAAGTGCGCCCGTAACCGCCCGTCGCCAGGATCGTCCGGTGCGCGCGGAAGCGGTGGACGGAGCCGTCCTCGATCGACATGGCGACGACGCCGCGGCAGACGCCTTCATCGTCCATGATCAGATCGAGCGCGAAATATTCGATGAAAAAGTCGGCCGAATGGCGCAGCGACTGGCCGTAAAGCGTGTGCAGCATGGCGTGGCCGGTGCGGTCGGCCGCGGCGCAGGTGCGCTGGGCGGGCGGTCCCTCGCCGAACTGGGTGGTCATGCCGCCGAAGGGGCGCTGATAGATCTTGCCCGCCTCGGTACGGGAGAACGGCATCCCGTAATGCTCCAGCTCATAGACGGCGTCCGGCGCATGCCGGCAGAGATATTCGATCGCGTCCTGGTCGCCGAGCCAGTCCGACCCCTTCACCGTGTCATACATATGCCAGCGCCAGTCATCCGGCCCCATATTGCCGAGCGCGGCGGCAATGCCGCCCTGCGCCGCAACCGTATGGGAGCGGGTCGGGAAGACTTTGGTGATGCAGGCGGTCTTCAGTCCGGCTTCGGCGCAGCCGAGCGCGGCACGCAGTCCCGAGCCGCCGGCGCCCACGACCACGACGTCATAGGTGTGGTCGGTGAAAGGATAGGCGCGGCCATTCATTTTCGGCGCGCTTACGCCATTTTCGGTGCCGTTATTCGCCATATTCAGCCTCCCAGGCTAAGCTTGACGATCGCGATGACGGAGGTAACTGCAATAATTGCGACAAAGGACGTGTTGAGTAACAAGAGCGTTATCTTGGACGCCTTACTATGGATGTAATCCTCGACGATCACCTGCATACCGATGCGCATGTGGTATCCCGCCGAGAAGGTGAAGAGCAGGGCAAGGGCAGCGACGATAGGAGAGGCGAAATAGGCGCGCACCGCTTCGAGGGGCTCGCCGGCCAGGTGGATCACCGAGTAGATGACGAAGATCAGAAGGATCAGATTTCCTGCTGCAGTCACGCGCTGCGCCCAGAAATGTTCGGTGCCCGATTGCGCTGAGCCAAGCCCTTTCACACGGGACAGTGAGGTCCTGTAGCTCGCCATTAGAACGCTCCCCATTTTGCCAGGCCGATGAACCAGATGACCACGGTGAGCGACAAAGATCCGATGATCGTTGCCCAGGAGAGGGCGCGCACCGAGGGAATGTCCAGCGCATGTCCGGTATCCCAGATGAAGTGACGAATGCCGCCGAGCGCATGATGGATCAGCGACCAGCTATAGGCGAAAAGCACGATCAGCCCGACCGGCGAGCCGGCGATCTCATTGGCGATGCTAAAGCTTTCCCGCCCGGCCGCCGCCGATGCCAGCCACGCAGCGATCAGCGCCGTGCCCAGATAGTTCGCCGCACCGGTGATGCGATGCAGGATCGACATCATCATATTGATATAGGGGCGGAAGATCGTCAGATGCGGCGACAATGGCCGCGCCGGCCCAGCCTCGCCATTCGCCATCGAATCTCACTCCTCGCGATGTTTCACTGCCGTTTTACCGCGCCGCACCATCAGCCGCAATGGTCCAGACCATCCCGGACACCGCCGAATGGCCATCTCTTGCCGCAGGATGATCTGCGCGCCCGCGTATATCTAATCGGACGAAATCAGATGAGTTCTTGAGCTCTTAACCACTTCAAGGATCGCTTGCAATGGTCAACAACCGCTCACGATGGCCGGCCGGCTTTGTCTTAAGTCTAACTCTCCTGTGCGCCTCGCTCTCGCCGGGCAGGGCGGAGACGTTTTTCGACAGCATCGAATCGGGGGGACGCGAGCGGACCTTCATCGTGGTCACCCCTGAGAGCGCTAAGCGCCGTGAAAAACTGCCGACGGTGATCGCTCTTCACGGCGCACTGATGAAAGGCGCATCGATGAAGCGCATTTTCGGCTTGGATGAACTGGCCGAGCGCGATCGCTTCGCGGTGGTCTATCCCGACGGCATCCGGCGCCACTGGCGCGATGGCCGCCCCGGAGCCGCTTCCGGTTCCGAGGATGTCCGTTTCATTCGTCAGCTTGCCGATCATATGGTGCGTTCCGGACTGGCCGATCCGGACCGGCTTTATCTCGTGGGCGTTTCGAATGGCGGAATGCTGACCTACCGGATCGCCTGTGAAGCGCCCGGCGTCTTTGCCGCCTATGCGGCGGTGATCGCGAACATGCCCGAGCGTGTGGCGGAGAGCTGCCGCCGGAAAGGCAGCGCGCCGATGCTGATCATCAATGCCACGCACGACCCGGTCATTCCCTGGGACGGCGGGGATATCGGCCGTTTCCGCAGCCGGGGCGAGGTGCTGTCGACGCCGGACACGGTCGCATTCTGGCGCCGCTACAATCGGTGCAGCGAGAAATCGGAAACGAAACCGCTGCCGGACAAGGACAGGACGGATGGGTCGACGGTGCTTGCGAAGCAATATATCGATTGCAAGTCGGATGCCGCTGTGGTCCTGCTGACGGTCGAGGGCGGCGGGCATTTGCCGCCGGGCGCGCAGGTGGGCGATCGGCCGCTTCTGCAGTCCATCCTCGGCGGTCCGGCCAATCAGGACATATCGGCGGCCGACGTCAGCTGGAAGTTTTTCAAGCGCTTCCCTCTTTGACGCGCAAGCTGTTCGAGCTGGAAGCATTCTAGCGCAACGCGCGTCCAAGCATGTCCCCGCGAAGGCGGGGATGGACGCGGGAACAGTTGCGCTCATCTTTTGAAATAGATCAACCCTCGTCCAAGTGAGTCCACTTGGACGAGGGTTGATCTAAAGGGGGCAAATCATGAAACGGTTTGTTTTGGCGATCCACCGCAATCTAGCGCCGCTGCTTGTGATATGCGCTCTTCTTAGCGGCGCGACAGCGGCGGCGGTGGAACAGCATCAGCCGGTGCCGGAGGAGGACTGGACCACTTACAAAAATGCGCGCTTCGGATACAGCCTATACTACCCTTCAGGCCTCTTCGAAGCCGAGTCGCCGCCGACAAATGGCAGCGGACTGACATTCGTCTCGGAGAATGGCCGCGCCAAGATCGTCGTGTTCGGCACGCATAATTCCGAAAACCTCTCGCCCAAGGAATATCGGCGCGTCCTGCTTGAGGAATTCGGGGGCTATGATGAGCTGGACTACAGTCCGACCGGCCGGACCTGGTTTGTCCTGTCAGGATATCGCGGTGAAAACATTTATTATCAGAAAGTGATTTTCTCCTGTTCCAACAGGATCATAAATGTCTTCAGCATGACTTTTCCCACAGTTGAAAAACCTCTCTATGCCGGGATGATCGAGACGATGGAGGACCATTTCAAGACCGGCCGCGGCGAAGACACGCCGGATGATTGTTAGGCGATCAAGGCCGTGCCGCGTTGCGCGGATTTGATTGGACGAATGGCCCGGCAGCGTGGCGATTTCCGGCGGCGAGTTGTGCTTGGCATTTTTCCCGCGATCGGCTAGGGAACGTTCGATGAAAGCGGCGCGTCGAATCCGACCAGTATCCGAAGAATATCTCACCCAGGGGAATGAGGCCTTTGTTGCAGGCCGCTTTTACCTGGCGGCTCAGGCTTTTACGAAGGCGCGTGACGCGGAGCCGCGCAATCCCGTCATTCTCTTCAATCTGGCGAGCGCGAAGGAGCGAATCGGCGAGATCGAAGAGGCGGCCCGGCTGTTGAGCGAGGCCCTGCGGAACCGCCCGTCCTGGATCGAGCCGGCCCAGCGGCTTGCTCTCCTGCTCGGCCGTTACAAGATCACCAACGCCAAGGATCTCGACGCGCACGGGCTGCTTGCGGCCTTCGCTTTCGATCAGGTCGACGAGCAGCCTGTCGCATCGGCGGCCCTGGCCTATCTGGAGGCGCATACATCGTTCGGTAAGGCGATCGAGCAGGCCGAAGCCGGCAAGGCCGACGAAGCCGCGCGCGCTCTGCTGCTGCGCCGGACCGACAAGGCGCTTTCGCACCCGCTCTTCCTGGCCGCGCTGAACAGCGTCAATTCCAACCCGCGCTGGGAGTGGCTGCTGACCGCGTTGCGCCGCGTGCTCCTCATCGAGGCGCCCGCCGAGCGATTCCAGGACAAGGTGCTGACGAGTTTCGTCCTCGCGCTGATCCGGCAGTGCCTTGCCAATGAATATGTGTTCGCGGTCAACGCCGAGGAAACGGGCCGTCTTGCCGAGAATCCGCTCGATCCGGGCGCTCTGGCCGGCGGCGGCGCGGATCAGGCCCGCCGGCTGCTGCTCCATCTGCTTTACCGGTCTCCGCTTGATCTCCTTGGCAAGAAGCTGCCGGCTGCGGAGTGCCGGAGCATCAGGCCGAAGGGGCTCGGCGAGCTGCTCGCGCAATCCTTCGAAGACGAGGACAGACAAGCAGGTCTCGCTGCGGACATTCCCAGTATCGGCGTGATCAAGGATGCGGTCTCGCAGAAAGTCGCGGGCCAATATGAAGCGCATCCCTATCCGCGCTGGACCAGCTTGCAGATGCCGCGGGAAGGAAGCGGCCGGGCGGCGCTGGAGCGCTTCCTGGCGCCGGAAAAGCTCAGCTTCATGGATGCGCCGTTCAAAGTGCTGATCGCGGGCGCGGGGACCGGCAAGCACGCCATTGCCGCAGCGGTTCGCTACGGGCCGATGGCCGATGTGGTCGCCATCGATCTGAGCCGGCGCAGCCTTGCCTATGGCAAGGCGAAGGCAGAGCAGCTGGGCGCGAAAAATATCCGTTTCGTGCAGGCGGATTTGCTGGAATTCGGCTCGGAGGAAGGGCCGTTCGACATTGTCGAGGCGATCGGCGTTCTGCACCACATGGCCGAACCCTTCAAGGCCTGGGAGGCGCTGGCCGCTTGCTTGCGTCCCGAGGGGTTTATGCTGACCGGGCTCTACAGTCCCATCGCCCGGCGGAACATTGCGCAAATTCGCAGCGAAGCGGACTATCCCGGACCGGGATGCGACGACGACACCGCGCGGGCCTACCGGCACAGCCTGATGAACCGCAAGGATGAAGCCGCAGCCGGCCTGACGCTATCGCATGATTTCTACACGCTGAGCGAGTTCCGCGACCTCGTCCTGCATGAGCATGAAAGACCGATATTCCTCTCCGAGATCGGGGCTTTCATGGCTCAGCACAACCGGCGATTTTGCGGTTTCAGTCTGCCGCGGCCGATAATTGATGCGTTTTTCGAGGCGTTTCCGAACGATCAGTGGCCTGGAATGTTCGAGAACTGGGCGGCTTTCGAAGAGCAACATCCGCGCACATTTGACGCCATGTACCGGATTTGGTGCGAGCCATCCGCGTAGCCCCGGCCAAAGACTGATGAGGCGCCGTCCGTATCGAGACAGCGCCCCCAGCCGTGGCTACAATGCGGGATTAAGCCGGATCCAGAATCAGCTCGGAGATCGCCAGCGCGGCATTGACGCCCGTCTGGCCCTGGATGCTGAGCGGCTGCAGCGAAATCGTGTCCTGCGATCCGCCGACCAGCAGATTGGCGCCTGCGCCGACCCCGGCGCTCGCTTCCGCGGAGGCGCCGACATAGCTCCCCGCGAGCGCCCCCTCGCCCAAATTTCCCGTCGGTGCGAGCACAGCCCAAGCTATCGTCGCCTTCCCAGTCACGCCGATATCGAGGCCGAACTTGTTGATCTCGCCGACATAGTCCTCCGGCTCGCCCTCGGCAGGGTCGAACTGGCAGCTCAGGCGCTTGCTGGAGCCGAATATGAAGCCGGTGCCGCCGCTCACCTCGCAGGTGAGCACGCCGACGCGCACACTGTCTCCCTGCTTGGCTTGAGCGGAAACGGCGCCCGCAAGAACGGCAAAAAGAGCCGCAGCCGCGGCGCTCTGCAATTTTCCAATTTTCATCGTTATTCCCTCCGTGAAAGAACAGCACAATCAAAACCCGGCATAATCAAGGCGGTTCCCGGCGGGCGGTCAAGTGCAGCCAGAACGGGGAGCCGGCATCGCCCTATCGGCGCCGCCCAAATCTCGCCTTCGGCCTGTCCCGGAAAGGGCACAGTGCAGCGCAGCAATCCCATGTCTTCCTTCGCTCTACACTTGGCGGCGTAAAAACGCTCCACGTGTTTTCCAAGTGCCGTGAGTATTTTTATGGATTTTTTACAGCCAAGCATGAAAAAAATTGCTAAGCCGTCGGCTTCAGCGCGGCTCTTGTGACTTGGCGCTGCCGAGATGTTCCACGCTTGATTTAGCAAGGTTACTGCTGATGAAACTTCTCGTAACGGGGCATCTGGGTTATATCGGAACCGTCATGGTGCCGGTTCTACTGAGGGCAGGGCACGAAGTCATCGGCTGCGACAGCGATCTCTATCAGGATTGCAGCTTTAACGCCGGAGGCGTAATCGCGCCCGTGCCGAATCTGCGCCGGGACATACGCGATCTGACCACGGACGATCTTGTCGGCATCGATGCGGTTATTCATCTCGCCGCGCTGTCCAACGACACGCTCGGCAATCTCAATCCCGAGGTGACCTACAGCATCAATCATCTCGGCACCGTCCAGCTTGCGAAAATGGCCAAGGCCGCAGGCGTGCAGCGCTTCATCGTTGCGTCCTCCTGCGCCAATTACGGTCATACCGATCACGACCTCATCGACGAGACCGGTGCGCTCAATCCGGTCTCGCCTTATGGGCAGAGCAAGGTCTGGTCCGAGCATGACACCGTTCCGCTGGCGGGGGAGGGGTTCTGCCCGGTCTTCATGCGCCTGCCGGCGGCGTTCGGCGTTTCGCCCCGAATGCGCTTCGACGTGGTGCTCAACAATCTGGTCGCCTGGGCTGTCACCAAGGGCGTGATCTATCTGAAGTCCGACGGAACGCCCTGGCGCCCCATCGTCCATGTCGAGGATGTTGCCCGCGCCTTTCTCGCGGCGCTCGAAGCGCCGGGCGACAAGGTTTTCAATCAGTCCTTCAATGTGGGCAGCAACGCGCATAATTACCGCATTCGCGATCTCGCCCAGATCGTCGTGGATCGCGTTCCCGGCTGCCGTCTCGAATTCGCACCGCACGCCGGATCGAGCCGCCGCTCCTATCGGGTGAATTTCGAAAAGATTGAGCGCATTCTGCCCGGCTTCAGGGCGGAGTGGGACGCAAGGCGCGGCACCGAGCAGCTCTACGAGGCCTTCTGCGCCTCCGGCCTGACGCTCGACGCGGTGGAGGGACCGCGCTATCAGCGCATTCTGCATCTCAGAAAGCTGATCGCGGACGGCGTCATCGACCCCGATCTGCGCTTCGCCTCAGCCCGCCGGGATCGGGAGCCGATGCCAGCGCTCGCGAGCTGACACGCTCGTCACGCAGCCGAGGTTGTTTTTTCCTGCCGCATTGATCCTGTGCGAACTCGCCTCACTGCGCGGGTGCCAGGGGGAGGGCGGGCGGTGCCGTCTCGGTCGGCTCCCGTGCCGCCGTTTCATCCGGTTTCTTGGCCGCCGCCTCATCCGGCTTCGGCTCCTCTTTTTTCGGCGGCGGCAAGACGGTCGGCGTCCAGGCGACGAGGTTTCTCGCCGTCTCCTGAAACGCTTCGTTCAGGGCCGCGAGCGCGGGCGCGGTGTCGGTCGATTTCGCCGGGACCGTTGCGTGGAAAAGCTTCGCGCCGAGGATCTTGCCGTCATTGTTCGCGATCTTGGCCGAATATTCGACATCGGCGACGGGGTGGGGATCGGTGATGATCTGGAAGCTTCTTAGGTCGATCAGCAGCTGATAATCGCCCGTAATCGCATCGGAATGGCCGACGCTGCCGATATAGCCGGCATTCTCGAAGCTCTGGGTGATTTTGGCCTGCACCAGCCGGGTGAGATTGTCGGCCCAGCGCGGCCCGGGCGGCAGGGGCGCGGCGCCCGGCGCCGGACGGTAGATGATGTTCTGACTGTCGAGCTGGAAAATTGCGGTCGGCAAGGGTACGGCGAGCTGGCCGGGCAAGGTCTTTGCCGGTGTGTCGAATTTTTCCGGTGCGACGAGGTCATAGACCTTGTCCGTGTCGGGTCCGCGCGCGCCGCCGGTCATGCGCTCAAGTCCCGCCAAGATCCCGTCGACCTTGTCTGAGTTGCGGGAGAGCGCGCCGGCGAACGTGTTCAGATTGCCGATCAGCTCTTTGAACGGCTCGGAATTGTCGTCGAGGATCGTGTTGAGCTTCAAAAGCGCGTTCCGCGCCGAATGGGTGACGGTCTGTCCTGCGCCCTTATTGGCGACGAGCTTGGGCGGCCTGTCATCCGAGGCAACGAGCGGCGCACCGCCATTGCCGCCGGTCAGCGCGATGGAAGCAACGCCCGTCAGGCCCTGATAGTCGAGGTCGACCGTCGTGTCGCTGCGGATCGGCGTGTCCGCGGCCACGGCGATTTCGGCGATAACCTCGCGGGGGCGGTCGAGGCTGATGCGCAATGCGGTGACCTCGCCGACGCGAATGCCGTTGAAGAGCACCGAGGAACCGCTATAGAGGCCGGGCACGGGACCGTCGAACTCGATGCGATAGGCCGTCCGGTTACGGAAGCCGCCCGCATTCTCCAGCCAGTAGACGAAGGCGAAAACGCCGGCGACCGCGGCCACCAGAAACAGACCCATCAGAATATAGCGCGCTCGAATTTCCATGACTCGCCCCTACATCATTGTTGCGTGATCTGGCGGCACGATCATCCGCGCGCGCGTCCCACCGAAATAGCTTTTCACCCAGGGATGGTCGGAGCTCAGCATGTCGCTCAGCGTGCCCTCGGCCACCACCACCCCATCGGCCAGAGCCGCGACGCGGTCGCAGCAATTCTGCAGGCTTTGCAGATCATGCGTGACCATGAAGACGGTCAGGCCGAGCGTCTGCTGAAGCGTACGGATCAGCTCGTCGAAATCGCCCGCTGAAATCGGATCGAGACCGGAGGTCGGCTCGTCGAGAAACACGATCTCCGGATCGAGCGAAAGAGCGCGGGCGAGTGCGACGCGCTTGGTCATGCCGCCGGAAAGCTCGGAGGGGAATTTCTCCGCATCCCTTACGGTAAGGCCGACCATTTCCAGCTTGGCCATCGCGACCTCGTCCATCAGGCGCTCCGACAGGTCGAGATATTCACGCATCAGAAACTGCACATTCTGGCGCACGGTCAGGGAGGAAAACAGCGCGCCATGCTGGAACAGCACGCCCCAATGGCGCTCCACGCCGCGTCTTTCCTGATCACTCACCTGATCGAGCCGCACGCCGAGCACTTCGATCGTGCCGCGCCGCTTCGGGATAAGGCCGATGATCGTGCGGAGCAGCACCGATTTGCCTGCGCCGGAGCCGCCGACAAGACCGAGGATTTCGCCCTTCAGCACATCGAGCGACAAGCCATTCAGGACGATCGTCCCGTCGAAGCCGACGACCAGATCCCGTAATTTGATTACCGCCTCTGCCATCCGCAGCCCCTTACATCCCGATCGCGGCGAAGAACATGGCGAAGAGGCCGTCGAGAACGATCACCATGAAGATCGATTTCACGACGGAATCGGTGGTCTTCAGCCCCAGCGACTCCGCGCTCCCCTTCACGCGCAGCCCTTCGGTGCAGGCGACGATACCGATGATCAGCGCCATGAAAGGCGCCTTGATCAGACCCACCTTGAAATGCGTCAGCGTGATCGCGTCGCGCAATCGTTCCGTGAAGATCTCCGGGGCCATGCCGCCATAAAACGAAGCGACGAGACCGGCGCCGAACAGGGCGGCGATGGAGCCGATGAAGGTGAGCAGGGGCAGCGCGATGACGAGCGCCAGAATGCGCGGCAGAATCAGCACCTCCACCGGGTCGAAGCCCATGGTCCGAAGCGCGTCCACTTCCTCCTGCATCTTCATCGAGCCGAGCTCGGCGGTGTAGGAGCTGCCGGAGCGGCCGGCCACCATGATGGAGACGATGAGCACGCCGATCTCGCGCGTCACGAGGATGCCGACCATATCGACGACATAGAGGTCTGCGCCGAATTTGCGGAAATGAAAGAAGCCCTGCTGCGAGATGATGCAGCCGATCAGAAAGGTGATCAGCAGGACGATTGGGATGGCCTGCCAGCCGACGCGATCGAGCTGATGGACGGTCGAGGTCAGGCGAAGATGGGCGGGCCGGATGATGACATTGAAAAGCGCACTGCCGATCGCGCCGAACATATTGATGAAGGGCAGAAGATCGTGCCCGAGCGCCTCCAGGCGCCGGCCGAGCCAATCGAACACGGCCAGCACGCTCCGGCGCGGCCCCTGCTTTTCCGGGGGCTCACGGTTCGCGTAGTGCATCCCCTCCAGGAGGCCGCGATAGTGATTGGGAAGATCGACGATGCTGGCGTTCTGGCCTTCGCCCTGCCATCCGCGCAGCAGCCGCTCCAGGAGCCAGGCGCCGAATGTGTCGAACTCGCGGACCTGCCCCATGTCGATCGACATGCTGTGGAGGCGTCCCGATGGCGCCGCATGGCGCTTGATCAGCGATTCCAGCTCGGCCGCATGCGGCGCGGTCCACGAGCCCCCGGCCGTGAGTTCGAGCCGCTCGCCGTTAACCGTGCTGTTTAGAACAGGCCCCGAATTCATCCCTCAGCCCACCCGGTTTCGAAACGGTGTCGTTAAGCGATGCAAGCATTAACCGGTTTGGGGTTAAAATAAAATGACGCTCAGCCGTTTGATGTTCGGGAGGGGGCTTGAATCTCGGGCTTAAGGGCTGTCAGACCTCAGGCAATCTCTTCGACGCGCACGACGCGAAAGGTGCGCAGCCGGTCGTCGTCATGCTCGCGGATTGAGACATATTCGCCGGGCCGGAAGAGATGATCGCCGAAGCGGTAACCGGACTCGTCGTCATCCACATCGCCGTGAATGTCATAATGAAAGGCCCAGAACCCGCCGGGCTTTCTCACCAGATGGCCGGTTTCCTCGTCCTCCTCGCCCCAGAAGCGGCGGGCGCGGCATTTGTCCCGATGCTTCTTCCAGGCCTCGGGGTCCAGATGCCCATCGTCGCCGAGCGGGGCAACGAATTCATAGCCATGGGCATGGCTCCCCTCCGGGAACTCGGGGTCGCGGGCAAGCTCGAGCCTTACCTTCTTCAACGTCATGATTCCGTGCTCCTGAATTGCGCGGGCGGGCCCTGCATAGCCGTTTCTTTACCCTGTTCGAGCGTGGAGGCAAAGGCATAAGGCATACGAGACCACGATATTGCGGGTAGAGCGATTCGAGCGCTCCCACATTGACCTAACGCAAAACGCCGCGGCCTGCATATCCGGCGGGCCGGCATCCCTAGAGCCCCTATGACAAAACCTCACGCCCTCTTGCCCTTTTTCGGCTGGCTTCCTACACCATTGTCCAAATTCGCCCCCGCAACTTCGGATTTGCTCAGCCACATGGTCCACCCCTCCGCCCAAAACCATCCACCCGTCCGCCACGGCAATATCGGCGCCCTGATTGTCAATCTGGGGACGCCGGACGATACGAGCTATTGGCCGATGCGGCGCTATCTGAAGGAATTTTTGTCCGACCGGCGGGTGATCGAGACCAATCCGGTGCTCTGGTGGTTCATTCTCAACGGCCCGATACTGACCAAACGGCCGATCTCTTCCGGCGAGGCCTACCGCGCCATCTGGAACACCGAGCGCAACGAATCTCCTTTGCGCACGATCACCCGCAGCCAGGCGGAGAGTCTGAGCGGGAATTTCGCGGATCATGCCGAGGTCGTGGTCGATTGGGCCATGCGCTACGGCAATCCTTCCATCTCCTCCCGGCTGGAACAGCTCCAGGAGCAGGGCTGTGAGCGCATCCTGCTGGTGCCGCTCTACCCGCAATATTCCGCCGCCACGACCGCGACGGTGTGCGACAAGGCGTTCGATGCGCTGAAAACGATGCGCTGGCAGCCCTCCATCCGCGTCGCGCCGCCCTATTACGACGATCCCGGCTATATCGAGGCGCTGGCGCAGTCGATTCGAGGCAGTCTCGCCACGCTCAGCTTCGAGCCGGAAGTGGTGATCGCCTCCTATCACGGCCTGCCGCTGGAATATTTCCAGAAGGGCGATCCCTATCATTGCCATTGCATCAAGACGACGCGGCTGCTGCGGGAGGCGCTCGGGTGGGATGAGCAAAAGCTGATCCACACCTTCCAGTCGCGCTTCGGCAAGGCGGAATGGCTCCAGCCCTACACGGACAAAACCATCGCTCGGCTGGCGGAGGAAGGCGTCAAGCGGATCGCCGTGGTGACGCCCGGCTTTGCCTCGGACTGCGTGGAAACGCTGGAAGAAATCGCCATGCAGGGCAAGGAAACCTATGTCGAGCAGGGCGGCGAGGATTACGCGCTCCTGCCGTGCCTCAACGACAGTCCGGAAGGCATGCAGTTCCTGGCCACACATATTCGGCGCGAATTGCAGGGCTGGATTTAGAGAAAAGAGCTTCTCTTCCGGCTCATTTTCTTAAAAACGTCTTAGAGAACACTGGAATTGTACGAATTAAGCTTTTCTTTGCCTGCCGCACTCCCTAAATGAAAATGGCCGTTTTCAGGAAAGGCCGTATTCAGGGGAGTTGCACGCATGTCGGGCTTTTCCATCTTTGTCCTCACTCTGCTTGTCCTGATCGTGATCACCGTCATCGCCACGGCGAAGGTGGTGCCGCAAGGCTATAATTTCACGGTCGAGCGGCTTGGCCGCTATGTGCGCTCGCTCAAGCCCGGTCTCGGCATCATCGTGCCCTTCATCGAGCGTGTGGGGCATAAGATCAACATGATGGAGCAGGTGCTCGACATCCCCACCCAGGAGGTCATCACCAAGGACAACGCGATGGTGACCGTCGATGCGGTCGCCTTCTTTCAGGTGGTTGATGCGGCCCAGGCCGCCTATGAGGTGAGGGACCTGGAATTGGCCATGCTCAACCTGACCATGACCAATATCCGTACGGTGATGGGCTCCCTCGATCTCGACGAGGCGCTGTCGAAGCGCAATGAGATCAATACCCAGCTCCTGCACATAGTCGATGAGGCGACCAATCCATGGGGCGTCAAGGTCACGCGCATCGAAATCAAGGACATCGAGCCGCCGGCCGATCTCGTCAACGCCATGGCGCGGCAGATGAAGGCCGAGCGCGACAAGCGCGCCGCAATCCTGGAGGCGGAAGGCGCCCGGCAGGCTGAGATCTTGAAGGCAGAAGGCCAGAAGCGCGCCCAAGTCCTTGCCGCCGAAGGGCGCAAAGAGGCGGCGTTTCGTGATGCCGAGGCACGCGAGCGCTCCGCCGAGGCCGAGGCGCGGGCCACCCAATTCGTCAGCGACGCCATCGCAGCGGGCAATATTCACGCCATCAACTATTTCATCGCCAACAATTACGTCAGCGCGCTCACCGAGCTGGCCAAGGCGCCCAACCAGAAGGTGCTGATGATCCCCGTCGATGCGGCGGGCATCATCGGCTCGATCGGAGGCATCGCCGAGATCACTCGCGAGGTCTTCGGCGGCCTGCGCGACGGCGATGCGAGGGGCGCGGACGGTGCGGCCGTCTCATCCGGAACTCAGCCGGCGGCACCAGCTGCGAAAGCGGGGCACGGCCGGACGGTGCCGACCGTTTCATCGTCCTAGTGATGTGACTCTGACATTTCGTTCCCTCAATGTCAGCCCAGCTCACTAGCTTAACCTTTTGTTATGGTTCGACTTATCCAAACGGATAAGCCACTTGTCGCCGGATTCATCCGTTTGGGTCGAACGACTAGATCAACTCTCGTTCAAGTGGAATCACTGGAACGGGGTCAAGTTGATCTGTATCGATAGGTTAGCGCAACTGTCCGCGTCCATTGGCGCGCGCGTTGCGCTAGCGGTCCGGAGGGGGCGGGCAGGTCATGAACGACATTCAGGTCATGAGCGATATTGTCGTGTTTTTCTCCAGCGAGCCGGGCTGGATCTGGCTGATCATCGCGGTTGCGCTCTTTACGCTCGATGTGCTGGCGCCGGGCTTCTACATGCTGTGGTTCGGTTTCGCGGCGGGCGCTGTTGGGCTTCTGGTCTTTGCGGCGCCGCTGCCGCCACTCTGGCAGATCCTCGCCTTCTGCGGCGCCAGCGTCCTGTCGCTGTTCATCGGGCGTGCGCTTTGGGGCGGACGCCGGGCCGATGTCAGCGACCAGCCGTTTCTCAATCAGCGTGCCCGGCAGCTTGTCGGCCGCACCTTCGTGCTGGCGACCCCGATCCAGGGCGGCCGCGGGCGCATCACCGCGGGCGACGGCTTGTGGAGCGTCCGCGGCCCGGACATGCCGCAGGGCAGCCTCGTGCGCGTCACCGACGCCGACGGCACCGTGCTGATCGTCGAGGCGGCGGAGGGGACGTAGGGCGGGCAGGCTCGCGGGCCGCCGGACGGCTTTGCGGGCGGCCTCTTGTCGTTTCCCATTGCGAAGACGTTCATAAAGCGCGCGCCGGAAGACCGAACGGCTTGATGCATCTCGGCTGGCGGGTCAGCCGCCGCGTTTGGATCTCTTCCCCACGGCATGCTCCCAGGCCATCTCGAGGGCGGCTCTCAATTCGGCGGTGCTAAGCTTGGCGAGGGTCGCGGTGGTCCAGCCCTGCCGTCCCCAGGCGTTGGGCACGGTGGCGAAGGCGTCCGGCGCCAGCAGGCATTTGAACTCCTGCTCGTCGGGCGCGAATTTGAAATTCGCGGTGCGGCCGTCAGCGGCGAGGGTGACGTAGGTGCGGGCCACTTTGAAGGCCGTGCGGTCGAAATGCGGAGCCTCGGTCGTCCCCTCCAGCGAGAGCGCAATCCGCCGCAAATCCCTGCCCGTCGCCATTGCCGCAGTTCAGGCGACGCCTGCGCGCAGCAGGTCGTGGATGTGAATGATGCCGACGGGCTTGCCGTCATCGACCACGAAGAGCGCGGTAAATGGACGTTCGGTTGAATTCATCAGGCCGAGCGCCGCGCTCGCCAGCGTGTCGGGCGAGATCGTCTTCGGCTTCGTTGTCATGATGTCGCCGACGCGCGCGGTCAGGAGATCCGGCCCCATATGGCGGCGGAGATCGCCATCGGTGATGATTCCGGCAAGCATGCCGGCCTCATCGACAACGCCTAGGCAGCCGAAGCTTTTCTCCGTGATGATGACGAGCGCTTCGCTCATTGCCAGGGTCTTCGGCGCCAGCGGAACCCGGTCGCCCTTATGCATGAGGTCGGACGCATATCTCAGATTGGCGCCGAGCTGCCCGCCGGGATGGAAAACCTTGAAATCGGTGGCGCTGAAGCCGCGCGCCTCCAGCAGCGCGATCGCCAGACAGTCGCCCATGGCAAGCTGCATGGCTGTCGAGGTGGTCGGTGCAAGGCCATGCGGACAGGCTTCCTTCGACACCGGTAGTCTGAGCACGATGTCCGAGGCGCGGCCGAGCGCGCTGTCCTCACGCGAGGTGAGCGCAATGAGCGGCACGCGGAAGCGGCGGGAATAGCTGAGAATATTACCGAGCTCCACAGTCTCACCCGACCAGGACAGGGCGATGATGACATCGTTGCGGGTGATCATGCCGAGATCGCCGTGACTGGCCTCGCTTGGATGAACGAAAAAGGCCGGCGTGCCGGTGGAGGCAAGGGTTGCGGCAAGCTTCTGGCCGATATGGCCGCTCTTGCCCATGCCCGTCACGATGACGCGGCCGCGCGAATCCCGGATCAGCTCGATGGCTGCGACGAAGGACGCGCCAAGCCCGTCGTCGATTACCTCTTTGAGCGCCAGAAGCCCTTTGATTTCCAGATCGAGCGTCCGCCGTGCCGAGCTGATCGGCCCGTCCGCTTCCTCGTCGGGTCTGTCGGAGGTCAATGCAGCTCCCCCGAGCCGCTCATTTCGAAGCATGGGCCTTGTCCTTCCCCACGCCGCATCTATCGTTTCAGCAGTTTATGCAATTCTGCGGCAAAACGCGGGCCGAATTCCTGATGGTCGAGCGCGAAGACGGCATTTGCGAGCAGAAAGCCGAGCTTTGAGCCGCAATCGAAGCTGCGCCCGGAATATTTATAGGCGAAAAAGCGCTGTGTCTTCATCAGCGTTTTCATCGCGTCGGTAATCTGGATTTCGCCGCCGGCGCCGCGTCCCTGACTGGACAGGATCTCGAAGATCTCCGGCTGAAGCAGATAGCGCCCCATAATAATGAGATTGCTCGGCGCTTCCTCGACGGACGGCTTCTCGACCATGGAATTGACCTGCCAGACCGGCCCGTCGCCTGGTTCGACGTCGACGATGCCGTAGCTCGACACGTCCTCCCGCGGCACTTCCTCGACCGCAATCAGATTGACCTTCTCGCCCGTCGCCGAAAGGTCCTGATAGACTTCCATCATCTGTGCCAGGCAGCTCCGTCCCTCCGATTTGACGAGCACGTCGGGCAGGAGGAGGGCGAAGGGCTCGTACCCCACAATGTCACGGGCGCACCATACGGCGTGGCCAAGGCCCAAAGGCTCCTGCTGGCGGGTGAAGCTGGTCTGGCCGGGGCCTGGAAGGAACTTCTCCAGCTCATCCAGCGCGGCAAGCTTGTTGCGCTCGCGCAGCGTGTGCTCCAGCTCGAACGGCCGATCGAAATGGTCCTCGATCACGCCCTTATTGCGGCCCGTGACGAAGGTCATGTGCTCAATGCCGCCCTGCCGGGCTTCGTCGACGACGTGTTGTATTGCCGGCCGGTCAACAACCGTCAGCATTTCTTTCGGCATTGCTTTGGTTGCGGGCAGAAAACGTGTGCCGAGACCGGCAACGGGGAATACGGCTTTGCGTATGGTTTGAGTCATTTGCGATGGTTTATCTCAAAGAAATTTCGCTCGTTTCTGGGCTTGCTCGATCCCGGTCTTATCGCCCAAAGTGTAAACGACGTCCAGAGCTGAGTGGTTACGGTTTCACCTTTGGGGACTGTCTGTGGGCGGCTGCCCGGGCTGCCAAATCGGGTCTGGAAACGCGCAGCGGTCTCTGCCAATATTCGCGATTCATGGGGATATGTGGAGCGCGGAATGGTTCATCCGGCGATCGGCCATAAGCTGCAAATCATCATTCTTGCCCTGTTTTGCGCAAGCCCGGCTCTGCCCGGTGCAGCACAAGCTGCGGCCGAGCCGGGAAGCTTCCGGAAATGGGTCTCCGATCTCTGGCCCGAAGCAAGAGCCGCCGGCGTCTCCCGCGCCACCTTCGACCGGGTTTTCGCCAAGCTGACGCCCGACTGCAAGCTGCCCGGCGTCTTCTGTCCCGGCGAGAAAAAGCGCCCGGCCGGACGGAAGCTGAGCGAGCGCACCGGCCTTCCACGCAGCTGCAACAGGATCACCCAGACGGAGTTTTTGCAGCCCGAGAAATACTTTCCGTCCAAATATTTGAGGCGTCTTGCCCTGCGCGGGCGGAGCATCCTTCAGGAGCTGGAAAAACAGGGGCCCGATGCGCACCGCCATATTCTTGAGATCGAGCGCTTCTTCCGCGTGCCGCATCTGATGCTGATGGGACTATGGGGCCGGGAGACCGCCTATGGTGAGGCCCGTCTCGATCACAACGGCTTCCGCGCGCTCGCCTCGCACGCCTATGCGGGCTATGAAAGCCGCCGCAAATGGAGCCGCGATCAGCTCATTGCGGCGCTGAAGATGGTCGAAGCCGGCCATATGAAGCCGGAGATGTTCCGAAGCTCCTATGCGGGCGCGACGGGCCTTACGCAGATCATGCCCGACGAATTTCTCGATTTCGCCGTCGATGGCGACCGTGACGGGCGGCGCGATGTCTGGCAGTCGATCCCGGACGCCATGGCGACGACCGCCAACGTCCTGAAGGACCGGGGCTGGCATAGCGGCGCAAGAAGCTGGGGCTACGAGATCAGGCTGCCTGAGCCGAGCGCCCGCTTCGACTGCACATTCGAGAACCGCGACAATCGCTGGCCGATCGGGCGCTGGAAGGACGAGTTCGGCATTGTCCGCGTGCCGAGGCTTGGGCGTGAGCAGCCGCCATTCCCGAATTTGCGCAATATCGCCTATCTGGTGCTGCCGGCGGGCGCGCGCGGCCCGGCATTCCTCGCAACGGAAAATTTCGATGTTCTGCGTAGCTATAACACCTCTGATCTTTACGCGCTGTTCGTCGGTCATCTTGCCGACCGCGTAGGCTGCGACACGGAAAACCGCGAATGCACCTTTTACAAATCCTGGCCGAAGAAAACCGGCGACGATTTCGATTTTTCGGTCGAAAACCTTTGCCGGCTGCAGGTCGCTCTGAAGGACCGGGGCTTTCTCGAGGGCACGCCCGACGGGCTTTTTGGTGCGCAGACGCGCGTCGCGATCGGCCGCTATCAGAAGGCGAAAAAGCGCAACCCGGATTGCTACCCATCGCGTTCCCTGTTCAAGGAGCTGCTGGGCCGAGGACGCTCGCAGGCGCTCAATACGCGCCAATAGGACGCCCGCTTGCCGCATGTGGGGCAAGCGCCGGAAAGGCCTTCCGTCCTTCACGGCTTCGCTTTAAACTTCGCGCCGGCAGGGGAAAGCGCGAGGAGAATTGAGCAGGAATGATCCGGCGTCCCGACATTGACGCGAACGATGTTCGTCTCGGCCATGCCGGCCGGATCGTGCTTTGGGCCGCAATCGTCCTTTGCGCCCTCGCGGCCATGCCGGTCGTTGCGGCGGCGCAGTCGAGCACCGCGGCGTTTCGCGCCCGCAGCTACATCAATCCCTTCCCGCAGACCGACCGTTATCATCTGCATGTGTTCGGCGATTATCTCGCCTCAGGTCTCGCAAGCGGCCTGGAAGAAGCCTTCAAAGATGACGGCACGGTCAAGATCATCAACTCCACCAAATCCTCGGCCGGCCTCGCCCGCCCGGACCGGACCGACTGGCTTGCCGATGTCGAGGAGCTCGCCAAATCCAAGCCGATCCACATTGCCGTTCTGATGATGGGCATGAACGATGTGCGCAATATCCGGCTGCCGGATGGCGTTGCGCGCTGGGGAACCGATGAGTGGCGCGATGCCTATGCCGTCGAGGTGGACAAGCTCATCAAGGCGCTCGAAGCACACAACATCGCGGTCTACTGGGTCGGCAATCCGATCATGGCCGCGTCGAAGACCAGCGAGGCGATGGCCCGCATCAACGATATTCTTCGCGAGCGCAGCTACATCAACGGCACGAAGTACATCGACACCTGGAGCGGCTTTACAGACCAGCTCGGTGGATACGCCGCCTACGGCCCCGATCTGACCGGACAGAACAAACGGCTGCGCGATTCCGACGGCATCTCCTTCACCACGCGCGGTAATCGCAAGCTTGCCAATTATGTCGAGGTGATCCTCCGCCGGGATCTCGCAGCGGCGCGGAGCGAGCGCAATATCTCCCTCGCCGGCGATAAGGAGGAACAGGCGCGTCTCGTCCCGAAGCCGCGCGAGGAGAGCCGGCCGGCAAAGACGGCGGATACCGAACCGCAGAGCGATGAGCCGTCCGCTGAAAAAAGTGAAGGGCAGACACCGCTGCCGGGAGCGCAGGACAATGGCGCGGCTGAGGAGCCGCAACCTGCTGTGGCGCCGGCCGAAACGCCGCCGCCGGGCGATTTGCCGCAGCCTGCTCTCTCCGTCTTTGCGAGTGGCTATTCGCCGCCCGGCGAGACGATTGTCGGCGATATCAGCGAGGGCGTCACGGGGCTCGCCACGGTCTCGCCCGTTTCGGACCTGAACGTCAATGTCGGCGAGCGCCGCCTTCCCGTCACGGAACGGCTCTATTATAAGACATTGGTGAAGGGAGAAGCTCTCGAGCCGAAGCCCGGCCGGGCTGACGATTTTCGATGGCCTAGGAGCTAAGCATCGCTTAGGGTCGGGTGAGTATTGCGTCAATGAGTGAGGGGTGACGGTTCGGTATGGAAGCGTCGGAGGGCTCCAGACTCCTGGGGTACGGAGTGCGGATAGCGACGTTGGGCCTGATTGGATTGGCTCTGGCGGGCTGTCTGCCTGAAACTGAATCCAAAGGGCGCAAGGGGGACAATCTCGGCTCGGCGGAAAGCGGGCAGGTCCAGACGGTGAGCGTCAACCGCTCGGATAAGAGCGCTCCCGACATCCGGCAAGCCAGCCAGGAGAGGACGATTTTCACAGCCGGGACGACGAGCGTCTCGGCCGAGGACGGCGTCCCGCAAATCCCCACGATCGAAGATATCCCAGAAGTTCCCGCCAATGTCGCGCTGAACCGGTTCTTCACCGCTCTCGCAAAGCTGGAGAAGGGGGGCGAGAAAGAAACCGTAACGATCCTTCACATCGGCGACAGCCACATTGCGGCCGACCGTTTTTCCGGCGGCCTGCGCGAGCAGTTTCAAAGCCGCTTCGGCGATGCGGGTCGCGGGCTCCTGACACCGGGGCTTTATCTGGCGCACGGCGTGAAGTTCGATCGCGGCGGCAAATGGTCGGTCGCCCTCAGCACCGGTGATGCCGCGGGCCCGTTCGGGATTACCGGCGCGAAGCTGACTGCGAGCGAGCGCGACGCATGGGTTCGCCTCACGGCCAAAGATCACAATTTTTCCTGGAGCGAAATCACGCTGGACAGCGGACCGGATAACGGCACCGTCCTGATCAGCCTGGACGGCGAGGTCAAGGAAGCCTCCACCCGGGCGCCAACGAAGGGCTGGCGGAATTACCGGCTCGAACGATCCGCCCGCGAGCTCATGGTCAGGCCGAAAGGGGACGGACGGGTCACGGTCCACTCCATCGCGATCGGCACGGATAAGCCAGGCGTACGGTATGTCAATCTCGGGCTTCCCGGCGCAACGGCGCTGACGCCGCTCAGCTGGGACCAGAGCTATCTGGAAGCGGATCTGAAGCGCCTGGCCCCCGACTTGATCGTCTTCTCCTATGGGACGGTCGAAAGCTTTAACGATCAGCTCGATCTGACCGATTATGAGGCGAAGGCGAGCGTTGCCATTGCCCGGCTGCGCCGCGCTGCGCCCAAGGCCTCGCTCCTGGTCATCGGTCCGCCCGATGTCGCGGAGATGCCGAAATTCGCGGCCCGATCGGTGCATATGAGCGACGTTTGCCGGGCGCTCAGTCCGGCCGAACGCGCCAACTATGCCGAACGGATCAAGGCGAACGATCCGCGTCTGGCGCGCTGGCATCCGCCGGTTCAGCTTGAGGCCGTGCGGGCGACGCTGCGGCGCCTCGCGGCCGCCCATAATGCACTGTTCTGGGATTGGTCGAAGCTGATGGGCGGGCCTTGCGGCATTCATGCCTGGGTGCACAGCAAGCCGCCGCTTGCCGCCAAGGACCATATCCATCTGACCGAGGAAGGCTCGAAACGGTCCGCGCGGCTCTTATTCCGAGAGATCATGACGGCCTATGACGCGGTGCGGACGGCGTCGGCTCAGAAGTGACGTGTTTCCGTCGGCTTCGATGCCGGATCAGACCAGCCTTCGGATCGGGGGCGCGGCGGAGGCTCGTTTGCCGCGCATCGCATGGGCAAGCACCTTGCGCATGACGCTCGGAAGCGCCGCACCGGGGAGTTCGTCCGCAGCGTACCAATCGCAGCCGGCGGGCGCGGCATTCGGCGCGATGCCCTGAGCGCGATAGACGTCCAGCTCAAGATGAAAATGGGTGAAGGTGTGGCCGACGCTACCGGTGAGCGCCAGCCATTCCGCAGCCAGCGGAGCGGCGTCCAGCGCACGCGCCCGATCCAGGCGCTCGCCCATCCATTCGCCCGTCGGCACTTCCAGCATTCCGCCGAGCAGCCCTTTGGGCGGCCGCCGCCGCAGGAGCACCGCGCCGTCACGCCGGATGGCAACGAAGGCCGCGCCGTAGCGGTTGGGCCTCTCTTTCTTCGCCGATTTCCGCGGAACCGAGGATGCGATGCCGCGCGCAAAGGCGGCGCAGTGCCGATTGAGCGGGCACAGCGCGCAGGCCGGCATCCGCGGCGAGCAGATCGTTGCGCCCAGATCCATCATGGCTTGGGTGAAATCGCCCGGCCGGCGCGACGGCACGAGCGTTTGAGCCAGGCGCTTGATCTCCGTTTTCGCGCCGGGGAGAGGGGCCTCGATCGCGAACAGCCGCGCCACGACGCGCTCGATATTGCCATCGACAGCCGCCGCCGGCTCATTATAGGCGATCGCCGCAATCGCCGCCGCCGTATAAGCGCCGATGCCGGGCAGTCTCAAGAGTTCCGCCTCGCTTGGCGGAAAGCGTCCGCCATGCCGTTCCACGACGCCTCGTGCGCAGGCATGAAGATTGCGCGCGCGGGAGTAATAGCCGAGCCCGGCCCATGCGGCGAGCACATCGTTCAGCTCGGCGGCGGCGAGGTCCGTGACACGCGGCCAGAGCGCCAGGAATTTGTGATAATAGGGGATGACGGCCTTCACGGTCGTCTGCTGCAGCATGATCTCTGACAGCCAGACGCGGTAAGGCTCCTGCCTGACACCGGGCGGCTGCCGCCAGGGCAGGGCGCGCGCCGAGGCGTCGTACCAGGCAAGCAGGTCACGGGCGAGGCCGTCCGCATCCATCGGCTAAGCGCCGGCCTTGGCCGTCTTCTTCGATGCCGTTTTTTTTGCAGGGCGTTTCGCGGACCGCTTCTTCGGCTTGTCCGGTTCCAGCCCGAGCCGGTCGGCGATCATCTCCCGTGTCTCGGCGATCCCGTAAAGCTCGACGAAGGAGCCGAAACGCGGACCCTGCGACTGGCCGAGCAGCACCTCATAAAGCGCCTGGAACCACGCCCGCAGCGGGTCGAACTGGTGCGCCTTGCCGACCTCGTAGACGACGGCCTGTATCTCCTCGCCGCTCGAGTTCTCCGGCAGTCCGCCAAGCTTTTCGTAAAGCTCGGTGATCACCGCGCGCTCCAGATCGGTCGGTGCACGGAATCTCTTGGTCGGCTTCACGAAGTCGTGGAAATAGGCGATCGCATAGCCGACCAGCTTGTCGAGTTCGGGATGGCTCTGAGGCGTCACGCCCGGCGCGTAGCGGCCGATAAAGCCCCAGAGCACGGCCTTGTCGTGCGCGTTCGAGGCGCTCACCAGATTGAGCAGCAGAGCGAACGTCACCGGCATCCGGGTCTGCGGCGGCTCGCCCTCGTGGATATGCCAGACCGGGTTCACCAGCCGCTGCTCCGGCGTCTCGTCCTGATATTTGCCGAGGAAGGTGAAATACTCATCGACAGCCTTCGGGATCACGTCGAAATAGAGCTTCTTCGCCGTTCTCGGCTTCTGATACATGAACAGCGACAGGCTTTCCGGCGGCGCATAGGTCAGCCAGTCGTCGATGGTGATGCCGTTGCCCTTCGACTTGGAAATCTTTTCGCCCTTTTCGTCGAGAAACAGCTCGTAATTGAAACCGTCGGGCGGCGTGCCGCCGAGCGCCCGGCAGATCTTCGAGGACAGCGTCACCGAATCGATCAGGTCCTTGCCCGCCATCTCATAATCGACGCCGAGCGCCGTCCAGCGCATCGCCCAGTCGGCCTTCCACTGGCACTTCACACGCCCCCCCGTCACGGGCGTCTCCACCTTCTCGCTGGTTTCCGGATCGACATAGGTGACCGTCCCCGCCTGCGGATCGCGCGCGATCATCGGCACTTGCAGCACCCGGCCCGTGCGCGGACAGATCGGCAGGAAGGGTGAATAGGTCTTCTGCCGCTCCGGCCCGATGGTCGGCAGGATGATCTGCATCACCTTGTCGTAGACGGCGAGCATCTTGAGCAATGTCGCGTCCATCACGCCAGATTTGTAGCATTCGGTTGCGGAGAGGAACTCATAGTCGAAGCCGAACGCATCCAGAAAGCGCATCAGCCGCGCATTGTTGTGCGCGGCAAAGCTCGGATATTCATTCGTGAACGGGTCCGGGATACTCGATAAAGTCTTGCCGAGATGCTCAGCGAGCATATCGCGGTTCGGCACATTGTCCGGCACCTTGCGCAGCGCATCCATATCGTCGGAGAAGCAGATCAGGCGCGTTTTTTTGCCCGTCATCCCCGCGAAGACGTGGCGGACCATCGAGGTTCGCGCCACCTCGCCGAATGTGCCGATATGCGGCAGGCCGGACGGCCCGTAGCCGGTGGAGAAAATCACCTCGCCGCCATGCCAGCCCGGTTTCCCGATACGGGCCGCGAGCTTGCGCGCTTCCTCGAATGGCCACGCCTTGGAGGCCATCGCCGCTTCAGCCAAAGCCGCATCGTTTTTCGCCATCATCGGACTTGCCTGCTCAAACAGTCATGAGTGTCAATGCGCCGCGACCGTAAAGCCGGTTCGCCAAGGCGTCAATTCGGCGGATTGTTGCGCCAGATCGTTGAACGCCGCCCGCAAGGCCGCCGAAGCCTACCGCAACCGTGCCGCTCTGGCCTTTCTCGACGACAGCGAGAAGGCGGCGCGCCTTTATGCAAAGGCGATCGAACTCGATCCGGAGGACTGGTCGAGCCTTTACCGCCTTGCGCTGATCCAGATGCGCATGGGACACGCGGACGCGGCCAAAGCGGCTGCGGAACGTCTGATGAATTTGCGCAACCGCATCGACGATCCGCATGTTGCTTATTATGGGGCAATTCTTCTTGGCGACATCGCCACAGCCAATGGCGACCGGACAACCGCCTAAAGCCACTATCAGGTAGCGCTGGAAACGCTTGAAGCTTTTGCCGATCGCGATGCGTCGAACGCGGAATGGCAGACGGACGTGGCGGTGAGCCATTACAAGATTGGATGGCTTGGCGGACCGGAGGCCTGCGCTCATTTTCGCACCGCGCTAGAAATCCTGAAACGGCTGAATGCGGAGGACAGATTGACGGCGGAGCAGAGGGACTGGATCGCCTTGACCGAGGCCAAGATCGCGGAGACGTGCTGAGGCGGTTTGCTCGCCACGATCGCGCCGCACAAAGAGGCGGGACTTTTGTTCTCCCGCTTGATCCAGCCCGCCTGAATCCCTACAACAGCGTCATCCAGACACGCCGATCAATCGGAGCGCCGCGACCCCATGACATCCAGACCCACCATCCAGGAAGCCTTGATCTACGCAATGGTGACAATGTCGGCGGTGGATCGCATCATTTCCGACGCAGAGCTCGCCAAGATCGGCAATATCGTCAGCCAGCTCCCGGTTTTTGCCACCTTCGATCAGGAGGATCTGATCAAGACCGCCGAGGCTTGCGGTAACATTCTGAGCGATGAAGACGGTCTCGACACAATGCTGACCGTCATCGCCGAGACGCTGCCGGAAAAGCTCTGTGAGACCGCCTATGCGCTCGCCGTCGAGGTCGCGGCCGTCGACCGGAATGTGCGGAACGAGGAGATCCGCTTTCTGGAACTGCTGCGCGACAAGCTGGGGCTCGACAAGCTCACCATCGCCGCCATCGAGCGCGGCGCGCGCGCCCGGCATCAGGTGGCGTAAAGCGTTTCTTCGCAGATTTGCATCGATCCCGCGAATGGGACTTAGAGCGTTATGGCGAGGTGGATTCTTCTTGCCCTCTCCCAAAGGTGAGCGCTTGTCGTTCACCGTAAAGGTTCGCGAATGCGGATAGCTCTGCGAGGCGGCATATTCTGTGTCGTCCCGGCCGAAGAGCCGGGACCGAATCGCCTAGATCAACCGACGTTCAACTGGAATCAGTTGAACGTTGAAAAGTTGATCTATTTCTTAAAGTTAGCGCAACTGTTCCCGCGTTCATCCCCGCTTTCGCGAGGACATGCTCGAACGCGCGTTGCGCTAACGACTCGGTAAGGGCTTGCCGATAGGCGATTGGATCCCGGATCGGCCTACGGCCGTCCGGCATGACGAGGTGGGGCCCGTAAACCCCGCGCTAATAAATCGCCAGCGGGAAATAGCGCAGCTGCAGCTCTTCGAACCGGCCGGAGGCGCGCACCCGCGCAAGGGCGTAATTGAGCACCTCCTTCAGCCGGATGTTCCCCTTGGCGACGGCGATTCCCACGCCTTCGCCGAAATATTTGCCCTCGAGGAAGCCGTGCCCCCGAAACTGACAGCAGCCCCCGGAATCGGAGCCGTTGATCCAGAACATCAAGCTGATGGCATCGCCGAACAGCAGATTGACCTTGCCCTCCTTCAAAGCGCTGCGGGCCGCATCGTCGCTGTCGAAGGGCACGATCTCGGACCCGCTGAAGAAGTGCCGAAGAAAAGCTTCATGCGCGGTGCCCTTGACGACGGCGATTTTGAGACCCTCCAGATCCTTGGGCCTGACGCTGGTGATGTCGGTTGAGGCGGCGCGCGCCACAAATTTCGCCGGTGTTGCATAATAGCTATCGGTGAAATCCGCTTGCGCGATCGTCTGCGGCGTGATCGCGAGCGAGGCGATCACCGCGTCGGCTTCGCCCTCTTTCAAGGCTGGAAGCAGTCTTTTCCAATCGAACGGATTGATTTCGCAAGTGACCTCCAGCTCGCGGCAGATTGCCCGCGCGAGATCGACATTGAAGCCGGTCAGCCTGCCGTCCTCGTCGCGATAATTGAAGGGCGGGTAGTCGGTTTCGGTGGCAAAACGCAGGGCGACGAGCCAGGACCAGTCCGGCCGCGGGCCGAGCGTCTCCTCATGCCATTGCGACGGGTTCGGCGTGGAGTCCTGTGCCGAGGCAGGCGCGGCCAGCGTCATCGCCAGAATGCCGGCGCAGCACAACCCAAGCACATCGCCAAGCAGGTGGGCGGAGAAAAACCTACGGAGTCCCATCATCTTGATCAGCCGCAATTCGATCCAACAATAAGCATTCGCCTCTATTTTGGCGATGGTTTTCATATGCGTAAACTTCGCGCTGATATATTTAATGCCATTGGACCTCCGGCATGAATTTTCCTGTATTGCGTAACCAGCCGGGTGAGCGGTTCGCCTGGCAGCCAGATCCCGGCGCTCCGGCCCCGTATCGGCTCGATCAACCGGAACCGCAACAAAGGGCGCTTGATCGCCCGCTCAGCGAAGAGGCGCTTCTCCTTCAGGCCGGCCTATCCTTTTCGACACTTTATCGCATCAGAAAGCTCGCACAACGCTGGGGTGTATCCGCCAGAGAGGCGGCCCTGTCAATCGGCGCGATACGCCCGCAAAGCTATCTTCGCGCGCTCGCGAGGGCGTTGGGACTGAGGCCGGACCAGATACGCGACCATGTCGAGATACACCGATGCTCCCCGGCGCCGGAGCCGCACCGGCTGCTCTCGGGCGGCCGGCCGGTCCGCCTTGAGACCCCGCGGCGCGGCGTTGCGGTCAATGGCGAGGATCTTGCGCCGGGCGCGGCTGCGGACCTCGTCAATGCGCTCGGCCCGGCAAAGCAGCGGCTGGCGCTGATGACGCGCTCCGCTTTCAGCGCCGCGATCACCAAAGCCTATGGTCCCGAGCTTGCCATCCGCGCCGCCGACGGGCTTTGGGAGCGAAATCCGCGGTTCAGTGCGGCAACGGCCTTGATCCGCTGGCAGATCGTCACGCTTGCCATCCTGGCCGGGCTGTTTCTCGGCGCGATGATCTTCACCCCGCGAGAAGCGCTGCTCGTCTATGCCGCGGCTCTCTCGGTCATGTTCCTGCTGACGATTCTGCAAAGAGCGGCAGCAGCCTCCTATGCCGGCTTTCGTCAGATCGCAAGGCGCCGGACGCGCTATCGCCGTGTGCGCGATGCCGAACTGCCGCGCTATACGGTGCTCGTCGCCATGTTCCGCGAGGCCAGGGTTCTACCGGAGCTGGTTGCGGGCCTGCGCGCTCTCGACTATCCGGTGGCGAAGCTGGACATCAAGCTCGTGCTGGAGGAAGTCGACGAGGAGACCATCGCGGCGGCGCAGTCTCTCAAGTTGCCTGCGCATTTCGAAATTGTGATCGTGCCCGACGGCAAGCCGCGCACCAAGCCGCGCGCGCTCAACTATGCGCTGCAGTTCGCCGGCGGCGATTATCTGGTGATCTATGATGCCGAAGACCGGCCCGATCCCAATCAGCTGCGCAAGGCGGCGGCGCATTTCCGCAGCGCCTCCTCGCAAGTCGTCTGTCTGCAGGGAAGGCTGACATTCGACAATATGTTCGAGAACTGGCTCTCCAGGCAGTTCACCATCGAATATGCCTCGCTCTTCGGCGGTATTCTGCCGATGTTGGGCCGCCTGCGTCTGCCGATGCCGCTCGGCGGCACCTCCAACCATTTCCGCATCAGCACGCTGCGCGCGCTCGGCGGCTGGGATGCGCATAATGTGACGGAGGACGCCGATCTCGGCATGCGCATCTATCGGGCGGGGCTGCGCGCGGAGGTTCTCGACTCGGTGACCTATGAGGAAGCGGCCTGCCAGCCGGGCAACTGGCTGCGGCAGCGGACAAGATGGCTCAAGGGCTGGATTCAGACCTATTGCGTGCATATGCGCCAGCCCTTGCGGCTGATGCGCGAGCTTGGCCCGGTCGGCTTCCTCTCCTTTCAGGGGCATTTCGCCGGGATCATCATCGCCGCGCTTGTTCATCCCTGGTCATATGTGCTGATCATTCATGACGCAGCATCCGGTCATCTCTTTGCGCCACCCGAATCGTTTTTCGGCCAGCAGATCCTCGCCATCGCCCTGTTCAACCTGATCATCGGCTATGGCGCATCTCTGGCGCTCGGCTTTTCCGTTCTGCAAGGGCGGCGCGTGCGGATGCTGATCCCGCAGCTCGTCTTCATTCCGGTTTATTGGCTCCTCATCTCCGCTGCCGCCTATCGCGCCCTTTACCAGCTCGCGACCCGCCCCCATTATTGGGAAAAGACGGAACATGGCGTGTCGAAATTGAAACGCGGGCAGCCGGAGCGACTGAAGTGAGCCCCATGGACGATGAGCTGACGCCGGAGGCGGTGCTTTCTTTCTGGTTTTCCGAGGCGGTGAAGCCGAAATGGTTCAAGCCCGACGAGGCCTTCGATGCCGAGCTGAAGGAGCGCTTCGGTCCGGCTTTGAACGAAGTCAGATCCGGCCAGCTCGATGCATGGGCCGAAACGCCCGCAGGTGCGCTCGCGCGCATCATCCTGCTCGATCAGATCCCGCGTAATATCTACCGTGGCTCGCCGGACGCCTTCGCCTCCGATGCGCAGGCGCTGGCCGCTGCGAAACAGGCCGTATCGCGCGGGTTTGACGCCGGGCTCAGCCCCGAGGGGCGCCAGTTCCTGTACCTGCCTTTCATGCATTCGGAAAACCTTGCCGATCAGGACGAGGGCATGGCGCTCTATGCCGCGCTCGGGCTCGATGAACAGCTCGACTATATGCGCCAGCATCGCGACGTGATCGCGCGCTTCGGCCGGTTTCCCCACCGGAACGAGATCCTCGGCCGCAGCTCGACAGCCGAAGAGCTGGCCTTTCTGGACGAGCCCGGCTCCCGCTTCTGATGCTCGGCCTTCAGGTCGCCTGCGGCGTTCTTGCGGACAATGCGAGCATCACCATCGCAAAGCCTGTAAAGATCAGCTCGATACCGACCAGAAGACCCAAGGCCCATGCTGCGCTGCCCGGCAAGCCGATCCAGATCAATAGGCCGATGCCGATACCGAGAACACCACTGGCGAGCATCCAGCCCCAGTTTCGAAGAGGCCTGCTTTGAAAAGCCGATATGATTTTCAAAGCGCCTTGGACAATGAAGTATGCACTTAGGAATATGGTCAGTGTAAACACGCCTTCGAGTGGAAAGACGAGCAATAGGGCACCGAGGATCAACGCGATCGCACCGCCCGCCAGGTGAAGTCCGAAGCCGCGCCATCCTCGGCAGCTAAAGGCCTGAACAATCTGGACGACACCCCCAATCCCGAAAAGCACGCCGAGTGTCAGCGTCGTCGCCAAGGTCGCAGCAAAAAGTAATATAATGGCGAGAGCGCCGATGATGACCCAGACAATACCGAGGGCAAGCATCCAGCCCCAATTGTGGTGAAGCGTGCCCCATTCAAGGGACCGAGTTGCGTTATAGTTGAGAGATTCGCTCGTCATGGTATTCCCCTTCCAGATTGTGATTGTTGAGCTTTCGGAAAGAGATGCGCGCAGTTGGTGTTTGCACTATGTTCAATGTCGCAACGCAGCAAGCCCGCCGAAGTTCCAAAGCAGAGAAGATCGATCTTTGAAAAAGATCACGCGACCCGGCGGTCATGCCGGTTTTCCATCACCTCTTCGCCAATCTTGCCGATGAACGCATCAAGATCACCCGGATGGCGGCTTGTGATCAGCCCTTCTTCGACGACGACCGGATCGTCCGACGATTTGCCGCCGGCATTTCTCACATCGGTCCGGATGGAGCGATAGGAGGTGAGACGCCGGCCGTTCACCACGCCTGCCTCGATAAGCAGCCACGGGGCGCGACAGATGGCGGCAAGCGGCTTGCCACTCTCGAAGAATTCGCGCACGAACCCGACCGCGTCCTCGTTGACGCGCAATAGGTCGGGGTTGATCTGCCCGCCCGGCAGGATCAGCGCGTCATACTCCTCGACCCTCGCATTGGAGAGCGGTACGTCCACGGCGACGCTCTCACCCCAGTCCGATTTGTTCCAGCCGCGAATCTGCCCGGTTTCCGGTGAGACGACAGATATATCGGCGCCTGCCTCGGCGAGGCGGCGTCTGGGTTCCATGAGTTCGGACTGCTCAAAACCGTTCGTTGCAAGAATGGCGATGCGCTTTCCGCTGAGGTTGTGCATGATGAACCTTCGTTTTCACTTGCCTGTGCAGTCGGCGCAAACGGCCTGTCTTGCGGCCGCTATCCGATGGCCAGTACGATCGCCGCGGTCGCGATGGCGACGCCGAAAAACAGCAGCATGTAAGAGACATAGGGGAACCGGCCGGCTTTTCTGCGGGTGACGCGCGTCCGCGGCATGCCGATCTGAGCGGGACTCATGGGGCCAGGGCGGTCGGTCGCCGCCCGGCTTTGGAGCGCGAGATTGACGTCTTTTGCCTCCCGCTGCGGCTCGCGCGGCGGCTCCTGTTCCGGCTCACTGCGGATAATCAGCGGTTCGTCCGCGACCTCTTCCCACTCGGCTTCGAGCGCGAGATTGGCGTCCTTCGCATCCCGCTGCTCGTCGATCGGCGGATCGGATCTGTCGCGAGCCTTTTTCTCGCTCGCTTCATCACCCTTCTTGACGCCGAATTTTTGGGCTGTCTCAGCCATGATCCCTCATAAAGGGTAAACTTCACTCATATGCCGCTCTAACCCCTATGGAGCGGAAGAGTTCCACTAAGGGCGCGGCTACGACATTGTGCGACCCGTTTGCCGGATTTCGGCAACGGTTTGTCCAGCTGTGACCAACTAGTACCCAGAATCACAGATCCGCGAAACATGGCTTGAGGCGTTTTTGATGGACCTCGGACTTGGTCCATACGAATGGCTTGGCGTCGACATTATAGGCATCGATGAAGGCGTCGATATGGGCC
>Ga0307442_1000111_pt1 | contig 32310 bp, 31 predicted proteins | sample SalMarWE160430MG_FD_202143 | JGI IMG/M metagenome (GOLD analysis project Ga0307442, IMG submission 202143) | Salt marsh sediment microbial communities from the Plum Island Ecosystem LTER, Massachusetts, United States - WE1604-30 | ecosystem: Environmental > Aquatic > Marine > Intertidal zone >...
AGCGAATGAACATCGGTCCAGATATAGAACCGGGTCAGTCGGATGATCGGCAGCGTGAGGCCCAGAACCAGGCAAATCGTTGCGCCGATGATCAGAAGGCCGAGCAGAAAGGATTGCCTGCTGCCACTCATAAAGCGCACCCTTTGCCGGCGCGGGATTTCGGCACGATGGTCCCGAGGCGGGTGCGCCCGCACTCCGGTCCCGAAAGAATGCCGTTGCCGATCCGGACTCCGGCGTCACGCTGCCGCTTCAATGCACGCTTTCCCGCATTCGGCCCTTGTCAAGCCATGGCTTTCGAGAATTCGACCCCTTTTTCCCGCAAATGCTGCTCAAGCTCGCCCGACTGAAACATCTCCGTGACGATGTCGGCGCCGCCAAGGAACTCGCCCTTGACGTAAAGTTGCGGGATGGTCGGCCACTTCGCGTAGCTTTTCACGCCCTCGCGAACGCTCATATCTTCCAGAACGTTAATGTCCTTAAAGTCCAGTCCGAGATAGTTGAGGATCTGCGCCACGCGCCCCGAGAAGCCGCATTGCGGAAAATCCTTGGTGCCCTTCATGAACAGCACCACATCGTTGCTCTTGACCTGATTGTCGATCCAGTTCTGCACCTGATCTTCGCTCATAATCGTCCTTTCGTCGGTTTGCGTGCCGCAGCCGCGATCCGGGCCCGTGTCGGGTCCACGCGGATCAAGCCGCTCATCACGAATGGTTTTTGCATCCTACATCAATTTCCATATGGGGGCTATCGGCCTTGGACATACCCTCGGCGCGGAAAAGAGCAAGCCCCTAAGGATTCCCATGCCCTATTCCGGCGCGGCGGTCTGCAGGGCCAGGGCGTGCAGCGCGCCGCCCATATTGCCGCCGAGCGCGTCATAGACCATCTGATGCTGCTGGACGCGCGTTTTGCCACGAAAAGCGGCCGACACGACAAGCGCCGCATAATGGTCGCCGTCGCCGGCAAGATCTTTTATCGTGACCTCCGCATCCGGCAGCTTTGTCCGGATCAGCTCTTCGATCTCCTTGGCGCTCATCGGCATGGCAGCCTCCTTGCGGATCGTGGTGTTGCCAGTATAGACGGGCTCAGCGCTCGCCGAAATAGCCCGGAAACCAGCCTTCATATGCGGCTCTGAGCCGTTCGAGGGGCAAGGGCTGCTCGCCCGGCAGGATGATATCATGCCCGCCCGCATGTCCGAGGAGCCGGGCCGGCAGATCCGCCGTGCTCGCCCTCTCCAGGACCATGTCGGCCTTCCCGGCCGCAACGCCGAGCAGATAACGGCCCTGCTCCTCGCCGAAATAAAGGGCGTGGAGCGGCAGCGGTCCCTCGTGAGGCTCCAGCGCCAGGCCCGTGCCGCCCGCGAGCGCCATTTCGGCGAGCGCCACCAGCATGCCGCCGTCGGAGACATCGTGAGCCGTTTCGCAATGCCCCTCGCGGATGAGCGCCCTCACGAGATCGCCTGCGGCCTTTTCCGCCATAAGATCGACCGGGGGAGGCGCCCCGGCATTGCTGCCCGCAAACAGCTTCTGATAGACGGACTGGCCGAGATGGCCGGTCGCCGCGCCGAGCAGGATGATGGCCTGGTCCGGCTTCAGCGCGATGGTCGCTGTCCGGCTCAGATCGGGAATGAGGCCGATGGCGCCGATCCCCGGCGTCGGCGGGATCGCGACACCATTCGTCTCATTATAGAGCGAGACATTGCCTGAGACGACCGGGAAGCTGAGCGCGCGGCAGGCCAGCGCCATGCCCTGAATGCAGCCGACGAACTCGCCCATGATTTCGGGGCGCTCGGGATTGCCGAAATTCAGGCAGTCCGTTACGGCCAGCGGATCGGCGCCCGTTGCGGTCAGATTGCGCCAGCTTTCGACGATGGCCTGTTTGCCGCCTTCGAACGGATCGGCCTGGGCATAGCGCGGCGTCACATCGCAAGTGGTGGCGAGGCCCTTGTTCGTCCCGTGAATGCGCACGACCGCCGCATCGCCGCCCGGGCGCTGCACCGTGTCGGCCATGACCATGTGGTCATATTGCTCCCAGATCCAGCGGCGCGAGCAAAGATGCGGCGAGCTCATCAGCGCAATGAGCGCCTCGGCGTTGGAATTGGCGGCGGGCACATCATCGGCCCCGATGACGGCCGGAGGCTTCTTGAGTTGATAAGGCCGCTCATAGACCGGCGCCTCATCGGCCAGGGCCGGGATGGGAATATCGGCTTGGCGTTCGCCTTGGTGGAGAATTTCCAGCCGGCCGGTTTCGGTCGTCCGGCCGATCACGGCGAAATCCAGCTCCCATTTGCGGAAAATCGCCTCCGCGCGCGCCTCCGAGCCGGGCCGCAATACCATCAGCATGCGCTCCTGGCTTTCCGAGAGCATCATCTCATAGGCGGTCATGCCCGTTTCGCGCCGGGGGACATGGTCGAGATCGAGCCGGATGCCGACGCCGCCCTTGCTCGCCATCTCGACGGACGAGGAGGTCAGGCCCGCCGCGCCCATGTCCTGAATGGCGATGATCGCATCCTCGCGCATCAGCTCCAGGCACGCTTCGAGCAGCAATTTCTCTGTGAACGGGTCGCCGACCTGGACGGTGGGGCGCTTTTCCGCCGAGGCGTCGTCGAATTCGGCCGAGGCCATGGTGGCGCCGTGAATGCCGTCGCGCCCCGTCTTCGAGCCGACATAAACGACCGGATTGCCGGCGCCGGCAGCAGCCGAATAGAAGATGCGGTTCGCATCGACCAGCCCGACGCACATGGCGTTGACGAGAATATTGCCGTTATAGCGCTCATCGAAATTCGTCTCGCCGCCCACGGTCGGCACGCCGATGCAATTGCCATAGTCGCCGATACCGGCAACGACGCCCGCCACCAGATGGCGCGTCTTCGGATGATCGGGCGAGCCGAAGCGCAGCGCGTTCAGATTGGCGACGGGACGCGCGCCCATGGTGAACACGTCGCGCATGATGCCGCCGACGCCGGTCGCCGCGCCCTGATAGGGCTCGATATAGGAGGGGTGATTGTGGCTCTCCATTTTGAAGACGGCGGCCAGCCCCTCGCCGAGATCGACGACGCCGGCATTTTCTCCCGGTCCCTGAATGACCTGCGGCCCGTCCGTCGGAAGCTGCTTCAGCCAGACTTTCGAGGATTTGTAGGAGCAATGCTCCGACCACATCACGGAGACAATTCCGAGCTCGGTCAGATTGGGCTCGCGGCCGAGCAGCGAAACGAGCCGCTCATATTCCTCCAGCCTCAGGCCGTGCTCGGCGATGATTTCGGGCCGGAGCGCTTGCATCGATTTCTGGGAAGCGTTTGCCGTCATGGAATGGTCCGCGAGCTGGACGGAAGGTTCGGCCCTGCGATCCGCCTTGCCCGGACGTGCCGCTTGCGGTGGCAAAGGCGCGCGCAGGCGGGCCAGGTCGGTTGCCAAGCTCTCAGCTGTCTTCTTCCTGGTCGAGCTCGAATTCGGCGATGCCCTGCTTCAGCATTTCCGGCGCCTCTTCCAGAAACTCCTCCTCGTCGTAATATTCGACATAGGGCGGGAAATAGCCGGCATCGTCAAAATCGTCCTGGCCATCCGCCTCGCCGAGCGAGGACTGGAAGGTGACGCTGCCGTCCTCATTGACGGTGATGGTGGCGACCTTCTCCCTGCTCGGTATGTGGGTGATGTGGACGGCGGGCCCGTTCTCTTCGCTCACCGCGAATTCCAGCCGGCGGCTCTGAATGCGCTCGCTGAGCTTTGCCTGCAGCGCCGCGGTCGCCGATTTCACGCCGGCCGCGTCGAGCTTGGGTGTCTGCAGCTCCCGCTTCAGTTGATCGACTTCGTCATCAAACCCCATATCTCTTCCCCTTGGCGTGCGAAAGGCGCGTCGGATGCGCGCTGCCATTATTGCGATGTTTCGATCAGAGATTCGAACAGACGCCGTCCATCGGTGCCGCCATGCACGGCGTCGGCCACGCGCTCCGGATGCGGCATCATGCCGAGAATGCGGCCGCGCTCATCGTAGAGCCCGGCGATGCCGCGCTGCGAGCCATTCGGATTGGCGGCGTCCGTCACCGCGCCGTCCTCCTCGCAATAGCGGAATGCGATCCGGCCTTCGCTTTCCAGCCGGGTGAGCGTTTCATCATCGGCAAAATAATTGCCGTCCTTATGGGCTATGGGGATTCGGATGGCGCGTTCGGTTTCGTAGAGCCTGGTGAATGCCGTGTCGTTCCGCTCTGGCCGGATATGCACGTCCTTGCAGATGAATTTGAGGGATGCGTTGCGCATCAGCGTGCCGGGCAGAAGCCCTGTTTCGGTCAGCACCTGAAAGCCGTTGCAAATGCCGAGCACGGCGACGCCCTTGCGCGCTTCCGTCACCACCGCGCGCGTCACCGGCGAATGCGCGGCCATCGCGCCCGAGCGCAGATAATCGCCATAGGAAAAGCCGCCGGGCAGAACGATCAGATCGCTTTTCGGCAGCTCGCTCTCGCCGTGCCAGACCATTTGCGGCGGTTTGCCGGTCACCGATTGGAGCGCGACCGCCGCATCACGGTCGCAATTCGAACCGGGGAAGACGATGACACTGGCCTTCATGCGCCCTCCAGCTCATAGCGGTAATTCTCGATCACCGGATTGGCGAGCAGCTCTTTGCACATGCGCTCAAGCGCCTCGCGGGCGCGCGCCGGGTCGGTCTCGGCGAGTTCGACCTCGATGAATTTGCCCTGGCGGACGTTTTCGACCCCCTCGATGCCGAGCGCGGCCAGCGCATTGGCAATCGCCTTGCCCTGAGGGTCGAGTACGCCGTTTTTCAAGGTAACCGTAACTCGAGCCTTCATGCCGCCTACCTCAGCCGAGTTTGTTAAGACTTACCTCAATTGGAGCGAACCAGCACCGGCCCTGTCGTCTTTTGCAATCCATTCTCCACAAGAATGCCGAGCCGCCGGGCGACCTCCTGATAGGCCTCGACCAGCCCGCCCATATCGCGGCGGAACCGATCCTTATCGAGCTTGTTCTGGGTCTCGACATCCCAGAGCCGGCAACTGTCCGGGCTGATTTCGTCAGCCAGCACGATGCGGATCATCTCGTTCTCGAATAGCCGGCCGAATTCGATCTTGAAGTCGACCAGCCGGATACCGATCGCGACAAACATGCCGCAGAGGAAATCATTGACCCGGAGCGCCAGCGCCATGATCTCGTCGATTTCCTGCGGGTTCGCCCAGCCGAAGGCGGTGATGTGCTCCTCGGAGACCATCGGGTCGCCGAGCTCATCATTCTTGTAATAGAATTCGATGATCGAGCGGGGCAGGCTGGAGCCCTCCTCCAGTCCCAGGCGCTGGGCGATCGAGCCGGCGGCAACGTTGCGCACGACGACTTCCAGCGGAATGATTTCCACCTCGCGCACAAGCTGTTCGCGCATGTTCAGGCGCTTGATGAAATGGGTCGGCACACCGATCTCATTGAGCCGGCTGAACACATATTCCGAGATCCGGTTGTTCAGAACCCCTTTGCCTTCGATACGCTCGTGCTTCTTGTTGTTGAAGGCGGTGGCATCGTCCTTGAAGTGCTGGATCAGGGTGCCGGGTTCGGGTCCTTCATAAAGGATCTTCGCCTTTCCCTCATAGACTTTGCGACGGCGATTCATCGGGATCGAACCTCGCTGGATATCCAAATATAAAAGGCCGCGTCGCGCGTCGGCGCGCGGCTTCTCGATCTACGGCATATATGGCCCTGGCCGGTTGCCGAACAAGCACCGGTCCCCAAGGCGGCGCATCTTAGCACATCCCTCAAGCTGGAATTACGCCGGCCATCTTCCGTGCGCAGAAACTAGCCGCTTTATGGACGGGAAACAATCTTTTGATCCGCGGGGCGCTGCGGCATGCCCTCTCGTTGAATTCGCAGGTCCGACAGGTTATTTGTGGTCGGCATTGGCCGCCGGTCGGATCTGGCGTGCTTTTTGCCCTTGCGGCTCTTTGGCCGGCCAAATTCAGAAGAGGACAGCGGCATGACGACGTTCGACGAGCGGGAAAAGGCTTTTGAGAAGAGATTTGCGCATGACGAGGAACTCCGCTTCCGGGCGACGGCCCGGCGCAACAGGCTTTTCGGCCTTTGGGCGGCGGAGAAGCTCGGTCTTTCCGGCACGGAAGCCGACGAATATGCCAAGAGCGTCGTCAGGGCCGATTTTCAGGAGCCTGGCGATGGGGACGTGCTGCGCAAGGTGCGCGGCGATTTCGACGCCAAGAATGTCGATCAGTCCGACCATCAGCTCCAGCGCACCCTTATCGATATGATGGCCGAGGCGGTCCGCCAGATCGAAAACGAACGCGGTCAGGCCTCCTGAGATGAGCGTGGAGCCGCGGGAGGCCTCGATTCGCGCCAAAGTCGCCGCGGGAAAGCCGCTTTTCAACGCCTGGATGCAACTCGGGCTGTCTTACGCGGTCGAACTGGCCGCCGAGGCGGGCGCCGATCTTGTCACCATCGATCAGCAGCATGGCATTGGCGGCCATGCGGAGCTGATGGGCTGCCTGACGGCGGCGGGCGCGGCGCGGCTTCCGGCGCTTGTGCGTGTCGCCAGGAACGATTTCGGACTCATCGGCCGGGCGCTCGATGCCGGGGCGCAGGGCGTGATCTGTCCGATGATCAACAGCGCGGACGATGCAGAGGCCTTCGTCGATGCGGTCAAATACCCTCCACTCGGGAGCCGCAGCCTTGGCCCGTTCCGCGCCCGGCTGGCCGTGCCGGATTATATCTCCGTCGCCAATGGTTGGACGATCGCCTGTGGGCAGGTGGAGACCAAGACGGCGCTCGACAATCTCGACGCAATTCTGGCAACGCCCGGCTTCGACATGATCTGCGTCGGCCCGAACGATCTGGCGCTGACGCTGTCCGGCGGCGTGCATGCGGATATCCGGGCGGCGGAAACGATTGCGGCAATCGATCTGGTGCTGGCCAAATGCCGGGAGCATGGCGTCATCGCCGGGATCTTCGCCAATGATGTGGACTATGCTAAGTCATTGATCAAAAAGGGCTGGCAGATCCTAGCGGTTTCGTCCGATGCGCGCTGGCTGACATGGGGCGCGAATGCGGCCCGCGGCGCCTTCGACGGCGGCTCGTGAGGGAGGGAAGAGGGCGTTTACCAAAGGAGCGCGGCGCGGTCGCGGCGGGGCGACAGGGCGTTTAGAAACGAAGCAAGAAAGAGTTACGGCAATAGCTTGGCCTCTTCCTATGGAGAGGGGAAAATCGGCGGCAGGGCCGCAGTTTTGGGGAAGTGTAAATGAGTATCGTCTATAATATTCTTCTGCTTGCCTTGGTATTCATCATTATGAAGGCTGTCCAGATCGCCTTCGACTTTTTCTACACCACCTATAAATCCGTCACCATTCACAAGAACCTCGAGCACGCCTTCAATCCCGGCTTCACCTATCGGCTGAAGCGCGGCCTGATCGGCGATATCTGCTATTTCATCGCCGGCATCGTGGTCGCGGTGAATGCGGACACGATCAGGAGCGCCATCGCCGGCTGATCGTCATCGGTCCCAAGAACCCAGAGCCGGCGAGCGTGCTCGCCGGGCCCCGGTTCTGCACCTCAATAGTCGTAATCGTTATAGTAACGATAGTGGCGCCGATAGCGGTGGCGATACGGATAGTAGTCGCCAGAAGACTCATAATGATAGGTGCGGCGGTAATGGCGCGGATAATCGCCATAGCCGTAATGCTTCCTACGGTACCGATACCCCGAATAATGGGGGCGGTAGCAGCCGCAACAGCTCCGGTCGTAATAGGAAACCGGCTGGACGGCATGGGCTACGGCAACCGACGTGGCCGAGGCACCGATAACCGTCGCCTTTGCCGCCGGTGCGCCCGTCATTGAGACGCACAGCGCGGCGAGGGCTGGCAGAATGACACCGGATAGACGCATGAGAACCTCCAATCGCTCTGCGCTGAAAGCGCTGCTGTCGCACGCGCGACTTGCAGCGCTTCCGGGAACAACCATGAGATTGCGCCGAATGTCCGGCCATTGCAGGGAATTTAGTTAAATAAGGTTAAACATTTTACGAATATGGTTAACGGACGGGCCGATGCCCACAGTCGTCATACGCATTTTCCTGTATGCGCGACGGGTATTTTGGGAGCCACATCCCATAACGGCGAATGCGGACGAAAGGACGGGGCAGGCCAATGATCACAATGCGGGCGTTCGATCATATCGTGCTCTGCGTCGCGGACGTTGCGAAGACGTGCCGCTTCTATGAACGTGTTCTCGGCATGGAGGCCCGCGAGGAACGGCCCGGCAAGTGGTCGCTCTATTTCGGCGCGAACAAGATCAGCCTGCAGGACGCGGCCGCGGCGCCCACCCTCGCAAGCGGGACCGTGCCGGGCAGCGGCAATTTCTGCCTGCTGACCGATGTGCCTCTGGACGAGGTCGTGTCACACCTGCGGACCGAAGGCGTCGCCATCGTTGACGGTCCCGGTGAGCGGACCGGCGCTGTGGGACCGATCCGCTCGGTTTATTTCCGCGACCCGGACGGGAATCTGGTCGAGGTGAGTAATCTTGTTAAGCCCATAAAGGGCTTTAGCGGTCGGTGAAAGCAATGCGTGATTATTTACTTAGGGCCGCAGGCGCCGAGTAAACGTTTCTTCTGCAGCATGAAATGCGCCGAGCCCGATGAGGTTCTCACCGGGCTCGAATTCTCATGCACGCGCTGCAGTGTCTAGTAGCGCCTGCGGCGATGCTCACCATATCTCTTGTGATGGCCATGGTGCTCGCCGTGCCATCTTTGGTGACGGTGATGCCTGCGCCAATGCCCGAATTCTCTCCCCCAGCGGCGATCATAACGGGAGTGGTGCTTCCTATAATGGCGACGGTAGTGCTTATGGCGCTTCCAGCGATAGTCGACCTTCGCTACAGCCTTGTCATTCGCCGATACTGAATCGTTTACCGCCTGAGCGATACCTGCCGCTGGATTGGCGGCTTGGGCATTGACTGCGCCCAGCAATGATGCAGCCGCCATCGCTGCTGCAGTGAACAGGATTTTTAAACGCATCTGAACCTCATTGTTTGTGCGGTTACAGGAAATATTCGCAACGACGTTGTTCGCGATGTTCCCTATAACGAAATATATGCTAGTGAGGTTTCAGACGTTGTGTAGATAGATTATGTAATGTTCATGCAATATAGACGAATATGACACATTTTATAAAACTTTTAAGACATGTAATCTCCGGTATTGTTATGTGCTGGGGGCTGGGCATGGCAAAATTTTATGAAAGCGGGAATTTTTGTTACAATTGCAGTTCATATTGGGCATGCGTCTCGATCGCCGGTGCGGTTGGCCGCAAGGGCGCCATTCGGCTCCGCCTCCGCGGGCGCGCGCTTGGCTAATATGCTTCAGCTGAATACGCGCGCGAAAATACTGTCAACGGCTTTGGTATGATGCGCCAGATCGAAGCACGCCTCGATCTGCTCCGGGGTTAGCGCCTTCGTCACCTCCTCATCCGCCTTCAGCAGAGCCAGAAAATCGCCCTTGCCCTGCCAGGCGGTCATGGCGTTGCGCTGCACGAGCCGATAGGCGTCCTCGCGGGAGACGCCCGCCTGCGTCAGCGCCAGCATGACACGCTGCGAATGCACGATGCCGCCGCCTTTCTCCAGGTTCTCGCGCATCCTCTCCGGATAGACGACGAGCTTGTCGATCACGCCGGCAAGGCGGGCGAGGGCGAAATCGAGCGTGACCGTGGCGTCCGGGCCGATCATGCGCTCGACGGAGGAATGCGAGATGTCCCGCTCATGCCAGAGCGCGACGTTTTCCATCGCAGGCAGCGCGTAGGCGCGCACCATGCGGGCGAGGCCGGTCAGATTCTCGGTCAGCACCGGATTGCGCTTATGCGGCATGGCCGAGGAGCCCTTCTGGCCCTCGGAGAAGAACTCTTCCGCCTCGCCGACCTCGGTGCGCTGCAGATGGCGGATTTCGGTCGCCAGCCGCTCAACGGACGACGCGATCACGGCGAGTGTGGCGAAGTATGCAGCATGACGGTCGCGGGGGATAATCTGGGTCGAGATCGGCTCCGGCTTGAGGCCGAGCTTTTCGGCCACATAAGCCTCAACAAACGGGTCGATGTTCGCAAACGTGCCGACCGCGCCGGAGATTTTGGCCGTCGCCACCTCCGCGCGCGCCGCGACCAGCCGCTCGCGCCCGCGGGCGAATTCGGCATAGGCATAGGCGAGCTTGAGGCCGAAAGTGGTCGGCTCGGCGTGGATGCCGTGGCTGCGGCCGATGCAGACCGTGTCCTTGTGTTCGAGCGCCCGGCGCTTCAGCGCGGCGAGCAGCGCGTCGAGGTCAGCCAGCAGCAGATCGGTCGCGCGGACGAGTTGCACATTGAGGCAGGTGTCCAGAACGTCCGACGAGGTCATGCCCTGATGCACGAAGCGCGCTTCCGGTCCGACATGCTCGGAAAGGCTCGTCAGAAAGGCGATGACGTCGTGCTTCACCTCGCGCTCGATGGCGTCGATCCGGGCGATGTCGAAGCCGCCGCGCTCGCGCACGGCTTGGGCGGCCTCTTTCGGCACGACGCCCAGCTCCGCCATGGCTTCCGTCGCCAGCGTCTCGATCTCCAGCCAGATGCTGAATTTGGTCTCCGGCGACCAGATTTCGGCCATTTGCGGGCGTGAATAGCGTGGGATCATGAGGAGCCGTCCGTTGGCGGGTTTTTCGCCTTTGATATTGCCGCTTGGCTCCCCCTCACCCGGCGCTTCGCGCCGCCCTCTCCCTCCAGGGGAAAGGGCAAGAACTGTGCAGCGAATTCCGTGATCGTCAGCGAACGAAGCGGATGCTGCCAGGAAGCCTTCTCCCCAAAGGTGAACGCTTGTCGTTCACCGTAAAGGTTCGCGGCTGGGAGAGGGCAGAATGCGCAAGCATTCCGGGTGAAGGGGCTCTCAAGGGCACACTAGCCGTATTGTTCTTCCTTGACCAGCGCCAGGCCATACTGCTCCAGCCGTGCGGCGAGGCCGGCAGACGGCACTTTGCCGGAGGTGAAAATCATCCGGCCCGGCTCGCGCGCGAAACCGACGCCGACCGCGAAGCCTCGTTCGGCGAGAATATTTGCCGTGTGGCGCGCGATTGCCGGAGCGGGGTCGAGCCATGCGACGGGCCAGGGCGCAAGCCGGTCGAAGGCATCGCGCAGCAGCGGATAATGCGTACAGGCGAGCACCACCACATCGGTGCGGCGGCCCTCCGTTTCAACGAAACTGGGCGCAATCTCCGTGCGGATCGCGGCGTCCGGCACCTCGCCGCCGGACATCGCCGCTTCCGCCAGCGCCGCCAGCCGCGCCGAACCGACAAGCTTGAAAGTGCGGCCCTGGCCGAATTCGGAGATAAGCGCGCGCGTATAGTCCCGTCGGATCGTTGCGGACGTGCCCAGCACCGAGACCAGACCGCTCCGGCTCAGCAAGGCGGCAGGCTTGACGGCAGGCACCGTCCCGATGATCGGCTGCGCATAGGTGGCGCGCAGAGCCGGCAGGGCGATGGTCGAGGCGGTGTTGCAGGCGATGACGATCGCGTCAGGCGCAAAGGCCGCGGCCGGCTGCCGCAAAACCTCGCAAACGCGCTCCGCAAGGTCTGCATCGCTGAGGGCCGCATAGGGGAAGCGGGCATCGTCGGCGAGATAAAGGATTGCGGCTTCTGGCGCGGCTTGGCGCAAGGCGCGCAGAACGGTCAGCCCGCCCAGGCCGGAATCGAAAATCAGAAGACGTGGCGGTCTCGTCTGCGCCATGTTCGTTCGCCGGTGAAACGCCTCCGGCCGCAGTCGCGGACCGAAGACTTCATACCGATCAAATAGCCCACATTCGGGCTTACGGCAAACACCGCGTGACCGCCAGGAACCGGCTGTTCGGCCCTTCGAAGCCGACGGTCTGCACATGGAGCAGCACGGCCCAGCTCGTTTTGCCGCCGTCCTCATAGCTCAGAATATCGGCGATCGCATAGCCGAGCGTGCAGCCTCTGCTGGTCGGCACTTGGGTCTCGTCATGCAATGTGATGGGTTTTCCCCCCTCGGGTTCCATCATCAGGTTGAAGCCTTTGATCGGCCTGTCCGTATATTGGCCGCACTCGCCCGGATCGATCGGCTTCTCCGTCAGCCGAAAGACGATGGGCTCCCGCTTGGGCGGCGTGAACTGATGGGCTGCGTTGACCACAACGCGGCGCGGGTCGGCGCCGAGCTCGGCGCGCGGATTGCTGGCCAGCAGATCGCCCGCCCGCGAAATGCCGAATTTCCCCAGGATCGGCCTGGCCGCCGACAGGGCCTCTTTGCGCACGTTCGACAGCTTGGCCGTTTCATTGTCTTTCCGCTTGCGTATCGGGGTGCCTTCCAGCCATGTGTCGTCAGTTGCGTCGAGAATGAAGATCTCCGAATAGGGGAAGCCGGAGCCATCCTGAACGCCATATTGCTCGAATGCGAAATAGCGTCCATCGGGCGAAAAGCCGATGATATTGCGGGAGGCGTAGTCGCCGGCACAGGCAATTGATTTGGCCAGCCCGGTAAAAAGTAGGAAACTAAGTCCGAATAGTCTGATTTGTCTGGTTCGGGTCACGGATTTTTCCTCCGGAGGTCCTGGGGTGCGCGCTCACTTGATCTTTTATGATCTCCAGATATAGGGAAGCCGGGCTGAACACTTTCGAAAAGGGTCATTCATGCTCGCACGCGACGAGGAAACGGCCAACCGCCCCATCGAGAGCAAAGACGAATTGGTGGCCTATCTGGAAGCGGGGTGCAAGCCCCGCGCGGATTGGCGGATCGGGACGGAACACGAGAAATTCGGTTTCCACAAAGCCGATCTGACGCCCGTCGCCTATGAAGGGCCCGCCGGTATTGCATCGCTTCTGACCGAGATGTGCACCCGTTTCGGCTGGGAGCCGGTCTATGAGGGCGACAAGGTCATCGCGCTCAAGGATCCCTGTTGCGAGGCGGGCGGGTCGGTGACGCTGGAGCCGGGCGGGCAGTTCGAGCTTTCCGGCGCGCCTTTGCAGACCATCCATGAGACCTGCAACGAGGTGAATTCGCATTTGGAGCAGGTCCGTGAAGCGGGCGATGCGCTGGGCATCGGCATGCTCGGCCTCGGCTTCTCGCCGAAATGGACGATGGCGGAGACGCCGCGCATGCCAAAGGGCCGCTATAAGATCATGGCGGCCTATATGCCCAAGGTGGGCAAGCTCGGTCTCGACATGATGTTCCGCTCCTGCACGGTGCAAGTCAATCTCGACTATGCCGACGAAGCGGACATGGTGCGCAAGCTGCGGGCGAGCTTGGCGCTCCAGCCGGTCGCCACCGCGCTTTTCGCCAATTCGCCGTTCAAAGAGGGCAAGCCGAACGGTTTTCTCTCCTACCGGAGCGAGATCTGGCGCGACACCGACAACGCGCGCGCGGGCATGCTGCCATTCGCTTTTGAGCCAGGGATGGGTTTTGAGCGCTATGTCGACTATGCGCTCGATGTTCCCATGTATTTTGTCTATCGCCATGGCCGCTATTTCGATGCGGCCGGCGCCTCCTTCCGGGACTTTCTCGCGGGCAAGCTTGCGCAGCTGCCGGGCGAGCGCGCGACGCTGTCGGACTGGTCGGATCATCTGACCACGCTCTTCCCGGAGGTGCGGCTGAAGAAATTCCTCGAAATGCGCGGCGCCGATGGCGGCCCCTGGCGGCGGCTTTGTGCATTACCGGCATTATGGACCGGTCTGCTCTATGGCGATCCGAGCCTTGAGGCCGCTTGTGAGCTGGTGAAAGACTGGACCGGGGAGGAACGCCAAAACCTGCGGGATACAGTGCCTCGCCTCGGTCTCGATGCACCGTTCCGCGGCGGCACCCTGCTTCCGATTGCGCGCGACGTTGTGCAAATCGCCAAGCAAGGCCTTCAGAATCGCGCACGCATCGGCAGCGGCGGCGATGACGAGACGATCTTCCTCGAAAGCCTTGAGGAGATCGTCGGCAGCCAGAAAACACCCGCCGAAATGCTGCTCCGGAAATATGAGCAGGAATGGCGCGGCGATATCGACAAGATTTTCACGGCGGAGGCCTATTAAGGCCTCACGCCGCGCGCTTCGCCTCAGGACGCGCAAAGAGCGCCCCGAAGACGGCGGCAATTCCCGAGCGACGCTCCGAATCGCCATCATCGGCCGCACTGCGCCGCCGCCGGATCTCCAGCGCCAGCGCCTTATAGGGATTCGCCGCCGCGACCGGATCGGCCCGGCCTCGCAGCAGGCTCACCAGAATCTCCTTGAGCGGCTGCCGCGTCTTCACCTCGATCGCGCCGAGCGCCATGATTGCGACATAGGGGAGCATCTTCTCCAGCAGATCCGGCGGCAGCGGCAGGACCTTGGCGCGATTGCCGATGATCTTCTGAAGATGCCTGGGGTTCGGGAAAAGCGTTGCCAGGGCTGCCCGCCCTTCGGCCTCGACCTGGGGATGACCGAAAATGCCCGGATCGGCCAGATAGCGGTCATATCTGCGCGCGCCGAGCATCTCGAGGAAATAGATCAGGCCTTGCACGCGCTCCGTGCGCCTGGAGACGCTCTTGGTGATGGGGGGCAGAAAATAGCGGACGACCTGGGCGGCGAGTTCGTCACTCATGCCGAAAGCCACTCCCAGATTCGCGAACACCCGTCCCCCCTGGGCGCCTGCTATGCTGCGGAAAAGTCTCATCCGGTTTCTCTCGTAATGCCTCGATGTGAGGCGCGGCCGAGCGCGCCTCGAGGTTGAAAGCCACAACGCGGGACGCAGGAACCGAACGCAACTGAACTGATGAAAACGACTCGGGAGGAACGGCTTGCCGTCTACGCAAACGAAGATCGACCCGAATCACACATAAGGAATTGTAGAACAATTCGGCCTCAACCGAACGGGTCCCGCCGGGATTCCACAGCGTCAGGTGCCTAATGGACACGCGACTGTGGCCCATCAGATACAGCCATGCTGGTAGGGGCTAAGAAACGGCTTAATTCAGCTCGCCCAATCCGTCCGCGAAGCCGCCGAGCGAAATCGGTACGCCGATACCGAATTCAGGCGTCTGAAAAATAATGAAAACCGCGCTTGAGCCGGTCTTCATTTTCTCGATCAGATCGTCATTGGCCACGACTTCGGCGACGCATCCGACCGGGCCGCATTTCAGGAAAGGGGCATGACCCACATCGGCATTGTCGATCTTGAGCCCCAATCCGGTGGGCAGCAGAACGCCGAGCGGGGCGACGACGCGTAAGATCCGCGTCTTGCCGTCGAAGGAGCGCAGGAAGATGACGGTCAGCGAGACATTCGGCCGGTCCTCGGCCTTCACGCTTTGCACGAGCGCGCATTTTTCCACGCGGGCGCCGGGCGGCTTGCCGCAGCGCAATTGCCATGCTCCGTGCGTCGCTTTGATTTGGCTGGAGCTAAGGTCGGGGCCTGCGCCTTGTGCGAAAGCCGAGGAACACATTGCCAGGAGAACCGCGCAAATCCCTATGACCCGTCTATATGCAACCACGCTGTGTTCTCTCCGCAATCCCAGCTTCGTTCGATCCGCCTCGTAAGCCTCCGCTTAAACATGGCGTGCCGCCAGGTCAATAGGGTGGCGCGTTCCTCGCATCTCGGCCAGGAGCATGGTCAAAGTGAGGCGGCGGCAATAGCGGACGCCGTCTTCGGGGCGGTTGCGCGAAAATATGTCGCGAAGATCAGGCTGACCTTTATGGCTAACATTGTTGTACACGTGGTTAGAGCGGTTTATGAGGGTCTGGCGCAAGTTGGGTTTGCCTGAGCATTGAGTCTCATCTGGGCCTCTGGCTGCCAACAAGAAAAGCCTACGAAGGAATAAGCGATGCTACCAAGCTCAACCAGATTGGGTTCCAGAATTGCTGCCGGGTTCGGCGCCCTGACGCTGTCCGCCGGCGCAGCGCTTGCCGCGGAGGGGCGCGCGGAGGACTGGCAGCTCGGCTTTCAGCCTGCGGCGACGGCGATCGCCGAGCAGATGCATGAATTTCATAATCTGCTCCTGGTTATCATCATCCCGATCACGCTGTTCGTCCTCGGACTGCTGCTATGGGTGATGCTGCGCTATAACGCCAAGGCCAATCCTGAGCCGTCCAAAACGTCCCACAATACCACGATTGAGATCGTCTGGACCGTCGTTCCGGTCCTTATCCTGCTTGTCATCGCCATCCCGTCATTCCGTTTGCTCTTTGCGCAATATGATGTGCCCAAGGCGGACGTGACGATCAAGGCCACGGGACATCAATGGTATTGGAGCTACAGCTATCCCGACCAAGGCGGGTTCTCATTCGACTCGCTCCTGGTCGAAGAGCCGGATCTGAAGCCAGGCCAGCCCTATCTGCTGGCCGTTGACAATGAAGTGGTGGTCCCTGTTAACAAGGTCGTGCACGTTCTGATAACCTCGGCCGATGTCATTCACGACTGGGCGGTCCCCTCGTTCGGCATCAAGGTCGACGCCGTCCAGGGGCGCAATGCCCTTGCCTGGTTCAAGGCTGAGCGCCCAGGGGTCTATTACGGCCAATGCTCCGAGCTGTGCGGCGCGCGCCACGCCTTCATGCCGATCACCGTGCGCGTGGTAACGGACGAAGAATTTGCCGCCTGGGTAACAAAGGCCCAAGGGCAATATGCGTCGACCATGCCGAAGCCGGCTGAGCTGGCAAAGGCCGAGAGCCGGGACCGATCCGTTCATGAGCAGGATGTTGCGTCCGCTGAGAGACGATAATCGAGATCTGGCGCTGGCCGTTTGCGGCGAAAGCATGCCGGAAGATGAAGGAAGCGAAAATGGCGACAAAAGCTGAAAGTGGCTATCACGACGACCACAAGCCGGGCTTTGTGAGGCGCTGGTTTTTCTCCACCAATCACAAAGACATCGGAACGCTCTATCTGATCTTTGCGATCGTGGCCGGGCTGATCGGCGCCGCTCTGTCGGTTGGCATGCGCATGGAGCTGCAAGAGCCGGGACTGCAGATTTTCGGCGACCCGCATACCTACAACGTGTTCGTGACGGCTCATGGCCTGATCATGATCTTCTTCATGGTCATGCCGGCAATGATCGGCGGCTTCGGCAATTGGTTCGTGCCGCTCATGATCGGGGCGCCGGACATGGCCTTCCCACGCATGAACAACATTTCCTTCTGGCTGCTTCCGGCGTCTTTCACGCTTCTTCTTTTGTCGCTCTTCGTCGAAGGTGATTCGGGCGGATTGGGCGTGGGTGGCGGGTGGACGCTCTATGCGCCGCTCTCGACCACGGGCAGTCCCGGCCCGGCAATGGATTTCGCCATTCTGTCGATCCACCTTGCCGGCGCATCGTCCATCCTCGGCGCGATCAATTTCATCACCACCATTTTCAATATGCGCGCGCCGGGCATGACGCTGCATAAGATGCCGCTCTTCGTCTGGTCGATCCTCGTCACGGCTTTTCTGCTGCTGCTGTCGCTGCCCGTTCTGGCCGGCGCCATCACCATGCTGCTGACGGACCGGAATTTCGGCACCACCTTCTTCGAAGCCGCTGGCGGCGGCGATCCGCTTCTGTTCCAGCACCTGTTCTGGTTTTTCGGCCATCCGGAGGTCTACATCCTGATCCTTCCCGGTTTCGGCATGATCAGCCAGGTCATCTCCACCTTCTCGCGCAAGCCCATCTTCGGCTATCTCGGCATGGCCTATGCCATGGTGGCGATCGGCGTGATCGGCTTCATCGTCTGGGCGCATCACATGTATGCGGCCGGCATCAGCGTTGATACGCAGGCCTATTTCGTGTTCGCGACGATGGTGATTGCCGTCCCGACCGGCATCAAGATCTTTTCCTGGATCGCCACGATGTGGGGTGGCTCGATCGAGTTCAAAACGCCGATGCTCTGGGCGATCGGTTTTATCTTCCTGTTCACCATCGGCGGCGTGACCGGCGTCGTGCTGGCCAATGCAGGGATCGACCGGGCATTCCACGACACCTATTACGTGGTCGCGCATTTCCACTATGTGCTCTCGCTCGGCGCGGTGTTCGCCATCTTCGCGGGCTGGTATTACTGGTTCCCGAAAATGACCGGCTATACCTATTCGGAGTTTCTCGGAAAGCTGCATTTCTGGGGCACGTTCATCGGCGTCAACCTGATCTTCTTCCCGCAGCATTTCCTGGGGCTGGCCGGCATGCCGCGCCGCTATGCGGATTATCCGGTCGAGTTCTCTGGCTGGAACTTCGTGTCTTCGATCGGCGCTTATATTTCGGCTTTCAGTGTCCTCATCTTCCTGTTCGCCATGGTTCAGGCCTTTATGCGGCGTGAAAAAGCTGCGGCGAATCCGTGGGGGCCGGCCGCGACGACGCTGGAGTGGACCGTGTCCTCGCCGCCGCCGTTCCATGCCTTCGAAGAGCTGCCGCAGATAAAATAGGCAACCGGCCCGGCGGTCCCTTTGATCGCCGGGTTTTCTTCAAGCTTAACCTTGGGCGGCCGTTTCGTGCTTAGCGAAGGGCCGCTCATCGATCATTGTCGAAGATCGCGATCGATGACCGACATCAGCACGAGCCGGACGGACGGACTGACAGCCAGCGCCGCAGTGCATGGCGCGCTGCGCGATTATCTCCTGCTGCTCAAGCCCCGGGTCATGTCCCTGGCGGTTTTCACGGCGCTGGCTGGCCTCGTTGCCGCGCCGGGTGAGATTCACCCGCTGATGGGGTTTGTCGCACTGGTCTTCATTGCCCTCGGCGCGGGCGCGGCGGGTGCGCTCAATATGTGGTACGACGCCGATATCGACGGGGTGATGAGCCGGACCGCGATGCGGCCGATCCCGCGCAATCGTGTGCCCCCGGATGAAGCCTTGACGCTCGGGCTCGTCCTGGCGGGCGGATCGGTTTTCTGCCTGGGCGTGCTGATCAACTGGGTGGCGGCAGGGCTGCTCGCCTTCACCATCGCCTATTATTTCGTCATATACACGATGTGGCTGAAGCGCAGAACGCCGCAAAACATCGTGATTGGCGGCGCGGCGGGCGCGTTCCCGCCAATGATCGGCTGGGCCGCTGCAACGGGCACGGTTTCCCTCGACAGTATCCTGCTTTTCGCGATCATCTTCCTTTGGACGCCGGCGCATTTCTGGGCGCTCGCGCTCAATCGCTCGCGCGACTATGAGCGGGCCGGCGTGCCGATGCTTCCCGTCGTCGCCGGCAAGGACGCCACGCGCACGCAGATCCTGATCTATAGCGTCTTGACCGCGCTCGCCGGCATCGCTCCTGCCATCACGGGGCTCGGCGGCAAGCTTTACCTGGTGACCTCAGCCCTGACCGGCGCGGCGTTCGTCGCCCTCGCGCTAAGCGTCTATATCCGCCGCGAAGGCCATGCGTCGGACAAAGCGGCACGGTCGCTCTTCACCTATTCGATCTTCTACCTTTTCATGCTGTTTGCGATCCTGCTGGCCGAGCACGCATTGGGGCTGGTCTCATGACGGAAAACAGCGACACCCACGGCGTCGTTCTGACCGCTGAGGAAAAACGCCGCCGGCGGATTCGCTCATTGGTCATTGCATTGAGCCTCGGCGCGATCGCCATTCTGTTCTTTCTTGTGACGATCATTCGCCTTGGCAGCAATGTCGCAAACCGGCCGCTTTAGGGAGCGCTTGATGACAGACGACCATAAGGAACGGCAAAAGGCCACCGGCGGCATGGCCAATCAGTGGCTCGCGCTCGGACTTCTGGCGCTGACGGCAGGCATGGTCGGCCTTTCCTTCGCAGCCGTCCCGCTCTACCAGATCTTCTGCCAGACGACCGGCTATGCCGGCACGACCCAGCGCGGAACCGGGCCCGCCGACAAGGTGCTCGACCGCACCATCTCGGTTCGCTTCGACGCGAATGTGTCGCCCGGCCTCGACTGGTCATTCCACCCGGCCCAGAACAAAATCAACCTGAAGATCGGCGAAAACGTCATCGCCTTTTACAAGGCGGTCAACCACAGCGATAAGCGCATAACGGGCAGCGCGACCTTCAATGTGACGCCGGAGCTCGCCGGAAGCTATTTCGTTAAAATCGACTGCTTCTGTTTCACCGAGCAGACGCTTGACCCAGGCCAACATGCCGACATGCCGGTCTCCTTCTATGTCGATCCGGCGATCGTCGATGATCCGGAAGCGAAAACCATCGAGGAAATTACCCTGTCCTATACGTTCTTTAAGGTCGACAAGCCGGATCAACCCGTTCAGTCCCAACCGGCCAAGGGCGCGGCAACAAGGTCATTTGAAAAAGAAAACGGGTCCGGGTAGAAGCTTTAGGACATTGATCGGGCCTGCACACCAAGGGAAATAGAGGCATGGCGGACTCTCACGCGAAACACCACGATTACCATCTCGTCGATCCGAGCCCTTGGCCGCTCGTCGGCGCCGCCGCAGCGCTGGTCATGGCGATCGGCGCGATTGCCTGGTTCAAAACCTCTGCCGGCGGCGTATTCGGCCTCGAGGGACCGTGGGTCTTTGCGATCGGGGCGCTCGGTGTCCTTCTGACGATGATCCTCTGGTGGCGGGATGTGATCTCCGAGGCGGAGTATCGCAAGCTGCACACGCCCGCGGTTCAGCTCCATTTGCGCTACGGCATGATCCTGTTCATTGCCTCCGAGGTGATGTTCTTCGTCGCCTGGTTCTGGGCCTATTTCGACGTGGCGCTCTTCCCCGCCGACGTTCACCACATTCAGGGCGCGAGCGAAATGCTCGGCGTCGTTGGCCGCGATCAGGTAACCGGCGGGCAGTGGCCGCCCGTTGCCACGGGAGACGGCCGCTTCACCTCCACCTTCGATCCCTGGACACTGCCCCTGGTGAACACGCTGATCCTGCTCACCTCGGGCACGACCGTCACCTGGGCGCATTATGCGCTGCAGGAAGGCAATCGCCGCGGTCTGGTATGGGGCCTTGCGCTGACCATCGTGCTTGGCATTATGTTTACCTCGCTCCAGGCCTTTGAATATCACCACGCCCAGTTCCAGTTTGCCGGACATATTTACGGTTCGACCTTCTTCATGGCGACCGGCTTCCATGGCTTCCACGTCATTGTCGGCACGATCTTTCTGACCGTGATATTGTTCCGCGCGCTGGCAGGCCATTTCACCGAGAAGCATCATTTCGGCTTCGAGGCTGCGGCCTGGTACTGGCATTTCGTTGACGTCGTGTGGCTGTTCCTGTTCGTCAGCATCTATGTCTGGGGCGCGGGAACGCCTGCCGCGCATTAGATCAACCTTCGTTCAATTGATTCCAATTGAGCGAAGTGAAGTTGATCTATATCCAAAGGCGAGCGCAACCGTTCCTGCGTCCATCCCCGCCTTCGCGGGGACATGCTTGAACGCGCGTTGCGCTAGCCGGCGCTCAATTCGGATGAAGGCGGCGCAAACCGCCTTTAGCAGTTGATGGAACACGAAAGCGCTCACGCACATTCGGAAGTATCGCCCTTTTTCGCAGGGCTTCTGGGCCGTTGCCCGCGCTGCGGCAAGGGACGCCTGTTCAGCGGCTATCTGACGGTTGCCGAGCGCTGCGACCATTGCGGCCTCGACTATTCCTTCGCCAATTCCGGCGACGGTCCGGCCGTCTTCATCATTCTCATCGCCGGTTTCATCGTCACCGGCGCCGCTCTGTTTGTGGAAGTCTCCTACCAGCCGCCGCTTTGGGTTCATGCCGCGCTCTGGCTGCCTCTGGGGCTCGGCCTTCCGCTTCTGTTACTGCGGCCGTTCAAGGCGACGCTCCTGGCGCTGCAATACAAGTTCCGTGCCGAAGAGGGGCGCCGGCACGACAGCGACCATTAAGATCGTCAGGTTGCCTATGACCCTTTACCGGCCTCTTGTCCTGCCGATTGTCATGACGCTGATCGGCCTTGCCGTGCTGGTCAGCCTTGGAAAATGGCAGCTCGACCGGCGCGAATGGAAGCTGGGGCTGATCGAGCGCATCGACACCCGCGCCCATGGCGAGCCGATCTCCCTATCGGCAGCCAAGGAGAAATGGGAGCGAAATCAGGACGTCGAGTATTATCGCGTTCGGCTTGGCGGCCACTTCCTGCATGAGCATGAGCGCTATCTTTACACGATCGTCGACGGCCAGGCCGGCTGGCGCGTTCTGACGCCCTTTGAGACCCCGAGAGGCGATATCATCTTCGTCGATCGCGGATTCGTGCCGGAGGCGTTGAAGGATCCCGCCGCCCGCCGGGAGGGTCAGATCGAGGGCAGGGTGGAGCTGGTCGGTCTTGCCCGCGCGCCCGAAAGGCAAGGCTTGTTCACGCCCGATAATCAGCCGGGCGCCAATCGCTGGTTCTGGCGCGACCTCGCCGGGCTGATTGCATCATTGCCGCCGGAGCCGGCGCGGAAGGCGCTCCCCTTCATGGTCGAGGCCGAACGGATGCCGGTGCCGGGCGGTTGGCCCCGCAGCGGCGTCACGCGTCTGAGCCTTCCGAACCGGCATCTGGAATATGCGATCACCTGGTTCGGCCTCGCCGCAGCTCTGATTGCCATCTTCGCGCTTTACGCAAGACGTCGCCTGTCGCAGCCGGGCCAATCCGAGTATGAGGCAAGCATTGCGGACAAAGGCGGCAGCGTATAGTCTGCCTCACACTTCGACATCTTGAGGATTTCTCATTGCTCTACATCAGCACGCGCGGCCGGGCGGCAAGCCTCGATTTCGAAGCCGTGCTTTTGGCCGGGCTCGCCCGTGACGGCGGATTGTACAATCCCGAAAGCTGGCCGCGCATTCCGCCGGAGGATGTTTCCAGCCTCGCCGGCCAGAGCTATGTCGAGGCCGCAGCCCGCATCATGCAGCCATTGATCGGTGAGCAAATTGCGTTCGACGAGCTAAGGGCGCTGATCGCCGCAGCCTATGGCCGCTTCGCGCATCAGGCGGTCGCGCCGCTCGTGCAGCTTGACAGCAATCTCTGGCTGTTGGAACTTTTCCACGGGCCGACCCTCGCCTTCAAAGATCTGGCGATGCAGCTCCTGGGGTTGTTAATGGACCGCTCGCTGAAGCGCAGCGGCGATCGCACGACGATCCTGGTGGCAACCTCCGGAGACACCGGGGCGGCGGCGGTCGAAGCTTTCAAGAACCGCGAGGCGATCGATCTGTTCGTCCTGTTCCCGGATGGCCGCATCAGCGAGATCCAGCGCCGGCAAATGACGACCTCGGACGCAGCGAATGTCCATCCGATCGCCGTCAAGGGAACCTTTGACGACTGCCAGGCGATCGTAAAGACGCTGTTCAGCGATCTGGCCTTTCGCGACGAGGCCGGGCTGTCGGCGGTCAATTCGATCAACTGGGCGCGGATCTTGGCGCAAACGGTCTATTACTTCACCGCCGCCGCCGCGCTCGGCGCCCCGCATCGGCCGGTGCGCTTTGCCGTTCCGACCGGGAATTTCGGCGACATATTCGCCGGCTATGTCGCCTTCCGCATGGGCCTGCCGGTCGAGCGGCTTGTCATCGCGACCAACACCAATGACATTCTCGCCCGGACACTTGCCACCGGGCGCTACGAGCCGCGCGCCGTCGTGCCGACCTCGAGCCCAAGCATGGACATCCAGGTCTCGTCGAATTTCGAGAGGCTGCTCTTTGAGGTGAGCGGCCGGGACAGCGAGCGCGTCAATGCGCTGATGAACGCGTTCAAAGAGGGGGGCGCCTTCGCTCTGAGCGAGAGTGAGCTTGCCGCGATCCGAGGCATTTTCGCCGCCCATCGCTGCGACGAAGCGGAAACCGCTGAAGTCATGCGCCGCCTTTATCGGCGGACGGGCTATCTCGCCGACCCGCATACCGCTGTCGGGATCGGGGCGGCTGAACGGGAATTGGCGCAATCGGCGGCCCCGATGATTGCGCTGGCGACCGCCCATCCGGCAAAGTTCCCCGAGGCGATTGAGCGCGCCGTAGGCCGTGTGCCGCAAATGCCGGAACGGCTCGAACATGTGCTCGCCGGACGCGAGACCTATATAACGCTCGAACCCGAGAGCGACGCGGTCAGGTCCGTTATTCGTGATCGGGGGCGCTTCGCGGAATCAAGGACAATCCGATGACAATCGAAACGACGACGCTTCCGAGCGGTCTGCGGGTCGTCACCTGCCATATGCCCCAGCTGGAGACGGCCTCGCTCGGCGTCTGGGTCAATTCGGGCGCGCGCTCGGAATCGCCGGACGAGCACGGCCTTGCCCATCTGCTCGAACATATGGCCTTCAAAGGCACCAAGACGCGCAGCGCCTTGCAGATCGCCGAGGAGATCGAAGCGGTCGGCGGCGCCGTCAATGCGATGACCAGCTTCGAGACAACCGATTATTTCGCGCGCGTCTTGCGCGAGCATGTGCCGCTGGCGCTCGAGATTCTGGCTGACATCCTCCAGAACCCCGTCTTTGCGCCCGAGGATATGGTCCGGGAGAAAAAGGTCATCCTCCAGGAGATCGCTTCGGTTCAGGATGCGCCCGACGAGCTGGTTTTTGAGTTGGCCCAGGAAGCCGCCTTTCCGGATCAGCCGCTCGGCCGGTCGATTTTGGGAACCGCGGACAGCGTGCGCGCATTGACGCGCGATGATCTTGCCGCTTATCGCGAGGCCGCCTATTCCGCGCCGCGCATGGTTCTGGGAGCCGCGGGAGCGGTGGACCACGACGAGATCGTGATTGCCGCCGAAAGCCTGTTCACCGCCTTCCCCGGCAATGAAGGGCGACCCCTCGCGCCGGCCCGTTTCGTCGGTGGCCATCGCAGCCTCAAGCGCCGCTTCGAGCAGAGCCACATCGTCATCGGCTTCGAAGCGCCCTCCTTCCGGGACGATGCCTATTTCACCTCGCTGATCTATTCGGTCCTGCTTGGCGGCGGCATGTCCTCGCGCCTCTTTCAGGAAGCACGCGAACGGCGTGGATTATGCTACGATATCCACGCCTTCGGATGGGGGTTCTCCGACAGCGGACTCTTCGGCGTCCATGCGGCGACTGTCGATGCCCAGGTCGAGGAATTGGTGCAGGTGATCATGACAGAGTTGCGTTCCGTCGCGCTTGAAGGTCCCAATGCCGCCGAGCTTGAGCGGGCGAAGGCTCAGCTCAAGGCGTCGCTCCTGATGAGCCTGGAGAGCTCGGAGGCGCGCGCCGCGCAGGTGGCAAGGGACACGCTGGTTTTCGGCCGGCAGTTGACGACCAAAGAGCTGATCGAGCGGATCGAGAATGTCAACGCGGCCGATGTCGGGGCGCTTGCCGCCGGTTTCGCGCTCGTCAAGGAGCCGGTGACCGCAAGCATTGGGCCTGCAGGTGTGTCGGAGCGTCTCCGCGAGGCGGTCGTGGAGCGTGCGGCCCGCGAAACGGTACACTAAAGGCATAGGTAATGGCGTTTCTGCGTTCCGTTCCTTTGAGTGAAAACGGTCCGGTCATCCGGGGCGAGCGGGTATGGCTCCGCGTGCCGCAGACGGGCGACTATGCGGAATGGGCGAATCTTCGTGGCATGAGCGAGGAATTTCTCCGGCCATGGGAACCGGAATGGGCGCCCGACGAATTATCGCGCTCCGCCTTCCGGCGCCGGCTCCGCTACTACCAGCGCGACCTCAGGGACGGGACGGGCTATGCCTTTTTTCTGTTCCGAAACGGTGATAATAAGCTTCTTGGTGGAGTTACGCTTTCAAATGCTCGCAGAGGGGTCAGTCAGTCGATCTCGATCGGATATTGGATCGGCGAACCCTTCAGTAGACAGGGATTTATGACGAGCGCGCTGCGCTACGTCGTTCCGTTCGTATTCAACAGTCTCGGATTTCATCGCCTCGAAGCCGCCTGTCTGCCCAGCAATGTGGCGTCGCGCAGGCTCCTGGAGATATGCAGTTTCGAGCATGAGGGATTTGCCAGAAAATACCTCAAAATTAACGGATTATGGCAAGATCACTTGCTTTTTGCCGCAATCGCGGACGAATTGCGGACGTAAGCGCGCGGCAGGCTCGGCATACGATCATGAAAAGGCTGGGCAGCTTTCAAGGATCGTGCCAGAACGGGTCGGGGCGAAGGGAGCTTCGGAATGTCTGTCACTGAAGTGATGAAGGCCGGGACGCGCCCGTTTTGCGGTGCCCGTCCCCGGCTTGGCATTTCCATCTGCTGCCTGATTTTCGTAGCAATCGCCGTTTTTCTTGCCACCGCCCCTGCGCGCGCGCTCGATTCGATCGTGATCGGTCCCGATCAGGAGCGGATCGATATCACCTTGCTCGGCGAGCTCTATGAAGGGCGCGGCGACCGCATCAGCGTCGAGACCGCCGCCGGCCAGGATGGCGTCGCGGGCCGTTTGTCGGTCTCGGCCAAAACACCCGGCACGGACCCGAACTGGACGATTTTTGCGCTCAACAATCCGACCGACCAGACGATCACGCTCTGGCTTATGGCCCAGCGCTATGACCTGGTCGGGTCGCAGGTGATCTGGCCGGATCTCGATGCACCACGGATCGAGAATGTCACTGTCTCACTCGGCTTCAAGCCGGAGCGCGTTCAAAACGATTATGCCGATATTTACCGCCTCGTTCTCGAGCCCGGATCGACCATTACCTATATCGTCGAACTCAGCGCGACGGGTTTTCCGCGTCTTTATCTCGCCAACCCCGCGGTCTTCGGCAAGAAGAGCATCGACCTGACGCTGTTCAACGGCATTCTGCTCGGGATCACCGGCGTTCTTGCGATCTATCTGACGGCGATTTTCGGCGCCAATCACAACCCCATATTTCCCGCGGCGGCGCTCGTCGCGTGGACCGTGGTCGGCTATCTCTGCGTCGATTTCGGCTTCTGGCATAAGATTTTCCAGCTCAGCGCAGCGGACAATGCGATCTATCGGGCGGCAATGGAGGCCGCCATCGCCGCAAGCGTGGTCATCTTCCTTTATGTGTTCCTGCAGCTTAGGCGATGGCACCCCTCGCTCACGGTGATTTTCGGCGTCTGGGCGCTTGTGCAGCTTGGGCTGGTCGCTGTGTCGCTGGTCGATGCCAAGCTGGTTTCGGGCCTGGCGCGTCTTTCCTATCTGCCGATTGCGGCGATAGGGTCGCTGCTCATGACCGTCCTTGCCCTGAGGGGGCAGGAACGCGCCCTGTCGCTTCTGCCGACCTGGATGCTGTTTCTGGTCTGGCTGTTTGGCGCAGGAGTGGCGATCGTCGGCCAGCTTTCGGGCGATGTTGTCGTCCCTGCGCTCAATGCCGGCCTCGTCCTGATCGTGTCGCTGCTCAGCTTCACCGTTACCCAATACGCCTTTCACGGCGGCGATCACATCTATGGCGATGAGGCGGGCGAGCTGCAACTCGGGGCGGTCGCCCTGGAGGCGTCGGGCGCGTCGATCTGGGAGTGGAATGTCCGCCGTGACGAGATCTTCGTCGGACCGGAAATCGATGCGGCGCTCGGCCATCCGCCCGGAACGCTGCGCGGCAGCGTGCAGGACTGGCTTCAGCATCTCCACGCCTCCGATCGCGAGAGAATGCGGATGATTCTCGCTGGCATCCGCGAGAAGCAGGGCGGAGAGATCTCGAGCGATTTTCGTCTGCGCAGGGCCGATGGCAGCTATCTCCATTATGAGCTCCGGGCGCAGACCGTCGCGGCGCGGCCGACGCGAATGCTGCGCTGCACCGGCTTGCTGCGCGATGTCACGGCCCAGAAACGGGCGCAGGAGCGTCTGCTTCACAATGCGATCCACGACAGTCTGACCGGCTTGCCGAACCGGGAGCTGTTTACCGACCGCGTTCACTGCTCCATCGCCCGCGCCCATGAGGACGGCTCCAAGCCCACCGTCATCTATGTCGACATCGACGCCTTCCAGTCGCTCAGCCGGTCGACCGATTTCACGGTCAGCGACAGCATGCTGCTCACGATTTCGCGGCGCCTTTCGCGTCATCTGGGGCCGCAGGACACGCTGGCCCGGATCGGCACGGAACAATTCGCGATTTTACTGTCGGCCGAGACGGAGCCGCGTCAGATCGCGATGCTCGCCGAGCGGGTCCGGCGGTCGCTGCGCGCGCCGATGAAGATCGCCGGACGCGATGTCGTCCTGACCGGAAGCGTCGGCATTTCCGTCTATGACGGGCAGCAGGCGACACCGGCCGACCTGATCCGTGACGCGGAAACGGCGATGTACCGCGCCAAGCGCTCAGGCACGGACCGGATCGAGCTCTACAAGCCGGAAATGCGCGGCGAGCGCTCCGAGCGCGAGATCATCGAAAGCGACCTCAAACAGGCGATCGAGAAGCGCCAGATCCGCGTCTATTATCAGCCGATCATGCGGCTCGGCGATGAGCAACTCGCCGGTTTCGCCGCGCAGGTCCGCTGGGAGCACCCCAAGCTCGGCTCGCTCAGCACCGCCGAATTTCTGTCGATCGCCGAGGATACCGGCCGGATCTCGGAGATCAGCACCTATGTCATGGAACGCGCGATCCGGCAGGTGGCGCGCTGGCACCGGACGCTGACCCGCCATGAGGATCCCTTATTCGTCAGCATCAACATATCGAGCCGGCATCTGTTCAAGCAGGATCTGGTCCAGGATCTGCGGCTGATCATCGGCCGGGAAAGCGTTCCCAAGGGCTGTCTGCGGCTGGAGGTCACCGAGTCTCTGGTGATGGAGAACCCGGAGCAGGCGATCGAGATCCTCGAATGGCTGAAGGGGCTGGGCGCCGGAATTGCGCTTGATGAGTTCGGAGCGGGCTATTCCTCGCTTGCCTATCTGCATCGTCTCGCCGTCGATATGATCAAGATCGACCGGTCGCTGATCAGCCATGGCAGTGACAACAAATCCGGCGCCGTCGTGCTGCGCGCCGCGCTTGCCATGGCGCGCGAGCTCGGCAAGGACGTGGTGGCCGTCGGGATGGAACGGGATGAAGACGTCGCCTATGTCCGCGCGCTCGGCTGCGACTATGCGCAAGGCTTCTATTTCGGCGAGCCGATGACCGAGCGCGAGGTGATGACTCTGCTGAACGCGCTTGCCAAGACCACGAGGCGCGACGAAAAGCGCGAAAAGAAGAAGAAACGGGCGGAGGAAGACTCACCGCCCGCCACGCAGACCCCGGCCGCGGCAGAGCAGGGGGCTTTGAAGCCTGTGCCGGGCCAGACATCCGCGACCGGGGCGGTCTATCCCCTGCCGGTTCCGATTCCGAAGCCCGCGTCCGACGACGCCGGCAAGCGCGGCCGGCGCGGCGCTATGTTCGGTTTCCTGCGCAGAGCGGTCGGCGGCGTCTCCTCTGCCGGGACGGCGTTCGGCACCATGCTGCGCGGTCTGTTCAAGCCGGCCAGGAAGCCGCGGCCGAGACCGGCGCAACAAAGGCCCGAACGGCCGAAAGTTCCGCCTGCTCTCCAGCAGGCTCCATCGCCCCGTGACCGTTTTGCCGGGATCGATCCGGCGGTTGCCGACCGGAATCCGCGTCAGCCGGTTCCGACGGCACGTCAACCCGCCCCGCCGCCGCCACCACCGCCACCGCCTTCCGCGCGGCCCCCGGCTCAGCCGCCTCAAATGGCCGAAACCCTGCCGGAGAGTCCGCCAGAGTTTCATCAGGCCGAAGGGACGCACGGACGCCGCCGCCGCGGTTGAGCGAGCGACAGCCGGGGCGACGTTCGTTTCCACCGAACGTGATCGTGCATGCATCAGGCCGCGTCGCCGAGGATCATGTCGGCGGCCTTCTCCGCGATCATGATGGTCGGCGAATTGGTATTGCCCGAGGTGATCGTCGGCATGACCGACGCGTCCACGACGCGCAAGCCCTCCATCCCGCGCACGCGCAGGCGCTCGTCGACGACGGAAAATTCGTCCTGGCCCATCTTGCAGGTGCCGACCGGGTGAAAGATCGTCGTGCCGATATCGCCAGCCGCCCGCGCGAGGTCCTCATCGCTCGCGAGCGCGGCGCCGGGCAAATATTCCTCCGGCTCGTACCGGCTCAACGCCCGCGCCGCCAGAATCTGCCGCGTCACGCGAATGGATTGGCCAGCGACCTGCCGGTCGGTCTCGGCGGAGAGGTAGTTCGGCTGAATTACCGGATGGTCGCGCGCCTCCGAACAGGCAATGTGCGTCGATCCGCGGCTTTCGGGGCGCAGATTGGCGACGCTCGCCGTAATCGCCGAGAAGCGATGCAGCGGTTCGCCGAACCTGTCGAGTGAAAGCGGCTGGACATGATATTGGATGTTCGGCGTCTCGTAGGACGGGTCGGAACGCGTGAACACGCCGAGCTGGCTGGGCGCCATCGACATCGGTCCGCTGCGCCGCAAGGCATATTCGAGCGCAATGCCGGCCTTGCCGACGAGGCTTCCCGCCCCGTCGTTCAGTGTCCTGGCATTTTTCACCTTGAAAATGGTGCGGATCTGCAAATGATCCTGCAGATTTTCCCCGACGCCGGGCAGCTCGTGCAGAACGGGTACGCCCGCCGCGCTCAGCACGTCGCCCGAGCCGATGCCCGACAATTCGAGCAGCTGCGGCGAGCCGATCGCGCCGGCGGCGAGGATGACCTCGCCCGCGGCCTTCGCCTCCGAGAACGCGCCCTTCCGCCAGAATGTGACACCCTTCGCGCGCCGGTCCTCGACCTCCGCGTTTGAGAGCACGGTGAGGTTCTTGCGGGCGAAGGCCGGGCGCAGAAAGGCCTTGGCCGTGTTCACCCGGATGCCGCGCCGCTGGTTGACGCGGAAATAGGCGACGCCGAAATTGTCGCCGCGGTTGAAGTCGTCCGTACGCGGAATGCCCACCTCCTCGCAGGCCTCGATAAACGCATCGAGGATCGGCCATGAGAGGCGCTGCGCCTCGACCCGCCATTCGCCGCCCGACCCGTGCATGTCGTCTTCGCCGAGGGCGTAATCCTCCGACTTGCGGAAATAGGGCAGCACGTCGTCCCAGCCCCAGCCCGTATTGCCGAGCTGACGCCAGCCATCATAGTCGCGCGCCTGTCCGCGCATATAGATCATGCCGTTGATGGAGGAGGAGCCGCCGAGCACACGGCCGCGCGGATAGGCGAGCGCCCGGCCGTTGAGCCCCGGCACGGGCTCGGTCTTGAAGCCCCAATCCGTGCGCGGATTGCCCATGCAATAGAGGTAGCCGACAGGGACATGGATCCAGAAATAATTGTCGCTGCCGCCCGCTTCGAGCAGCAAGACCCGGTTGCGGGGATCAGCGCTCAGCCGGTTGGCCAGCACACAGCCCGCCGACCCCGCGCCGACAATGATGTAGTCGAACTCTCCGATGATCTGCAAAGGCGTGTCCGTCCCTTGAGGCTTTTGGGCAGGGTAAGCATTTTTTCGGGGGAGTGGAAGCGCTGAGGGATTTTGGGGCGTGTCGAGGTTCAACGGCGATTGACGCGAGATCATGGCCATCGGCCTCGCCTTGGCAAGGGACATCCGCAGACGTAGCCGCTTCAACTTCAGGTTACAGGCCAGGCCAGCCTGATCTAAAATGCGCCGCTTTCGCTGCCCCGCGCCTAGGCACAACAGGAAATGCTTTTATTGCTATTCAGCGCAATAGCGTAATCCTTGATCCCATGCGAAACGATGGGCAGGCTGCCCGTGGCAGTGGGTAGCTATGCGAAACGCGGCGTGCTTGATACCATTACCCGATACTGCCGCCATCGCGCCTACGACATGGGCATGTTGAGATTTTGCATGTCGGTCTGTCCTCCCCCACCGCCACTTGGCTCTTCAATATTCCGCATTGTGTCCCTGATAATGGTAAGAAGCTTATAGGGCCGGTTGTGTTTTTCGAGATAGGCAATGCGGCGCCGAATGATCTGGCCCGGCGGAAGCCCGCGCTCCGTTCAATGGTAACAAGCGCATGAACGGGGATTGTTCCGGCTGGAAAGAAGACCTGGTACAGATAGTTTAAACTCAGTCGGTACTTTTTGATTCAGGTCATGGCAGGTTCACCGGCGCGGTGTTAACATTCTACTTGGCTCAATGGGGAGCCTCAATGCACAGGGGGTACAAACAATGAATCTATCTAGAAGAAGTTTGCTGATATTGGTTCCGATGGTGCTGACGCTAGCACAAATCGGGCCGTCCTTTGCGGCCGGAACTGTTGTCAAAGTCTCGCTTTGGGATAGCGGCCCCGATGCAATGGACATGCTTGGCAAAGGCACGAACTGGGCCATGGGCGTGGTGCCCAAAGATGCGCCGAAGCCGTCAATGGGCATTGATATCGAGCCCAAAGAGGTTGCGGCTGGGGAGGTCACATTCGATGTGACCAACGTTTCCAAGGACTCCCTGCATGAAATGATCGTCGCGCCTGTGCCAGACGAGGGGCAGCTACTGCCTTATATCCAGGCGGAGGAAAGAGTTGATGAAGAGGCTACCCACGACTTAGGCGAAGTTTCGGAGCTGGATCCCGGAAAATCTGGTTCGCTAACGGTAACTATGAAGCCAGGCAAATATATCCTCTTTTGCAACATCCCCGGACATTACGTGCTGGGCATG
>Ga0307442_1000113_pt1 | contig 32194 bp, 31 predicted proteins | sample SalMarWE160430MG_FD_202143 | JGI IMG/M metagenome (GOLD analysis project Ga0307442, IMG submission 202143) | Salt marsh sediment microbial communities from the Plum Island Ecosystem LTER, Massachusetts, United States - WE1604-30 | ecosystem: Environmental > Aquatic > Marine > Intertidal zone >...
TCGGACTCCAACATGCCAGTTGGAAGACCGTGGCGCTGGCAATCCTGTTCCTGACGGTGGTGCGTATGGCGCCGATCTGGCTGTCTCTAACCGGCTTGAATCTGAGCAAGTATGAGAGGCTCTTTCTCGGCTGGTTTGGACCGCGTGGCCTCGCTTCGATCTTGTTCGCGTTGCTTGTTCTCGAACGCTTTTCGATTCCCGGCGCCGAGGAACTGACAGCTTGCGTGGCGCTGACCGTTCTATTCAGCATCGTGGCCCACGGCGTGACGGCGGCGCCCCTTTCCAGGCAGTTCAAGACTCCTGACTGACGAAAGACTCTTCTCCACCCATGCGCAAGCGCACAATTTGGTTATGGCTCGCGGGCCTTGCAGTCGTCGGTCTGCTGGCGGGAGGCCTGCACCTTTATCGTGTCGCCCGGATTGGGTCAGGCTTCAGCGCCGAAATGATGTGCAACGCCGTCTTCGTCTCGGGCCGAACGCCGCAAGACGTCAAAACCACGGATTTCGCCGCGCCCGGTTATGAACTTCTGGGTTTCTTCGGTGAAACGGTCGAGCGCGAACAGAAGCGCGTGACCGCCTCGGCCTATGGCCTTGCCCCGCGGACCGCGATCTATCGCGAGGGGTTCGGCTGCACGCTTCTCGACGGCAGGAGCGAGCAGGAGCTGCGCGCCGAAGTCCCGGCTCTCGACGCGAAGCCGCTGGCCGATCCGCAAGCTTTTTGGCCGCAAGGCGCGCGCGCCGATCCTGCGCTGTCGGAAGGAGTCGATAAATCTTCGCTTGATGCCGCCATCGCGGCTGCGTTCGCCGAACCCGATCCTGAACGCCCCCGCAACACGCGGGCTTTGGTGGTGGTCTATCGGGGTCGCCTCGTCGCCGAGCGTTATGCGCCGGGCTTCGATGCGGCGATGCCGCTGATCGGCTGGTCGATGACCAAGGGTGGGCTGAATGCGCTGATCGGGCTCCGGGTCAAGGACGGCAAGATCGCGGTGACCGATCAAGCGCTGATGCCGGAATGGGGCGATGAGGACGATCCGCGCCGCGCGATTTCGCTCGACGATCTGTTACGCATGTCGAGCGGGCTCGAATTCGACGAAAGCTACGTCGATCCCCTCGCCGATGTCACAGTGATGCTGTTCGACAGGGGCGACATGGCGAAGTTCGCCGCCGACAAGGAGCTGCTTCAACCGCCTGGCACGCATTTTTCCTATTCGAGCGGCACCTCGGAAATTATCGCGCGTGTTTTGCGCACGACCTTCGCGAACGATCAGAACTATCTGCGCTATGCCCGCGAGCGCTTATTCGAGCCGCTGGGCATGAGCAGCGCCGAGATCGCGCCCGACGCGTCGGGCACGTTCGTAGGGTCGTCGTATCTCTATGCCTCGGCGCGCGACTTCGCACGTCTCGGCCTGCTTTACCTGCAAGACGGCGTGTTCGCCGGCGAACGCTTGCTGCCGGAAGGATGGCTCGACTACACGCTGACCCCGACAAAAGCCGCACCGAACGGAAACTATGGCGCCCATATGTGGCTCAGGCTCCCTGAGTCCGACGCCTACGGCGAGCCGCCGATGCCGGACGATGCCTTCTATTTCCTCGGCCATAACGAGCAAATCATCGCCATCGTGCCCTCGCACGATCTGGTCATCGTGCGGCTCGGACTGACCGCCAAGGGCGGCGCCTGGGATCATGCCAAGGACCTTGCCCCGATCGTGCACGCCTTTCCGCCGCGCGAGCGCTGAGGTCTCCGCGCCTTACGGACGGGCCTCAGCCGCCGCTTTCGATGTTGAAAGCGCGGTGAGGATTGCGCGGGCAAGTGCGCTCAGGGACGGATCGCGCGCGCCCATCACCAAAACGAGATCGCCCGGTCTCGCCTCGCGCGCGATGCGCTCCACAAGCCACTCCCGCGACGGCGCAAATTCGGCGTTTGCGCCGCTTCTTGCAATCTCGGCCACGATATCGGCCGCGGAAAAATCGCGCGTCGCGGTCCCGCCCGCGTAGAACACTTCGAGCATCCATAGGCGATCGTCCGCCCCGAGTTCGCGGGCGAAGGTGGCGACGAAATCGGGCCGCAAGAATCGGGTCGGGCCGTAGCCGTGCGGCTGGTAGACGGCAAGCACGCGCTTGGCGCGAAGTTTCGCCGTCTTGATCGCGGCGGCAATCTTCTCCGGATTGTGGGCGAAGTCGTCGATCACTTCGACGCCTCGCGCCGCGCCCACCGTTTGAAACCGCCTGCCGATCCCTCTGAACGACGCAAGCGGCCCCGCCATCTCTTCAAGCGGGACATCCAGGACGCGGCACGCGGCGATGGCCGCAAGTGCGTTTGAGATATTGTGCGCGCCCGGCACCGGCAGGTCGAATGTGACATCGGAAACGCGAAACCGGCTCGAATCCGGTTCGAGCGAAATCTCCTCGCCGCGAATATCGGCCCGCGGACTGAGGCCGAACCGAAGCGCGCCGCCGGCGAACGGATCGAGATTTTCGTTGTCGCCCACCACCAGCGCCTCGCGCGCCCGCGCCCGCAACGTGGCGAACATGGCGGCGACGTCGGCGATTTCCTTGTGGTCGCGTTGCAGGTTCAAGATTACGCCGATCGCAGGCGCATAGCGCACGAGCGATCCGTCGCTCTCATCGGCCTCGACCACGAGCAGATCGGACTGCCCGGCGAAGGCGTTGCCGGGAAGGCCGTGCGCCTGGAGCTCAGGCAGGTCGCCGCCGGTGATCACGGAAGGATCGCGCCCGGCCCCTTTGAGAATCGTAAACACCATCGCCGTGACCGTCGACTTGCCGCTCGTGCCGGTGACCGCGATTGAGCGGTGCCGCGCGACGAAATGGGCCAGCAGCTCAGAGCGATGAACGATGGGAGTGTTGTTGGCTCGCGCCGCCGCATAGTCCGGCACCTCTTCCTCGATCGCGGTCGAAACCACCAGCGCGGCGCAATCAGGTCCTACACCGCTTCCGTCCTGAGGCATGACCGCGATGCCTAGCCGTTCGAGCTGGGCGCGCAAGTCTTTGCGCTCGCCGTGATCGAAGGCTCTGTCGCTTCCGCTGGCAACGCTGCCGGTCATGACCTGGAATTGGGCGAGCGCGCTCATTCCGGCGCCGCCAAGCCCGGCATAGTGAAAGCGGCCCGTCCCTCCGGGATCGGGGATGGCCCGGGACTCCGGCGCCGCCACGAATACGAAATCGCCGTCTTGGGCGCGGTCGAACAACGCGGCGATATCGCGATTGGCGAGACGCACGCAGCCATGCGAGACGGCGCGGCCGAGCAGATCTTCCTGGTTGGTGCCATGAAGATAGATGTAGCGCGAAAGCGAATCGCATCCCGCGCCGCGATTCACGCCATCCTCCACGCCGTCGAGCGTCAGGATGCGCGTCAAGATCATGTCGTCGTCGCCTAGCTCTCCGCGCCAAGTCTCGCCGGTCGGTTCGCGGGAAACAAACACGGTGCCGGGAGCGGCACCTTCGCCGATGCGCGCGTGGATGCGATGCCAGCCAGGCGGCGTCCGGAAGGACTCAGCCTCCCCGCCGATACCGTTCCGCGCGGTCGAGACCGGCCAGGATGCCACGGCCTGCCCCGCTTCAAGCCAGGTGGCGATTTGGCGCTCGGCATCGACCACGAGCAGCCGGCCGGGCAACTCGCTTGGCGCGCCGGGGCGGGAAAGGCCGTCTCGCGCCAGATCGAGGGCGCGGGCAGCGTTTTTTTCTGTGGGAGGCGTCACGGCGCGCACTCTGCCATATCGAGGCTGCGCGCTGTTACATCAATTTGCGCCAAGGCTTGCAGCGTCAGGACCGGCACAGCGCCTCCGGCCCCGACCCGCTCCGGTAGCCCCGAACCCCGCGCGAAACGCTCCATAGCCCCGCGGCATCGAATTGGAAGCAAAGCGGCATTTCAGGTCGCGCGTCGAGTTCGCCATGTTCGGATCACTTGAGGTTTCCGCCAAGAACCGCGTCCAAAAGGAGACGGCTCCCATGTTCAAACGCCTAATTTGCACCGCCCTGCTCGTGTTCGGAGTCACCGCGTTTTCCGAAGCCAATGACGGCATCGTCAAGTTCAGAAGCGCCTATTCCATGCCCGAGACCATCGAACGCATGAAGAAGGACATTGCCGACAAGGGCATCATGTTCTTCGACGAGATCGATCAGGCGAAGCTTGCCGCCGATGCCGGCATCACGCTTCGACCCTCGACGCTTCTGGTGTTCGGCAATCCGCCGCTCGGCACGCTGTTCATCACCGCCGATCCCGACGCCGGGCTCGACTGGCCGGTGCGGGTTCTCGTCTATCAGGACGCCAAGGGAGATGTGTGGGTGGCTTACACCGACTTTGGCTGGATCAAGAAACGCCACGGCATCAGAAGCCGAAACAAGCAATTCAACATGGCGTCGGAAGTCATTTCTTCCATCACCTCGACGGTGAAGGCGAAGTAACGCTCAGACCCACGCGGCGGCCACGAGCAGGATCGCGATCTCGGCGACCTGCTCGTACGCGCCGAGAACGTCGCCGGTCTGCCCGCCAATCTGGTTCACGCTAAGCCTCGCCATCCCGGCGCCTGCGCCTGCGACCAGCAGCGAAGCGAGAAGCGTTGCGCCGAGACCGAGGCATAGCAGCAGCACGACCGCGCCAATCGCGACGGCGGTAAGAGAGCCGCTCTGGGTCGGAATGCCGGCACCGGCCGACAGGCCGTCGTCGCGCGCGCTTGGTACGTTCCGCATGAACACCAGCATCGCCGCGCGGGCGCCTGAATGCGCGGCAATAAGAGCGGACGCGGCGAGCGCCGGGCCGGCCAGGCTCGCGACCGCGCCGACGCGCAGCATCAGCGAAAGGATCAGCGCCGCTGCACCGTAAGTTCCGATCACACTGTCATGCATGATCGCGAGTTTGCGCTCGCGGCTCGCGCTTGCACCGAATCCGTCCGCCGTGTCGGCGAGGCCGTCCTCGTGCAGCGCCCCGGTGAGGACAAGCGTGGCGGTAACGGCGAGAACGGCGCAGATAAAGGGCTGAAGACCAAGCGCGTCGGCGAGCCAGTAGATCAGAGCGCCGAACGCGCCGACGCCGGCGCCGATGACGGGAAAGGTCCAACTGGCGCGGACGAGATCGGCGCCGTCGGCGGGATGGGCGCCAACCGGCAGCCGGGTCAAGAACGCTAGGCCGGTCAAAAGGTCCGTGCTAAGGCCGCTCGGCGACACGCCGTTGGTCATTCCTAATCTCCGAGCCACTCCCAATTCGAGGCATTCTACTCCGAAATGACGCGCTTCGCCTCCCTTGCCGATCTGCGGTCCGCCTGTCTCGATCTTCCGGCAGGTCATGCGGATATCGCGGCCGAGGCGGCCCGCCGCGAAGCGGTGCTGACCAAGCCGCAAGGAAGCCTGGGGCGTCTCGAGGAGACGGTCGCCTGGCTCGCCCTTTGGCAGGGGAGTGAGCCGCCGCGCCTCGACGCTGTCGAGATCCTCGTCTTTGCCGGCAATCACGGGGTGGTGGCGCAAGGCGTCTCGGCCTATCCGGCCGAGGTGACCGCGCAGATGGTGGCGAACTTCGCCACGGGCGGCGCCGCCATTAATCAACTGGCGCAGATGGCGAGCGCGGACTTGCGCGTCCTCGCGCTCGACCTCGATCATCCAACCGCCGACTTCACGGGCAGTCCGGCCATGGACGAGAGCGCGTTTCTCGAAAGCGTATCGGCGGGCTATGAGGCGGTCTCGCGCGATGCCGACCTTGTCGTCCTGGGCGAGATGGGGATCGGCAATACCACTGCGGCCGCTGCCATTGCGGCGGCTTTGTTCGGCGGCGGGGCCGCTCGCTTTACCGGCCGCGGCACCGGGATTGGCGAAGACGGCCTCAAGCGAAAGCGAGAGGCGATCGACGCAGCCCTTGCCAAGCACAGCGCGATTCTCGGCGATCCCCTGAAAGTTGCCGCGGCGCTCGGTGGCCGCGAGCTTGCCGCTTTACTCGGTGCCGCGCTGGCCGCGCGGCACTCACAGATCCCGGTTCTGCTCGACGGCTTCGTGTGCGCCGCTGCGGTCGCGCCGTTGGTGAAACTCCGCGCCGATGCGCTCGATCATGCGCTCGCGGGTCACCGGTCGGCGGAGATGGGTCACGGGATTTTGCTCGAAGAGCTCGGCCTCTCGCCGCTGCTCGATCTCGGCATGCGCCTTGGCGAAGGATCGGGCGCGGCGGTCGCCGTCCTCGTGCTTCGCGCCGCACTTGCCTGCCATACCGGCATGGCGACGTTCGCCGAAGCGCAAGTGTCGGGAAAAGACGCCTAAGCCCTGGCGATGGCGTGGACGAAGGTGCCGGTGACGTAGCCGCGCCGCCCGCCGCAAGTGCCGAGTTTCCTGCCCTCGCCGTCGGTAAGTTCAAGCAAGGCATCGTCGCCACCATCACTTGCCAGCGCGGCATAGTGAAACTCGTGCCCGCGAAAACTTGTGCCCACTTTCCCGAGCGGGCTGTCGGCAAGAAGCCGCAAGGCCCGATAGCCGAGATGAAGCGAGGGTTTGGCGAAGCTGGTGGCATGGCCGAGAAGCCCGGCCATGCGGTGGCTTACGCCGTTGCCATCAGTCAGGCTCTCGCCAAGCACCATGTAGCCGCCGCACTCGCCATGCACCGGCCTCGTCGCGGCGAAGCGTGCGAGGCCTGAACGAAAACGGTCTGAAGCGGCGAGCCGCTCCGCATGGAGCTCGGGATAGCCGCCGGGCAGCCAGCAGGCATCGCAATCCTCTGGCGGCGCCTCGTCGGCAAGCGGCGAGAAAGTCGTGATTTCGGCTCCGGCTTCGCGCCATCCATCGAGCATATGCGGGTAAACGAAGGTGAAGGCCGCGTCTTGCGCGAGCGCGACGCGCTGGCCCGGCGGCGGGATCGCAACTTTTGACTCGGCGGCCGAAAGCCGGGGTGGCGTAGCGAGACGCTTGATCGCATCGAGATCGAAGTGACGTTCGGCAATGTCGGCAAGGCGATCTAGCCGCGCCTCGAGGTCGCCATGTTCGTTCGCCTGCACCAGACCGAGATGGCGTTCGGGCAACGCAAGAGAGGCATCGCGCGGGATGGCACCGAGAAGGGGAATACCGAGTTCGCCGATGGCGTCAGTCACAAGCTTCAAGTGCCGCTCGCTGCCGGCGCGATTGAGCACGATGCCGCCGATCCGCACTTGCGGGTCGTGCGAGAGAAACCCGCGCACTAGAGCCGCCGCCGACTGCGATTGGCCCGAGACGTCGACGACGAGCAGGACCGGCAGTCCGAAATGCGCGGCAAGATCGGCAGACGCGCCGGTCCGGCCTGGGGACCCGGGAATCCCGTCGAACAGGCCCATGGCCCCTTCGATGACGAGAAGATCGGCGTCTGCCGTACCCGCCATCACAAGCGCATCGATCAGCGCCGGCGTCATCGCCCAACTGTCGAGATTGAAGCTCCGGCGCCCCGTGGCGGCTTGGTGGAAGGCAGGATCGATGTAATCGGGGCCCGCCTTGGCCGCCTGTACGGTCAATCCCTGGCGGCGAAAGGCGGACAGGAGTGCCAGCGTCACGGTCGTCTTGCCGGCAGCCGAGCGGGGGGCTGCGACGATGAGGCCGGGCGCGGTCATAAGGCGAAGGTCCGGCCGTGACGGCGGGGCGCCGGCACACTATAGCGAAGGGCATGGCTTCGCCCGATCGCCCCCTCCGCTATGGCTGGACCACCAGCGCTTGTGCCGCGGCCGCGGCCAAGGCCGCCTATACCGCGCTTCTGACCGGAGATTTTCCCGACCCGGTCGAGGTGACCCTGCCGCGCGGGCAGCATCCGGCCTTCGCCCTTGCCACCACTGAGCTTGGAAAAGGGTTGGCCACGGCCGGCGTTGTGAAGGACGCCGGCGACGACCCCGACGTCACCCACGGCGCGCTGGTTCTTGCCACGGTCCGCCCCGGCGCTTCGGGCAGCGGCGTCACGTTTCGCGCCGGCGAAGGGGTTGGCACCGTCACGCTTGCCGGTCTCCCTGTGCCGCCGGGAGAGCCCGCAATCAATCCGGTGCCGCGCCAGATGCTGCGCGACGCTATCGCCGAGGTCTCTGGCGAGCATGGCGGCGCGGGCGACGTCGAAATCGAAATCGCCATTCCCGGCGGCGAAGAGCTTGCCGCCAAGACCCTCAATGCGCGGCTCGGCGTGGTCGGAGGGTTGTCGATCCTCGGCACCACCGGAATCGTCGTGCCGTACTCCTGCTCGGCCTGGATCCATTCGATCCATCGCGGCATCGATGTCGCCCGGGCCGCGGGGCTCACGCATATCGCCGGATCGACCGGCTCGGCTTCCGAGGCCGCGGTCAAGGCGCTGCACGATCTGCCCGACACGGCGCTGATCGACATGGGCGATTTCGTCGGCGGCATGCTCAAATATGTGCGCGCCCATCCGGTGCCGCGCGTGACGATCGCCGGCGGTGTCGGCAAGATGACCAAGCTTGCGCAAGGCCTGCTGGATCTTCATTCGCGGCGGGGCTCGGTCGATCTTGCCGTGCTTGCCAAGCTTGCCGGGAAGGCAGGCGGCTCGCGGGGGCTGACCGAGCGCATACTTGCCGCGAACACCGCCGCCGAGGCTTTCTCCCATGCCGCGCAAGAGGGCGTGGCGCTTGGCGATCAAGTGGCGAGTGCCGCCTGGGAAACCGCGTCTGCCGTTGTCGCCGGGACGCCGGTCGAAATCGAAATCGCACTGTTCGACCGCGACGGCACGCTCGTCGGCCATGCACCGTTCAAGAAGGCTCACGCGGCACCTCCTCTGAAGCGGCGGTGATAGTCCGCGTCGTAGAGCGCGCTGTCGCGGAAGCCTTCGGCCGCCAGAGCCCGGCCGACCAGAATGAGCGCGGTCCGCTCGATCGGGTCCGAAGCGAGCTTTTCGCCGATATCGGCGAGCGTGCCGCGTACGATGCGCTCGCTTGGCCTGCTTGCGTCGGCCACCACCACGACTGGACAGTCCTCGCCGTAAAAGGGCTTGAGTTCATCCACCACCTTGCCGAGCGCATGGATGGCAAGGTGGATGGCAAGGGTCGCGCCCGTCTTAGCGAACGCGGCCAAGCTTTCGCCCTCGGGCATGCGCGAGGCACGCCCCGGCACGCGCGTGAGCACCACGCTTTGTGCGATCTCAGGGATCGTCAGCTCGCACCCTGCCGCCGCGGCCGCGGCGGCAAACGCCGGGACGCCCGGCGTCAGTGTGTAAGGAATATTGTGCCGCTCGAGCCTGCGCAGCTGCTCGGCGAGCGCGCTATAGACCGATAAATCTCCCGATTGCAGGCGCGCTACGTCGAGACCCTTTTCGTGGGCGGCGACGAACTCCGCCTCGATCTCGTCGAGCGATAGCGGCGCGGTATCGACGATGCGCGCATCCTTAGGACAGAAAGACAGAAGCTCGCGCGGCACGATCGAGCCGGCATAGAGACAAACCTGACAGCGCGCGATCAGATCCCGCCCGCGCAGAGTGATGAGGTCGGGCGCACCCGGGCCGGCGCCGATGAAATGCACGGTCATGGGGCTTCCTCGGCGCTTGCCAGCGCGCAGGTCACCGGGCCGAGCACGATACGCGGCAAGATCAGTTTCGCCTTCGAACCGCCTGCGGCCAGCGCGGCCGCCTCTGCCACTGAGGGAACGCCGGCGAGTGCAAACACGCGGTCCGACCAGGTTGCGCCGCGTGCGCTCGCGATTTCCAGGTCCGCCGGCGCGACGAAGACAAGCGGCACGCCGCGCGCGGACGCCGCGTCCGCAATTCCCGTCTCTTTACGCTTGCGTTCCGCCGTCGCGATCAGATCGACTCGCGCCAGCGGGCGTCCGGCGCGTTCGAGCGCCGCCCCGATCGCGGCTTCGATGTCGGCTGCGGGCACGCCTTTGCGGCAGCCGATGCCCGCCACGATCACGGCTTCACCCATGCCCATTGCGTCACCGGCATGGCGGGGCGCCATCCGGTCTTACGGCCGATCTGCTCTGCGCGTGAGATTTCGATGCGCGTAAGCGTGCCGCCAAGCGCGGCGTGACGCGCGGCAAGTTGGGTCTCGGTCTCAAGGGTGACGGCATTGACCACGAGCCGACCGTCGGGACGAAGCGCCGCAATCGCTTCATCCAACACACCGTCCTCGCTCGCGCCGCCGCCGATGAAGATCGCATCGGGCGCGGCGAGGCCTGCCAGCGCCTCAGGCGCACGGCCCTCGACCACTTCGAGGCCGGGAACGCCGAAATAAGCGGCGTTGCGCCTTATGCGCGCGGCCCGGTCGGCGCGGGCTTCGATGGCGATGGCGCGGAGGGATGGGTCGGCCAGCATCCATTCGATCCCGACCGAGCCTGAGCCCGCGCCGATGTCCCACAGAACTTCGCCCCGAACGGGCGCAAGCGCAGACAGCGTCACGGCGCGGATCTCGCGTTTGGTGATCTGACCGTCATGCTCGAACAGCGCATCGGCAAGTCCGGGCGTATAGGCGATGATGCGCGCGGCCGGCGAAGCGGCGACCTCAATGGCGACTGTGTTGAGCTCGGCAATTTCGCTTAAGTCGAACTCGGCGGCAATGGTGGTTCGAATGCGTTCATTCGCGCCGCCAAGCGCTTCGAGAACGGTGAACGTCGACTCGCCGAAACCCGTCTCGGCAAGGAGCCGCGCCAGCGCCTCAGGCCCGTCTTTGTCCGAGGTGAGCGCGAGAATGCGGGCACCGGGATGAAGCTTGGGCCGGATGCGGTCGAGGGCGCGCCCGTGCACTGAGACGAGTAATGTGTCGGGGAGCGCCCAGCCGAGCCGTGCCGCCGCAAGGCTAAAAGCTGAAGGCGCCGGAACGACCAGCGTCTCCTCGGGCGGAACATGGCCGGCAAGCACCGATCCTACGCCGTAGAAGAACGGATCGCCCGAAGCGAGCACGCAGACTTGCCGCCCGCGAGACGCGAGAACCTCTTCTATGCCTTGCGTGAAGGGACTCGGCCAAGGCTTCGCCTCGCCGCCGATCAAGGCTGCGGCAAGGCCCAAATGCCGCTTGCCGCCGAACACGATATCGGCACTCGCAATGAGGCCGCGCGCGACGGCGCTCAAGCCGTCGACCCCGTCCTCGCCGATACCGACGATGGACAGCCAGCGCGAGACTGGGGCAGGGTCAGCCATGGCCGGTTCAGCGCGTCCCATGCGCATCCTCATTCTTGGCGGCACCGCCGAGGCGCGCGCTCTTGCCCAGGCGCTCGCCGGGCGCAGCGAATTCGAGGCTATCGTTTCGCTTGCGGGCCGCACGGCCGAGCCTTTGCCGCAGGCGGCACCCGTCATCAGCGGAGGCTTCGGCGGCGCCGAGGGGCTCGCCCGCTATCTCCGTAACGAAAATATCGATGTCTTGATCGACGCCACCCACCCCTTTGCCGCGGCGATCTCGGCCAATGCGTTGAAGGCCGCCGGAAGCACGAACGTGAAGCTGCTCGCGCTCAGACGCCCGCCTTGGGAAAAGGTCGCGTGCGACAATTGGATCGAGGTCGAAAGCGTGGCGCAGGCGGTGCAAGCGCTGGGAGAGACACCAAAACGCGTGTTCGTGGCGCTCGGCCGCAACGAGCTTCAGCCCTTCGCGGGCGCGCCGCAGCATTTTTATCTTGTGCGCAGCGTCGATCCGGTCGATCCGCCCCTTGCCGTCCCCGATGCGGTTTATATCGCCGCGCGCGGCCCCTTCGGCGAGGCTGAGGATCGCGATCTGCTCGCGCGCCACAACATCGAAATGATCGTCGCCAAGAACAGCGGCGGTCAGGCGACCTATAGCAAGATCGCGGCAGCGCGTGCGCTCGGCTTGCCGGTCGTCATGCTGAAACGTCCCGCACTGCCGGACGTAACCTCCGTCGCGACGGTCGAAGAGGTTGTCGACTTTCTCGATCATGCGCTGACGCTCTCGACCGCGCGCGGCGTATAGACCAGCGGACTTGAACCTGGGCGCGCAATCACGCGCGTCTCACGCGACCCAACGATGACGAGGCTCGCCATGTCGGCGGCGACGCCGCTTGCATCGGCAAGCGTGGTGACGACCAGGCTTTCATCCGATCTGCCGATGGCGCGTCCGAAGATCACGGGCGTCGTCCCATCGAGACGGCGCGCGAGAATCGCAAAGGCTTTTCCAAGCTGCGAAGGCCGCGCCCGGGAGACGGGATTATAAAGCGCGATCACCAGTCCTGCGCCGGCGGCGGCATCAAGACGCTGCTCGATCAACGCCCACGGTTTCAGATTGTCGGACAGCGACAGCACGCAGAAATCATGGCCGAGCGGCGCGCCGGCCCGCGCCGCGACCGCGAGCATGGCGGTGATGCCGGGAACAATCGCGATATCGAGTGCGCGCCACGCATGAGGGCCGGCTTCGATCGCCTCGCACACCGAAGCGGCCATGGCGAACACACCGGGGTCTCCGCCGGAGACGATTGCGGCGGAGCCACCGTCTGCCGCGTGGAGAAGGGCCGCTTTTGCACGCGCGTCTTCCTCGCGGTTATCGGACGGATGCCGTGCCTGACCGGGGCGCTCTGGAACGCGGTCGAGATAAGGCCCATAGCCGAACAGCGCATCGGCCGCTTGAAGCGCCTCCTCCGCCTCGCGCGTGAGATAGCGTTCGTCCCCGGGGCCGAGCCCAACGATGGCGAGATGCCCGCTCAATTCCGCCCCTCCCAACCCGGCACCAGAACCATGGCGAAATAGGGTGCGGCGGTATCGAGCTTGTCGGCGAGCGGAATCACCGCCGCGTTGGTCATGGTGCCGCGCTCGACATAGATCGCCCGGTCGAGCCGCCCGGCGCGCTCGAGCGCACGCCGCACCTTGGCGAGATGCCGGCCGATCTTCATCACCACAGCCGCGTCGCTGTCTGCAAGCCGCCGTTCGAGCTCGTATTCGGGGAGCGTGCCGGGGAGCACGGTGAACACGTCGTCGCCTTGCGCGATCGGCATTCCGACCGAAGACCAGCAGCCCGACATGCCGGTGACGCCCGCGACGATCTCGGTCGGATAGCGCGATGCCAGCCTGACATGGAGATGCATATACGAGCCGTAGAACAGGGGATCGCCCTCGGCGATCACCGCGACCGTCTTGCCTGCTTCGAGACGCGATGCGATCTCCGCCGCTGCGCCGTCGTAGAAGTCGCGGATCGCCTCGCGATAGGCGGCGTCGGTTTTCGGAATCTCGGTCGTTACGGGATAGAGCAAAGGCAGTTCCTCGACGCCGTCCTTGAAATGGCAAGCGGCGATGGTCCGTGCGTTGCTCGCGTTTCCCGCTTTGGCGAAATGAACGACGATGTCGGCCTTCTGCAGCGCCGCGATTGCATTCAGCGTCACGAGCCCGGGATCGCCGGGCCCCACGCCGATACCGATCAGACAGCCGCCGTTGTTCATATCCCCTCCTTGGCGAGCGCATTCACGGCCGCCGCCGTCATGGCGCTTCCGCCCATCCGCCCGCGCACGATGAGGTAAGGCACGCCGAATGCGTTGGCGGCGAGCGCCTGTTTGGATTCAGCCGCGCCGACAAAACCGACTGGAATGCCGAGAATTGCCGCCGGACGCGGCGCGCCGGATTCGAGCTTGTCGAGCAGATGGAACAATGCCGTCGGCGCATTGCCGATGGCGACGAGCGCGCCGGCGAGCCGGTCGCCCCAAAGTTCAATCGCGGCCGCCGAGCGCGTGGTGCCGAGCTTGGCCGCAAGCTCGGGCACCGACGGATCGCGCAGCGTACACACCACCTCGTTCTTTGCCGGCAAACGGGCGCGGGTAATGCCGTGCGCCACCATCGCCGCATCGCAAAAGATCGGCGCGCCGCGCAGAAGTGCGCCCCGTGCCGCCGCGACCAGGCCTGGCGAAAATTCGATCAGCTCCGCCGCAGAGACTTGCCCGCAAGCGTGGATCATGCGCACGACGATCTCGGTCTCCTCCGGCGTGAAACGCGAAAGGTCAGCCTCGTCGCGGATGATCGCGAAGGAGCGCTCATAGATTGCCGTGCCGTCGCGCATGTAGTCTTGAGGCTTAAGCATGGACCGCCTCGCGCGTTTTGGCGGCGACGCCATCGAGTTCCGCACTCAGATCGGCGGGATCGACATAACGCACGGGCTTATCCCGCGCCGTGCCGTTCTTGACGATGCCGCAACCTTGCTCGGTGCCGACGACCGTGAGCGGGGCGGGCTTTGGATGCGCGCAACCCTTGGCGCAGCCGGAAATGTGGAGCGCAATTGCATCTCCGGTCAGCGCGACTTGGCTCGCAAGTTGCGCAGCAAGCGCACGCGCCGCGATCAAGCCTTGCGCGCAAGACGGAGCGCCCGGACAGGCGACGATGCGCCGGCGCGGATCTCGCGCCTCGGTGACAAAGCCAAGCCGCTCTGCCTCCCGGCGCAAAACGACGGCGCTGGCGTCGGCGAATGGGCCGAACAGCAGCGCGCGGTCTGGCGCAGGCCGCACCCATAGGGCACCGTTGGCCCTAACGATTTCGGCGAGCGCGACCAGAGCGTCGGCTTCGGCATGGCCGAAGGCAAGACCGAGCCCGAGCGCAACCGCACCGCCTGTCAGAGGATGACGGCCGATGACGGAGGCGCGCGAAGATTTGTGTGCCGCCGCTCGCTGAAACGGCTGCTCTGTTAATTCCGGCAGCACATCTTTTGCATGGGCTTCGCTTCCGCGCGCGGCGATGAGTTTGAGTAGCGCGAGCACTTTGTCGGTGGCTTCGCCGATTGAGAGGATGCCCACCGGCACGGATGAAGTCGCATCGCCCGCAAGCGCCAGCTCAAATCCAATACCCTCGGTGGTTGGGATTGCACGGAGCCGAATGTCGGCGGTAAGTGCATCGAGATCGATTCCGCCGCCGCCGTCGACAACGATTGAGATCTTAGGCGAGAGCGAAAGGCCGGCTTCGGCGATGGCGTGGCGAAGTTGCACGGCAAAACCGTTCGCGTCGATCAAAGCAGCCGGATCGTCAAGCAAAGGATCGGCGATTACCGGGACGCCGTCGCCGATGTCGATATCGAGCGCGCCGACGTCGGCAGCAAATCGCGGTGCGGAATCGGGGGAAAGTCCACGAAACTGAAAACTTCCGCGCGCGCTTACTTCGATCGTGCCGTTGCCGTGTGCGCGCGCCGCCTCACACAGGCCAATAAAGTCATCGAGCGCCATCGGCGCGTTAAGCGCCAAGCGTGCAAGCAAACCGTCGCCCGTCTCCATCGGAGCGGCCAAGCTCGGGCAAGCGCCGCGCGGCCGGACAAAGGTCATAGCGATGCCTCCGCCTGAAGCTCCGCGATCCCTGCGTTGAGATCGTTGCGGCGCGGATGCCAAAGCCCTTTGCGCCGTGCGGTCTCGAGCCGTTCGGAAATGGTGCGTGCGGCGTCAGGGTTTTCGCGCAACAAAAAGGCACGAACGTCCGCATTGGCGAGATAGGCCTCATGCACGAGGTCGAACAACGCGCTGTCGACCGCGCCGGTGGTCTCGGCGAAATCGACCAGGCGATCGACCGTCTCGGCAAGTTCGGCGGCGCCGCGCGCGCCGTGACGCATCATGCCTTCGATGAATCGCGGATTGGCGGCGCGGCCGCGCACGATCCTGGCAAGCGCTGCTTGAAGCGGGCGTGCGCGGGGACGCATCGGATCGGTCGTGTCGAGCACGACGAGATCGGCGTCGCGCCCGAGCGAGGCCGCTGCCGCGGCAAAGCCGCCGATATGGGCGGCGTCTTCGGCGCCCTCCAGAAGGTCGCGGGACGGGTCGTCGCTTCCGTGCAGAAGAAGATCGGCCGAGGCGACCCGGTCGGCAAAGGCCTCCGGCGCCGCCAAGCCCTCGCCTTCCGCGCCGCCATAAGCGTGAGAGGCCGCGGCAAGATAGGCCGCGCCGATCGCGCGCCTGTCGCTCTCTCCGCCGAGCAGCTCTTCGATGCCAGCGCCGTAAGCGCCAGGGGCCGTACCGAAGATCCGCGGCACGTTTTCCTCTCCGTTGCGGCGCGCGGCGCGCGCGGCGGCGCCAAGCGGATTTTCGCTCTCGTCTTCGTCACGTTCGGCGAGAAGCTTGACCGCCGCGTCGATCAAGGCGATCTGCGCCGGGAACAGATCGCGGAACAGCCCCGAGATCCGCCAAGTCACATCGACGCGCGGACGCCCCATGACCGCGGTAGGCTGGACTTCAATGCCGGTGACGCGGCCGGTCGCCTTGTCCCAGGTCGGGCGGCAGCCCATGAGCGCGAGACCTTGCGCGATCTCCTCGCCGCCGGTCCTGAGCGTCGCGCTCCCCCACAGATCGATCACCAGCGAGCGCGGCATTTCGCCGTGCGTTTGCAAATAAAGCCTGATCACGTCGTCAGCGGCAAGCCGCCCAAGCTCCATCGCGGTCGGCGTCGGCAAAGCCCTCGGATCGGCGGTGAACAGATTGCGGCCTGTCGGCAGCACGTCGCGGCGCCCTCTTTGTGGTGCGCCGGCAGGACCAGGCGGGATGTGCAAGCCGTCGAGCGCGGCAATGAGAGCGTTGCGCTCGGCTTCCGCGCTTGCTTGCCACGCCGGATCGCGCACCTCAGTTGCAGCCGCGCGCCCATAGACATGCACGCCGTCCTTGACGGCGAGGTCCTTGAGGTCACACAGCCAAGCGTCGATCTTGCGCAGCGCTTCGTCGGGATCACCATCACCGGCGATGCCGGCTTCACGTGCCAGCCCCGTCCTTTGCGCAGTCTCGACGATGAGCCGCGCCAGACGTTCGCGCCGCCGCCGGTCGAGCCCGTCGGCAATCGCATATTCGTCGACCAGCCGCTCGAGCTCTTGCGCCGCGCCCGAAAGGGGCGTCTTCGCCAAAGGCGGCGGCAGATGGCCGATGGTGACGGCGGCGATGCGGCGCTTGGCCTGGGCCGCCTCGCCGGGATTGCTGACGATGAAGGGGTAGACCACCGGAAGCGGCCCGACCACGGCCTCGGGGAAACAGGCGCTGGTGAGCGCCACCGCCTTTCCGGGCAGCCATTCGAGCGTGCCATGCGCCCCCATGTGAACGATCGCGTCCGCCTTTGCGCTGTGCTGCAGCCAAAGCCCGAAGGCGAGCACGGCGTGCCGCGGCGGCAGCGTCGCGTCGTGATAGGTCTCGCGCCGGTCGCTCACGCGGCCGCGTTCGGGCGGCAGCGCGACCAGCACGTTGCCGAACTCAGCCGCGCGGAACCTGAACGCGCCGTCGCGACAATCCTCGTCCAATTCCCGCGCACCCCAAGCCGCTTCGATCTGGTTCGAAATCGCCTCGGGCATTGAGGCGAGATAACGCCGGTAGTCTTCGAGAGAGATTCCTGGCTGGGTCACACCCGCTTCGAGCGCTCGGAGCAGTGCCGGGCCGTCCGGCGGCGCATCGGCGATTGCGTATCCCGCGTCAGCGAGGTCCGACAGAAGCGCAATCACGCTGGCCGGCACGTCGAGCCCTACGGCATAGCCGGCCCGGCCGCCGGCCGCCGGATAGTCGGGCATGAGCACGGCGACGCGGCGATCCTCCCGTGGCGTCTCCTTGAGCCGCACCAGCGCCGCGATGCGCTCCGCCACCATGGCGATGCGGTCAGGCTCGGGCCGACTGGCGAAAGCCGTGAAGCAAAGCGCATCGTCCTTCGGGAGCGCGTCCTTGAAGGCGATGGCACCGGCCAGAACACGGCCGTCGAGTTCGGGCAGCACCACATGCATGGCAAGGTCGGCAGGCCCGAGCCCGCGCGGGCTCTCCTGCCACGCAGGCCGCCGTGTGGTGGCGATCACCGCCTGCAACACCGGCGCGTCCGTGCCATCGAGCGGCGATGCGCCGCTCTCGCCGCCAGCGGCCTCGCCGCAAGCGGCAAAGGCGGTCGTCGTGACGATGACCGCAGGCGCAAGCCGCCCCAGAGCATCTCGTATGAACGCACTCGCTTCAGGGTCCTTCAAGCTCGTGATCATCAGCGGCGCCGGAGCGAGACCCTTCGCTTCAAGTGCGCCGTAAAGCCCATCGATCGGCGCGGTGTCGGCTGCGAGCAGCGCCGCGCGGTAGAAGATAATGGGGACCACGGCCCGGCCCGGCGCAAGGTTTGCGGCGAGCGCATCGAGCGTTATAGCGCCTTCTCCCGGAACATAGCCGCCCGCGCGCGGTACGGGTTTCGCGTTTGGAAAACCGCGAGAGCCCCCCGCATGCCCGGCAAGGCGGCGAAGCAGCGCTTGCAAATTTTCGCGGCCGCCTTCGCGGAAGAAAGCTAGCAGCGCCGCAAGCTCTTCGGGTGGCAGGGTCGAGGTCGCAGAGAGCCGCGGGTCGTCACGATCCTCTCCCGGCAGCACTGCAAATTTGATGTTCTGCTCTTGCGCCAAAGCGCTCAGCGCCTCGACGCCGTAGCGCCACCAATCGAGCCCGCCGAGCAGCCTCACCACGACGATCTTGGCATGGCGCGCGACCGTGTCGATCCACAGGTCGATCGACATCGGATGACGGAGATCGCGTAGATGCGCCAGGCGTACGCTGGGGACATGGTCCTTCTCCGCCGCGTAAGCCGCCGCAAGACCGGCAAGATCGCTATCCGCGAAGGAAAGAATAACGATATCGCCCGGTGTTTGACCCAAATCGCACGGCTCGGCGATGTCGTCGAGGCTCGCGGATGTGGTCTGGAGAAGATGCATTTGCCTACCCGAGCAGCGTTTTCGCGACGGCGTCGCGGTCGAGACCTTTCAGCCCGATGACCACGAGGTTCCCTTGGCGGGTCTCGACCTCGCCCCAGGGACGGTCGTAGTAATGAGTGACGCGAGGACCCACCGCCTGGATCAAGAGGCGCATCGGCTTTCCTGCGACCGCGGCGAAGCCCTTCATCCGCAACACGTTGTGAGTCTCCGCGAGGTCGGCGAGACGCGCAGCGAGTGAGCCCGGATCGTCGACTTCCGGCAGCGCCACCACGAAGCTGTCGAAATCGTCGTGATCGTGCTCCGGCTCGGAATCGTGGCGGGTGATGCGATTCTCGATATCGTCCTCGGTGCCGACGCCAAGACCGAGAAGGGCGGCCGGGTCGACTTTACCGTCAGCTACCGTGACGATCCGCACCGCGCGCGACAGCGCACCTTCGATTGCCGCCACTGCCGTGCCGATACGGCCCGCGTCGATCAGGTCGCGTTTGTTCAGCACCACGAGATCGGCGCAAGCGATCTGATCCTCGAACACTTCTTCGATAGGATCGTCATGATCGAGCGCAGCATCGGCCGCGCGCTGCGCCGACAGCGCGGCGAGATCGGCAGCGACCTGGCCATCTGCTAGAGCCGCGCCGTCGACCACCGCGATCACGCCGTCAACCGTCACGCGGCTTTTAATGGCAGGCCAATGAAAGGCCTGGACGAGGGGCTTAGGCAAAGCGAGCCCGGACGTCTCGATGACGATGTGCTCGATCCGAGGCTCGCGGGCGAGAATCTGATCAAGCGCCGGAACGAACTCGTCGGCCACGGTGCAACATAAGCATCCATTGGCAAGCTCAACGACGTCATCTTCCGAACAAGCGGCGTCGCCGCACCCTTTCAAGATCTCGCCGTCAATGCCGACATCGCCGAACTCGTTCACGATCACGGCGAGCCGCCGTCCATTGGCGTTGGCGAGCACGTGGCGGATCAGCGTCGTCTTGCCCGAACCGAGGAAACCGGTGACGATGGTGCACGGAATACGCTGAAGGGAAGCGCTCATTCGCTGTCCTCCTGGAAATCGATCGGCGGGACGCGGGCGATCAGCCCGCGCTTGAGCGCCTCGGGGCGGCCGCGCCAGGGCATGAGTCCATCATGTGACTCCGAAAAAAGCTGTGCCCCTTCGACCAGGGCGGAAGCATCCCGGTCGGGGTCAAGCTCGCCGAACACGTAAGTCCAGGCGCCGTCGCGCCTGATTGCGGCGCTTGAGCTCCGGCTGCAATTGGCAAGACAGCGCACTTGCCGCACGGCAACGTCCGTTCCTTCGGCCGCGCGCGCGGTTGCGCGTGCAAGACGAAGACCGGGGGTTACGTCCTCTTCCGGCTCGCCCGCACGGCGGCAGGTGATGCAGACATAGATCGTGGTCGCGGCGCGCGCCGCGGTCTCTCGATCGTCGTCTTCTGCGATGAGGGTCACCCTAAGCCGCTCCTTGCACGTCGCCGCGACTAAAGGGTGCAGGCGGTGGCCGCTCAATCGGCCGCCAGAACCAGCTGCTCCGAGGCACCCCGCCCGGGACGCGGCTAGACCCGACGGTAGGTCTCCTGGCTTGCGGGTCTCAGCCTTTGCCGCCTTCCCGGGTTTTCTCCCAGTGGCTTTTTGGCTCGGGCTCGCCGCCTACAGTTGCGGGGGCAGCCGCGGATTTGGGAATGGCCCGTACCGCGTTCCCTGTTCCTCTCATTGAGAGAGACCGTCGAATTGCCGCACTTAACGGGAAGGCCGCTTGCTTTGTCAATGCACGTTCCGGCCGCTCTTGCTAAGCGCGGCAACGCGGCTATAGTCCGGAGCATCGTCGGTTCCCGCGCGGTGCGGGAAGCAAAAGGGAACGCGGTGAGGGCATAGGCCCTAAGCCGCGGCTGCCCCCGCAACTGTAAGCGGCGAGCAGCCCTCAGTCAGCCACTGGAGGTGACGAAACTCCGGGAAGGCCGAGGGCAGGCTTTGACCCGCAAGCCAGGAGACCTGCCGGCGGCATCAACTCTAGCCGGCGCCCTCGGGTGGAGGGCGCATGGGGGATCAAGATGAGCAGTTTACCGGCCAAATCCGCTAGCGGCGCCCTTGCCGCGCTGACGCTTTCGCGCGTTATCCCGGCCTTCGCCGCGCTTCTGCTCGGCGCTTTCATTGTCGGCGGCGTCGGTTTTTCCAATATCGCGGCCGTGCATAACGCCGCGCACGACTACCGCCATTCCATGGGCTTTCCCTGCCACTAGGGAGGGCTAAGCCATGGATTATTTCCGCAACATCGTTGTCGTTGCCGCTTTGGCTGGCGCAATCGCCGGCCTCGGCATGACCGTCGCCCAGCAGCTTTCGACCGTCCCGCTCATTCTCAAGGCCGAGACCTATGAAGGGCAAGGCGCGGCTCCGGCCCATAGTCACGCCGATGAGACCGCAGCACACGAGCATGACGATGAGGCTTGGGCGCCGGCCGATGGCTTCGAGCGCATGGCTTTCACGGCGGGCGCCAATATCGTGACCGGCATCGGTTTTGCGCTTCTGCTCGTTGCCGCAAGCGAACTGTTCGGCGGCATCGGCAATTGGCGCCAAGGCCTCTTTTGGGGACTTGCCGGGTTCGCCGTGTTCGCGCTCGCCCCGGGACTCGGTCTTCCGCCGGAGCTTCCGGCAATGCCCGCCGCCGACCTTGCCGAGCGGCAGCTTTGGTGGGTCGCCACGGTGCTCTGCACGGCGATCGCGCTTGGACTTTTGGTCTACCAGCGCTCGCTTGTTACCGTTCTTGCCGCGATTGCGCTTCTCGTCGCGCCACATCTGATCGGGGCGCCGCAGCCGGGAACCCACGAAACGCTCATCCCCGAAGGCCTTTATCACAGCTTCGTTGTCGCCGTTGCGCTGACCACGCTGCTGTTCTGGCTTCTGCTCGGCGGGCTGGCCGGGCTTTTCCGGGAACGCTTCATCAGCCCGCGTTGAGCAATGGCACAAGGTAAAGCCGCGGCGGGGGCAGTGTTGACTCTCGTTCTCGGCGGCGCGCGGTCCGGGAAGAGCCGCTACGCCGAGTGGCTGATCAAGACCTATCCGCCGCCCTGGATTTATATCGCCACGGCGGAAGCGAAGGACGAAGAGATGGCCGAGCGTATCGCGGCCCATAAGGCAAGGCGCGGTGCCGACTGGCATACCGTCGAAGCGCCGCACGCCTTGGTCGAGGCCCTGACCGCCGCGCCGGCGGGCTCGGCCGTGTTGGTCGATTGCTTGACGCTTTGGCTGTCGAATTTGATGGAGCAGGACGCGGATATCGAAGCCCAAACCACGGCCCTGAAAGAGACCCTCTCTAACAGGACCGGCCCGACCGTTCTGGTATCGAACGAAGTCGGGCTCGGCATTGTGCCCAACAATGCGCTCGCCCGCCGCTTCCGCGACCTTCAAGGGACGCTCAATCAAGCCTTGGCGGCTCAGGCGGCACGGGTGGTGATGATGGTCGCCGGCGTGCCGGTTCCGGTGAAAAGCCCATGACCAAAGCAACCGACGACAAGGACGCCGAACGCCATCGCGCCAAGATGGCGAAGCGTAAAGAGGTGCAGGACAAAGAGGTTGCCGGGAAAACCATCGAGAAGGGTCTTCTCATCGTTCACACCGGCACCGGCAAAGGGAAATCGACCGCCGCCTTCGGGCTTGCGCTGCGCATGATCGGGCGGGGACGGCGCGTCGGCGTAGTGCAATTCATCAAAGGCGCATGGCAAACGGCTGAGCGCGATGCGCTCGCCAAGTTCGGCGATCAAGTGTCCTGGCACAGCATGGGCGAAGGTTTCACCTGGGAGACGCAGGATCGTGCGCGTGACGTCGCCGCGGCCGAGCGCGCTTGGGAGAAGGCGCAAGAGTTGATGGCCGATCCGAGCTTCGGTCTCGTCATTCTCGATGAGTTGAATATCGCGCTCCGTTACGACTATCTGGATCTCAACCAAGTCGTCGATGCGCTCAAGGCGCGCCGTCCCGATCTTCATGTCATCGTAACGGGGCGGAACGCCAAGCCCGAACTGATCGCGGCGGCAGACCTCGTCACCGAGATGACGCTGGTCAAGCATCACTTCGCCGCCGGCGTGAAGGCCCAAGAAGGAATCGAGTTCTAAGCCGTGACGGCGCGTGTGCTCATGTTTCAAGGCACCGGTTCCGATGTCGGCAAGTCGCTGATCGTGGCCGGTCTGGCACGGGCGCTCGCCTTGCGCGGTCTCAAGGTGCTGCCGTTCAAGCCGCAGAATATGTCGAATAACGCAGCCGTCACGGACGACGGCGGCGAGATTGGTAGGGCGCAGGCGCTGCAAGCGCGCGCCGCGCGCGCAAGCCCGAGCGTGCATATGAACCCGGTGCTGCTCAAACCGCAAAGCGAGGTCGGCGCGCAGATCGTAGTGCAAGGCCGCGTCCATGGCCGGGCGGCGGCTTCCGAGTTTCAAACGATTAAGCCCGAGCTGTTGCCGTTCGTGATGGAAAGCTTCGCCTGGGTGAAGAGCCGCGCCGACATCGTTCTGGTCGAGGGCGCGGGCAGCGCGTCTGAAATCAATCTCCGCGCCAACGACATCGCCAATATGGGCTTTGCCCGCGCGGCCAATGCGCCGGTGATCCTGATCGGCGACATCGACAGAGGCGGCGTGATCGCGAGCCTGGCCGGCACCAAAGCCGTGATCGACGCCGAGGATGCCAAACTCGTTCGCGGCTTCATCGTCAACAAGTTCCGCGGCGATCCGGCGCTGTTTGCCGATGGCATGGCGAAAATCACCGCCGCGACCGGCTGGGACGCGCTCGGGCTGGTGCCGTTTTTCGGCGAGGCGCGGCTCCTGCCGGCCGAGGATGCTCTGGCGCTTGACGGCGCGCGCCCCGCGAAGCCCGAAGCGCGCATCAGGATCGCCGTGCCCATCCTGCCGCATATCGCCAATTTCGACGATCTCGACCCTCTCGACGCCGAGCCCGCGGTCGAGCTCTTGCGCGTTCGCCCAGGCCAGGCGCTTCCCGGCGATGCCGATCTCGTCATTCTCCCTGGCTCGAAAGCGACCGTCGCCGACCTTGCTGCGCTCAGGGCCGCGGGCTTCGACATCGACATTGCCGCGCACCTTCGCCGCGGCGGCTTAGTGCTCGGGCTTTGCGGCGGCTATCAGATGCTGGGGCGCGCCGTTCACGATCCCCAAGGGATCGAGGGAGATGCGGGGAGCAGCGCGCCCGGTCTCGGTCTGCTCGACGTGGAGACGACGCTATCAGGAGACAAGCGGCTCGAACCGGCGAGCGGCACGACGGCGGATGACATCCCCTTCACCGGCTACGAAATGCATATCGGCGTGACCGAGGGCCCCGATCTTAAGCGCCCGTTCGCTCGCCTTGCCGGCGGCTCGTCCGAAGGGGCGATCTCAGCCGATGGGCGCGTATTCGGAACCTATATCCACGGCCTGTTTGCCGACGACCGTCAGCGCGCCGCCTGGCTCAAGCGCCTAGCCTCGGGCGAAGCCGCTGCCGTCGCTTACGATGACCTCGTCGACGCGACGCTCGACAAGCTCGCCGCTCATCTTGCCGCTCATATCTCGATCGACCGGCTTCTCACGCTAGCACGGTGATCGCCGCGAGCACGAACACGATGGCGATGAGAAGCCCGTCGGCGCTGGTGTACAATCTAAGCGCGTCATGGATATCGTGCGCATTGAGGTCACTCCGTCCATCGCCCATCCAGGCGCCGTCGTGCTCCGCCCCCTCATAGGAACGGGGCCCGCCGAGGGCGAATCCGAGAGCGCCGGCCATAGCCGCTTCCGGATACCCGGCATTGGGCGAAGCGTGCCGCGAAGCATCACGCCGCATCGCCTTCCATGCCGACGAGGCCGAAGCCCCTCTGGTGAGGTAAGCAGAAGCAACGATCAGAAGAGCCGAAAGCCGGGAGGGTGGAAGATTGACGATATCGTCCAGCTTCGCTGCGGTCTGGCCGAAATCGCGATAACGCTCATTGCGATAACCGATCATACTGTCGGCGGTGTTGATGGCCTTGTAAAAGGCCGCGCCAGGAAGCCCCACGACGATCATCCACAAAGAGGGCGCCACGACACCGTCGGAGAAATTTTCGGCGAGAGACTCGATCGCCGCCCGCGCGATACCGGCTTCGTCCAGGTCCGTCGTGTCGCGTCCGACGACACGCGCAACCGCTTCACGCGCCGCGTTGATGTTGCCTTCCTCAAGTACGTCGGCGACGTCGGCGATATGGACGAAGAGGCTTCGCTGCGCCAGAAGTGTGCTGGCGACAAGGGCAACAGCAAGGATCCCGAAAGGAAGAACGATGAGGCATAGCTCGATGGCGATGGAGACCGCGCCGACAATCGCGAGCAACGCCAGTACTGCTACGGCGCCAGCTCTGCGGCGCGTCTCAGGGGCGTCGCCGTCACGGTTCAAGCGGCGGTCGAACCATGAGATAAGGCACCCCATCCAGGTGACAGGATGGCCAATCGAACGCGATAGCCACTTGGGGTAGCCAATCGTGAGCTCGATCAACAAGGCCAAAAGCGTGAGCGGCGCAGCCATGGAAGGGTCCCTCGATTTGGCGCGGCTCGCCCATGGCGGCGACCTTGACGCGGCGCTGAGGCTGTTCCCCGGCGCGCCTCAACCCTTTCTCGACCTGTCGACCGGGGTCAACCCACATTCCTATCCCTTCGCGCTCTCGTCGGATGCCTTCACCAGATTGCCGCAAGCCGAGGCCGCGGCGCGGCTTGCCGAGATTGCCGCGGTCACCTATGGCGCGCCGCATGCCGGCACGGTGACCATCGCGCCATCATCGCAGATTGTGATGATGCTCGTTGCCGGCCTTGTGCCGGGCGCCCGCGCCGCCGTTCTCGGTCCGACCTATGGCGAGCATGCGCGCGTGGCGAGACTTGCCGGGCATGACGTTGCCGAAGTTTCCGCTATCGAGGAGATCGGGGATGCAGCGCTTGCCATCGTCGTCAATCCGAACAGCCCTGACGGACGGATCGTCTCGCGGGATGCGCTGCTCGATCTCGCTGCGCGCCTGCAAGACCGGCGCGGACTTCTCGTAGTCGATGAGGCGTTCATGGAAGCGGGGCCTGAGGCGGCAAGCCTAAGCGACCAGGTCGAGCGCGCGAACATCGTGGTGTTGCGCTCGTTCGGCAAGTTCTACGGCCTTCCCGGGCTCAGACTCAGCTTCGCGCTTGCCGAGTCAAACATCGCCAAGCGGCTCAACGCAGCGCTTGGGCCGTGGCCCGTGTCCGGAGCAGCGCTTGCCATCGGCGCAAAGGCGCTGGCCGATACGGCTTGGCGCAGAAGAACCCGCAAAGCTCTCGACGAAGCGGCGCAACGTCTCGATGACTTGCTCCAAGCCGCAAGGCTCACGATTGTGGGCGGCACGGCTCTGTTCCGGTTGGTGCGCGACGATGAGGCGGAGACGTTGTTCGCTCAACTCGGACGGAAGGGCATTTTCGTGCGGCACTTCCCCGAGCGGAAGTCTTGGCTACGCTTCGGCCTTCCCGGCGGCGAAGACGAGTGGCAGCGCCTTAGCGCAAGCCTTGCTGCGCTGCGGGATCAATGAGCCCAGCGGCGGGCGTGCTGCTGCGCCGCTTCGAGATTGCCTTGCGCCTCTTCCGGCAACAATCTGGCAATCACGCCCATGGCAAGCTCGACCGAGATCTCGCTTGCGCCGCACTCCCTGAGTTGATCGCGCAGCCAGCCATAGGTCTCTTCGTCACCTGCCTTAAGGCCGACGGCGATCTCTTCAAGCATTTGCACCAACGATTCTGCCGCCATCGTGCCCCTCCATTTGCCGGTGGCTTCGCTCTTTTTTCGCCCCTGGTGCGATTCTCCCTTTGCCGATCATACTTGATTTCGCGCCGCAGAACGTGGCGATCCTGCCACAGTGGGCAGCTAATTGCGTCAGTTCGCGCCCCGGCCCCCAAAGGATAGGGGCTTGAACCAGGGGGCGCCGCCCCGATTTTGGCCGGCGCCGGCCACCGGCACGTCTTGGCGGATGGAGGGCTGGCAAAAATGCCGCCCGTTCTTGGCATTGGTGAGCAAGAGATCGAGGTGGAAGTGGTTGTAATGGTGGCGGTCGCTGCCGGGCCCCAGCACCGTGTAAAACTCGGCGCAGGCGCCGCTAAACACCGCCCGCAGGAAGGCGCGCTCGCGGGCGTCCCCTCTCCAGCCCCGGACCACGGTGACCTCATAGCCGCCGGCCAGGCGGAAGCCGGCGACGTCCAGGGCGTTGCCGAAGGCGTGCTCTGAGGGCGCGCCGAACCGGTTGCTGTTGCGGCCCCGGCACCCGTAAGAGGCGATCTGTTTGATTTCGACCACCGGACGCCCAAAATAGCGGTAAGACGCCGGCTGGACCGAGTCTCTGACCCAGCGGTCGAGCCCTGCCGTCATCGGGCAACCGATCGTGGCCGCCGGCGTGATCACCACCCTGCCGCCGCCGAGCCCCGAGACGCGTAAGGGTTTTATCAGCCCGCAGATACCGGGCCCGTCGATCCCGCTCAACGGCCGCACAAAGGTGGAGGCGTGGACGGCCCCCCCGGCAAGGCAGGCCTGCTCCTTCTCAGCGCGCCAGGGCGCCCGCTGGCCTGAATTGAACGTCCCGCGGCTGGCGCAGCCGACGAGCGCCGCCACGAACGCGGCCATGGTCAGACCCGCTACCAGGAAAAAGAGCCGTGCCCTCATGGCCGGTAAGATGCAGCCAAGGGTCTGAAAAATGTTTCAATAGGCTCTTAACTGTTTGTATCTCCAGGGGCCGTCACGCGGCCAGCAGAAGCCACAGACCCATGCCGATCAAAAGCGCGGTCCAGATCAGGTCGAGATTGATCCAGCCGCGCTTGAGGAAATCGAGCCCCACCCACTCATAGACGACGAGCGCGACCGCGCCGGTCGTGACCAGCATGGCCAAGCTGTGCAGCAGGACGGCGAGGCTCGCGACCTCAAGCGAGCCCGTCACCGGCATGTGGTGCGCATGTCCTGCGGCCTGGGTCAGCGGCATCAGCACCGGAATGAGCATGATGCCTGCGCCGTGGGCCATCGCCATGGTGAAGGACCACGCCCCAAGCCCGGCCATTCCGGTCGTCAGCCCAATGCGCAAACCGTGCCGGTGCCCGCGGAAGCTATGATAGAGGCCCCATGCGATCAGAAGCAGGCCGGCAACGATACGAAACCTGGCCTGATCTATCGTCATGCCGAGCCCGATCACGGCATAGACCACGACGGCGATGGCGAGCGCGTGGCCGAGCGCGATGGGAATGAGCGAGACCAGCACGACGTTGCGGCTGTGCCGGTAAAGTCCGAGCGCCACGGCGAACAGCCAGCCCATGGCGGGGTTCAGTCCGTGAAAGGCGCCGAGCCCGATCAGGACGGCCCAAGGCCACAAACCGCCCGCGCTCATTCAAGCTCACGGATAGCAGTAAGAGTCGGATGAGCAGTCGCCACCCTGGAGCCGAACCTGATGCGGCCGATGACTTTTCGGCCACGTGACAAAGAAGTTTGGATCGAAGGCGATGCCGCCAGTCTCATTGGCGTCGAGCTTCACCATCCACCCGTCGATGCCGTCTGGATAGAATTGTGTATCGACCGCGCTATAGAGCGAATTGGTGAAATAGACGCGCTTTCCGTCCCGGCTGATCTCGACCATCTGCGGGCCGCCGTTGAGCTGCCCGTTGGCGCCCGGGTGAGGCGCGCGGGCGACGATACCGCCAATCCTCACCGTGCCGGTAAGCTTGGGGTCGAACGGGTCGCTCACGTCGTATTGGCGCAAGTCGCCGGTCCCCCAGCAGGCCACGTAAAGAAAACGGTCATCCATCGACAGGTCGATATCGGTGACGAGCGGGGGCACGGCTTTGAAGCCCTTCAGCATCGGCGGCAGAAGATCGGGATCAGCCGGCTCGGCCGGGATCTCGATCACCTTCTTGACCGCCCATTTGTCACCGTCGCGATACCAGGTCCAAATCGACGCCGACAAATCCTTCAGGCTGATGACGCTATTGACGAAGCCATAGGCCTTGGTCGGGTCGTGCGCCGGGCGGAGCTCGAACACGAGCTGATAATCGGCGCCGAAATCGATCTCTTGCAGATGCTTGCGTTTGTGCAGGTCCCAGAAATGGAGCCGCCGCCCGTATTGAGCGCCGAGCAGAATTTCCGGAACCAAACCGTTCTCGAAGGTATTGGGCGTGCCCCACTCGCTGGTCACCATGGTGTCGTAGCCGAGATGCCACCACGCGTCATAAGCGAGACGCTGCGGGCCGCGATCGACCTCCCAGCGGCCGAGCACGTCGAACGATTCGGGGTCCATGAGAAAGATGCCGCCGGGCGCCTCGCCTTTGGCGTCGCCCAGTGCCGAGACATAGATCCCCTCGGGCCCGCAATGGACGGTGTGCGGACGGCTATAGCCGGTGGTCTCGATCAGCTCTTCAGGCTCGATCACCCGGACGATGCTTGGCTTTGCCGGATCCGGTTTGGTGTCGATGATGTGGATGCGGGAGGACCGCAAGCCCGGTACCACGAGATAGCGCCGTTCGGTATGGGGATGAGGCGCGTTAGGGCAGAGGCAGGAGCTGCACGCGTTCCAGCCATAGTGGTGAAGTTCGTCGCCGGTATTCGGCATGTCGACGCCGCCCACGATTTTTCCATAGCGCGGCGAGGCGGGATCGACATCGACCACGGCGATCGAGTCGGGAACATCGCGCTCCGGCGCGAACGCAGCGACGTAAGCGAGCGTCTCGGCCGGCGCTTTGGCGGCAAGCCGCGGTGAGGGATAAAAAGTCGGATCTGGCGTCCATCTGGCCATGGCGGTGCTCCTTGTCGTCCCCGCATGATTTTCGCCTTGCGCCGCGGCCGTGGCAAGGCACCGGATTACACAGCCACCAATTTTAGAGACCGAGCGCTTTCAGCGCCTTTGCGGTGATCGACTGGCGGGTCGAGAAGAACCCCTGCCACGGATCGCGCTTCAGCGCTCTGAGCCGGGCCGGCAGCGTCTTCGCCGTGTAGGGCGCGGCGCGCTTAAGCCCTTTGAGTTCGTCCCAGCGGAGCGGACAGGCGACGGGCGCCCCTTCCCTGGCCCGGGTCGAGTAATTGACGATGGCCGAGCCGCCGCGCTGATTGCGGAGATAATCGATGAAGATCTTGCCCTCGCGCGTCTTCTTCAGCGGGTTCGCCGTGTATCGGTCGGGACGCACGCTGACAATCGCATCGGCAACCGCTTTGGAGAACGCCTTGACCTCCGGCCAGCCGCGTTTCGGCGTGAGCGGGGCTACGACATGCAAGCCTTTCCCGCCGGTCGATCTGAGGAAACTCTTGAGGCCGAGATCGGCGAGGAAGTCGCGGACTTCGATCGCCGCCGCTTTCAGGATCGCAAGCTCCAGACCTTCGTCGGGATCGAGATCGAAAATAATCCGGTCGGGTTTGGCGATGTGATCGAGCGAAACGCCCCAATCGTGAATTTCGAGCACGCCGATCTGCACCAGTCCGAACAGCCCCGGCTCGCCGTCGATATAGAGATATTTCTTTTTGCTCTCGCCGCCGGCAATCGCAATCTCCTTGATGGTGCCGCTCATGCCCTTCATGGCGTGACGCTGGAAGAAGCACTCCTTGGTGTAGCCCTCGGGACAGCGGACGAGGCTGATCGGCCGCCGCACCACGTAAGGCAGCATGGAGGGCGCGACCGTCTGGTAATAGCGGGCCAGGTCGAGCTTGGTCAGGTCGATATCCGGATAAAGCACCCGGTCGGGATTGGTCAGGCTGACGCCGCCAAAGCTGACGCCATGTTCTGCCTTGCTCGACTTGCCCATGCTTGCCGCCTCGTCTTCGGCCGGCTCGCTGCGGACGGCGCGGGCGGGCTTGTCCTCACGCAGTCCTTGATAGCTCGGATGTCTTAAGAGTCCATCCCGGGTCTTCTCGGTGTAGGCAACCTGACACACGAGCTTCGGGGTCAGCCATACCGCGCGCTTGCGTTCGGTTTTGGGCACTTCGGCGAAGGCAGACGTCGCGCGTTCGAGCGATTTGAACTTTCGCGACAGGTCCTTGAAGTCGCCGGAATCGAAACCGGTGCCGACTTTGCCGGCATAGATGAGCTTGCCGTCAGCGAATGCGCCGAGCAGCAGCGATGAGAACGGCCTGCCCCTCGCTTCCGATCGGCTATAGCCGCCGATGACGAATTCCTCGCGGCGTAAGCATTTGATCTTGAGCCAGTCCTTACCGCGCCCTGAGATGTAAGGCCGGTCCGCGCGCTTCGATACGATGCCCTCCAAGCCCTTGGCGCAGGCTTGCGCCAGGAACTCAGGCCCTGAGCCTTCGACATGGTCCGCATAGACGAGAAAATTGGACACGCCTTTCGCACGCATCAGCTGGGCGAGCTTGGCGCTGCGTTGTTTCAACGGCTTCTTGCGCCAGTCCTTCCCGTCGAGGGAAAGCAGGTCGAAGATAAAGTAGCGGATCGAGCCGTGCGGACTGTCGATGTGCTCTTGCAGCGATTTGAAGTCGGTGAGACCTGAGGGAAGGACGAAGGCGACTTCGCCGTCGAGCAGCGCAGCTTCGGCCGGAAACGTAAGCAGCGCCTTGGCGATTGCCGGAAACCGCACCGTCCAGTCGAGCCCGCTCCGGCTGAACAGCGTGATGTCGTCGCCGGCCTTACGGCCCTGGATGCGATAGCCGTCGTATTTGATCTCGTGAAACCAATTCGCCCCGGTCGGCGGCTCGCCTTCGAGCGTGGCGAGTTCGGGCTCGACAAAGCCGGGACCTACCGCGCGCTCCTTTTTCGCGCGACTGCCTTTGTGCGCTTTGCCGGCGTTTTTTTTTGAGCCTTCGATGTCCAGACCGGAACGTCTCCGGACTCGATCTGGTCCATGGTGCGACCGCTTTTGACGCTCGTGTCGAACTCCTCGGTGGGCTCGACACCATCGCCGGCATAGGCGTCACGCTTTTTGATGAGAAGCCAGTTCTGGCGGCCGCGGTCTTCTTTGCGCGGCTTCATCCGCACGAGCACGAAGTCGCCTTTCAACCTCTTGCCGTGCAGCCGGAATTTGAGGTCGCCTTTGGCGAGCCCCTCGTCGGGATCGGCGAGCGGCTCCCAGGTGCCCTCGTCCCAGATCATCACCGGGCCTCCGCCGTACTCGCCCTTGGGGATAACGCCCTCGAACTTGCCGTATTCGAGCGGATGGTCCTCGGTCATCACCGCCAGACGCTTCTGGCTCGGATCCAGACTCGGGCCTTTCGTCACGGCCCAGCTCTTCAACACTCCGTCATGTTCGAGCCTGAAGTCGAAATGGGTGCGGCGGGCGGCATGTTTTTGGATGACGAAGCTGTCGCCGCGTTTTCGTTTGGATTTGGGCTTTGGCTCCGGTGTCTTGGCGAAGTCGCGCTTCGCCTTATAGGCGGCGAGACGTTCCCCGCTTGCCGCCCGGGCCATCGGTTACGCCGACTTCCGCTTGGCCGCGCCCTTCGCTGTTTTCCTGCCGCGCGCCGCCGTGCCGCGTTTTGCTTGCGCTTTGGCGCCCTTGCCTTGCCCGACGCTCTTCTTCAGCGCATCCATGATGTTGATCACCTTGGCGCTGCCGGGCATCTCGGTCACGATCTCAGGCGCCCGGTCTTCGAGCTTGGCTTGGATCAGCTCCCACACGGCTTCGTTATACGCGTCCTTGAGCTGCTCGGGTTCGAACTTGCCGGATTTGC
>Ga0307442_1000117_pt1 | contig 31894 bp, 30 predicted proteins | sample SalMarWE160430MG_FD_202143 | JGI IMG/M metagenome (GOLD analysis project Ga0307442, IMG submission 202143) | Salt marsh sediment microbial communities from the Plum Island Ecosystem LTER, Massachusetts, United States - WE1604-30 | ecosystem: Environmental > Aquatic > Marine > Intertidal zone >...
TCGGCCTGAAATGCGGCGCCGGCGCCGATACCCTTTCCTCTCTGACCAGCCGTCAGTTCGCCTCTAACTAGTGCAAACGGCCTTCCCTGAGACGAGAAGCCCAGCTCCCCCGGCTGGGCTTCTCCCATTCCCCAACGGCCTGTCTTTTTTTCCAAAGCACGGTTAGTCTCAGGGGGTGTGCGTTCCGCGCACACATTGGCAGGGACTGGCTATTCTTATTCGTCGCGTCACCCGATAATTTTGGGGGGACAAGATGACCTTAGAGGTTCCGCAAACCAAAGCCCCGGTTGAGCTCGCGGCGAAGCAGCATCTTGCGCGTCTGATCGAAAGCTCCCCGGACGCGGTGATCTCGACCGACGCAGGCGGCAATGTCACGCTCTTCAGCGAACGGGCCGAGGCCCTGCTGGGCTATCGCCCAAAAGAAATTGTCGGACAAAATATCTCGGTGCTCTACGGCGACGAGGCAGGCGCGAGACAAGTCGCGCTTGCGATGCGCAAGCATGGCGGCACGGTCTCTTCGCTGGAAAGCGTCATGCTTGCCAAGGACGGCAGCAATGTCCCGGTGCTGATTTCGGCATCCTTTCTCTTCAATGGCAAAGGCGAGGAGCTGGGGACGATCGGCCTGGTCAGAGACGCGCGAGACCGCAAGCGTGAGGAGGAAGCGTTCGACCAGCTCGGCATGGAACTGAGACGAGCCCGCGAACGATTCCAATATGTGCTGACGGTCACGCCCGGGGTGATCTACACCACGCAAGCCACGGGCAATTACGCCTGCACCTTCGTCAGCGAGAACGTGGACGCCGTCCTGGGCTTTTCGCCGTGGGAGATGATCGAGGATCCCGGGTTCTGGTATTCCCGCCTTCATCCCGACGATGCGCGCCGCATCGTGCCGGAAATGCAGTCTCTCATCGCCCAAGGTGGAGGCACGGTAGAGTACCGGCTCAAGAACCGCGACCGGAACTATATCTGGATCAGAGACACGTTCAGGGTGATCCAGGACGACAGGGGCCGGCCGCTCGAGCTGGTCGGATCGTGGGCGGATATCTCTTATCACAAGCAGGCCGAGCAGGCGCTCGGCGAGCGCACCGCCGTCATCAACGACTTGCAAGCCTTCGTCGCCGCCAGCCCGGCCGTCATTTACACCACGACGCAAACCGAGGAGGGCTTTGCCTGCCGGTTCGTCAGCGAGAGCCTGGAATCGACGACGGGCTATTTGCCCGGTGAGATGCGCGACGATCCGAAGTTCTGGGCCAAGCACGTGCACCCCGAGGATGCCCCGCGTGTGTTCGCCGAGGTCGAAGGGCTGATCGCTAAGGGTGGAGGAATGCTGGAATACAGGTTCCGGCACCGGCGCGGCGACTATGTCTGGATCCAGGACACGTTCAAGGTCACGCCGGAAAAGAAGGGGAAGTCGAGGGAGATCGTCGGTTCGTGGGCTGACGTCACCGACCGCAAGAATATCGAGGCCGCGCTGCAACGGCTTTCCAGCGAGGTGGAGCAGCGCAACCAGTTCATCCGCGAAGCCTTCGGCCGCTATCTCACCGATGAAGTGGTGTCCAGCGTGCTCGAATCCCCATCAGCGCTCGAGCTCAAAGGTGAAAAACGCACGGTCACAATGATGATGACCGATCTGCGCGGCTTCACCTCGCTGTCCGGACGCTTGCCGCCGGAACGCGTCGTGGCGCTGCTCAACCGCTACTTGGCCGCCATGGTCCCGATCATCAACAAATATGAGGGCACCGTCGATGAGATCATCGGCGATGCGATCTTCGTTCTGTTCGGAGTTCCGGTCTGGCAGGAGGACAATGCGCAACGGGCGGTCGCCTGCGGGCTGGCGATGCAGCTCGCCATGGACCTGGTCAACGAACAAAACCGGCTGGAGGATTTGCCCGAGGTGGAAATGGGGATCGGGATTCACACCGGCCCGGTGGTGGTGGGCAATGTCGGCTCGCCCGAGCGCATGAAATACGGCGTGGTCGGAAGCCACGTGAACCTGACTTCGCGCATACAGTCCTACACGACCGGCGGTCAGGTCCTGATTTCCGACATGGCGCGGCGGGAGGCGGGGCCCAATCTCAAGATCGGCAAGCAGGTGCAATTCAAGGCGAGAGGCGTCGACTATGCCGTGACGCTTTACGAGGTCTTGGGCATCGCCAGGCCGTACCAACTGTTCTTGCCTGAAACGACGGAGGAGCTTGTCGCGTTGAGCGAAGAGATTCCGTTCACTTACGAGAGTGTTGAGGGGAATTATCTGCGCGGCGACACTCATCGGGGCAGGGTGACCAAGCTGTCCCGCAAGACGGCGGAGGTCCGTCTGGAGAAACCGGCGCCGATCTTGAGCGATCTCAAGATGCAGTTCGTAGGCCCCGACGGGCAAGATCTCCCCGGCGCCCTTTACGCCAAGGTCGTCGGCGCCGAACCGGACAATGAGGCGTCTACCGTTCGCTTCACCTCCAGTTCGCCGGAAATCGAGACGTTTTTCGCAGAGGTCTTGGCGACATAGGACTCACGCCGCACGCCGTTGCGGCGCGAGAGCCCGAGAGCGTCGTCTACACCCCAAGCGCGGGCCCGGCTCAAACCCGCCATTTCATTGTCGGACTCGACCTTCGAGCGGCGGCCTTAAAATCTCCTGTTGATGAACACGGCGACGGACTGATCGGTCACGCGCGATGATGGCGAGACGAACAAGGTGCCGACGACGTCATATCCGAAGGTCGTGCTGGCGAACGGACCCGAATAGTTGCTGTCGAATTTCGCCGAGCGCGCATAGGTATAGTTGACGTCCACGAACCAGTCGCGATCGAGAAAATAGGTCAGGCCGATCTGGGCGGCGCCGCCCCAGACCCACTCGGAACTTGCGAAATTCAACGGTGTGCCGGTGACGTCGCCGCGCATGCCATTGAAATCGGCAAAGCCGATGGCATTGTCGATGTTGGTGTGGGTCCCGAACAGCGCAGGACCGGCGCCGAGATAAATATAGGTTCGCTCAAACGAATGCCCGATGAACGGCATGAAAGCGATCTCATGCTCGAGCCGCGTTCGGTACGATCCGATCACGACGTTCCCCGTGAATGTATCCGGCCCGTTTATGGTCTGTAACATTCCGGCCTGGGGGGCGATGTCGGTCGTGGTCGCGGTTACGTCCGGGTGCTGGTAGAAGACTTTCCCGCCCCATAGCCAGTTGCTCCCGCTAAAGTGCGAGAAGAAGCCCAGTTGCGCCGCCGGCGCCAAGCTCGACTCGGTGGCGCGGCGGGGATTGGCAGGACCGCCGGCCGCGCCGGTCGCGACCAGCGTCGTTCCCGAAAAGACATCGCCAATGCCTCTGGCGAACAGATCCTCATCGAATTCGACGGAATTGAAGCTACCGCCCAAGCCGCCGAACCAGCCGCCCCGCGGAACGATGGGCTGCTCGGCCCGCGCCGCTAGAGAAAAAGTCAGCAACCCAAGAAACACAGCAGTCAGCCATATGCGCATCGCGCCCTCCCTTTGGTGATCGGGGCCGCGCGCGACATATCCTGGTGTGCAGAACTTTTCAGGCGCCGCGCACGGCGCCAGCTCGGCAAATCCACTCTTTGCCCCCTGAGTGGATCGCCTTTAACGGGTGAGTGTTGAGCCCGGGCAGGCCACAGTCAAATAAATTCAAGCGATCGGCGCTTGGTGCATTTTGCGCCATGCGTCGGCTTGGCCTCAGCCACGGGTTGAGTCTGTTCCGCGAATTATTTCCGTGAGTCTTTCGCCTGCGTCGGGGAAGGTGACGCCGGTCCTTTCAAGAATTCGGCGATGACCAGGCAGGCTGACGGGCCTTTGCGCGGCCTCGTCCTTCCTCGCGCGGCAACACATATATGCGGCAACACATATATAATGTGCGGCCGATATGCGAAACTGGGATGCGAACGAACCGGCCGCCGTTTCAGGAACATGACTCCCCCCAAATCGATAACCACCCGCAGCGCGCTGCTGCTCATGCTGCTGGCGATCGTGTTCTTGATCTCCGCGTCGATTCTCGCCGTGGTGGATTTCGGCGCAAGGCGGACTATTCGCGACCTGTCCCAGCGCTATATCGAGCAATCCTCGGACCGGATCCAATCCGAGATGAGCCATTTTTTCGGGTCGATCGAAGAGTTTCTCAATGTCTCCCGGTCGTGGTGGGAGGCGGGCATGCTCGACTATACCGGCCGCGCCGACCTGCAACGCCTGAACTCGCTGTACATCCCGCTGCTCGATCAGCATCCGCAGATCACATCGATGATGCTCGTCCGCGGTGACGGGCTCGAATATCTGCTGTTCCGCGACCTGCGCGGCGGCGACGATTACGAGTGGTACAATCGTCTCGTCTGGGCGGACAAAGGGCCGGATGCCGGTTACGTGCTGCGCTGGACCGGCGACCGGGAACTCTATTCGGAAGAGAAGCTGCCGGAAGACGCGAGCGATTACGATCCCCGGCGCAGGCCTTTCTATACAGGTGCAGATCTCGATCAGACCCATTGGACCTCGCCTTATTATTTTTTCATCACCAAAGATGCCGGCCTGACCGTCTCGCAAAAATGGCGCAATCAAGCGACCGGGCAAACCAGACTCGTCGCGTTCGATCTTCTGCTCAGAGATTTGTCGCGCTTCACCTCGAACCTCCGCCCGAGCCCGAACGGCGTGGCCTTCGTGCTCCATGACGACGGCTCGTTGATCGGTCTCCCCGCAGATGCGCGTTGGACCGATCCGGAACAGATACGCGATGTGCTGCGCAAGGCGACGGACAAGGCCGATTCCGACCGGGCCGCCACGCTGCTGACGGCCGAAGATCTCGATCTCGCCGTGGTCCGGGATGCGGTGTCGGCTTGGCGAGACTCCGGCAAAGGATCGCGCGGCGTGTTCCGGTTTGAAAGCGATGACGGGTTCTGGTGGAGCGGCTTTAGGCAATTCAAGCTGCAAGACCAGTCGCTGTGGATCGGGGTCGCGGTTCCGGAACGCGATTTTTTGGGCGAAGCCGAGCGTCAGCGCTACTGGGTGCTGGCGGTTTCGGCGGTCGCCGTCTTGTTGGCGCTGCTGCTGGCCGGGCTCGTGGCCCGGTATTACAGCCGGCCGCTCGAAGCGCTCGCCCGGCAAAGCGCCAAAGTGCGCGATCTGAACTTAACCGACGCCCCTCCGGTGGAGTCCAGAGTTCGCGAGATCAAGCAGCTCGCCGATGCGCAATCGCAGATGCTGACGGGAATTCAATCGTTCTCGCGCTACGTCTCGGTCTCCCTTGTCCGGGACCTGGTTCGCCGCGGCGAGGTGGCAATGATCGGGGGCAAAAAGACCAGCCTCACCGTGCTGTTCACCGACATCAGGGATTTTACCCGCACGGCCGAAAGCATGACGCCCGAAGAGCTCACCCATCACATGTCGGACTATTTCCAGCTCATGATCACGGCTCTGCAAAGCGAGAGGGGGACGGTCGACAAGATCGTCGGCGACGGGATCGTAGCGTTCTGGGGCGCGCCGGATCCGCTTGAGGATCACGCGGCCCACGCCGTTTCGGCGGTGCTCGCGTGTCAGCGTCTGCTTCGTGAGCAACGCGCGCGATGGCGGGATAGCAATCTTCCGGATCTGCCGACGCATTTTGGACTCTGCACCGGGCCGGCTGTTGTCGGCAATGTCGGTGCGCCGGAACGGCTGAGCTACACCGCGCTCGGCGATACGGTCAATACGGCGAGCCGGCTCGAAGCGCTGAACGCCCATTACGGCACCGAGGTCTTGGCGACGGAATCCGTCGTTGACGCGGCCGGTCCCAGGTTCGTCTGGCGGCGGATCGATCGCGTGAGAGCGAAAGGCAAAAGCGTTCCGGCCGAGCTCTATGAACTGCTTGGCGAAGCCTCCAACGTGTCGAGCGCGGCGCGCGAACGGGCCGAACGATATGAGCGCGCTTTGCGCCTCTCGACCGAGCGCCGCTTTGCCGAGGCCGTGCAGCTTCTCGATGAGGTTCTGTCGGAAGACCCTGATGACGGGCCGTCTTTGCGTCTGCGCGATTTGTGTCGCGCGTGGATCGGCGATCCGCCGCCCGAGGACTGGGACGGCGTCACGGCTTTCTCTGAAAAATAGAGGCGATGGCTGCAATATCGTGCCCGGCGTGTGGCGGCCGCGCTTCGTCCGGCTCAAGAGCGCCGTAAGAATGCGGGAATGAACCGCCACGCGCGGGCGCCTTCGGGGGCTTGGGGCTTGCGTTGGCGCCGCCGCGGCGTTTTCGCAGGCCTGGGTTTTGCTTCCTTGGCAACACCCATGAGGGTCTCGGCCAATGCGTCGGGCGTCTGGCCGTCAAAAAACATGCGGAACCACAACTCGAGGCCGACCAATTGGAAGCGCAGACCCGACGCTCGCCTGAGGGTCGGGATAATCTCCTCCATCGCGTCGGCGGGCCATTGCATGAAATCGGCAAGCAGTCCGCCGGCGATCAGTTGCTCCGTCCCCGATGAAAATGCCAACGGGACCGGAAAGCCTTTTTTGCGCGCGTAGACAATGTCGGCAGGAAGCCGTTGGGCGGCAGCCTGCTTGACCAGCCACTTCCCCTGCCTGCGTTGCAGCTTTGCCCTGGCCGGAAGATGAAAGGCAAAATCGAACAAACCATTCTCCAGAAAGGGCACGCGCGTTTCGATCGCCGCCGCCATTCCCAGCCGGTCAAGCCGGTGAAGAATCCACGGTAAATGATAACGCAGGTCGTAAAGGCCCCGTGCCAGAAATGCGCGATCGGCAGGCGGCTCTACCGCACCCAGATGCTCCATGAGCCGGCGGGGCCTTAAGACGGCATCGGGGTCGAGCGCAATCATCCACCGGCTTCTGATATCGTCGCCGGACCAAATCAAATTGAATGGGGCCTGCACAAACGCGTCGTCTGACGGGCGTGTCCGCCATCTGCGGTAGGCCGACCGGTGCCAATCGTAGCCGGCAAACAGCTCGTCCGATCCTTCGCCGTTCAGCAAGACTTTGATTCCGTCGGCGTGGCACGCTTGCGCGACGGCCAACACGCCCATGGCGCTCGGGCGCAGCGGCGCCGCGTCGCAAGACCAGACGGCGTGAGGCCAAAGTCGCAGAAAGCGGCTTTGATCGATGCCGACGCGCCGCAAAGGAATTCCCAGATGTTGGCACACGCGTGCGGCTTGGTCGCCTTCGGCACCCGGCCAAGCGACATCGGCGACATAGGCCCGCAAGCCGGGCAACCCGTCCTTGGCATAAGCCGCGATCAAGCTTGAATCGACGCCGCCGCTGCACATCACGGCAACAGGCGCATCGCTCTCAAGATGCAGCGTCACACTTTGCTCCAGGTGCTCGCGAAATTGGTTCGGCCAAACGTCCAAGCCGACCGAGGCGTTCGCGGTCAGGCGCTCGACATCGATCGAACCGGCGAGGTCGAAAAATCGGCTTTTCTCGACGCCGCCGGAGGTCACTTTCCAGACCGAGCCCGGCTCGACCTCATCCATCCCGGCAAACATGACTTGCCGCGGTCCGAACCCTCTTGAAAGCAGCCACTTCGCCATTTCGACGCGGTCCACGCGCGGTGTCATCCTCGGATGAGCGAGCAGGGCTTTTGCTTCCGAGGCAAAGATCAGCTCGGCACCGGTATCGGCAACGATAAGAGGCTTGATGCCCATCTTGTCGCGGGCGAGCCACAACGCGCCCTCCCGCCGGTCCAGATAGGCGAAGGCGAACATTCCGTTCAGGCGATCGAGACAGTTTTTGGGTCCCCAATGGTGCAAGGCGGCAAGAAGGACCTCGGTGTCGCCCGCGCTGCGAAACGAGACGCCTTCACGCTCAAGCTCGCGGCGCAGTTCGCGATAATTGTAGATTTCTCCGTTGTAGACGATGGCGCCGGTCCGATCCGCGGTCAGCATCGGCTGCGCCGAAGCCTCCGTCAGATCGATCACCGCGAGCCGTGCATGGCCGAACGCGACGCGTCCATCCTGCCAGATGCCGCTACCGTCGGGCCCGCGATGCGCGACCGTTGGCAGCATAAGCCCGATCGCCGACCGATCGGCTTCGCCTCCGTCATGCCGCCATATCCCAACGAGTCCGCACATGAACCGCTCGCAGGTTTGAGTAAGCCCGCATTGTCAGTCCTGAGTGCCGGTCGCGCAAGCGCGCTGCCGCAATCCGATCAATGTCCGGGTGCCTTTGCCGCGATCGCGTCGCGGTCGGACTCCGGCTCGGCAAGGCCAAAAGGCGGGGCATGCGGCTTGCGATAATCCCGGCATTGGGGGCAGGTCACGTCTTCCATCCCGCATCGCTCCCGCCAGCAAACCACAAGGTCAAGCCGCGACAGCATGAGCCGTTCGAGATGATCGGCGGCCGATGCTTTGATGTAAATGAGCTCCGCCGGCAGGGCACTCTCGGCAAGAAAGGCGCATGCCTGGTAGCTGGTCTGGAACGCAAACAGTCTTTGGCCCAACTCTCCCCCGCTCTGCTTGGTCGCAGAAGCGGCGTTGGGTCCGACGAACACAACCCGATCCGCCGCGTCCAAGGCCTCGCGGGCAATTTTGCGGTACTTCTGTCGGCCCCTCCCGGGCATATCGGCGATGTTGCCGAACACGACCGTCTTTCGCGGCGCTTGGGCTTGCGCGATGAAGGACAGGCCGGCCGCGATCGTCCAGAACGGGGCTTTCACGGTATCGAGCACAAAGACCGGGCCGTCAGGATCAAAATGAACTGAATAGCGGCCGAACAGGGGATCGAGCGCCTCGACGGCGCGCGCGCAGGCCCTCAAGCCGACGCCGCAGGCGACGCCGCAAGCGATCGCGGCAAGAGCTGCTGGGATCCAATGTTCGCCGGCAAGCTTGGTGCGAATGCGGACGCTCTCATCGCCATGCACGACCGTCAGCGTCAGGCGGTCCGGCCATCTGCTCGAGACGTCGTGCGCCCTGATATCGGCGTCGGGAGAAAGTCCGAACAGGAGCACCCGCGCGTGGGTTCGGGACGCCATGGCCCGCACGTGAGGATCGTCGGCGTTGAGAATGGCGATGCCGTTCCCCGGCAAGGCCTCAACCAATCCGCCTTTCTCTTTCGCCGTCGCCTCGAGACCGCGGAACTCTGTGTAGTGATCGGAGCCGATTGCGGTGACAATTCCGATCCGGGGTTTGAGAAAGGGAATATGTCCGGCGATGGCGCCCGGGAAATGCCCCGACACTTCTTGAACGCAATATTTGCTGGATGCGGGAATTGACAAGATCGTTTTGACAGAACTGCCGACGATATTTTGGAACTCCCGGCAAAAGCACGCGCCGTCGCCGCGCAGGATGTCGGTAGCCAACCTGACGGTCATGCTTTTGCCGCAGCTCCCGGTGACGGCGATGAAAGTGGTCTTGGTCAGCCGCATGCGGCGGATGCGCGCCAAGGTTCGTTTCTTGAGCCACGGAAACGTCCGCTCAAGCAGCCCGGGCCTCACCGAGGCGGGATCGAGACCGGAGGCCACTCGCCACAGCCGGCGATACGATCGGAGCTCGCGTTCCATCGCCTCCTCGCGCCCGCCGCGATCGAGGCCGAACCAGCGGCGGGGGCGATAGCCCAGCGCTTGATAGGCTTGCCTGGCGGAGCGCGATCCTACGGCGATGCCCCACGGCAGCGGCGAAAGGGCCCGAAGCAGCCTCGGCATGGACCGCGTTCGGCCGGACGCATTCGGGTTTGCACCCGACATGGTCCACACCACACGCTTGGCCCCGGTCCCGCTCGCGACCGCGGCCGCAATGGCAAGGAGATGCGCGGGCTGACACCATGTCGTCACGACGTCGGGCCGGAGCCGCCGCATCAGGACCATCAGGCGAAGGAGCGCGCCCGGCGCGTGCCATGGCGTCGCGAGGCCGAGGCAATGCAGCTCAATGCCGGCGTCTTGCAACGCCTGTTTGCCACTGCCGTCCTCTTTGAGAGCAACGACAATGTGCCGCGCGCCATGCAACTCGAAATCGGCCCGGATCACGCGCGTGAGCGTGCGCGCGGTGCGAGCGGCGTGCAGACTGGTAATCACATGGAGGCTGGCCGGTTTCGTTGGCCGCCTATGTTCCGCCGGCCGGCTCATGCCGTTAAGGCCCCGGATTTGGCAGGCGATTCATGACTCGTCCCCGGCCGCAACTTTCGCGTCCCCTCTGAGGCTGGCCCGCGACCTTAGCGGCAACCTATACGAACCGGAGACCGGATCATAGGCCGCCAATCGCCCGGCGCGCGGCGCCGTCTATCCGGGACGCGGGGCCTCGATGTGGTTTTTCGGTCACAGGGCCTCCCAATTCGCTTCCGCCGACCGGAACCAGCGTACCTCGATCTGAATTTTCCTCATGAGCGAACTCGTGAGGCGCGAAATGGCTGGGGATCCGAAACAGTGCAGAGTACAGGCCGCCTCCTGCCGGGCGCTGGCGGAGATGCGGGCCGAACAGGAGAGGGAGCATCTCGGCGTTGTGGCCCGCGCCTTGGAGCAGCTCGCCGTCGAGTATGAAAGCGCTCAGGCGTTCTTGCGAACCATGGACGCGATCAACGAAGCCCTCGGATCGGGATGCGCGGTGGAGTTTGCACCACTCGCCGTCCTTGACGACGATGAGGTTGAGGTCCCCCAACGTGCCTGAGATCAAAACCCAAGAGATGCGGGACATCCGCAGCGACCTGGAAGACCGGGCGGACTGGATCCAGCGGCAAATCGAGACCGAGCAGGCTCAATTCGAAACCCTGATCACGCGCGTGAAAGAGGAGCGCGCCAACCGGCTCGAGGCGCTCAAGCCGCAGCTGCAAATGCTGGGCGCGCTTGTCCGCTTTGCCACCTGGCATCACGACGTCCGCATGGCGTTGACCCGGGCGATCGCCTTGGCGGCGACGGCCGAAATCGCGGCGCGCCGGTTTTCCGAGACACACGCCTGCGAGGACCCGGCACCGATTTCGCCGCCCGATGCTGCGGACCACGCGCCGCCGCCTTAAGGCAGCGTTCTAATCCTCGCCAAGCAAGGCCGCGCGCTCTTGGCGCAGCGCGTCGAGCTTTGCCTGCTGCTCGGCGATGCGGTCGGCGGCGCGCTCCTCATCGGCCGCGCCGGAATAGGCGGCGGCCTGCTCGATCAGCTCGCGTAAATTGTCCTCGACGATTTGGATGCGCCGCTCGACTTCCTCAAGCTTCGCCGAATCCGTCATCACTGCTTCCCTTTCCAGTCCATGTCCTTGCGTCCCCCGAGAGTCCCTAAAACCGCGCTTAGATGTCAATATCGGCTTTGCGGCAAACTTTTGCGACGGCCAAGGCCAGGCGCGGCTAGAGCGCCAGCTCCGCCAGCATGAGGGACGCATCCCGAGGGTCCCGCCGCAGGCGAAAACCCATCTTTTTGGCAAGTTCCCGCATTGGCGCGTTGCGCGCGTGGATCGACCCGAAGATGCGGGCATAGCCCATGTCCTTGGCCGCGGCGAACACCGTCTCCAGCGCTTTGTGCGCAAGTCCGAGGTCTTCGGCCTCGGGGCGGAGCGAGACGGAGAACTCCGCCGAAATCCCGTCCTCGGCGCCGGCGATCCGGGCGCCGCCCAGGATTTCGCCGGCCAGCGCCCCGCGCCCCTCGATCACGACACACAAATCGGCTTGCGGATCCGGGCGGCAGAATGCCATCGCCATCGCCTCGGTGAGATGGGGAACGCCGGACAGCATGCGGAACCATTTGGCGTTGTCGGTCATGGCATCGAAGCCGCGCATGAGAGACGCGGCATCGGCCGGGCGGATCGGCCGCATCAGGTAGGACTGGCCATCCTTGCCGGGCAGCGCGATCCCGCCATGGTCGAGCCGCTCCCGTACCGTCATCGTCTTGGCGGCATGTCCCATGCGTGGCGTCCCAATCAATCGCCGAAATCGGCGCAGGCTGACGGCCGTTTGGCCGCGGCCTCGACCGGCGCGGATGATTTTCCACGATTTTGTCAGCGGCATGTCGCCTTCAAGGCCGCTTGATGCCCGTTGTTGCCCGGACCCTGACGTGTGAATGTACCGGACCGTCGTTCAAGCCGAAGAGGTTTCGCATGCCGCTCATTCGCTTTGACCTGATCGAAGGCCGCAACGACGCCGAGCTGAAGACCTTGCTCGATGCGGCGCACCGCGCCATGCTTGCCGCCTTCAAGGTGCCGGACCGCGACCGCTACCAGATCGTGCACGAGCACAAGCGCTCGCGCCTGATCGTCGAGGACACCGGACTCGGCCTTGAGCGCAGCGACCAGGTCGTGGTCGTCCAGGTGACCTCGCGTCCGCGCAAGAAGAAAGAAAAGATCGCGTTCTACCGGACCCTGTGCGAGGAGCTTGAGCTTGCGTGCGGCATCGCACCCGCCGATGTGATGGTGTCGATCGTCGAGAACAGCGACGAGGACTGGTCGTTCGGGCTCGGCCGCGCCCAATTTCTCGAAGGCGATCTCTGACGATTGGAACTCCGCCGCCGGCGCGGGTCGAGGAGCGTAAGCCATGGGTACCGAAATCGAGCGCAAGTTCCTCGTCATCGGCGAAGCGTGGCGGGCGCTGGCGAAGCCGGTGCATTACCGGCAGGGCTATCTGTCGACCGCCAAGATCTGCACGGTCCGCGTGCGGAAGGCCGGCGATAGGGCCGCGCTGACCGTCAAGGGCGCATCCATCGGCGCGACGCGGAGCGAATATGAATACGAGATTCCGCCGGGCGACGCCGAGGAGATGATCGACTGTCTGTGCGAGCGGCCGGCGATCGAAAAGAACCGCTACCGGATTCCGATAGGGCAGGTGGTTTGGGAGGTTGACGAGTTCCTCGGCGCCAATCGGGGACTGGTGGTGGCGGAGATCGAGTTGGCGTCCGAAGACCAGGTCTTCGACAAGCCCGAGTGGATCGGCGAGGAGGTCACCGGCGACCCGAAATATTTCAATGCCAATCTGGTCGCGCATCCCTTTTTGGCCTGGGAAACGGATTGAACCCGGCCCGGGCATACCGCTTTCTCATCTGGGCGCTCATCGGCGTCCTGATCGCCGGTCTTGGCGCGCTTGCGCTTTACACCTATGGCGGCACAAGGCTTGAAGCCATCAACGCCTATTATGGAGACTTGCTCGGCCGGACGGAGCTAACCGGCGTGCGCGGTCCGCATTATTGGCAAGGCCAAAACGTCGTCTGGGCCGGACGCCGCGACGTTAAAACGTCCGGCGATTTTGGCGTAACGGCAACTGACGATGCCGCGCTGCCGGAGAGTTTTCGCGGGCCGGCGCGGTCCATTTCCGAATCCATCTGGGCGGATAAATCGAGTGTTTATCTCAGGCAGGGAGATGGGTTCAAACGCGTGCTCGCCGATTTCAAATGTTGGTATGTGTGCGGCTCGCGATTGGACGCAAGCGATTTTGTTATCGGCGAGTATGGCAGCCGCATTTATCGCCTCGACGCTAAGACCGGCGAGACGCGCCTCTTGTTCGAGAAGCCTGCCGGAACGAGACATTTTCATTTCACCGCAGTCGACCCCTTGACCGGCGATATCTACACGAGCCTCGGCGATGCGCACAAAGCCAAGGTGACTGGGATCATGCGAAGCCAGGACGGCGGCGAAACCTGGCAATGGCTCGACAAGGCGACCGGCGGATCGCGCGCCACGCATCGCCAGCCCACGGCGGTCTATTTCGACAAGGACGCCATCTATTTCGGCAAGGACAATCGGCCCCCGGGCATTCTGGTGCTCGATCGCAAGACCGGGCGCATCGAACAGGTCTTCACCATGAGCAAATTCTTCAAGTCCTGGTTCACCGGCATCACCAAGGTCAAAGGATCTTTCTGGGCGATCTCGCGGTCCTTTACCAACAAGGCAGACCCGAGCTTCGGTCTGCTGTGGTGGTCGGGAGACGGCAAGACTTGGGTGCCGGTTCAGTTTTTTACCGACGCGCCGATCTGGCTGCAGACCGGCCAAGAGGGCGATCTGATTTCGATCGGATTTCTCAGGAAGGACTCCGATGTGATCGCGTTCAAGGTGCCCGATAGAGCCGAGATGGCCGAGTGGGTCGAGCGCGGCCCAAGCGTCGCTTTGCTCGACCGGCTGCTTGGCCGGAATCTGCAAGGGCCCTTGAAACGTCTAATAGGAGGGTCTTTCAACCAGCAGGAGAGGGCGCCGAAATAGCCCCGCCAATAACGGATTTTTTGCCGCCGGCGCGGCGCGTGACCGGGGCTTGCGCTTGGCAGACATCGATTTCTGTGCTGACAATATCCGTCAGGACAAGCGGACATTTGCCATTATTGGCTCTTAGAACTGGCGTCTCCTAAGCGTGCCTGATCTTTGAATACTTAAGACTGTACTCGAACCCGAAAGAGGGACACATGACAAAAGCAGGTTTGGCCGTCATCGCCGCCGCCTTGACTGGGGCCGTTTCCACCGCAGCCCTTGCGCAAACCGCATACCCCGTCACCGAGGAGGAAAAAAATAACTGCGAGTATGACTATCGGCAGTACTGCAATCAGGACGGGCTCGGCAGTCAGCTGCTGGCCCTTTGCATGAGGCAGCACGGCAAGGAACTCTCGGCCGCGTGCATCAAGGCACTGGAAGACGCGGGCGAGGTCACGCCGGAAGAAGAAGCGGAACTCGAGAAGCGCGGCAACTGATCGCGCCGTCCAGGACCGGATGTCCGCTTTCGAGCGCAAAGCGGACATCTCTGGGCGTTTGCCCCTGACTTGATCGGCCCTGGCAATCGCCCGATCGGAATCTTCTATCGTTGTTAGGCTTGATGCCGGGCGGTCGAAGCCTCAGAATCACGCCGGGGCGCGTTCTGGGGCGGCAATGATCGACAAGCTTGAATTCGTGATCGCTCTGGCGCGCGAACGGCATTTCGGCCACGCCGCCGAAGCCTGCGGCGTGAGCCAGCCCACCTTCTCCGCCGGGATCAAGCAGCTCGAGGACATCCTCGGCGTGCTCCTGGTGCAGCGGGGATCGCGCTTCCAGGGCTTCACCCCCGAAGGCGAGCGCGTGCTCGATTGGGCGCGGCGCATCGTCGGCGACACGCACGCCATGCGCCAGGAGATCGAGGCTCTGAAGCATGGCCTGACCGGGCATATTCGCATCGCCGCCATTCCCACCGCACTTGCCATCGTGTCGACGATCACCACGCCCTTTCGCGCCAGACACCGCGATGTGAGCTTCACCATTCTCGCCCGGAACTCGATCCAGGTGCTGGGCATGCTGGAGAATCTCGATATCGATGCCGGCATCACCTATCTCGACAACGAGCCGTTGGGGCGGGTGCAGACCGTGCCGCTCTATAGCGAGGAATACCGGCTGCTGGTCTCTTCGGAGGGCCCGTTCGGAGACCGCGACACGGTCACCTGGGCGGAAGCGGGCAAGGTGCCGCTCTGCCTGCTCACGCCCGATATGCAGAACCGGCGGATCATCGAGGATTTGCTGCGCCAGGCGGGCACCGAGGTGGCGCCCACCTTGGAATCGGATTCGATCGTGGTGCTGTTCGCTCATGTCCGGACCGGGCAATGGGCGAGCGTGATGCCGGCCAAGCTCGCGGAGGTTCTCGGGCTGACCGGGAAGGTCCGGACCATTCCTATCGTCGAGCCGGAGGTGACGCATCAGGTCGGCCTGGTGGTGCCGGACCGGGCTCCGCTTACGCCGCTGATCAATGCGCTGGTCAGCGAGGCGCGGCAGCTTGCGCCTCTGCTTGGCGCGGGCGCAAAGGCACCCCGATAGGGCTTAACGAGCCGCCGAGCGATCAGGAATCCCGATCGGGTCACGGGACCGCTTTATTGATTTCCCTCAGGTTTTTCCCGAGTTTGGCCCAGACCCAACAAAGCGGCTGGGCAATGCCTCGATACGAACCTTGGGAGCCCGCGCGCGCGAACGAGCTGATCGCGCGGCACCTCCATTTGGAAGGCGCCACCCTTCCCATCCTGCATGCCATGCAGGAGACGTTCGGTTGCGTGCCCGAAGAGGCGGTGCCGCTCATTGCCGAGGCGCTGAACCTCTCCCGCGCCGAGGTGCACGGCACCGTCACCTTCTATCACGATTTCCGTAAAAAGCCGCCGGGACGGCGCGTGCTGAAACTCTGCCGCGCCGAGTCGTGCCAGGCGACCGGCGGCGATGCGCTCGCCGCGCGCGCCGAAACGAAGCTCGGCGTCGCCATGGGCGAGACCACGCTCGACAACCGCGTCACGCTGGAGCCGGTCTATTGCCTCGGGCTGTGTCATTCCTCGCCCGCGGCCATGTTAGGTCAGCGCGTGTTCGGCATGCTCGATGAGGGAAGCCTCGATGCGCTGATCAAGGAGGCGCAAAGTTGAGCGCGGAGCTCTACATCTCCCGCGATTCAGGTGCGCTTTGCGTCGGCGCCGATCGGGTCGCGCACCAATTCGGCAAGGCGTTCGAGGCGCGCGGTCTCGATGTCGAGATCGTGCGCACCGGATCGCGGGGGATGTATTGGCTCGAGCCGCTGGTCGAAATCGCGACCCCGGACGGGCGGATCGGCTACGGTCCGGTCAAGCCTCAAGACGTCGACGGCCTGCTCGATGCCGGCCTGCTCGACGGCAAAGACCATGCGCTCTCGGTCGGTCTGGTCGAAGAGTTTCCCTGGCTCAAGAGCCAGACGCGGCTCACCTTCAAGAATTGCGGCATCGTCGATCCGCGCAGCCTCGAAGACTACCAGGCGCATGGCGGCTATCAGGGCCTGGCCAAGGCTCTTGCCGCCGGACCCAAGGCGATCGTCGAGGAGGTGATCGCCTCGGGCCTGCGCGGCCGCGGCGGCGCCGGCTTTCCCACCGGCATCAAATGGCGGACCGTGGCCGAGACGCCGCCGCAGCAGAAATATATTGTGTGCAACGCCGATGAGGGCGATTCAGGCACGTTCGCCGACCGCATGATCATGGAAGGCGATCCCTTCGTCCTGATCGAAGGCATGACCATTGCCGGCATCGCGACCGGCGCCACTTACGGCTACATATATATAAGGTCCGAATATCCCGACGCGGTCGAAGCGATGGAGATCGCCATCCGCGAGGCGCGGGAAGGCGGCATGCTCGGCCGCGGTATCGCCGGGTCCAATTACGATTTCGACATGGAGGTGCGCGTCGGCGCCGGCGCCTATGTGTGCGGCGAGGAGACCTCTTTGCTTGACAGCCTCGAAGGCAAGCGCGGCGAGGTCCGCGCCAAGCCGCCGCTTCCGGCCCATATCGGCCTGTTCGGCAAGCCGACCGTCATCAATAATGTGCTGTCGCTCGCCACCGTGCCGATCGTCATGGCGCGAGGCGGGGAGTTCTACCGCGATTTCGGCATGGGCAAGTCGCGCGGCACCATGCCGATCCAGCTTGCCGGCAATATCAAGCATGGCGGGCTTTACGAGACGGCGTTCGGCATCACGCTCGGAGAATTGGTCGATGAGATCGGCGGCGGCACGCGCTCTGGCCGGCCGGTGCGCGCGGTCCAGGTCGGCGGGCCGCTCGGCGCCTATTTCCCGCGGGAACTGTTCGACACGCCGTTCGACTACGAGGCCTTTGCCGCGGCCGACGGGCTGATCGGCCATGGCGGCATCGTGGTGTTCGACGACAGCGTGGACATGGCCAAGCAGGCCCGCTTCGCCATGGAGTTCTGCGCCATCGAATCCTGCGGCAAGTGCACGCCCTGCCGCATCGGCTCGGCCCGCGGGGTGGAGCTGGTCGACAAGATCGTGGCCGGCGAGGACCGCGAGGCCAATCTCGCCGTGCTCGAAGACCTTTGCGACACCATGAAATTCGGATCGCTGTGCGCGCTCGGCGGCTTCACGCCTTATCCGGTCATGAGCGCGCTTAATCATTTTCCTGAAGATTTCGGGGCGGCGCGGAAGCCGCTCCAAGCCGCTGAATGAGGAACGCATCATGACCTTGGTTCGGGAAATCGACTACGGCACGCCGCAATCGAAGGCTGAGAAGACGGTCACGCTGACCATCGACGGCGTCGAAATCACGGTGCCCGAAGGCACCTCGGTCATGCGCGCCGCCATGGAGATGGGCACGCAGATCCCCAAACTCTGCGCCACCGACATGCTGGAGTCGTTCGGCTCCTGCCGGCTTTGCCTGATCGAGATCGAAGGAAGGAACGGCACGCCGGCCTCCTGCACCACGCCGGTCGCCGACGGCATGGTGGTGCACACCCAGACCGAACGGCTGAAGCGTCTGCGCAAAGGCGTCATGGAGCTTTACATCTCCGAGCACCCGCTCGATTGCCTGACCTGCTCGGCCAATGGCGATTGCGAGCTGCAGGACATGGCGGGCGCGGTGGGCTTGCGCGAAGTGCGCTACGGCTATGACGGCGCGCGCCATCCCGATCCCGGCTTGGATGCCTCAAACCCTTATTTCGCGTTCGAACCGTCCAAATGCATTGTCTGCTCGCGCTGCATACGCGCCTGCGAGGAGGTGCAAGGCACCTTCGCGCTCACCATTGCGGGCCGCGGCTTCGGCTCGGTGGTGTCGCCGTCGCAGGAGCAGCCGTTCTTCGACTCCGAATGTGTGTCGTGCGGCGCCTGCGTGCAGGCCTGTCCCACCGCGACCCTTAACGAGAAAAGCGTGATCGAAATCGGCACGCCGGAGCATTCGGTCGTGACAACTTGCGCCTATTGCGGCGTCGGCTGCTCGTTCAAGGCCGAGATGCGTGGGCCGGAGCTGGTGCGCATGGTGCCGTGGAAGGACGGCAAGGCCAATCGCGGCCACTCCTGCATCAAGGGCCGCTTCGCCTTCGGCTACGCCACGCACAAGGACCGCATCCTGAAGCCGATGATCCGCGCCAAGATCACCGATCCATGGCGTGAAGTCTCGTGGGACGAGGCGATCGGCTATGCGGCGTCCGAGTTCAAGCGCATTCAGGCCAAGTACGGTATCGGCTCGATCGGCGGCATCACCTCGTCGCGCTGCACCAACGAGGAGACCTTCCTGGTGCAGAAGCTGGTGCGCGCAGGCTTCGGCAACAACAATGTCGACACTTGCGCCCGCGTGTGCCATTCGCCGACCGGCTACGGGCTGAAAACCACGTTCGGCACCTCGGCCGGGACGCAGGATTTCGACTCCGTCGAGCAGGCCGACGTGATCCTGATCATCGGCGCCAATCCGACCGACGGCCATCCCGTGTTCGCCTCGCGCATGAAGAAGCGGCTGATTGAGGGCGCCAAGCTGATCGTGGTCGATCCGCGCCGCATCGATCTCGTGCGCACGCCTCATATCGAGGCCGATTACCATCTGCCGCTGAAGCCCGGCACCAATGTGGCCGTGCTCACTGCGCTTGCCCATGTGATCGTGACCGAGGGGCTCATAGATGAGGCCTTCATCCGCGAGCGCTGCGACTTCGACGAGTTCCAGGACTGGGCCGCGTTCGTGGCGCTCCCGCGCCACAGCCCGGAGGAGGTCGAGAAAGTCTCGGGCGTTCCGGCCGAGGCGATCAGGGGCGCGGCGAGGCTCTACGCCACCGGCGGAAACGGGGCGATCTATTACGGGCTCGGCGTCACCGAGCACAGCCAAGGCTCGACCACGGTGATGGCGATCGCCAACCTTGCCATGGCTACCGGCAATATCGGGCGGCCAGGTGTCGGCGTAAATCCGTTGCGCGGCCAGAACAACGTTCAGGGCTCCTGCGACATGGGCTCGTTCCCGCACGAAATGCCAGGCTATCGCCACGTGTCCGAGGATGCGACCCGCGCCATGTTCGAGGCGCTTTGGGGCCGGCCGCTGGAAGCCGAGCCGGGTTTGCGCATTCCCAACATGATCGACGCCGCACTCGACGGCTCGTTCAAGGGCATCTACATCCAGGGCGAGGACATTCTCCAATCCGACCCGAACACCCAGCACATGGCCGCAGGCCTCGCCGCCATGGAATGCGTGGTGGTGCAGGATCTGTTCCTGGTCGAGACGGCGAACTACGCCCATGTGTTCCTCCCCGGTTCGACCTTTCTTGAGAAGAACGGCACCTTCACCAATGCCGAGCGGCGCATCCAGATGGTGCGTAAGGTGATGGCGCCGCTGAACGGCTATGAGGATTGGGAGATCACGCAGAAGCTCTCAAACGCGCTCGGCTATGACATGCATTACACCCACCCCTCGGAGATCATGGACGAGATCGCGCGGCTGACGCCGACCTTCACCGGTGTCTCGTTCGCCAAGATCGAAGAGCTCGGTTCGGTGCAGTGGCCCTGTAACGAAAAGGCGCCGGACGGAACGCCGATCATGCATATCGGCGGCTTCGTGCGCGGCAAGGGCAAGTTCGTCATCACCGAATATGTGGCGACCGACGAGAAGTCGGGACCGCGCTATCCGCTTCTGCTGACCACGGGGCGCATCCTCACTCAATATAATGTCGGGGCGCAAACCCGCCGCACCGCCAATGTCGATTGGCACAAAGAAGACGTGCTCGAGATCCACCCGTTCGATGCCGAGAACCGCGGCATCCGCGACGGCGATTGGGTCAAGCTTTCGAGCCGGGCCGGCGAGACGGCGCTCAAAGCCGAGATCACCGAGCGCGTGGCGCCTGGCGTGGTGTACACCACCTTCCATCACCCCAACACGCAAGTGAACGTGGTGACGACGGAGTTCTCCGACTGGGCGACCAATTGCCCGGAATATAAAGTGACGGCGGTCCAAGTCATGCCGTCGAACGGGCCGTCTGAGTGGCAGGAGGAGTACGAAGAGCTGACCCGCCAGACGCGGCGGATCGCAGCGCCGCTGGTCGCGGCGGAGTAGGAAAAATGTCGCCCGACCGTCTCGTCTATATGGCCAACCAGATCGGCAAGTTCTTCGCCTATCAGAAGAAGGACGAGATCGTTCCCGGCATCGCCAATCACATCAAGAAATTCTGGGACCCGCGGATGCGCCAAGCCATGTTCGCCTATCTCGACGCCGGCGGCGAAGGGCTCGATCCCGCGGTGCAAGAGGCGTTTGCCGTGCTCAAGCGCAAGGCGGAAGAGGGCGCGCCGGCCGAGTCGAGCTTGCAGGGCACCTAGCCAAGGCTCGATCGCCGAAGAAAGAAATCCCCTTTCGGCACTTAGCGGACATTGCTTTCGTCGGCCTTTTGACAGGATTGCCGGTAGCGCCCCTTGTCCCGGGGGAGCAATTAGGACTCACCGGCATGGGGTATTCTTCTGTATTCTGATCGTCATGCTGACGTGACTGTGCGACCCAGGGCGGGGAGGGCTGCGCAGCAAGAGTGCCGACGCCGTGCATGCACGTTTGCAGCCGGTGCTGCCCCAGCGGGCATAGGAGGTAGCATGATCTCGCGTCGAACATTCAACATCGGATCCAGCTCACTATTTCTGGCCTCAAGCCTCATGGGCTTTCCGCGCATAGGTTATACGGCCGGTGGCCAGGCGATCGACGTTCATTGCCATGTCTTTAACGTGACAGATGTGCCTGTTCGCAATTTCATTCGACGTGTCGTGTTTGGAGTCTATGAGGAACAAGCGCTTTTAGCACTGCCTCGGGTTAAGGGACTTGTCGCGTGGTTGATAGCCGGCCTGACGAAGCCCGGAGTCATGACTGCGAAAGAAGAACTCGAACGGCTAAACGCCGGCGATCCTCCCATTGCTGAACTGTTGGCATTTGACCCGTATTCGCAGGAATTTGAGGAGATCATTACGGACTCCCTGGATGAAGTCCTGTCAACTCTCGACCCTGAAGACGCACAGGCTCTTCAGGATGCGCTTGAGCAAGAGCTTCGTGCGGGCCCTAATCTACCGCCGGGGATCACTGCCAGGGGAATTTTGCTGAGCCCAGGCTCCTTTGGACGTTACTGGCGTTGGGCGGGTTGGCTGCGCTCACCGCGCTTGCGAATTACTCGGAGAATGAAAGATTTATACGGAAAACAGGTTGGTGCTTTCACGCCGTCCTTTCTCGACCTGTCCAAGTGGCTGAACGAACCTCCGGACGAGGATTCCACTATTGGCGATCAGATTGCGGTTATGGCGGCGGTTCAGCAGGAAGCCCGGAAGCATCTCAACATCGCGGTTCACTGCCTCGTGCCATATGATCCATGGCAACAAGCGTGGGATGAACATCGGGAAGTTTCTAACCCAGAGGAACGTACGACGGCATTCGACTTGGTTCGTCATGCCGTCGAGAAGCAAGGCTACGTGGGTGTGAAGCTATATCCGCCGATGGGCTTTCTGCCGGCGGAGAATGCGTCGTCGGGCCTAAAATATCCCAAGCGCGCCACTGAAGAGCTGCCGGATTTTGCGCGTAAACTCGATGCAGCGCTCGACCTGCTCTATGCGTGGGCGGACAAGAAAAACGTGGCCGTATTGGCTCACGCGACGAATAGTTGGGGCGCCGGTCCGGACTACGGGAGTCGCGCCAGCCCGGCAGGATGGCGGCCGGTATTGGAAAAATATCCCAAACTTCGACTCAATCTCGCGCACTTTGGTGGTTTTCGCGAGGACCCGGATCCGTGGGAAGAAATTGTGGGTTCGATGCTAAAGGATGATCGTCACCTTTACACCGATCTGAGCTATCTCTCCGAGGCACTGCCATCAGCATCGGAGCATCAACGTCAACGAATAGCAGACAAGTTGAAAGTCTGGATTGAGGACTACCCTATAGGCAATCAGCGGATTCTGTACGGCAGCGATTATCTCATGCTCGGACGAGAACCCGATCACTATCAGTTTTTTGGGGCGGTTCAAGAAACACTGAAAAACACCGGAGTGGACTGGTCGCGGTTTGTTCGAGGTAACGCAATAGAGTTTTATGGGCTTGGGACAGGCCAGCCGGCACGAGAAAGACTTGAGGCGTGGTACGACACGGTCGGCTTGGACCGGAACTTGCTAAACGAAACGTTTTAAGTACTCCGGCGCTTTTTCTTAGGTAAGAACCCGCGGCTTGGGTGCTCGGCGATTCCACCGCTGGCAACAGTGCCGCACCCCTTTCACCGATCATGGCGTTGACCCATATACGTGCTGAATCCCCTGTATCAACACGGGCAATTGGTCGAACATCGTCTGGGAGAAGCGACATGGCACTGGATGAGAACAAGCTTCACGAATTTCTTGGGCGAGCGCTCGTCGATCTGGGCGGCGCCGTCAACGCCGTTCTCATGTCGATCGGCGACGAACTTGGGCTGTACGGGGCTCTTGCGAAGGGCCCGCAAACGCCGGCCGAACTTGCGCGCAACACGGATACCAACGAACGCTACATTCGCGAGTGGCTGAACTGCCAAGCGGCCGGCGGCTATGTCAGCTACGATAAGTCAACCGGCAAATATTTTCTTAGCGAGGAGCAGGAACTTTGCCTGGCAAATCCGAACGGGCCCGTCGATCTGCCGGGTGCCAGTTTAGTGGCGCGCGACTTTTTTCATGTACACGACCGTGCGCTGGAGAATTTCCGGACGGGTGAAGGCATGGAATGGGGCGAACATCATCCTTGCCTGTTCCACGGAACGGAACGCTTCTTCCGTGCCGGCTATAACGCCAACCTTCTTTCGTCGTGGATTCCGGCGCTCGACGGTGTGGAAGCCAAGCTCAAAGACGGCGCGCTGGCGGCGGATGTCGGCTGCGGACACGGTGCCAGCACGATTTTGCTCGCCAAGGCGTTTCCGAACTCCGAGTTCATTGGCTACGACTACCACGCCCCCTCGATCGAAACCGCAACTGAGCGCGCGAAGGAGGAAGGTGTGGCCAATGCGCGATTCGAGGTTGCCGATGCCACGGGCTATGCGGGCAAGGATTTCGATCTCATTGCGTTCTTCGACTGCCTGCACGACTTTGCCGATCCGGGCGGCGCGGCGCGCCATGCGCGAAGCGCTTTGAAAGCCGACGGACGCTGCATGCTGGTTGAGCCGTTTGCCGGCGACCAAGTCGAAGACAATCTCAATCCCGTGGGACGGCTCTATTACGGCGCATCGTCGCTCGTTTGCGTGCCGGTCTCGCTGGCTAAGAACGGGCCGGCGCTTGGTGCGCAGGCGGGGGAAAAGCGATTACGCGAGATCATGATCGATCAGGCGGGGTTCTCGGCCATGCGGCGTGCCGCCGAGACTCCCTTCAATATCGTCCTCGAGGCAAGGCCTTGAAGCATGGCCAATATGTGCCGGCACTGAGCGGACATCGATTTCGATAGCGAGCATGACGGTGTCAATGCGAGGCGGCGGATGGCCGCCTCGCATTGAGGGACGCGTTGCTAGTGCGTCTTGTTGTAATAGGCCTGGGCTTTGGCGAGGTTGCCTTGCGGGTCCTTCATGAACTGCGTCTTGGCGTCCTCACTGCCGAAGCAGTAGCTTTTGCCGCCAATGTCGCCGCTGATCGTGCAGTCCGTGTGGATATCCTTACCGAGCGCAAGACCCATGGCGCACATATCGTCGAACTGGGCGGCCAGTGCGCCGGTTGCGAACAGCATGGCGCCGGATAAAGCCGAAATGAGGTAGAGCTTCTTCATCGTAAGTCCTCCTGACTTGCAATTGGCAAAGGACGAAAGGTCCTTTGCAGATGCGGTCAGGCTAAGAGCGGATCAGGCGAAACCTATGTGACTTAGGTCACGAGGCTGCGCTCACAAGTTCGCGATGTTCAGTTGATCAGCGATCGTGGCGCGCGGCCCTAAAGCGTCTTGTCGAGCAAGCCCTCGATGGATAACGCGCTCGTGTCGCCCACCGACCGGTCGAGCTCCGTCTCGCCCTTGTAGACGATCAGCGTGCTCTGCGACCGGACGTTCAGCGCCCGCGCGACATCCTTCTGTTTATCGAAGTCGACTTTGAATACGACCAGGTCCTTGTACTTCGGCTCACGCGTGAGTTGGGTGAGGATCGGGTTCTGCGCGCGGCACACGCCGCACCATACAGCGAACACATCGACCAGGATCGGCTTGCCGGCTTCCTGCGCGGCGGCGAAAGCGTCCGGCGTGAACGGCGTCCACTCGGCCGCCGGAGCAGGCGGTGACAAAAGAAGGATAACGCCAACGACGCCGGCAACGAGAGCGCGATAAACGGCGATAGCGGCAGAATTGACGTACGCTCTATGCATCGTGCACCTCCTTGATGCGCGTTCGAACGGCGGACTGCCTGCTCCCTAACATTCCGTCCCGACGGGCTCTGTGACCTTGGTTACGTTGCCGGCTGGGCCTTGGGCGCTCGTGGATGAGTCGCCGATAAGCCCAGACCTGCCGGCTAAGGACTAAAGGGGATCCCCGTCGGCTCTTGCGTGGCCGGCCGGCCCAGGCCGATCAGCACGGCCTGCCGGACGCTTATGGCCGTAAGAAAGCTTGCCGCAATCATCTCTCCGCCGTCCTCTAGAATCGCGGCAAGAAAAGTGAGGCGAGGTGAGGCCAAGGCCTGAATCTGGATGTGAACCATATCGACGACGACGCCAAAGAAGATGAGAAGCCCAAGCCACGGGAGTTGGCGGTGGGTAAAGTCCTTGGATTCGGTGTCGGCCACGCGATAGGCGATAGCCATGGCACCGAACAGCGCGATACCGGCGCCGGTGACGGCGATAAGCTCGCCGAAATCTACCGCGCGCAACGCCAAGGCGGGACCCAAGTCGAACGCAATCACGAGCCTATTGCCAAGGCGCTCATGGATTTGCGTGGCGTCGTCCAACAGGAAATAGGCGAACAGCACTGCCCATGTGAGATAGAGCGGCTCGCGTCTCCGCCAGAAGCAATAAGCGCAAGCCAAGGCGCTTACAGCCCATTTGGCATAGTTGAACCACTCGGGAATGCTGCCATCGCGCGTGACGTCGAACCGGGCATCAAGAAGACCGCGCGACCGCAGCCATATGTGGACGATGATGAAGGTCAGATCGAAAAGGACAAGCAGAGAAAGAAGGGAAACTCCGCTTAGACGTGTCAGCCCATTGGTCCACGGATGGCTTTGCGGCTGAAAGACTTCACCGCCGCCTTGGTCATAGACGGATCGCCTTGCCTGCTTTTCCAACGTCATGTTCGACTTCCCCCCGATGGTCCAGCACTGGAGCCACAAGCCGCACCATCATATTATGGCCCGGAATGTCCGCTTTTGGTACTGAGGCGATGTCGATTTCGGCGCTGATCCCGCAAAACCGATTGACTAAAACTAAGGACCCTTCGGCGCGACGTCGGCCCGGGCGATGCGGCCTTTCTTGTCGATCTCGGCAATGAGCCTCATCTTCCCTGTGTCGGCGTTTCCCATAATGATGATTTCGTCGTTGCCTTCACACAGTTGCATGAATCGCTGCCAGGAACGGATTGGCGTTTTTTCGCTGAGGCCATCGTTCTTGTCGTTGCCGCTGTCGGATACGTAGATCTTTCTCATCAGCGTTCGCCTCCGTCTCATGGGCTGGGTTGGCTAGGGCGTGAACTCATAAATCCGTCGTCCCAACAAAGAGAAGTTCAATGCGGCCAATCGCAAACAAAACAAGCCGGGCACGTCCGAAATGAGTTCTCGACAATAAGTGGCAGAGAGCGCAGGCTCCAAAAGTGCGTGGGTGACCCTCCGGGGAGTTGGCCGTCCCTTCGATGGCGTTTTCTGTGACGCGGAGCCCACGCACGCTATCTGCCTGAATCGGTGCCGAGTCCGGCCGGCGAGGCGGCGACGAAACATCATCTCGAAAGCATCTTACTCTGAAAGTTGTTGTTCGTGACCGAAGGAGTACCTTTTGTGTCCCACCACACTCTATTGCTCGAGCAAGATGGCCCTGGCTCCTACAGGTTCAACTTCGCGACCGAGCGTGGAGAGATTTCGGGTCGCGTCCGGGTCGGACGGGAAGGGCCGCCGGACAATCGCTCCGATGCCGACCAAGAGCAAGCGGCATTAAACCAGATCTTGGCGCTCTCGAGAGAATTCGCGCAGGCCTGCGGCGACTAGTGGGCTGAGAAAACGGTAGCGGCGGGAATACGCTGCAAAATCAGACCGCTCTACGATTGGTGTTCTGGGGGAAGGAGACGTCACGCAAGCGCCTTGGAGCCGAAAATGTGGTTATCCAAAGGCTCTGCAACAGCGTATGATCCCCTCGCAGCTTGCCTGCACCGGCGCGCCACGCGACGGGCATATTGATTTCCAAGATTGGAGAAAGAATGCAGCACCCCGGATTCTTCCGACGTGGGGATCCCATGTCCGTGCAAAGCATAGTGACCGCGGTCGGTGCTGAGCTGAGTGTCTTGAGCGATGGCGTGACCGAAATCGACGATTTGCGCGCGTTGAACGATGCATCGGTTACCCATCTCAGCTTTTGTACAGGCCCCAGATATGCCCGGGAACTCGTGGCCACGAATGCGGGCGCCTGCCTTATCAAGCGGCGTGACCTGAGCCTCATGCCCAAGCGTGTCGTCCCGATCATTACCGACACGCCTCACCGCGCCTTTGCCATGGCGATCGGGCTCTTCTATCCCTCTTCGCTTCAGCCCGAGGCCACGGCGGCGATGGCCGATGGCCGGCTGGTCCACCCGACCGCCGAGATCGCCGACGATGTCACGATCGAGCCCGGAGCAGTCGTTGGCCGCGAAGCGAAGATTGGCGAAGGCACCACGATTGCTGCCGGTGCCGTTGTAGGTTACCGGGTGTTCGTCGGACGCGACTGCTATATCGGCCCTGCTGCATCGGTGACCCATGCCTTGATCGGTGACCGGGTGACGCTCCACGCCGGCGCGCGTCTTGGGCAAGATGGTTTCGGCTACGCCGTGAGCCCCGAAGGACACTTCAAAATCCCGCAGATCGGACGTGTGATCGTCGGCGATGACGTCGAAATCGGTGCGAATTCGACCGTCGATCGCGGTTTTCTTACCGATACGAAGATCGGCGAAGGCACGAAGATCGATAATCTCGTGCAGATTGGCCACAACGCGGTTGTCGGCCGCCATTGCATCATCGTTTCCCAGGCGGGAATCGCCGGATCCGTGCAACTTGGCGATTTCGTCGTCATGGGCGCGCAGTCGGGGGTGGTCGAGCACGTAAAGGTCGGCGATGGGGCGCTCATTGCCGGCATGGCCCATGTTAAGAACGATGTGGCCGCCGGGGCGCGCATGGGCGGTACGCCGGCGCGGCCATTCGCCGAATGGGCCCGCGAGGTGGCTGCGGTGAGGAGGCTTGGTAAGAACAGCCGTCAAGCCCAAACATAATCATACGCGTCAAGACATGCAGGGACCCAATATAGCACAAGCAGCGCCGCCACGACTGCTTGTGGTTCGGCCGGGATGCTTGCACTGCGGTGGACGCAACCTTGCAACCGGCATGGCGGGGTTCTCGTTGCACTTGCATTCGCTCCGGGCGATCCCCATCTTAAGTGGACTGTCATACCGCCCACAGGTGATGACCGGCAAAGATGACCGTGCTTTGCGCACGCAACCCTTTTCCGAACATCTCAGCATGCCGAGCTTGGGTCGCGCTCGGGGCTCCATAGACGTTTTGAACCGCCGAACGCCCGCGTGAAGAGAGGATTTGCACAATGTCATTGTCATTCGATTATTCGGCCCTAGCCGAACTTTATCCGACCAGGAGCTATAAGCGCAGGGCGGGATCCGTTTCCTACAAGCGATTTGAGGTTGCCGCGGAAGCCGTGCGTTTCGCCATGGAAGAACTTCCGCCGGAATTTCTTTTGGGCACCTATCTTGAGGTCGACGAGGAAAGGTTCAACGGCAAGCAAATCCGTTCGTTGTACGAGAGCGAAGATTATCCTCTCCCCCGCAAGAAGAAGAGCACCCGGGCGGCCAAGACCTAGGCCAAAACAAGTTGCTTATGACAACGTGCACGGGGGTGCCGGGGCCGGTCGATTGTTTCGACGTCGAATCGGCAGGCGCGGGAAATGAGGTCTGGACAAAGCGTCATAAAGAGCGCACGCACCTAATCGTGCGTCAGTGACCCTCCGGCGAGTATGCCATTCATTCGCGTCCCTGTGACGCGGAGCCCACGCACGACCATACCTGCCTAGACGAGTGCCGCATGCGGCCGTGGCAGGGCCAACATCATGCCAGGTCTGAAAAGACTCGAAAGGAGGTCATCCTGAAAGTTTTTGTTCGCGATAACAATGTCGACAAGGCCCTTAGGGTTTTGAAGAAGAAGCTGCAACGCGAGGGACTGTTCCGTGAAATGAAGCGCCGAAGAGCCTATGAAAAACCCTCCGAGAAAAGAGTGCGCGAGAAGGGGGAGGCAATTCGCAGGGGCCGAAAGGCGGCGCGAAAGGCCGCGCAACGCGAAGGCCTGCTGCCCAATCCGCGAAAGAAGCGGGCTACAGCCGGACGGCGCTTCGGCTAGGCCATAGCCACTTTTTCGTCATGGTTTTGCAGCAAGTCCGCTCGGCGCGCGGGCTCCAATCCAACTTTCAACCACGGGAGATATTTCGATCATGAGCACGGCCAGAAAAGCGCGGCCCTTTCGCGTGGGAAAGCCGCCCAAGAGGGTGCTCATTGGAGAGACTCTCGAAGAGGAGGCGGCTCGACTTGAAAAGGAGATCGCCGCTCATCCGGTGACGCGGTGCGAAGCTGGCGCGCATCAACCTTCCTCCTCGCGGCCGGGCTGGAGCAGCAAGCCCCTTATTCCGGTTTCTGAGCAGGTGGTGGCCGAGGGCATCGCCAAGAAGATGATGCGGAAGACGAAAAAGAAATCTTAGGGTCGATGCCCGCTCATGCCGGCGAACGCCTCAAGGTCGATGAGGCAGAAATTTTGGCTTGTAAACCCTGCTGCTAGCGCCTATGTAAGCGCATCGACATTTGGCCGGACAAATGGCCGTTTCGCCTTCGCTGATTGCCAGGCGCACGTTCAGACCCCTCCAAACATCGACGAACGCGCTTCGGTCCTCACCTTTGGTGCGGCCGGACGCAGAACTGCAAACTGACTATAGCGAAAGGACGACCCCTTATGACTAAGGGAACTGTGAAATTCTACAACGAGCAAAAGGGATTCGGCTTCATCGAGCCCGAAGACGGCGGCAAAGACGTTTTTGTGCATGCCACCGCGCTTGAGCGCGCCGGCATCAGCAGACTCGTGGAAGGCCAGAAGGTCTCTTTTGACACCGAGGTAGACAGCCGCAGCGGCAAGACCGCCGTGGGCACGATCGAGGCCGCCTAGTCCTAAACGGACAAGGTAAGCTTTGACATTGAGAGCCGTCCCTTTCGGGGGCGGCTCGTTAGTTTTAGGGGGCGCAGCGGCAGGCAGACATTATCTAAATGGCCGCGCAAAGACTTCATCAGCCCCGTTCCCCATGCGGGGCTTTTTCTTAGGGATAGAAACCGCGACTTGTTATCGGCTCATCTGGCTCTTGGCGAGCCGCCCGGCAGACGCTACCTTCCGCAAACCGCATGTCCCGCCGCCGCCCCAAACGCACACCGCGAAAGAAGCGTGAAAAGATCGCGGAGGCGCCCGCCGAGGCGGCTTCCGCCGAGGCGGCCGGCGCCGAAGATGCACCGGCGCCCCCACGCACAAGGCTCGCCTCTAGGCCGGTCATTCTGATCGCTCTCCTTGCCGCGCTCGCGATCGTCGCCGCAGGTTTGTACATTCAGTTTTTTGCCGCGCCGCCCAAGTCGCCGGCCCCCGGTGCTGAGTCAACAGAGACACTTAGCTTCGTCGGCAGCGAGACCTGCACCGGCTGCCATCGCAAGGAAGGGGAGCTTTGGCATGCATCGCAACATGCCCATGCCATGGATCATGCTACCGAAAGCTCGGTGCTCGGCGACTTCGACGACGCGCGCCTGGACCATTTCGGCGTTCATTCCCGCTTCTTCCGCAAGGACGGCAAGTTTTTCGTGGAGACCGACGGCGCCGACGGCAAGCTCGCCGACTTCGAGGTGAAATATACGTTCGGCCTCGATCCGCTGCAGCAATATCTCGTCGAGTTTCCCGACGGCCGCATCCAGGCGCTGCCGCTCGCCTGGGACAGCCGTCCAAAGGAAGACGGCGGCCAGCGCTGGTTCCATCTCTACCCGGACGAGGCGCTGCCGCACGATGACATCCTGCATTGGACCAAGCTCAATCAGAACTGGAATTTCATGTGTGCGGAGTGTCACTCGACCGACGTCCGCAAGAATTACGACGCGGCAACCGATCGCTACGCCACCACCTGGAGCGAAATCAACATCGGCTGCGAAGCCTGTCACGGTCAGGGATCGCGCCATGTGGCCTGGGCCAAGGACAAACATTGGTGGCGGCTGTTCGGGGAGGGGGGCGATCCCGACAAAGGACTGCTGGCGCGCTTCGATGAGCGGAACGGCGTGACTTGGGGCCACGATGCCAAAACCGGCGCGCCGGAGCGCAGTGCCTCGCCCGCCTTCTTGCGCAAGGAGGTCGAGGCCTGCGGACGCTGCCATGCGCGGCGCAGCCAGATTTCAGAGGATTGGACACCCGGAAAGCCGCTGTCGGAGACCCATGTCGTGTCGCTGCTCCGCCAGGGGCTTTACCAGGCCGACGGCCAGATGCTGGACGAAGTCTATAATTACGGGTCGTTCAAGCAGAGCAAGATGTTCGCGGCCGGCGTGACGTGCAGCGATTGTCACGATCCGCATAGCGCTAAGTTGCGGCTTTCAGGCAATCAAGTCTGTCTGCAATGCCATGCCGGCAAATATACGGAAGCCGCTCATACGCATCATCAGAATGTCAGTCCGGCGCCAACTTGCGTAACGTGCCATATGCCGGCGCGCAACTTCATGGTGGTCGATCGCCGGCACGACCATAGCTTTCGCGTGCCGCGGCCGGATCTGTCGGCCAAATTCGGAACCAACGACGCCTGCACGGATTGCCATACGGACAAATCGGCCGCGTGGGCCGCGTCGGCAATCGAGGACTGGTTCGGTCCGGCGCGGAAAGGCGTTCAGAACCATGCGGCAGCCTTCCATGCGGCGTGGACCGATCAGCTGGACGCGGAAAGCCTGCTCACCGCGGTTGCCGCCGATGTAAAGGCGCCTTCAATCGCCCGTGCGAGCGCCCTTACCGAGCTTGCCGCCTATCTGTCGCCGTCCAATCTGATCATCGCCAAGAAAGGGCTTGCCGATCCCGACCCGCAAGTTCGCCTCGGGTCCCTCGATATGCTTGAGACTCTGCCGGCAGGCCAGCTCTG
>Ga0307442_1000118_pt1 | contig 31755 bp, 28 predicted proteins | sample SalMarWE160430MG_FD_202143 | JGI IMG/M metagenome (GOLD analysis project Ga0307442, IMG submission 202143) | Salt marsh sediment microbial communities from the Plum Island Ecosystem LTER, Massachusetts, United States - WE1604-30 | ecosystem: Environmental > Aquatic > Marine > Intertidal zone >...
TGACCGGGCTGAAGCCGGACGTCTTCGTGCACACCTTCGGCGATGCCCACCTCTACCTGAACCACCTCGACCAGGCGCGCGAGCAACTCACCCGCGAGCCGCGCAAGCTGCCGGCCATGCGGCTCAACCCGGAAGTCCACCGCATCTTCGATTTCGTCTACGGGGACTTCGAGCTGACCGGCTACGACCCGCATCCGCACATCAAGGCGGAGGTCTCGGCCTGAGCGCGAAGCCCGGCGCGGCCGCGACGCGACCGATCGCCCTCGTCGCTGCCGTCGCCGAGAACGGCGTCATCGGCGCGAACGGAGGCCTGCCCTGGCGGGTGAAGGCCGACATGCGCAAGTTCCGCGCGATCACCATGGGGAAGCCTCTGGTGATGGGGCGCAAGACATTCGAGTCGATCGGGCGCGTGCTCGACGGCCGCGATATCATCGTCGTCACGCGCCAGCCCGACTTCTCGGCCGAGGGGGTGCTCGTCGCCGCAGACCTGCAAGTGGCGCTGGCGATCGCGCAAGAATGCGCGGCGAAGCGCAGCGCCGACGAGATCTGCGTCGTCGGTGGCGGCGAGGTTTATGCCGAGGCTCTGCCGCTCGCCGAGCGCCTCTACGTGACGCGCATCGCGGCGAGCCCGGCAGGCGACACGCATTTCCCCAAGATCATGTCGGAGGATTGGGAGGAAATCTCGCGCGAGTCGCTACCGGAAAGCGAAGGCGATAGCGCGACCGCCGTCCACGTCGTTTACCGTAAACGCCGTTAAGTCTGCTTGGGCTTTCCCGAAACCCGCAAAGGGCGTGGCGTTGCCAGGCTTCGCCCGCATCCCTATAACCCGCGCGAGCGTCGCGGGGGGCCCGCTGACGAGAAGGAGCGCGAATGCCCTGGAGCAACAATTCCGGCGGGGGCGGCTGGAAAGGGGGTAGCGGAGGTCCCTGGGGTGGCGGTCCGCAGCAGCGTGGCCCGACGCCGCCGGACCTGGAAGAGCTCCTGAAGCGCAGCCAGGATCGTCTCAAGAACGTGCTTCCGGGCGGCGGCCGCAGCAACGTCCTGATCGGCGTCCTGATCGTCCTGGCGATCGTCGTCGTCTGGGTCTTCAACAGCCTCTACATGGTGCAGCCCGACGAGCTTGGGCAGGAGCTCGTCTTCGGCAAGCCGAAGCAGGCGGTCTCCACCCAGGGCCTGCACTTCATCTTCTGGCCGGTCGAGACCGTCGAGCTGGTTTCCACGCGCGTGCAGCGCGATTTCTTCGGCTCCGACACGGCCCGCCGAAACGCCACCGATACGAGCCTGATGCTGTCGGGCGACCAGAATATCGTCGACGTCAACTTCTCGGTGCTGTGGCGGGTGAACGACCCGAAGAAGTATCTCTTCAATGTCAACGACCCGCAGGGCTTCCTTCGCCGCGTGGCCGAAAGCGCCATGCGCGAGCTCGTCGGCCGCTCCACTGCGGAAGAGGTGCGCACCGAGCGCCGCGCCGAGGTGGAAGAGGGCGTTCGCGATCTGCTCCAGAAGACGCTCGACACCTACGATGCCGGTATCACCATCGTCGGCGTCCAGCTCGAGCGCGCCGACCCGCCGGCGGAGGTTGCCGACGCCTTCGAGGAGGTGCAGCGCGCCCAGCAGGACCTCGACCGCTTCCAGCGCGAGGCCGAGCAATATGCCAACAAGCGCCTCGGCGATGCCCGCGGCGAGGCTGCGCAGGTGACGGAGACCGCGCAAGGCTACAAGCAGCAGGTTGTGGCCGAAGCGGAAGGCGAGTCGCAGCGCTTCCTTTCGGTGCTCGCGGAATACGAGCGGGCCAAGGACGTGACCCGCACGCGTCTCTATCTGGAGACGATGGAGCGGGTGTTCCGCGACTCCAACAAGATCATCCTGGAGGGCGACTCCGGCGTGCTTCCCTACCTGCCGCTCGACGAGCTGCAGCGTAACCGGCCGCCGGCCGCGGCGCCGACGCCGCCGTCGAGCAGCGTCACACAGGGACAGGGAGCCGGCCAATGAGACGCGCTTCCGTCCTCCTGATCGCGCTCGTGATCGTCGCCTTCATCGTCTATTCGTCGGTCTTCATCGTGAACCCGCGCGAACAGGCGCTGGTGCTGCGCTTCGGCGAGATCACCCGCGTCATCCAGAAGCCCGGCATCTACTTCAAGCTGCCGACGAACTTCGTCGATACGGTCCAGATCATCGAAAACCGCCTGCTGAGCTTCGATCTCGAAGACATCCGCGTGCAGGTGCGCGACGGACGGCGCTACATCGTCGACGCCTTCGTCGCCTTCAAGATCACCGACCCGCGCAAGTTCCGCGAGAACGTCTCGGGCAGCCTCGACATCGCGCGTGAGAACATGCGCACCCGGCTCGACGCGGCACTCAGGCGCGTCTACGGCCAGCGCAGCTTCGAGGCCGCGCTTTCGGAGCAGCGCGGCGAGATGATGGTGGAGGTCCGCGACCAGCTTCGTCCGCTGACGGCGGAGGTCGGCATCGAGGTCGTCGACGTGCGCATCAAACGCACGGACCTTCTGCCCGAAGTGTCGCAGCAGACCTTCGAGCGCATGAAGGCCGAGCGTCTGGCGGAGGCGGCGCAGTTGCGCGCCCGCGGCACCGAACTCGCCGCCCGAATCAGGGCGGAAGCTGATCGCGAGGCGGTAGTGACGGTGGCCGAGGCGCAGCGCGAAGGCGATATCCTGCGCGGCCAAGGTGACGCGGAGCGCAGCCGCGTCTTCGCCGAAGCCTTTCAGCGTGATCCGTCGTTCTTCGAGTTCTACCGCTCGATGCGCGCTTATGAGACGGCGCTGCCGGCGAACAACACCTCGCTCGTCCTCTCCCCCGATTCGGAGTTCTTCCGCTTCTTCAAGAGCGAGAATGCCGTGGGATCGCTGGCCGGGACGCTGCCTATTCTGCCTCCGGCCGAAGGCGCGCCGGCGGTGGATGGAAGCGGTAGTCCTGGCACGGAGACCGGCGCCGAAGACGCCGGCGCCAGCCCGCCGCAGCCGGCTGCGGCCGACAAGCCGGCCGCTCCGGGTGCGCCCGCACCGGCGCAATGAAGGACGTTGCCACGGCGATCGGGCTTGTTCTCGTTTTGGAAGGGGCGTTTTATGCGCTCTTTCCCGATCTGATGAAGCGGATGGCGCAGCAGGTCACTCAATCGCCTGGAGACACGCTGAGGATCGCGGGAGTAGTATCGGCAGCCATAGGCGTCGCGCTCGTGTGGTTTGTGCGCGGGTGAACCAAATGTGAAGCGGCGGGCCGTACAATCGGCCGGATTTGCGTCAAAATCCTGCCGCTTCACGGCGGAGAGATTCGAATGAGCTTGGCTTGGATCGGGCGGGGGATCGTGACCGTCGGCTTGCTGACGGCCTCGGCGCCGGGATTTGCAGCACCGGCAGCGCTTGAGCTCAGTCTGCCGAAATCGGCTTCCGGGCTGCATCTGGTTCAGTCCGAGCCGTCGGCGAGCCCCGAGCAGACCCCGGCGGCGGAAGCCGAGACGCCGCCGCCGATCCTGCCGGCGCCGCATATGCCCGGCGACAATCCCGTGGCCAAGCTCCCGCCGGAGGGCGAGCAGGATGTCGCGACCCCCACGGCGCCTGGCGGCGTTCCGGTCACCGGCAGCGGCAACGTCTTCTCGTTCGCCGATCTGGCGGAGCGGCTGCTCGACTCCGTCGTCTACATTTCCACCTCGCAGCGGGTCACCGTCTCCCGGCGGATGCCGAGGCCGGAAGCGAAGCCCGCGCCTGACACGCCTCCGGGCGACGATTTCTTCGACGATTTCTTCGACGACAACGGCAACGGCTCCGAGGGTGGTCAGGCCGTGCAGTCGCTCGGCTCGGGCTTCGTCATCGATTCATCGGGGTTCATCGTCACCAACAACCACGTGATCGCCGACGCCGACGAGATCACGGCCAACTTCGCCAACGGCGAGCAGCTGGAAGCGAAGGTCGTCGGCATCGACGACAAGACCGACCTGGCGCTCCTCAAGGTGAATTCGCCGACGCCGCTCAAGGCGGCGTCGTTCGGCCGCTCAGAGAAGATGCGCGTGGGTGACTGGGTGCTCGCGATCGGCAACCCCTTCGGCTTCGGCGGCACCGTCACGGCCGGCATCGTCTCTGCGCTCGACCGCGATATCAATTCGGGCCCCTACGACCACTACATCCAGACCGACGCCTCGATTAACCGCGGCAATTCCGGTGGACCGCTTTTCAACATCGCCGGCGAGGTCGTGGGCATCAACACCGCCATCATGTCGCCGACCGGCGGCTCGATCGGCATCGGCTTCTCGGTGCCGTCCGAGATCGCCGTCCCGGTTATCGAGCAGCTGCGCCGCTTTGGAACAGTCCGGCGCGGCTGGATCGGTGTGCGCATCCAGGACGTGACCGACGACGTCGCCGAAGGCCTCGGGATGGAACACGCGACGGGCGCCTTCATTGCCGGGTTGACCGAGGATGGCCCCGCGGCGAAGGCCGGCATCAAGGAAGGCGACATCGTCGTCGAATTCAACGGCAAGAAGGTCGACACCATGCGGGCGCTGCCGCGCGTGGTCGCCGACACGCCGCCCGGCGACACGGTCGATGTGACGGTGATGCGCGACGGCGAGCGCGTGACGCTCAAGATCGAGGTCGGGCTCCTGGAAGACGACTCGGTGAAGAAGGCTTCGCTGACGACCGAGGATCAGCAGGGCGACTCCGCCACGCCTTCGGACAACGCGGCGCAGATGTTCGGCTTGTCGCTCGGGCCGATCACAGACGAGGCACGCAAGGACTTCTCTATCGACGGCAACATCGAGGGCGTCCTCGTCACCGCCGTTGAGCCGGGAAGCGAGGCGGAGCACAAGAGCCTGAAGCCCGGCGAGGTCATCGTTCAGGTCAGCCAGAAAGACGTGTCGAGCGCCGACGAGGTCGCCGCGCGCATCGAGGAGCTGAAGTCGGAAGGCCGCCGCACCGTGATGCTGCTTGTCTCCGGCGAGGACAACAAGCTTCGCTTCGTGTCGCTCCGCTTCGAGGACGCGCAGCAGTAGCTCACCCGTCGACGAACTCCTCGCGCGAAAAGCCCTGCAGGAAGAGAAGCCCCGTCAGGTTGGCGTGGTCGATCGTGGCGTCGGCGATCGCCCGAAGCGCCGGCTTGGCGTGATAGGCGACGCCGAGCCCTGCCCGCCGCACCATGCCGGCGTCGTTGGCGCCGTCGCCGACCGCGAGCGTCTCTTCCGGCGCCAGGCCGAGCCGCTCGGAAAGTTCCGACAGCGCCGATTCCTTCGCTTCGGCGCCGAGGATCGGCTCGGTGACCGCGCCGGTGAAATGCTCGCCGTCGATCAGAAGCGTGTTGGCGCGCGTCTCGTCGAAGCCGATCCGGCGCGCCACCGGCTCGACGAACGCAGTGAAGCCGCCGGAGACGAGCATTGCACGCGCGCCGGCCGCTCGCATGGTCGCCACCAGCGTCCGCGCGCCGGGCGTGACCACGATTCGCTCCTTGAGCACCGTGTCGACCACCGCGACGGGAAGCCCGCGAAGCAGCGCGACGCGCTCGCGAAGCGCCGGCGCGAATGCGATCTCGCCATGCATTGCGCGTTCGGTGATCGCTGCGACCTTGTCGCGCAGCCCGAGCTCCGCCGCGAGCTCGTCGATACACTCCTGCCCGATCATGGTGGAATCCATGTCGGCGAGGAGGAGCTTCTTGCGGCGGGCCTCCGCTGGAAGAGCGTTGACGTCGACCGGCATCCCGGAAAGCGCGTTTCCGGCCGCCGCCCGCGCCGCCGCGGCGTCGCCCTCGAACGGCACCTCGCAGGCGGCGTTCGGCGAGAGCCAGACCGGCGCGCCGTGCTCAGCGCCGGCGGCGTCGAGGGCGCTACGGGCGCGATCGAGGTCGGCGGCGCCGAGCGGCGCCTTCGCTTCGGCGGCGATGAGCGATAGGACAAAGCTCATGGAGATTTCGCTTGGCGCGCTCGAAAGGGCGCGCGCGGTGCTGATAGCCGGCCCGACCGCGAGCGGCAAGTCGGCTGTGGCGCTGAGGCTCGCCGAAGGAGCCGCGCGCGCCGGCCGCATTGCGTGGATCGTCAATGCCGACGCGATGCAGGTCTATGACGCGCTGCGTGTGGTGACCGCGCGACCGAGCGCCGCGGACGCGCGTCGCGTCCCGCACCGGCTCTATGGCCACGTGCCGGCCAGCGTCCGTTATTCGGCAGGCGCCTGGCTCGCCGACGCCGAAACCGTGCTGAAGGAGGCCGAGGCTGCCGGCGCGCTCGCTATCGTGACGGGCGGCACGGGCCTCTATTTCAAGGCGCTGGCGGTGGGCCTCGCCGCGATTCAGAAGATCCCACCGGAGGTCCGGGCGGAATGGACGGCGCGGCTCCACGCGGAAGGCGTCGAGCGCCTGCATGCCCTCCTACTCGAGCGCGACCCCTCCTCCGCCGCTTCGATCCGCCCGAGCGACAAGCAGCGCACGGTTCGGGCGCTTGAGGTGCTCGACGCCACCGGTCGACCGCTCTCCGATTGGCAGAGAATGGCGGCTGCGCCCCCGCTCATGAGCGCCGCAGTGCCGCGCTTCGTGCTCGAGCCTGACCGAGCCGAGCTTCACCGCCGCATCGAGACTCGTTTCGACCAGATGGTGGCGGAAGGCGCGCTTCGAGAAGTCGAGGCGCTACTCCGGCAGAATCTCGATCCGGAGCTTCCGGCGATGAAGGCGATCGGAGTCCGCGCTTTCGCCGCACATCTTCGCGGCGACGTCTCGCTCGATGCGGCGATTGCGTCGGCGAAGACCGAGACGCGGCGCTACGCGAAACGCCAGTCGACCTGGTTCCGCAACCAGATGCCCGACTGGCCGCGCGCTTTCTAGCGCGTGATCCCGAAAAACATGCCCCCGGACAGCGACCCGAGGTGGGAACCGGCTTTCGGACAAGATAACGCTTCGACAGGAGATAGAGCCGCCAATCTGATCGAGATCAGAATGAAAGTGGTTCTGGCGGCTCTCAGCTCGCGCGGGCCTGCCGTCTGACCTCGACGACGGGCGACGCCATCTTTGTCGGCGGCCCCTCGTCCTTGGATTCGGCCTCGGCATAAACGAGATGCCGGATGGCGGAGAGCGGCGCCGGCCGGCCGAACAGGTAGCCCTGCGCCTGCGCGCACGCTTCGCTGCTCAGGAAGTCGCGCTGATCGTCGGTCTCGACGCCCTCTGCAAGCACTGGGATGTCGAGGCTGCGGCCGAGCCCGAGCACGGCGGTGACGATGACCGTCGCCTGCTGGCGTGAGCCGATCTTGTCGACGAAGCTCTTGTCGATCTTGAGCTTGTCGAAGGGAAACGCCTGCAGGGTGGACAGCGACGAATAGCCGGTGCCGAAATCGTCCATGGCGATGGCGACGCCGAGCGCCTTGATCTTGCGCAGCATGTCGAGCGTGCGCTGCAGATCCTCGATGAGCGCGCTCTCGGTGATCTCGAGCTCCAGCCGGTGTGGCGGCATGCCGGTTTCGATCAGGATCTCGTGGACGAGCTCCGGCAGGTTGGCGAGCTTGAACTGGATCGGCGAGAGGTTGACGGCGACGGTGTAAGGCTTCGTCCAGTTCGCCGCCTCCTTGCAGACCTTGCGCAGGATCCACTCGCCGAGATGCAGAATGAGGTCGGTCTCCTCCGCGATTGGAATGAACTGTGACGGCGCGATATAGCCGTGCGTCGGGTGGTTCCAGCGCGCCAGCGCTTCGAAGCCGATGATCTCGCCGGTCGCGATCGACGCCTGCGCCTGGTAGTGCACTTCGAGCTCGTCGTTCTCGATCGCCTGCGTGAGCTGCTGCGCCAAGATGCGGCGCTCGCGCACGGTCTCGTCCATGTCCGGGGTGAAGAAGCAGGCGCGGGCGCGTCCGTGCTCCTTGGCGCGGTAGAGCGCGAGGTCGGCGTTGGAAAGAAGCGTGCGTGTGGCGTCGCCGTCGCGCGGGAAGACCGAGACGCCGATGGTGAGCCCGATGTGGAAGGGCTGACCGCCGAGGAGCACCGGCTTGGCGAACACCTCAAGAAGCTTGTCGGCGAGCCGCGCGGCGGAGGCCGGCTGCTCGCGGTCGGTCTGGACGATGACGAATTCGTCGCCGCCGAGTCGGGCGGCGAACTCGGTGTGCGAAAGGAGCGCCGTGATGCGCGACGCCGTTGCCTTGAGCAGCTCGTCGCCGGCCGCGTGGCCGTGCACGTCGTTGATCTCCTTGAAGCGGTCGAGGTCGACGATCATCAGCGCGAGCTGGCCGTCGCGCGCGTTCATGGAGGCGATGTCGTTTTCCAGCCGGTCCTGGAACGAGGCGCGGTTCGGCAGGCCGGTCAGCGTGTCAAAATGCGCGAGGTAGAGGATGCGCTGCTCCGCGGCGCGCCGCTCTCTCAGGTCACGGACAGCGAAGATGCGGCGGACCGCCCCCTCCGCTTCGGTGTTGCGTGAGATGACCTCGACCGGGATCGGGCCCTCGTCGGTGCGAAGATGCGCCTCGAAACGCGCGGCGTCGCGATCGCCGTTATAGTCGAGGCATTCCCAGATCGGCGTATTGAGAAGCCGCGCGGCGCAGATCGGACCGACCAGCGTGCGGACGCTCTCGTTGCAGTCGAGGATCGTCGTGCCGTTGGTGAGGATGAGCCCCTCGACCGACGCGTTGGCGATGTTCCTGAGCTGCGTCTGCGCTTCCTTGCGTGCGCCGCGTGCGATCATCGTCGTAGCGACGCCGGTTCCGATCAGCAGCATGACCATAGCGCCGACGAAGTAGCCGAGGATCGTCGGATCGATCGTCTTGGGCGGGATGGGGATCGTCGTCGACGGCGTTATGGAGATCGCCGCCATGCCGACGAAGTGCATGATTGCGATGCCGCCGGCGAGAAGCAGCGGCGCGATAAGCTGGACGTTGCGCCCTTCCTTGCGCGCGCGCTGGATGGCGAGCATGCCGCAGGCGATGCACAGGACCGCGCCCATGAACATAAGCGTCGGGTTCCAGGTGATCTTGCCGGCGATGCGAAGGCTGGCCATCGCCGTGAAATGCAGCGCGACGGCCGCCGCGCCGACGACGCCGCCGCCGACGAGACCGGCCGCGCCGGGTCCATAGGCGGCGATCACCATGCCGATCGTCGCAAGGAGCACGCCGACGAAGAACGCGCCCCCGGTCAGCGCCGGGTCGTAGGCGAGGGGGATGTTCGGCTGGAAGGCGAGAAGGGCGACGAAATGGGTGGTCCACATGACGGCGCCGGCGGAGAAGCCGGCGAGGAATAGCCAGCCGCTGCGGCCCTGCCCCTGCGTCTCGCGCGCCTGCGCGAAGAGGAAGAGCGTGATGAAGCTTCCGAGCGCACAGATCGCGATCGCGAGAAGAACGAGCTTCGGATCGTGGCTTTGCAGGACCTGGTTACCGGTGAGGAACACGGGGAGGGACCCTTCAAAAGTGCGGAAACTTTTCGCTTCCACTAGACGGGAAAGCCGTGAAGACGAGGTTAGGTCGAAGACTTAACAAGGCGTTTCGCCGGCTATGCGACGGCGCGGGGCGGACCGAAGCGAGCCGCCAGGAGCTGCCGGACTTCTTCGGGAGGACACGCCGGGCCGAAGAAGAAACCCTGCACCTCGGTGCAGCCTTCGCTGCGGACGCGCTCCAGTTGCTCAGCGGTCTCCACGCCCTCCGCGGTCGTGATCATGCCCAGGCTCTTGCCGAGCGCAGCGACCGCGCGGACGATCGCGGTGCTGTCCTCGTGCTGCGACATGTCGCGGACGAAGGAGCGGTCGATCTTGATCTTGTCGAAGGGGAACTTGCGCAGGTAGCTGAGCGACGAATAGCCGGTGCCGAAATCGTCCATCGAGATGCGCGCGCCGAGACTGCGCAACTCGTAGAGCGTCGCGAGCGTCGCCTCGCTGTCCTGCAAGAGAACCGTCTCGGTGATCTCCAGCTCCAGGCGGTTCGGCGCAAGTCCCGACTCCTCGAGCGCCGCGATGACGGTCGGCACGATGTTGGGGTGGCGCAACTGCACCGGCGAAAGATTGATTGCGACCTTCGTATCGCCCGGCCAACCGGCGGCCTCCCGACAGGCCTGCCGGATGACCCACTCGCCGAGCGGCACGATGAGGCCGGTCTCCTCGGCGATCGGGATGAACTCGGCCGGGGAGACGAAGCCGCGCACGTCGTGCTCCCACCGTAGCAGCGCTTCGAGGCCCTCGATCCTGCCCGTGGTGAGCTCGACGATCGCCTGATAGTGCAGGTCGAACTCGTTCGCTGCGAGCGCCATCCTGAGATCCGCCTCGAGCGAGCGGCGTGCTTGCATGCACGCATCCATTTCGGGCTCGAAGAAACGAAACGTCGCGCGTCCGTCTGCTTTGGCGCGGTAGAGCGCCATGTCGGCGTTCTTCATCAGCTTGTCGACGTCGGCGCCGTCGTGGGGCGCGATGGCGATTCCGATGCTTGCGCCCATCACGACCTGGTGGCCGTCGAGGCTGAACGGCTCGGCGATCGCCTCGACGACGCGCCGCGCGAACGCTGTGGCTTCGTTCGGCTGCGCGCCGCCCGTCTGCACCACGGCGAATTCGTCGCCGGAGAGCCGCGCCACCATGTCGGATTCGCGCACGCAGCTTCTCAGCCGGTTGGCCGCCTCGCTGAGCAGGAGGTCGCCGATATGATGGCCGAGCGTGTCGTTGACATGCTTGAAGCGGTCGAGGTCGAGGCAAAGGATCGCGACGTTTTCGCCGCCGCCGAGGCGGGCGAGGGATCTTTCCAGCTGATCGCGGAAGGAAACGCGGTTGGGCAAATGCGTCAGCGCGTCGTGCCGCACCATGAAGGCGATCTTCTCCTCCGCCACGCGCCGGTCGGTGATGTCCTGATGCGTGGCGACCCAGCCGCCGTCGCTGAGCGGCACGTAGCCGAGCAGGAAGACGCGTCCGTTCTCCTGCTCCACGATCGTCTCTGCCGGCTCTCCTTGCTCCGCGATCGTCGCCAGCAGTGACTTGAGTGCGGCTTCGCCGATGACGGGGATGTTGCCGGCGGCGATCCGGTTTCTGAGTATCTCCGTGAGTGCCATGCCGGGCTGCACCTTGTGGTGCGGAATGCCGTAGAGATCGGCATAGCTGGTGTTCGAGATGATCAGCCGTTGGTCGGGGCCGAACATGCACAGGCCCTGCGACATGTTGTTGATCGCGATCGAAAGACGGGCGATCTGCATGTCGCGGTCCTGCTCGACGCCGCGCGCCGCCTCCTGCACTGCTGCGAGCGCGGTGCGCGTTTTGTCGAGCTTCACCGCCAGGCGCCAGCCGGCGGCAACGACTGCCGCCGCGAGCAGCCAGCAGATCGCGAATGCGGCGAGATCGGCAGTCGGGGAGGGCAGGGCGTGGCCGTAGGCGAAGGCCAACGTCGCCATGGCCGCGGCGCCGAGCAGAAAGCTGATAATGCGGGCCCGCCCGCTCATGCTCTGGGCCCCTTTGGCCGCGACCGGCCCCTGATGAGCATCTTCGCCAATGCGCTTTTCCCGCCGCCCCGAGCCGTCGAACGCCGTAGCGGAATCCGCTGAGGAAGACGTAAAGGAGCCTCCGACAAAGCGATCCAGGTGGGTCAGATTTTGTTGGTCTTGATCGTGGGCGTCGGCCTTACGGCCCCGGAAGCCGGCGGAATCTCGGCGCTTGACCGCGCCAAGCGGCGAAAGCTAAAAGGGCATGTCATGAAGCGTGAGCTTATCGTAATGTTGCGCACCGCCGGGGCGGCTCTTTAGAGTCGCCGCGATCGGTGGTGCGCGCCGCAAGGGTCCCCGTCGGGGCCCTTTTTTGTTGCCCGGGGGCGGGCGAACGCGAACTGGAGTGGGTGAGATGCCAGAGCAGATGACCGGCGCCGAGATGGTCATAAGAGCGCTCGCGGATCAGGGCGTTGAGAATATTTTCGGATATCCGGGGGGTGCAGCGCTTCCAATCTACGACGCGCTGATCCAGCAGGAGAGGGTCCGCCATATCCTCGTGCGCCACGAGCAGGGCGCGGGGCACGCGGCCGAAGGCTATGCTCGCTCGTCGGGCAAGCCCGGCGTCGTGCTCGTCACCTCGGGGCCGGGCGCGACCAACATGGTCACCCCGCTCACCGACGCGCTCATGGATTCCATCCCGCTCGTCTGCATCACGGCGCAGGTGCCGACCCACCTCATTGGCTCCGACGCCTTCCAGGAATGCGATACGGTCGGCATCACGCGCCCCTGCACCAAGCACAATTGGCTGGTGAAGGACGTCAACGACCTGTCGCGCATTCTGCACGAGGCGTTCTATGTCGCCACGACCGGCCGTCCTGGCCCCGTGGTCGTCGACATCCCGAAGGACGTGCAGTTCGCCAAGGGCACCTATTGGGGGCCGAACGAGGTCCGTCGCGGCCACACAGGCTACCGCCCGGCCGGCAAGGGGCCGGCCGAGGCAATCCGCCACGCCGTCGCGCTGATGGCGCGCGCCGACCGCCCGGTCTTCTATACCGGCGGCGGCGTCGTCAATTCCGGCCCGAAGGCGAGCCAGCTTCTGCGCGAGCTTGTCGCCGCGACCGGCTTTCCCATCACCTCCACGCTGATGGGGCTCGGCGCCTATCCGGCGTCCGGCGACAACTGGCTCGGCATGCTCGGCATGCACGGCACCTACGAAGCCAACATGGCGATGCACGATTGCGATCTGATGATCTGCATCGGCGCGCGCTTCGACGACCGCATCACTGGCCGCACCGACGCCTTTTCGCCGGGCTCGCGCAAGATCCATGTCGACGTCGACGTGTCCTCCATCAACAAGAACATCCGCGTCGACATTCCGATCGTTGGTGATGCCGCGCAGGTGATCGAGGACATGCTGATCGTCTGGAAGAAGGAGGTCGGCAAGCCGCGGAAGCCCGCGCTCGCGAATTGGTGGGCGGCGATCAATCGCTGGCGGGCGAGGAACTCGCTCGCTTACCGGCCCTCGGACCGGGCGATCATGCCGCAATATGCGATCGAGCGCCTCTATCAGGCGACCAAGGACCGCGACGTCTACATCACCACCGAGGTCGGTCAGCACCAGATGTGGGCGGCGCAGTTCTACGGCTTCGAGGAGCCGAACCGCTGGATGACGTCCGGCGGGTTGGGCACCATGGGCTACGGGCTGCCGGCGTCGATCGGCGTGCAGGTGGCGCATCCCGACAGTCTCGTCATCGACATTGCCGGCGATGCCTCGGTGCTGATGACGATGCAGGAGATGTCGACCGCCGTTCAGCACGATCTGCCGGTGAAGATCTTCATCCTCAACAACCAGTACATGGGCATGGTCCGGCAGTGGCAGCAGCTCCTGCACGGCAACCGGCTGTCGCATTCCTACACGGAGTCGCTGCCGGACTTCGTGAAGCTCGCGGAAGCCTATGGCTGCGTCGGCTTGCGCGCCGAACACCCGGGCGAGCTCGACGATGCGATCGACGAGATGATCGCGGTGAAGAAGCCGGTCCTCTTCGATTGCCGCGTCGCCAATCTGGAGAACTGCTTCCCGATGATCCCGTCGGGCAAGGCGCACAATGAGATGCTGCTTCCGGCCGAGGCCACGGACGAAGCGGTCGCCTCGGCGATCGACGACGCCGGTCGGGTTATGGTGTGAGCATGATCCCGAAAAGTGGACCCGGTTTTCGGATAAGATCATGCATAGAGGAATGAGGTCGCGAGGATGAACAAGATGGCCATGGAACCACAAGGTGAGCCGCCCCTTACCCCGCCGGCCTCCGCCTATTTCATCGAGGAGCGGCACGATCCGCGCGAGACGCACACGCTGTCCGTCGTCGTCGACAACGAGCCGGGCGTGCTCGCGCGTGTCATCGGCCTCTTCTCCGGCCGCGGCTACAACATCGAGAGCCTCACCGTCTCGGAGACGCAGCACGAGCAGCATCTCTCGCGCATCACCGTGGTGACGACCGGCACGAAGGCGGTGCTCGAGCAGATCAGAAGTCAGCTCGACCGCCTCGTCTGCGTGCACCGGGTGACCGACCTGACGACGCTTGCCGTGCAGCGGAACCAGGAGAAGCCGCTCGAGCGCGAGCTGGCGCTTGTAAAGGTGGCGGGTGAGGGGCAGGACCGCATCGAAGCGCTTCGTCTGGCCGACGCCTTCAAGGCCGAGGTCGTCGACGCCACCACCGGGCATTTCATCTTCCAGCTCACCGGCCGCACCTCGAAGATCGAGCAGTTCATCGCCATCATGCAGCCGCTCGGCCTGGTCGAAGTCTGCCGCACCGGCGTCGCCGCCTTGGGGCGCGGCGTCGAAGCGATGTAGGGCGGCGATCTAGGCGCGTTTCGGCCCAAAATGTAGCAGCGCGTGGCGTCCGCGCCGCTCGTGACAATTCGTTACGATTTTCAACCGGCCGCGGAGTTGGCTTGGCAACCTTTCTCTGGCTTGCCTCCCGGGTGAGAGGGGCAGGCAGGCGCGAGGGAAGGAAAGCCATGACGCGCAACTTTTCGGCGCTGGCGAAGGCCGCGCTTCTTATTTCACCGGCGCTCATCGCGAGCCTCGGCATCACGTCCGCAAGCGCCCACGACATCCGCCAGATGGGCGATGGGAAGTATTCCAGTTCGCCGAAGGCCGGATACCTCTTCTCCTGCCAGACGCAGTTCAGCGCGAACGCTCCAGGCGCCCCCGGCGCAGGACCGTGGATCTCCGGCGATAGCTACGATCTCGACGACAAGCCGACCGTCGAAGGCTCCGTCATGTGGCCAAATGCGGAGATAACGGTGACGCGCGAGGGCGATCTCAGGATCGTGCGCGCGAACAACCTGCCGACGCATCCGACCGGCGTGTTCCCGATCGCGCGGAACGACGACGCCTTCCAATACGATCGCAACCCGAACGCCATCCGCGAGCAGAACATCCTGCTGCGCCTGCCCGCCGACCCGGAGACCGCGGATCGGGCGAGCTGCGTGCCGATGGGGATGATCGGCTTCACGCTCACCGGCGGGGCGCTCTTCAACGCGATCGACGCCCGCGGGCGCGATGCCGCCGCCTATGAGGTTCTCGACAAGTGCGGTGGCCATCCGCAGCAGAACGGGCAGTATCACTATCACGACGATGCCGCCTGCCTGCCGCACGGGCGCGACGCGTCGGGCGGCAGCGAGCTGATCGGCTATGCGCTCGATGGCTTCGGCGTCTACGGCCCCTACGACGCGAGCGGGAAGAAGCTGACCAATGCCGATCTCGACGGATGCCACGGCAAGGTCGGGCCGGTCATGTGGGACGGCAAGCTCGTCAGCATGTACCACTACGTCATGACCGACGAGTATCCGTATTCGATCGGCTGCTTCCGCGGCACGCCGGTGAGGGTCAGTGCGCTGCGCGCCCGCCCGCAGCCGCAGCAGGCCGCGGGAGTCGAGCGCGGTCCGCGTCAACCGCTGGCGAACGGGCCGCGCGGCGACGTGCTCGCCAACGTTGCGCGCGACCTCGGCGTTGACGAGGAGGCTCTGCGCCGCGCCGTCGGCGCCCCGCCGCCGAATCTTCGGCGCGCGTCGCAGACGCTTGGGATCGACATTCAGACGCTGCGCTCCGCCTTCATGCGGCATCGACCGTCGCGGAGCTGAGACCCGCGCTCAACCAAAGCACCGGCCTTCCGGCGCCGCTGTTTTCAATCGTGGATCACTACCCTGAGTTCTTGTTGTGTTCCGCGCCGAGTGTTAGCTACCGGGAGAAGCTCGCCCGAGGCCACCGGATGGAAGTATCCCCCCAGCAGGACGCAGCACTTCTCGCCGTCTCGCGCTGGCTGAAATCGCCCATGCCGCAGGTCTTCCGCCTCTTCGGCTACGCCGGCACGGGGAAGACGACGCTTGCCAAGAAGATCGCCGACGATTGCGGCGGCGAGGTTCTCTTCGCCGCCTTCACCGGCAAGGCCGCGCAGGTCATGCGCAATCGCGGCTGCCCCAATGCGCGCACGCTCCATTCGCTGATCTACCGGCCGCGCGGCGAGAAGGCGGAGGAGGAGACCGGCGAGATGCAGCCGGCCTTCGCGCTGAACCGTTCGAGCGAGGTGAGGAAGGCCAAGCTCGTCATCGTCGACGAATGCTCCATGGTCGACGAGAAGCTCGGCCGCGACCTTCTCTCCTTCGGCACCAAGATTCTGGTGCTCGGCGATCCCGGCCAGCTTCCGCCCGTGAAGGCGGGGGAGGGTGGCGGTGGCTTTTTTACCGAGCACGAGCCCGACGTCATGCTGACGGAGATCCACCGGCAGGCGCGAGAGAACCCGATTATCGCGCTGTCGCAGACCGTGCGCGAGGGCGGCCGCCCCGATTACGGGAGCTACGGCGAGAGCCGCGTCATCACCCGCGACGAGATCGAGGCCGAAGACGTGCTCTCCGCCGACCAGGTCTTGGTCGGGCGCAATCGCACCAGGCAGAATTTCAACCGCCGCATCCGCGCGCTGAAGGGCTTCGAGGACTTGCTGCCGGCCGCCGGCGACAAGCTCGTCTGTCTCAGGAACAGTTCGGAGAAGGGGCTCTTGAACGGCGGGCTCTGGCGCGTGACGTCGGTCGGCACGCGCGCCGGCCAGGCGGTCAACATGCTGGTCAAGTCCGAGGACGAAGGCCCGCATGGCCCCTCGGCCAAGATCCGCGTCTTGAAGGCGATGTTCGAGGAGGGGCCGGAAGCCGTCCCCTTCGATCGCCGCCGCCGCACCGACGAGTTCGACTACGGCTACGCGCTGACCGTCCACAAGGCGCAGGGATCGCAATGGGATCGCGTGGTGCTGTTCGACGAGAGCTTCGCCTTTCGCGACACGCGCGAGCGCTGGCTTTACACCGCCATCACCCGCGCCGCCGAGGCGATCACGATTGTACGGTAATTGGTCTCGGGCGGTCTCGCGAACTGTAGGCATGCTAAGGAGAGAAAAGATGGCGCAACTGAAGCTGCCCGCCGAGGGGCAATGCCGGTGTGGACGCGTGCAGCTCAAGATCAGCGCAGCGCCCCTGCTGACGATGGCCTGCCATTGCACTGGCTGCCAGCGGATGTCGGCGAGTGCCTTCTCGCTTAGCGCCGCGATACCGAGCGACGCCTTCGAGATAACGAAGGGCGAACCGGTCATCGGTGGTCTACACGGAGCGTCACGACACTACTTCTGCGCCTATTGCATGAGCTGGATGTTCACGCGACCAGAGGGGATGGATTGGTTCGTGAATTTGCGTCCAACGATGCTCCAGAATCCGGAATGGTTCGCGCCGTTCATCGAGACCTACACGAGCGAGCGGCTGCCCTGGGCAAGGACGCCGGCGGTCCACAGCTATGAGAAACTGCCGGCGATGGAGGATTACGAGGGGCTCGTGAAAGAGTTCGCACAGCAGCTGGCCGCTGGGTGATACTGAAACCTTTCGAGTTCGAATTACTGGAGGCAACGATGACCGGCGATCACGCGAAATGGAAGCATGACGGCGTGCGCGTGATCCCGGGAAGCTCGCTCGATCCCAACACGGCACAGACGCCGGGAATGGATCGCAAGGCGGCGATCAACTTCGCGCGCGTCGGAGCCCAGAAGATCTGGGCCGGCACGGTCACGGTGAAGCCCAACGCCAAGACCGGCGCGCATCATCACGGCGAGCTCGAGAGCGTCATCTACGTGGTGAAGGGCAAGGCCCGTATGCGATGGGGCGAGAAGCTGGAGTTCGTGGCGGAGGCCGGGTCGGGCGACTTCATCTTCGTGCCGCCCTACGTTCCGCACCAGGAGATCAACGCCAGCACCGACGAACCGCTCGAATGCGTCGTCATCCGCAGCGACAACGAGGCGGTCGTGGTCAATCTCGACATCGAGCCGGTGGAGAAGCCGGAAGACGTCCGCTGGATCGATCCGATCCACCGGTCATGACGAACCGCTAGGCCACTCGATAGTCCGCGACGACGTCGCCGACTTCGCGCGCGTGATCTTCGTAGCGCTCGATCCGCCAGGTCTCCTTCAGCCCGGTCTCGTACCATTCGCGCATCGCCGGCAGCGCAAGCAGAAGTTCCACATAGGCACCGGCTACGCCCTCGAGCGGCAGGGTGTAGCTCTGCGCGCGGAAGGCGACCGGGCAATAGAAGGCGTCGACGTTGGAGAAGTCGCGCCCGGCCAGGAACGGCCCGCCGAATTTTCCGAGCCCATCCGCCCAGAGCTCGGCCAGGCGAGCGAGGTCTTCCTGAAGCGCCTGCGAGATCTCCTTCGGCTTCACGCGGATGCCGCAGTTCATGTTGCAGACGCTGCGGAGCGTCGTGAAGCCGGAATGCAGCTCGGCGGAAGCCGAGCGCGCCCAGGCGCGCGCCTTGGCGTCCTTCGGCCAGACGCCGTCATGGCGCTCCGCCAGATACTCGGCGATCGCAAGCGAATCCCAGACCACCGTCTCGCCGTCGATCAGGCAGGGCACCTGGCCGCTCGGCGAGAAGCTCTTGAACACGGTCCGACCGGGCGCGGACGGCGGAAACGGCGTCAGCCGCTCCTGAAACGCGATGCCGAGTGTCTTCATCAGCACCCAGGGCCTGAGCGACCACGACGAGTAGTTCTTGTTGGCGATGAAAAGTTCGTACATGACCGCCCCGCGGGTTACTGCGCACGAGAGGCTTGTCCGAGAGGGGCGGCCGGCGCAAGCGGGAAAGGAGGCGTCCATGAAGATCGACGGCAGCTGCCATTGCGGCTTCATCACGTGCGAGGCGGAGGTCGATCCGGAGCATACGAGCATCTGCCACTGCACGGACTGCCAGACGCTCTCCGGCGCGCCATTCCGAGGCTCGATCCGCGCTGCGCGGGACGATTTCCGGCTTCTGTCCGGCGACCCGGCACTCTACCTGAAGACGGCCGAAAGCGGCCGCAAGCGCGCGCAGGCCTTCTGCCCGAAATGCGGGTCGCCGATCTACGCCACATCGCCCGACGATCCGAAGGCCGACGTCAACATCCGCGTCGGCACGATCAGGCAGCGGAACGAGCTCGTGCCGCGGCAACAGAGTTGGACGCGGTCCAGGCAGCCATGGGTCGACGATTTGACCGCGATCCCTCTGGCAAAAGCAGGGTGACCTCAATTCGGCCGGCCACGAAGCAGCGGGGAGGACAATGACGATGAGAAGCCCGGTGAAAGGTCCGCGGCCAGGAATGCCCGCTCCGGCGCATCCCCGCGAGCGCCGCGAGCCGCTTCCCTGGCAGCAGCCGAAGACGGTCGAGGAGGATCCCGATGCGCTGGCGCATGTCCAGGCGATCCTCGCCTCGCCCAACTACCGCCTGGCGGACGAGGACGTGGGCTTCCTGCATCGCTACGACGCCCGCGGCCTGCGCCTGCAGATGGATTACCTCAAGACCGAGCTGCTGCTCGCCGAGCACGGCATCGAGCACACGATCGTGGTCTTCGGCTCGACCCGCATCTGCGAGCCCAAGGCGGCCCAGCGTCGGGTCGAATCCCTGCGCGCTACGCTTGCCGCCGATCCCACGAACGAAGGGCTCGTCTATCGGCTCTCCGTCGCCGAGCGCATCCTCGCCAAGAGCCGCTATTACGAGGTGGCGCGAGATCTCGGGCGGCTGGTCAGCGAGGCCAACCGAGGTCGCGGCAAGGACCAGATCGTGGTCATGACCGGCGGCGGCCCCGGCATCATGGAGGCCGCCAACCGCGGCGCCTTCGACCTCGGCGCCAAGTCGGTCGGCCTGAACGTCAGCCTGCCGCACGAGCAATATCCGAACCCCTATGTGACGCCCGACCTCTGCTTCAACTTCCACTACTTCTCGCTCCGCAAGCTGCATTTCCTGCTGCGGGCGAGGGCGCTCGTCGCCTTTCCCGGCGGCTACGGCACCTTCGACGAGCTGTTCGAGGTCCTCACCTTGGTGCAGACGCGAAAGATCGAGCCGATCCCCGTCGTGCTCGTGGGCGAGAGCTTTTGGCGTCGCGCCACGGACATCGAGTTCCTCGTCGATGAGGGCGTCATCGACGTGGAAGACCGCGACCTGTTCTGGTTCGCCGAGACGGCCGAGGAAATCTGGGACGGTATTCTGAGCTGGCACAGCGCCAGTGGGACGCCCCTTCACCCTGCGAGCGAGGTCTGACTGTCGTGAGACTCTCCTTCCACGGCGCCAATCGCGGCGTCACCGGCTCGTGCCACCAGGTGGAATGCGCCGGCAAGAAGATCCTGGTCGATTGCGGCCTCTTTCAAGGAAACCGCGAGATTGAAGAGGACAACGCCGAGCCGTTCGGTTTCGACGCCGCCGACATCGATTTCGTGCTGCTGACGCACGCGCATCTGGATCACTGCGGCCGCCTGCCGCTCCTCGTGAAGCGGGGTTTCCGCGGCGAGATCATCACCACGGCCGCCTCGCGCGAGCTCGCCAGGCTGGTGCTTCTCGACGCCGCCAATCTGCAGGAGGAGGAGGCGCGCCGCCGTTCGCGGAAGGCCACGCGGCACGGCCGCCGCAAGGCCGACGCCGAGCCGCTCTATTCCGTCGTCGACGCTCTCAGAACCTTCGACTTCTTCGGGCGCAACGCCGCCTACAAGAAGCCGCTCAGGCTTGCGCCCGGAATCCGCGCCACGTTTCTCGATGCCGGCCATATCCTCGGCTCGGCCGGCGTCTTCCTCGAGCTTGAGGAAGACGGTCGTCGCCGAAGCGTGATGTTCTCCGGCGACATCGGGAACTTCGGCAAGCCCATCTTGCGCGATCCGGCTCCGCCGCCGCGAAGCGACGTCGTCGTGATGGAGACCACCTATGGCGACCGGCTGCACAAGCCGCTGCCGCCATCGGTCGAGGAGCTATACCTTGCCATCAGCGACGCGTTCCAGCGAGGCGGCAACGTCATCATCCCGACCTTCGCGCTCGAGCGCGCGCAGGAGCTTCTCTATTACCTCCGCGAAGGCGTTGAGAAGAGCGCGCTCTCGCCCTCGATCCAGGTGTTTCTCGATTCGCCGATGGCGATCTCGGCCACGGAGATCTTCAAGCGCCACCCTGAGTGCTACGACAAGGAGGCGACGGCGCTCTTCCGCGAGGGGCGCGACCCGTTCGGTCTTCCCGGACTCCACTTCACGCGGGAGTCGGCGGATTCGATGGCGCTGAATAGGATCACCGGCGGCGCCGTCATCATGGCCGGCTCTGGCATGTGTACCGGCGGGCGCGTCCGCCATCACCTGAAGCACAATCTCTGGCGTCGCGATGCGAGCGTCATCTTCGTCGGCTTCGCGGCCAAAGGAACGCTCGCCCGTGAGATCATCGACGGCGCCAAGCATGTGAGCGTCTTCGGCGAGCGGATTCCGGTCAAAGCCCGCATCCACACCATCAACGGATTCTCCGCTCACGCGGATCAGGCCGAGCTCCTCGCCTGGCACAAACACACGCAGGCGGGCCGCACGTTCCTCGTCCACGGCGAGGAGGAGACCATGCGGCGCTTCGCGGCCGATCTCACTGGAACGAAGGTCGAGATGCCTGCGATCGGGCAGGCTTTTGAGCTCTGAGCCGGAAATCCAGCCCCGCGGCCCTTAGCCATATCGCAGCATTCCATTGTAATGTGACTGGAAACATCTACTTTGCCAGGCAGCGAGACGCGCGATTCCGTGCGCTCGCTAACAAGATTCGTTGCGGCCGATCGGGATCCCCTGTGCAGCCTCGTCGACTCGCCAGGAGATCCCATGCCGAATGCCAACCCTTCTTCAGGCCAGACTGAGATTGACGCGCGCACGCTGACCACGCGGCTCACCCGATACCGGGAGCCGAGCGAGATACGCAGCGTCGCGGAGATCGTCATCACGGCGGGCCCGCTCATCGCACTCTGGGCCTCGATGTGGGCATCCGTGCACTTCGGGCATGTCTGGCTCTGTCTCCTCCTCGCCATCCCCGCCGCCGGCCTGCTTGTGCGGCTTTTCATGATTCAGCATGATTGCGGGCATGGCGCATTCTTCCGCGCGCGCGCCGCCAACGATTGGGTCGGACGCATCGCCGGGGTCTTCACACTCACGCCCTATGACGTTTGGCGACGCTCACATGCGATCCACCACGCCACCTCCGGCAATCTCGACCGGCGCGGCATCGGCGATGTCGAAACCTGGACCGTTCGCGAATATCAGTCGCGCTCGCCGCTGCGGCGTTTCGCATATCGTCTTTACCGGCATCCGCTTGTGATGTTCGGCGTCGCCCCGGCCTACCTGTTCGTGCTCCAGCATCGAATTCCACTTGGGCTGATGCGCAGCGGCTGGCGGCCGTGGTTGAGCACCATGGCGACGAATGCCGGCATCGCGCTTTTTGTTGCGACGCTCATGTGGGCGATCGGCGTGGTCCCGTTCCTCCTCGTGCATCTGCCGATCACCCTGCTCGCCGCCTCGATCGGAGTCTGGCTCTTCTACGTCCAGCATCAGTTCGAGGAGACCGCGTGGGACGAGAGCCGGGACTGGAGCCTCCACGAGACCGCGCTGCATGGCAGCTCCCACTATGACCTGCCCGCGGTGCTGCGCTGGTTCACCGCCAATATCGGCGTGCACCATGTCCATCATTTGTGCAGCCGAATCCCGTTCTATCGCTTGGGCCAGGTGCTTCGCGACAACCCGGAGCTGCGCGGCGTCAGCAGGCTGACGCTGGCCGAGAGCCTCGGCTGCGTGCGTCTGGCGTTGTGGGACGAGGCGGATCGGCGGCTCGTCTCGTTTCGCGAGGTGCGCGCCCGCTACGGCCGCGGAATGGCCGCCCGCCCAGTTGCCCACCCGGCTTACGAAAGCTAGAACCCCGCAGCTTCAACGAAAAAGACGGCGGGACGGGCCGGCTGAACGAGCGGGAAGGGCGAGATATGCGCGTTTATTACGACCGCGACGCGGACGTGAACCTGATCAAGGGCAAGAAGGTCGTGATCGTCGGCTTTGGCAGCCAGGGCCACGCGCACGCGTTGAACCTGCGCGATTCGGGCGCCAAGGACGTGGTGATCGCGCTTCGCGAAGGCTCCGCCTCGGCCAAGAAGGCGCAGGGCGCCGGGCTTAAGGTGATGTCGGTCGCCGACGCGGCCAAGCAGGCCGACCTCATCATGTTCTGCGCTCCCGACGAGCTGCAGGCCGACATCTACCGCGACCACGTGGCGGCGAACATCCGCGACGGCGCGGCGGTCGCCTTCGCGCACGGGCTGAACGTCCATTTCAACCTGATCGAGCCGAAGTCGACGGTCGACGTGGTCATGATCGCCCCAAAGGGCCCGGGCCACACCGTGCGCGGTGAATACCAGAAGGGCGGCGGCGTGCCGTGCCTTATCGCGGTGGCGCAGGATGCTTCGGGCAACGCCCACGACCTCGCGCTCTCTTATGCCTGTGCCATCGGCGGCGGCCGTTCCGGAATCATCGAGACGAGCTTCAAGGAGGAGTGCGAGACCGACCTCTTCGGCGAGCAGGTGGTGCTTTGCGGTGGCCTGGTGGAGCTGATCCGCGGCGGCTTCGAGACGCTGGTCGAAGCCGGCTATGCGCCTGAGATGGCCTATTTCGAATGCCTCCACGAGGTGAAGCTCATCGTCGACCTGATCTACGAGGGCGGCATCGCCAACATGAACTACTCGATCTCCAACACGGCGGAGTTCGGCGAGTACATGTCCGGCCCGCGCATCATCACCGACGAGACCAAGGCGGAGATGAGGCGCGTGTTGAAGGATATCCAGACCGGCGCCTTCACTTCGGAGTGGATTCGCGAATGCAAGGCCGGGCAGCCGAAGTTCAAGGCGACGCGCCGCATGAACGACGCACATCCGATCGAGGAGGTCGGCGAGAAGCTCCGCGGCATGATGCCTTGGATCAAGGCCAACCAGCTCGTCGACAAGGCGAAGAACTGAGCCGCCGAGAGAATGACGGCGCTGCGACCGCCGCTCTCGATCCGCCGGGCGCGGCTCGAGGAGGCCGCGGCGCTGACCGATCTCGCCATGCGCTCGAAGGCGCTATGGGGCTACGACGACGTCTTCATGGCCGCGTGCCTTGCTGAGCTGACCGTCCAGCCGGCGGCGATCGAAGGCGGCGAAGTCTGGGTCGCGGAGAGGGACGGTGCGATCGTCGGGCTGCTCGAAGTGGTGCCCGAGGACGGCCGGGCGGAGCTCCGCCTGATCTTCGTCGAGCCGGGCTGTGCACGCTCAGGAATCGGCCGTGCGCTTTGGGACCATGCCGAGATGCGCGCCCGAGCGCATGGCGCTCAGCGACTTGCGCTCGATGCCGATCCGAACGCGGTGCCGTTTTATGAGCGTATGGGGATGCAAGTCGTCGGCGAATCGCCGTCGGGCTCGATCCCCGGTCGCATGCTGCCGCGCATGGCGAAAGATATCGCGGCGAGGCGGCAATGCGAAAAGGGCCTCCCCGGAGGGACGGGGAGACCCTTCATCGCCAAGCCTGGGAGGGCTTAAGCGAACGGTGAATGGCAGACGCCGGTGGCAGTTGAGCGTCGCTCAGTCGAAAGGCGCGATACAGCGCCTGCGCTTGCCGACGGCGTAGGCGTAGGTGTCGGTGTCTTCGTCGTAGGTCTGATAGTGGTCGTCGCACCACTCGACGTGGTCGTCCCAATCGGTGTCTTCGTCGTCCATGACGACCGGCACTTCGATGACGACGCCGTGATGGTGATGCCAGCCGTAGCCCCCATAGCCGCCGTAGCCGAAACCGAAGCCGATTCCGCCGGCGTTGGCGGGCGCGGTGGTCGCGGTGATGGTGAGCACGGAGAAGACAGCGGCGGAAGCGGTGACCAGAATCGACTTCATGTTTGTTCTCCCAGTTCCGGTGCCCGCTTTTCGGTGCACCCCTGTAGATCTCGCGGAAGACGCTTCGGTCTTCCGTTCCCGTTCCTGGCGGCGGGTTCGTCCCCGTCTGCTTCGGTGAGGCGGTTTTAGGGAGGGTCCGCTTCGGGGCGTTTTCGCCAAGACCCGAAAAAGGTTTCGCGGGGCGGCTTTTGTTTGCGCGGGCTGGGCGATTGTTTCGTGGATGAAGCAACGTCTCGCCCGAACGCCGCCTTCCGCCGCAATGCTTTGAAATTGAGCGATTTCTTTGCAACACGCGGCCCCGCGCGCCCTGCGGCTGGCCGGCTCCGGCCGCATGCGCTACGAGCAGCGCATGCTGAGCCTTTTTGAAATCGCCGCGCTTCTGCTCGTGCTCTCGGCCGTCTTCGCCTGGGTCAACGTCCGCTTCGTCGGGCTTCCGCAGTCGATCGGCCTGCTCGTCATGGCGTTCCTCGTCTCGCTCGTGCTCATCACGATCGACCGTCTGGTTCCCGGATCGAACGTACGCGAGACGGTGACGGCGGCCGTGGCGCAGATCGACTTCTTCGACACGCTGATGAACGGCATGCTCGCCTTTCTGCTCTTTGCCGGCGCACTCCACGTCGATTTCGGGCTCCTCAAGAATGTCCGCTGGCCGGTGGGCGTGCTGGCGACGATAGGCGTCTTGATCTCGACAGGCTTGGTCGGCGTGGCGGTCTTCGCGGCGGCGAAGGCGCTCGGCGTCAACCTGCCGCTGCCCTGGGCCTTCGTGTTCGGCGCGTTGATCAGCCCGACCGACCCGGTCGCGGTGCTCTCGCTCTTGAAGTCCGTGCGCATACCCGAGCGGTTGGAGATGAAGATCGCCGGCGAGAGCCTCTTCAACGACGGCGTCGGCGTGGTCGTCTTCACCGTGCTTCTGTCGATCGCCGTGCAGGGGAGCGAGCCGGATCTGGCGCAGGCCGCGGAATTCTTCTTCGTCGAAGCCGTCGGCGGCATCGTGCTCGGCCTCGTGGCGGCCTTTGTCGCCGTCCGCGCCATGCAGGCGATCGACGACTATGCGACGGAGATCCTTCTATCGCTCGCGCTGGTGATGGGCACCTATGCGGCTGCCGTCGCGCTCCACACCTCCGGCCCGCTTGCCGTCGTCGTGGCCGGGCTCCTGGTCGGCAATCGCGGCGCCGCCACGGCCATGAGCGAGATCACGCGTCGCCACCTCTTCGAGTTCTGGGAGGTGATCGACGAGCTTCTGAACGCCGTGCTCTTTCTCCTCATCGGGCTGGAGGTGCTCGTCATCGGCATTCAGAAGCCGTTCCTCGGACTGGCGCTTGCGGCGATTCCGCTGGTGCTCGCCGCCCGCTTCTTCGCGGTCGTGCTGCCGCTCGGCATCCCTTCGCTGCGGCGCGCCTTCTCGCGCGGCTCCGTGCCGGTTCTGACGTGGGGCGGCGTTCGCGGCGGCATTTCGGTGGCACTGGCGCTTTCGATCCCCTATGGCCCCTACCGTGAGCCGATCCTCGTCGCGACCTACGCCGTCGTCATCTTCTCCGTCATCGTCCAGGGCTTGACCATCCGCGGCCTCGTCAGCCGCCTGAAATTCGAATGAGGAACCATGCCGCGCCGCTACGAAGTCTTCGACGTCTTCACCGATCGTCCGCTCGCGGGCAATCCGCTCGCCGTCGTGCTCGAGGCAGAGGACCTCGACGACGAGGCGATGCAGAAGATCGCCCGCGAGTTCAACCTGTCGGAGACCGTGTTCGTGCGGCCGGCGGAAAACCCGGCGCACAGCGCGGCAATACGCATCTTCACGCCGGCGCGCGAGCTTCCCTTCGCCGGTCATCCGACCGTCGGAACGGCCGTCTGCCTCGCCGCCGCGCGTTTCGGCGCGCCGGGCGAGCATGACGCGGTGATCGTGCTCGAGGAGAAGGTCGGCCCGGTGCGCTGCGGCGTCAAAATCTCCGATTCGACCGGCTTCGCGGAGTTCGACTGCCCGAAGCTGCCGGAAAGGGTGGGGAAGGGGGCGCAGAAGGAATTCGCCGCCTCGGCGCTCGACGTCTCGCCCGCCGATATCGGCTTCGAGAACCACGTGCCGACCTTCTGGTCGGCCGGCGTTCCCTATCACTGCGTGCCGATCCGCAACATGGCGGCGCTGGCGAAGGCGCGTCCGAGCCGCGCCAACTGGGTGAGCGCCTTCGGCGGCGAGGCGGCGTTTCTCTACACGCGCGAGACCGAGGGCCACGACCATGCCTTCCGCGCCCGTACGTTCGCGCCCGAACTCGGCATCGACGAGGATCCGGCGACCGGCTCCGCCGTCGCCGCCTTTCCCGGCGCAGTGCAGGAGTTCGACGCGATGCCCGACGGCGAGCACCCGGCGATCATCGAACAGGGCTTCGAGATGGGCCGCCCCTCGTTGATCCGGCTGGAGTTCACGGTCGCCGGCGGCGAACTCTCGAATGTCCGCATCGGCGGCAACGCCGTGCGCGTGGCTACGGGGACGCTCGCGGTCTGAGCGCCCGGCAGAACCGGAAGGAGAGGGCCAGCCGTTGCGGAAGGCCGTGGAAGCCGCTAGAAACAGCCCGTGAGCTGTTGAGGCACTGGTCGTGCGGTTGGAGAATTTGCCGCTGTTTGACCTGACCGCGCTGAAAGCGCGGAGCCTTCCGCTCGCCCTCGCACTCCTTCTTAGGCGCCCCTGAGCGCCGACAGCCCGGGCTTGGAAACAAGCCGCGCAGGGCGGGTCTTCAGGGGATGATAAAGAAAACCTGAGATGCGATCACGCGGCCCAGAGCGCCGCCCGGTTCCAGAGGAAATGACGAGATGAGCGCAACCAAAGCAGCGCAGAGCGACGACAATCGCGTGCTGATCTTCGACACCACGCTCCGCGACGGCGAGCAATGCCCCGGCGCGACGATGACCTTGGAGGAGAAGCTCGAAGTCGCCGATCTCCTCGACGAGATGGGCGTCGATATCATCGAGGCCGGCTTCCCGATCGCCTCGCAGGGCGATTTCGAGGCGGTCGCCGAGATCGCCGGACGGGTGCAGAACGCGGTCGTCGCCGGGCTCGCCCGCGCCATCTCCGCCGACATCGCCCGCGCCGGCGAGGCGGTGAAGCATGCCAAGCGGCCGCGCATTCACACTTTCGTCTCAACCTCGCCGATCCACCTCGCCCATCAGATGAGGAAGGGCGAGGACGAGGTGGCGGAGATCATCCAGGCGACCGTGACGCAGGCGCGCGACCTCGTCGACAACGTCGAATGGTCGGCGATGGACGCGACCCGCACGCCGATCGAATATCTCTGTCGCTGCGTCGATCAGGCGATCCGCGCCGGTGCGACGACGATCAACCTGCCCGACACGGTCGGCTACGCGACTCCCGCCGAATATGGCGCGATGTTCCGCCAGATCCGCGAGCGCGTGCCGAATTCCGACAAGGCGGTCTTCTCCGTGCACTGCCATGACGATCTGGGGCTGGCCGTCGCCAACTCCATCGCCGGCGTTGAAGCCGGCGCCCGGCAGGTCGAATGCACCATCAACGGGCTCGGCGAGCGGGCGGGGAACGCGGCGCTCGAAGAGATCGTCATGGCGCTCAAGACCCGCGGCGACGCGCTGCCCTTTACGACGGGTATCGACACGACGCAGCTCACCCGCATCTCGCGGCGTGTTTCGGCGGTGACCTCGTTCCCGGTCCAGTACAACAAGGCGATCGTCGGCCGGAACGCGTTTGCGCACGAAAGCGGCATCCACCAGGACGGGATGCTGAAGCACGCGGAGACCTATGAGATCATGACGCCGGAATCGGTCGGCGTGTCGAAGACCTCGCTCGTCATGGGCAAGCATTCGGGCCGCGCGGCGTTCAAGTCAAAGCTGAAGGAGCTCGGCTACCAGCTCGGCGACAACGCCGTCGAGGACGCCTTCAATCGCTTCAAGGCGCTCGCCGACCGCAAGAAGCACGTCTACGACGAGGACATCGAGGCGCTGGTCGACGAGGAGATCGCCTCCGCGCACGACCGCATCCGTCTCCTTTCCGCGACCGTGATCGCCGGGACGATGGGGCCGCAATCGGCCACCCTCACTCTCGATATCGATGGCGAGCACAAGACGATCCAGTCGACCGGCAACGGTCCCGTCGACGCGATCTTGAACTGCATCAAGGCGCTCGTGCCCCACGAAGCGCAGCTCGAGCTCTATCAGGTGAGCGCCGTCACCGAGGGCACCGACGCACAGGCCGAGGTCTCCGTGCGCCTGCAGGCCGCCGGCAAGACCTTCACCGGCCGTGCGGCGGACACCGATACGCTCGTCGCCTCGGCCAAGGCCTATCTCTCGGCGCTGAACAAGCTCTCCGCGCGCCGCGACCGCATCCACGCTCAGGCCATGCAGAGCGCCTGAGCAACGCCAACCTTTGTCATCCCGGATGGCGCGTCAGCGCCCGTCCGGGACCCATGACCGCGGCGTCGTACACGTCGCGCCATTTCCGGTAGCGGTCCTTCGACGGATGTTCATGGGTCCCGGTCTCGGCCTTGCGGCCGAACCGGGATGACAAACGCGAAGGCGAGAGGCCTTGGCCCGCTCAGTTCACGAACTGCGGCATCAGAAGCCGCGGCAGCCACAACGAGATCGACGGGAAGAAGATGACGAGCGCAAGGATCGCGAGCATCGGCGCCAGGATGATCGCGACGTCGCGCAGCGCCTCGCGCACCGAAATGTGGCCGATCGCGCATGAGATCAGCAGGCAGAGCCCATAGGGCGGCGTCACCAGGCCGAACGCCAGGCTGATGACGCCGATGATGGCGAAGTGGATCGGATGCATACCGACCGCTTGCGTCACCGGCCACAGCACCGTGCCGAGAATGATGATCGCGGGAATCGCGTCGATGAAGCAGCCGATGACGAGGAAGGAGACGGCGACCGCGATGCCCATCTCGGTGACGCCGAGATTCATCGCTTGCACGTAGGCGACGAGCGCTGCAGGCACCTTGAAATAGGCGAGCAGCCAGCCGAACGCGCTCGCCGTGCCGATGCAGAAGAGCGCGATGCCGGCGAAGCGGCCCGTGTCGTAGAGCACGAACGCAAGGGTCTTCAATCCGACCGATCGATAGACGACGAAGCCGAGCAGCATTGCGTAGAGCGCTGCCACTACCGAAGCCTCGGTGGGCGTGAAGAAGCCGCCGACGATACCCCCGACGATGATGACCGGGGTAGCGAGCGCCAGGATCGACCCGGCGATGGCGACCGCGAGCTCGCGGAATGTCGCGCGCGCATGCAGTCCCATGCCGCGCCGGCGCGCGTAGACATAGACGGTGATCATCTGCGCCGCCGCGATCAGCACGCCGGGGATGACGCCGGCGAGAAAGAGCCCGCCGATCGACACCGACATCAGCCCGCCCCACACGACCATCAGAATGGAGGGCGGGATGATGACCCCCATCACCGACGAGCAGGCGGTCACCGCGACGGCAAAGGAGGAGGTGAAGCCTTCTTTCTTCATCTGCGGGATCAGCAGCGATCCGATTCCCGCCGCGTCGGCCGTCGAGCTTCCCGAGATGCCGGCGAAGAACATCGAGACGACGACGTTGACGTGGCCGAGCCCGCCGGGGAGGTGGCCGACCAGCGCTCGCGACAGGCGTATCAGCCTGTCGGTGATGCCGGCCGCGTTCATCAGATTGGCGGCGAGCAGGAAGAAGGGCACCGCCAGGAGCACGAAGGCGTTGTAGGACTTGAACATCTCCTGCAGCAGCAGGATCGGCGTCAGCCGCGGCTCCAGGAAGAAGATCGGCAGGCATGCGAGCGCCAGCGCGAACGCGACCGGCACCCTCAGGATGATGAAGAAGAGGAACAGGCTGAAAAGGATCGTGGCGACGACGGTCGGCGTCATGGCGTTTCACCGCCCACGTGCCTGACCTCGTTGACGATCTTCTCGATCAGGAAGAGCGCGATGATGACGCCGGAAAGAGGCCAGGCGGCGAAGATCCAGTTCATCGGGAGACTGAAGATTTCCGACGTCTGGAACCAGCCGAACTCGATCAGGCCCCAGCCGTACCAAATGAAGATTCCCGCCACCACCATCATCATGACGTGCACGAAGATGCGCTTCGCAGCCTCGACCTTGGGATTGGGCGAGCGCGGCAGCAGGTCGAGGTCGAAATGCGTGCCGTCGCGCACCGCGCACATCGCCCCGACCATCACCATCCAGATGAAGCAGAAGCGCGCGATCTCCTCCGTCCAGATGTAGCGGGGGATGAGGCCGGTGTAGCGCGACAGCACCTGCATCGAGACCGGGATGATCAGCCCGCCGACGAGCGTGCCGAGCAGGAGCTTCAGTCCGAGATGGATGATGTCGAGGATGCGGGTCATCGGCGCGTCGCGTGGACGGGGCCAAAAAGTCCGCCCGCGAAGCGGGCGGACTGAGGGGCGAGGCTCCGGCTCAATAGAGCCCCGACGACCATTCGTATTGCGACAAGCGCTTGCTGCTACTGGATCGCCTGGATCGCCTTCAGCACGTCGCCGGCGCCGAGCTCCTCGGCGTAGGCGTTGAGCACCGGATTGGCTGCTTCCAGCATCTTGTCGCGATCGGTGAACTCGACCAGCGTGAGCCAGCCCTTGTCGGCCATGGCCTGAAGCTTGGCGGAGTCCTCGCCGCTTTCGATCTCACGGCCGTATTTGCCGGCTTCCGGCCCGGCCTGATCGATGCACTGCTGCAGCTTCTCCGGCAGCCGCTGATAGGTCTTGTTGGAGATGAAGAGCGGCCGCACCGTGATCGCGTGCTTGGTCAGCGAGAGGTAGGGGCCGACCTCGTAGAACTTCATCTGCTCCACGCCGGCGGCTTCGTTCTCGGCCGCCTTGATGACGCCGGTCTGGATCGCGTTATAGACCTCGTTGTAGGCGATCACCGTCGGCGCCGCGCCGAGCGCGTCGAAGACGCGTGTCCAGATCGGCGCGCCCTGCATGCGGATCGGCAGACCCTTGAGCTCTTCCATGTTGTGGATCGGCTCGGTGGCGAAGATGTTGCGTGTGCCTCCGCCGGCATAGCCGAGGAGCCGCACGTCGGCGGTCTTCAGGATGTCGTCGGCGACGGGCTTCAGCCCATCGGCCTCGAGCACCTTGCGCCAATGATCCTCGTCCCGGAACAGGAACGGCATGTCCATCAGCGGCGCCATCTTGGAGAAGGTCGACATGTGG
>Ga0307442_1000122_pt1 | contig 31503 bp, 31 predicted proteins | sample SalMarWE160430MG_FD_202143 | JGI IMG/M metagenome (GOLD analysis project Ga0307442, IMG submission 202143) | Salt marsh sediment microbial communities from the Plum Island Ecosystem LTER, Massachusetts, United States - WE1604-30 | ecosystem: Environmental > Aquatic > Marine > Intertidal zone >...
GAACTCTGCGAGCGCTATCCGATTTACCGGTAGCCGCGCGCGCATGAGGTGACAGGAGGGGAGGGCGGTCGCCCATGCGGTGCCCGTATTGCGGCAGCACGAACACGCAAGTGAAGGACTCGCGTCCTAGCGAGGACCACACCACGATCAGACGCCGCCGCGTCTGTGCCGATTGCGGCGGCCGCTACACCACATTTGAACGTGTACAACTTCGCGAGTTGACGGTGCTCAAGCGGAGCGGGCGCCGCGTGCCGTTCGACCGCGACAAGCTGATGCGGTCGGTGCAGATCGCACTCAGGAAACGCCCGGTGGAACCGGAGCGGATCGAGCGCATGGTCAGCGGTATCGTCCGCCGGCTCGAGAATATGGGCGAGAGTGAGGTCAAGTCCGAGGCTGTCGGGCGATTGGTGATGGAGGCGCTCAAGGCTCTCGACGATGTCGCCTATGTCCGCTTTGCCTCGGTATACAAGAATTTCCGCGAGGCCAAGGATTTCGAGGCGTTGCTGGGCGAGCTTACCGCGGCGGATGACGACGAGGAGGCACCCCCGGGCAGGGCGGCTGCCTCTGCCGAAGACTGACCCGAGACCCTACATCAAGCCGATGAGCCTCAGCGACGAAGACCATATGGCGCAGGCCCTTCAGCTTGCGCGGCGCGGGCTTGGGCAGACCTGGCCGAATCCCGCTGTCGGTTCGATCGTGGTGGCCCCGACCGGGGAAATCGTGGGCCGCGCCTCGACTGCTCCGGGAGGCCGTCCTCATGCCGAAGCCATCGCTCTGGAGCGCGCCGGCGGCAGGGCAAAGGGCGCGACACTGTATGTCACGCTGGAGCCGTGCGCTCACCCGGGCGGCAGAGGGCCCGCCTGCGCTGAGGTCATTGCCGCGGCGAGCCCCGCGCGCGCTGTGATCGCGATTCGTGATCCTGATCCTCGGACATCGGGCCGTGGGCTCGACCGGCTTACCGCCTCGGGCATCGAGGTGAAGGACGGCGTGCTGGCTGAAGAGGCGCGCGTCGTTGCGCTCGGTCACATTCTCCGCGTCACTGAAGGACGCCCGGCCGTCACACTCAAGCTTGCCGTCGGCGCCGACGGCCTCATACCGCAAGGGACGGGCGCGCCGGTGTGGATCACAGGTCCAGACGCGCGCGCCCACGGCCATCTTCTTAGAGCGCGGAACGATGCGATCCTGGTCGGCCGCGGCACCGTGCTCGCCGATAATCCGACGTTGACATGCCGCCTGCCTGGCATGTCTTGCCGCTCGCCGGTTCGTGTTGTGCTAGACCGGCGTTTGCGGACGCCACCCGAAGCAAGGCTGTTCGACGACCTGATGGTGCCGGTCTGGCTCGTCTGCTCAGCCGACGAAGAGCATCCCAATACCGACGCGCTGCAGGATCGCGGCGCGGAGATTGTTCCCGTTGCGGTCGACGATCACGGTCTCCTCGTGGTGCATGATGCGCTTGAGACTCTTGCCGATCGCGGCATCACCCGCGTTCTGGTCGAGGGCGGGCCATCGGTCGCCCGCGCCTTTCTCGACGCCGACCTCATCGACGAGATTGTCATTTATCAGGGTCCGAAACCAGTCGGTTCCGGAGGCCTTTTGCCTTTTACTGGCGACGGGCTTGATCGGGTGACCGGAAGCGGGCATTTCACTGAAGTTGAATCCCGCTTCTTCGGTCCCGACCGAATGACGTGTTGGCGGCGAGTAGGGCGATGTTCACTGGCCTTGTCAGCGGCATAGGAACGCTCCAGCGGCGGCAGGGCACCCGTTTGGTCATCGCCAGCCCTTATAAGCGCCGCACTCTGGCGGAGGGCGCCTCGATTGCCTGCGATGGCTGCTGCCTGACGATCGTCGAATTGTCCAAGGCGAAGGCGAAGGGGGAGGGTGCGCGCTTTGCCGTCGAGGCCTCTAACGAGACGCTTGAGCGGACCACGCTTGGATCTTGGACCGAAGGACGGCGCATCAATCTGGAACGCGCACTTGCCCTTGGCGATGAGCTGGGCGGCCATCTGGTGACCGGCCATATCGATGGTTTGGCGAAGATTCTGACGCGCGAGCCCGATGGCGAAAGCGTCAGATTTGTCCTTGAGGCTCCAGCCCATCTTGCGCCGTTCATTGCCGCGAAGGGATCGATCGCGCTGGATGGCGTTTCTCTTACGGTTAACGAAGTCGATGACACACGCTTCGGCGTGAATATCATTCCCTATACGCTGGCTCACGCCAATTGGGGAGACCGGCGCCCGGGCGATCTGGTAAACCTTGAAGTCGATCTCTTGGCGCGCTACCTCGCGCGGTTGACAGAGAAACAAGGGCTTGCCCCGTGACGCTCGCACCGAAGACCGAGAACCATCAATTCCTCTCCCCAATCGAGGAGGTGGTCGAGGACGCGCGTAACGGCCGGATGTTCGTTCTCGTCGATGCCGAGGAGCGCGAGAACGAGGGTGACCTCGTCATCCCGGCGCAGATGGCGACGCCTGATGCGATCAATTTCATGGCCAAGCACGGCAGGGGCCTGATCTGCCTTGCGCTCACGCCCGACCGCGCCAAGCAGCTTCATCTGGAGCTGATGTCGCGGTCCAACCGCGCGCGACATTCCACCGCTTTCACCGTTTCCATCGAGGCGCGGGAAGGGGTCTCGACCGGAATCTCTGCCCATGACCGGGCGCACACCATTTCTGTCGCCATCGATCCGACCAAGGATTATCGCGACATCATCACGCCCGGACACGTGTTTCCGCTGGTTGCAAAAGACGGAGGCGTCTTGGTGCGGGCCGGCCATACCGAGGCCGCCGTGGATATTGCGCGGCTGGCCGGACTTTATCCGGCAGGCGTGATCTGCGAGATCATGAATGACGATGGCACTATGGCGCGGCTTCCCGACCTGATCGCCTTCGCCGCGCAGCACGATCTCAAGATCGCGACCATCAGCGATTTGATCGCTCACCGGCTCCGCTACGATCATTTGGTCAAGGTCGTGACCGAGACCAAGGTCAAGAGCGCCTTCGGCGGGGAGTTCGGCCTCAAGGTCTACGCTGCCACCGTGGATCCGGCCGAGCATGTGGCGCTGGTGAAGGGCGACGTCGCCTCCGGCGGCCCGGTCCTGGTGCGCGTGCATGCGATGAACACCATCGACGACGTGGTGTCGGTCGGGACTCATCGCGAAACCTTGGTGCACAAGGCGATGGACATTATCGGGCGCGAGGGACGGGGCGTCCTGGTGTTAATCCGCGAGTCGCGGCCGGATGCGATTTCGGCCCGCCTCGGTCAGGAGACAGGAGGGCAAGGTCAGCAGCGGCTCATCGAGTACGGTATCGGCGCGCAGATCCTGCTCGATCTCGGGGTGCACGAAATGGTGCTGTTAAGCAACTCCCCCGCCCGCAAGATCGTTGGCTTGCAGGGATATGGGCTCACGGTGGTCGGCCACCGGCGTTTGGAGTGACAGTTCGATGATCCGCAAAGCTCCAAGCTCGGTCCTCATCATCGAAGCGCGGTTCTACGAGGATATCGCCGATGAGCTGGCCCGTGGGGCCATCGAGGAGCTCGATGCGAACAACGTGGCTTATGAGCGCATCGCCGTGCCGGGCTCGCTTGAGATCGCGCTCACACTTAGCCTGGCACTCGCCAATGGTTTCGTCGGCAGGGGGGCCGGGCGTCATCGGGGATGCGTGGCTCTTGGCTGCGTCATTCGCGGTGAAACCACGCATTACGATATCGTGGCGCGGGAATCGGCCGCCGGCTTGCATCAGCTCGCGGTTCAGCATGCCGTACCGATCGGTTTCGGTATCTTGACGTGCGACAGCCGCGAGCAAGCTTGGGAACGGGCGAGTGTCGAGGGGCGCAACAAGGGACGCGATGCGGCCCGCGCCTGCCTGATCCTGATGCAGCTTGAACGGCATTTCTCTTCGAGCCGGCGCTAGGCATCCATGGCCAAGCCCGCCCCCGCCCGTTCATCGTCCCGCAGCGCCGCCCGCCTCGCCGCGGTTCAAGCCCTTTACCAGATGGACATGACAGGCATCGAGCGCAACGCAGTGATCGCCGAATTCGAAGCGCATCGCTTGGGCCAGGAAATCGAAGGCTGCCAATACGCCGCGCCCGAGGCGGCGTTTTTCCGTGATCTTGTCGAGGGTGTGGTGCGCGAGCAGCTTCGTATCGATCCGCTCATCGACAACCAGCTTGCCGAAGGCTGGCGGCTCAACCGCATCGATTCGATCCTTCGTGCCGTCCTCAGGGCTGGTGCATATGAAATTCTTCATCGCGGCGACGTGCCGGTCCGTGTTGTCATTGCCGAATATGTCGATGTCGCCCATGCCTTTTTCGCCGGAGACGAGCCGAAGGTCGTGAACGGCATTCTCGATCGCCTCGGACACAGCGTCCGGCCGCAAGAGTTCGAGGCCGAGGAGAACGCAGATGGGTGATCGCATCGAGCGCATTGCAGGGAACGGCCCCGACGAGTTCGAGCTCATTGACCGCTACTTTGCGCCGCTGGCAACAGACGCGGCCGCGCTCAGCTTGCGCGACGACGCTGCGGTATTGAGACCTCCGGAGAGCCGGGAGATCGTGATCTCGTGCGACACGATTGTCGAAGGCGTGCATTTCCTCAAAGACGATCCACCCGAAACCATCGGTTACAAGGCCCTGGCGGTGAACCTGTCGGACCTCGCCGCCAAAGGCGCGCGGCCTTACGTCTATCTGCTCGCGCTGGCGCTGCCGGATGAGCCGTCACCTTCCTGGCTCCAGGCTTTCGTCTCAGGCTTGAGCGAGCTCCAGAGCGAAGCCGGCATCGCGCTGGTCGGCGGAGACACCACGCGCATTTCAGGTCCCTTGAACATCACTATCACCGCGCTCGGCCTTGTTCCCCAAGGCCATGCCGTGCTCAGGCTCGGGGCCAAGCGGGGCGACCGGCTTTATGTCACGGGCACGATTGGCGACGCCTATCTCGGCCTTAGCGTGCTCAAAGACCCCGGGCTCGGCCGCGCGTGGAGCCTGTCCGAACCGGAATTGGACTTTGTCATTGGCCGCTATCGGCGTCCCCGGCCGCGCAACGATCTCGCTCTTGTCATTCGCAATTTCGCGCAAGGCGCCATCGATGTGTCCGATGGGCTTGTAAGCGATATCGGCAAGCTCGCGCGGGTCTCGCATGTTGGTGCCGTGATCGAGGCGGACCGTGTCCCGTTCTCTCCGGCCGCGGCAAAAGCCCTGCAACGGGATCCGCAACTCTTGGCAACGTTATTGACCGCAGGCGATGATTACGAAATCGCGGCGGCGGTCCCGGCCGCAAGTGCCGGCACGTTTGAGGCCGAAATGAAAGCCAAGGGGACGCCCGTGACGATGATTGGCCGCTTGGAGGGAGCGGTTGCCGAACCCCGCGTCCTTGGCCCTGACGGCGGCGACCTTGAGCTCGCCCGCACCGGTTTCACCCATTTCTAGCGATTTTCCCCGGGGGGCCTTGACGCCAAGACCCCCCTTCAGGCCTCTGTTGCGCCCGGCCTCCAACTTTGGCATTTTCCCGCGGGCTCAAAGCCACACTCGGGGGGATTCGGGTCTGGGGCGGAAATCAATGCTCCAGCCTATGTTCCCGTTTTTCTGGCCATTCCAAACACTGCATAGAGGCAGCTATCATGACTGGGGTTCTTTACCTGATTATCGCCTGCGGGGCGCTCTCAATTGCCTACGGCGTATGGACCACGAGGGCCGTTCTCGCCGCCGACCCTGGCAGTGCGCGCATGCAAGAAATCGCGGCCGCCATCCAGGAAGGGGCCCAAGCCTATCTCGCCCGGCAATACACAACGATCGCTCTGGTCGGCGTCGTTATCTTTGGCATCCTCGCTTATCTGCTCGGCATCCCGCAGGCGATCGGTTTCGCGATCGGCGCCGTGCTCTCAGGCGTTGCCGGTTATATCGGCATGAACGTGTCGGTCAGGGCCAATTTGCGCACAGCGCAGGCCGCAAGTAAGAGTCTGGCAGATGGTTTGAGTCTTGCCTTTCGCGCCGGCGCCGTCACCGGGCTCCTTGTTGCCGGCCTCGCCCTTCTCGGCGTTTCGATCTATTTCCTGATCCTCACCGGCCCCCTTGGCTACGACGCGGCCTCGCGTGAGGTCATTGACGCCCTTGTCGCGCTTGGCTTCGGTGCGTCGCTCATCTCCATCTTCGCCCGTCTTGGCGGCGGTATCTTTACCAAGGGCGCTGATGTCGGCGGCGACCTCGTGGGCAAGGTCGAAGCCGGTATTCCTGAAGACGATCCTCGCAACCCCGCGACCATCGCCGACAATGTCGGCGACAATGTCGGCGACTGCGCGGGCATGGCGGCGGATCTGTTCGAGACCTATGTGGTGACCGTGGTCGCTACCATGGTGCTCGCCTCGATCTATTTCGCTGGCGGCGCGGATCGCCTCACGTCGATGATGCTTTATCCGCTCGCCATTGGCGCGACTTGCGTCATTACGTCGATCATCGGCACCTACTTCGTCAAGTTGGGCAAGAGCCAGTCAATCATGGGCGCGCTGTATAAGGGCGTGCTTGCCACCGGCGTGCTGTCGCTGATTTTACTTTGGCCGGTGACCGCTTGGCTCGTCGGCATGGATACCGCCATGAGGGTTGGCGAGGTCACCTTCGACGGCCGGTCGCTGTTCTATTGTGGCGCGCTCGGGCTCGTCGTGACCGCGCTTATCGTGGTGATCACCGAGTATTACACCAGCACGCGATTTCGACCCGTCCACTCGATCGCCAAGGCCTCGATCACCGGTCACGGGACCAACGTAATTCAAGGTCTCGCCGTGTCTCTCGAATCGACGGCGTTGCCGGCGCTGGTGATCATGGCGGGCATTATTGGGGCCTATCTGCTTGCCGGGCTGTTCGGTATCGCCATCGCCGTGACCACCATGCTGGCATTGGCCGGGATGATCGTGGCGCTCGATGCTTTCGGCCCGGTCACCGACAATGCCGGCGGGATTGCCGAGATGGCTGGGCTGCCGGCGGAAACGCGCAAAACTACCGACGCGCTCGACGCGGTCGGCAATACCACCAAGGCGGTGACCAAGGGTTACGCCATCGGCTCGGCCGGGCTCGGCGCTTTGGTGCTGTTCGCGGCCTATACCGAAGATCTCAAATTCTTCGCCGCCAATGCGGACAAGTTCCCGTACTTCACCGGGGTCGATCCCACCTTCACCCTGTCAAACCCGTACGTGGTGGTCGGCCTGTTCCTTGGCGGACTGCTTCCCTTCCTGTTCGGCGGCATTGCCATGACCGCGGTAGGCCGGGCAGGTTCGGCGATCGTCGAAGAGGTCCGCCGTCAGTTCAAGGAGAAGCCCGGCATCATGAAGGGCACCGACCGCCCCGACTATGGGCGCGCCGTCGATCTCCTGACCCGCGCGGCGATCAAAGAAATGATCATTCCATCGCTCTTGCCGGTCGTGACCCCAGTCGTATTTTACTTCCTGATCAACGCGATTGCCGGTAAGAGCGCAGCCTTCTCCGCGCTTGGCGCGATGCTGCTTGGTGTGATCGTGACCGGACTGTTCGTCGCGATTTCCATGACCGCGGGCGGCGGAGCCTGGGACAACGCCAAGAAATATATCGAGGATGGCAATTACGGCGGCAAAGGCTCCCCCGCGCATATGGCGGCGGTGACCGGTGACACGGTCGGCGATCCCTATAAGGACACCGCCGGTCCTGCGGTGAACCCGATGATCAAGATCACCAATATCGTCGCGCTGTTGTTGCTGGCGGTGCTCGCGCACCAATAGCTAGGCGTCAGGTGCGCTAGATGGGGGGAGCGCCGCTTGATGCCGGTGTGGTGCCCTGACCTTTCAGCCTGCCGCGATTGGCGATGTTGCCGAAGATCTGCTCGACCAGCGAGAGATCCTTGCCGCGGGCAGGGGTCTCGTCCTTCAAATAGTCGACGACGATTCCATCTTTGAGCCCGTAATGGGCAACCTGCTGGACGTTGGCACCTCCGTCGAAATAGACGGCAACGATCTGGCGGTCGATCTCTCGGGGTTTGAGGAAGGCGACCGTCTTTTGCGTGGTCGAGATATAATAAAAGGCATCGCCTGCGATCGTGCTGGTGGTATCGGGCGAGCCGAGCACGCCTGCGACCTGCTCTTTGGTCATGCCGGGCTGGATGGTGTTAACATCGACGTCGATGAAGACGTGCCCGTGCCGATCGATCTGGGCGCCGCACCCCGCGAGCAGGCCGGCGCCGAGCATGAGAGCGGCGAGTACCGGGCGCGAAGCCGTAACCGGGAACAGCTTGAACTTTGCCAACGACGGATGTCCCTCAATGAAATCTAATCGGCCCAACACCGGTCGAATCGACGTTTGCCCCAGACGTGACCGGCTGCCTTACCCACGAGGCTAAAGGCTAAACCAAGCGGGCTGCCCTTTGAACCCCTTCAGAACCTTCACGAAACGGCGCAGCAATCGAACCAATGCTGCGCGACTCTATGGCGCGATTGTGGCGCAGGCGCGGCTTCCCGTTTTCTATCAGGAGCTTGGGGTTCCCGATACGCTCGAAGGACGGTTTCTCGTCCTGTCGCTTCATCTCTTTGCCGTTCTTCAACGGCTTAAGGCGGAGGGTCCGCGGGCGCTTGCTCTCGCCCAGGAGCTCACCGACCGTTTCAGCGCCGACATGGATACGGTGTTGCGCGAGATCGGCGTGGGCGATCTCAGCGTTCCAAAAAAGATGAGAGGGCTTGCCGCAACGAGCGCGTCGCTGTGGGACACATTCGCGCACGCCGAAGCAGCGGGGGAGGAGGCGGTTGCCGGCGTTATCGCCGGCGCCCTGCCGGACGATCAAGCCTTGGACGAGGCTGTCAGCGCGCGGCTGGCGCATTATCTAATGGAAACAGTGCGCGCGTTGGAGACGCAGGCTTTCGTGTCATTGAGTGCAGGCAAGGTACAATTTCCGGGTATAAACCCGGCAGAGGATCGGCATGAACGAAGACGCTGACCGCCCGGTTTTATCGCGGCCGCTCAAGGTCGATGAGATCAAGGACGGGACGAGCGCCGAAATCGTCGCGAATGATGCGGAACTGGAGGCCATGGCCAAGATGCTCGATCTTGTGGCACTCGAGCGGCTTCGTTTCGCCTACCGGATAGAGCACGGTGGCGGCGGACGCCTCCGCCTCAGCGGAACGCTGCTTGGCTTAGCCACGCAAACCTGCGTCATCACGCTCGACCCTGTCGAGGCAACCCTTGACGTGCCGGTTGAGCAAGAGTTCTGGCCGGACGCCCTGATCTCCGAGCTGGAGCAAAATTCTGCGGAATCCGGCGGCACAGGCGTACTCGAATGGCCGGAGCCGATCGTCGGCGGCATGATCGATCTGGGGCCCGTGATCTATGAGAGCCTTGCCACCGCGCTCGATCCCTATCCCAAGCGGGAAGCAGCAAGTTTTGACTGGCCGCAAGGCCCTCAGGATGAGGCCGGAAGCGCCAGAAGCGGCCCATTTGCGGCCCTGGGTGCCCTGAAACGGCGCTAGGCGCCGTCAATCCGGGCAAAATCCGGGTTGTCACTGGCGCCCTTTTACGTCTATTCGGGTCTTGTTTTTCCGGGGTTGCGGCGGATATCCGCCGCTTGGATAGAGATCTTCCTGAACGGCCGTAAGCATGGGTGCTCCAGTCACCATCGCGCTTGACGCCATGGGCGGGGACCACGGTCCAAGCGTGGTCATTCCCGCTGCGGCGATTGCCTCAGTCCGCCGGCCTGAGCTGCGCTTCCTCGTGGTCGGGGACGCCGCCCGCGTCGAACCGGAACTTGAGGCCCATCCCGCGCTCGCCGCCAAGACGGAATTCGTCCACACCGACGTTGCGGTGGCGATGGATGCTAAGCCAAGCCAAGCGCTTCGCAAAGGACGGCGGAAGTCGAGCATGTGGCTTGCGCTCGAAGCGGTGCGCGATGGCCGCGCCGATGCCGCCGTGTCGGCCGGCAATACCGGCGCGCTCATGGCCATGGCCAAGTTCTGTCTGCGAACGATCTCCGGCATCGACCGTCCCGCCATCGCCGCGATCTGGCCGACCATCGAAAGCGAATGCATCGTGTTGGATGTCGGCGCCAATGTCGGTGCCGATTCCCGTCAGCTTGTCGAGTTCGCCGTCATGGGCGCGGCCATGGCCCGGGCTCTGTTCGGATTGGATAGGCCTTCGATCGGGCTGCTCAATATCGGCGTGGAAGAGGTCAAGGGCGTCGACGAGATCAAAAAGGCGGCGGCTGTCCTGAAAGAGGCACCGATGCCCCTGCGCTATCACGGTTTCGTCGAGGGCGACGATGTCGGCGCGGGCACCGTTGATGTTGTCGTCACGGACGGCTTCACCGGCAACATCGCCTTGAAGACGGCGGAAGGAACCGCTAAGCAAATCGGGGAATATCTGCGTGCCGCCATGGGGCGGTCCCTTCTTGCTCGCATCGGCGCTCTTCTGGCGCAGGGGGCCTTCCGCGCTCTCAAAGAGAAGATGGATCCGCGCCAGCTGAATGGCGGCATATTTCTTGGACTCAACGGCATCGTCGTCAAAAGTCACGGCGGGACCGATGCGACTGGCTTCGCCAGCGCCATCGATCTCGCTTACGACATGGCGTCGAATGGCGTGGTGAAAGATCTGGCCCACGACATTGCCGGGTTCCACCACAAGCTCGAATTCGAAGGCGCCGCCTAAGGCGAGGAGTGACGATTTTGAATACAGTGAGGGCAGTGGTCACAGGGTGCGGCGGGTACCTGCCTGAGAAGGTGTTGACCAACGATGATCTTGCCAAAGTGATCGACACCTCGGACCGGTGGATCTCGGAGCGAACCGGTATCAAGGAGCGCCGGATTGCCGCCGAAGGGGAGCTGACCTCGTCGATGGGCGCCCAAGCGGCGCGGGCCGCGCTCGACGATGCGGGGCTGGCGCCTGAGGACATCGACCTCATCATTCTTGCCACGTCGACGCCTGACCAAACCTTCCCCGCCAGCGCCGTGACCATCCAAGCCGAGCTTGGCATTACCCACGGCGCCGCCTTCGACGTGCAGGCGGTCTGCTCAGGCTTCGTCTTTGCCCTGGCGACCGCCGAGAACTATCTCAAAAGCGGCCAGTTCAAGCGCGCCCTGGTGATCGGGGCTGAAGCCTTCTCCCGCATTCTCGATTGGCAGGACCGATCGACTTGCGTTCTGTTCGGCGACGGGGCCGGGGCGGTGGTCGTGGAAGCCCAAAAGCTCAACGGCGCCTTGACCGATCGCGGCATCCTGGCGGTCAGCCTTCGCTCTGACGGCCGCTATCGTGACAAGCTTTATGTCGATGGCGGGCCGTCTTCCACCGGTACGGTCGGGCATGTTCGCATGGACGGCCCCGAGGTCTTTCGGCATGCTGTAACCAAGATCAGCGAAGTAATTGGAGCAACATTGAACCAGGCTGGATATAATGCCTCCGATATAGATTGGTTTGTTCCCCATCAAGCTAACAAGCGTATTTTGGACGGTGCTGCAAGAAAACTTGGACTCGATCCAGATAGGATCATTATTACTGTGGATAGACATGCCAATACATCGGCAGCGTCGATTCCACTCGCTTTAGCGCAAGGTTGCGCCGATGGCCGCATCAAGGCTGGCGACCTTGTGCTGCTCGAAGCGATGGGCGGGGGGTTCACCTGGGGGGCCGTATTGCTGCGCTGGTAGTGCCGCGCAGAAGCCACACCTCAGAGAAAAATATTGCAATATCAGGAATTTGATGAAGGGATAGGTTGACCGGATCGCACACGCTCGATTAGCATCTTGAATAGTCCCGCGACTGGGGGAGCGTACACATATGGGCGGGAAAACACTTACGCGCGCCGACTTGGCCGAAGCGGTGTTTCAAAAGGTTGGGTTACCGCGTAACGAGTCAGCAGCGATCGTGGAGCTTGTGCTCCGCGAGATCATTGCGAGCCTCGAGCGTGGTGACACGGTGAAGTTGTCTTCGTTCGGCTCCTTCGGGATCCGCGACAAGGGGCAACGCATTGGCCGCAATCCAAAAACTGGTCAGGAAGTCCCGATCACGCCACGGCGGGTGCTCGTGTTTCGGGCAAGCAACATCATGAAGCAGCGCATCAACGACGCGCTGTCGCGGAGAAAGGCGGCGGAATAAGGTTAACGGCCCCGCTTTGTGATCCGGAGAGGAGGACGGTTGGACAAAGCGCCCGAGGCATTTCGCACCATCAGCGAGGTTGCCGAAGAGCTTGAGGTCCCAAAGCATGTGTTGCGCTTTTGGGAAGCGAAGTTCGCGCATCTGAAGCCGATGAAGCGCGGCGGCGGCCGGCGCTATTACCGGCCGGAGGATGTCGCTTTGTTACGCGGCATCCGTTTTCTGCTCTATAGCGATGGTTTCACCATTCGCGGGGTCCAGAAGATCCTCCGCGAGCATGGACCGCGTTTTGTCATGGAGTACCGGCGAATTGGCGAAGGCGATGAGGAGGAGGCGGGAGACGAGCCTATGGTTCTCCCGCGCGAGATTCCGGACGTCGCCGCGGAAGCCGCCCGAAGTGGCGCTACGGCGCTCGACCAAGCCGGAGAGGACGATAGCATCGATGTGCAGACACTTGAGGGGCTTCTCGAGGAGATCGAGACCTGTCAGCGGATCCTTGCTTCGGCCAAGGAATAGCTTTGGGCGCCTGACGGCTTGTCTCATGGGATCAAGCGTGTATATCCAAACAACCTGGCCACATGAGCTTCGGAGCGTAGCGCAGCTCGGTTAGCGCACCGGTCTGGGGGACCGGGGGTCGGGAGTTCAAATCTCCCCGCTCCGACCATTTTACAGTGGCAAGAATTATAGAAATCGGCCGAACGTTCGAGGCACTGGCCCAGCAATTCAGCTTTAAGGCCGGGCGTTCAAATAGAATTCATCCTTTGGGAAGAGATCCGTGTTGACGTCCTCTGGTCTCGGATCGTTTGGTCCCCAAATCTTCACGTGGCTGTTCCGCAGTGCGCGCGTGATGCCATCGACATTCATCCCCGCTGCCGCAACATATTCCCTGATCGCCGGCTCCTGCAGTCTGCGAGCGACCGCTTGAGGGTCGAATTGCAGGGGCTGGTCGCTACCAATCAGCCACCCCCAAGACTGATGGCGGCGCAAACGAACTTCCGTGACATACGGGAATACCGACAGGAAACTTCTGACGGTGCGCGGCGTCGGTGCCCATTGCACGGCAATCCCGCCAGGGTTCAGACGGGCACGAACCTGCTCGAAAAATTCGACCGAGTAAAGAAGTCCGCTGCGAGAGCTGACCGGTAACATTGCGTCCGCCGTGATAACGTCGTATCGCGTCGAATCAGTGAAAAGTAAATGGCGCGCGTCGCCCACAGAACGCTGGTAACGAGGATCACTTAGGAGGCGATTGACTGCCTCGGAGTTCCCGAGGGCGCCAAACTTATTCATTATCTCATAGACCGGAGCGACGATTTCTATGACGCGCACCTGGTGAGTAGCCGGGTTGGTGCCTGCGCCATACAACGTCCCACCCCCGCCATGGCCTATCACCAACACCGACCTTGGATTTGGGTGAGTTAGCGTACCGATGATGGTCTGTATGACGTGATGCCGAAAGAAGGGAATTCGACCTTGCCTTTGGCCAGCAATATAGAGAGTAGCGCTGTCTGGGCCAGTGACCTTCAATAAGGTAATGCCAGTCCGGTCCTCACCAAGGATCGCTTGCTCACCGGGCCGAACCATGTGCAGGCTAGACCAGAAGTGGATCCCGTTAGGAAATCCAATCAAGGTTATTCCCAACCCAGCCGCCAGCGCGACATTACCAAGTTGCTTGAGTGGATTTACGCCCGCACGCAGCCCGTCAATCAGGAGAGCGATGACGAAGAGAAGGCCAAGGATCGCCAGCAAACGCAAAGTTCCGGACGTGCCTAGGTAATGGAGTAGGATTGCCCCGGTAACGATAGCGCCTGCCGTATTGCCCAGGATGTTGGCGACTTGGATCAGCCCAACCCTTTGGCCGACGACCTCCAGATCGTCCTGAATGGCTTTTTGCGTGATGGGAAATGACATCCCAAGCATTACGGCTGGCGGACCAACCACGAGCGCGACCGTAGCGAAGATCATCACGATATGACCAACGGTCGGGTCAGCGCCGAGACCACCTTGATCAAAGCCGATAAAGAGATCGGCAAATGCCGGCCAATGGTGGGCGAAAGCGATGAGCCACAGCGCACCGGCCGCGTAGAGTGTTACAACGCCCTGCAGCCAGAGAAAGAAATGCCACGGGCTGTCCACGCGCCTGACGACGACGGCACCAAGAAGGATACCGAGCGCGTCGCCGAGTAGGAACCAACCCAAAACCACTGCGAAGCTGTAAGCGGTCGATTGCAGCATGGTTCCGATCACGCGGAACCACACGATTTCCAGTGAAATGATGATGAAGCCGGAGACAAATAACAAAAAACACCACTTCCAGACGCGCACCGGCACAAAAAACATTTCACGTGCGGCGCCCGGCTTCCAACTGAAGACTGCGTCGCTCGCTGTGTAGCCTAACGCCAGTAGAAGCGCCCCAACGCCGATTGATAGGTTCACCGCGGCCGCGAGATAAACAGTAACCTCGTAACCGACATGTCCGATGATGATGCAGCCGGCAGCGAAAGTACCTAACGCGGCGCCAAGCGTGTTAACGCCATATAGCCAGCCGATGCGCTCTGGCGCCGTCTCAATCCTTTGCACGGTTCCCCTCGCAAGCAACGGAAGGGACATGCCCATAAGAAGGGTGGGAATCAGCAAGCTGATGAAGGCGACCACGAATACGAGCGTGCGGGCGACGGCAATGGACGCCATTTGGGAAAATATAACGTCATAGAATATCAACTTGCTGGCGATCGCGAAGCCGGCGATGCCCAGCTCGCAAAGTGCGAAAGCGACGATTGCTTTTCGATCGGACAGCCGGTCGGCAAAAGTGCTCGCTACCAGGCTACCGAGTCCGAGGCCCAGCAGGAATGCCCCAACGACTAAAGTGGTCGAGATCGAGTCTGACCCGCTGAACAGGCCAAGCATGCGTTGCCAGGATGTCTGATACACCAGCGCGGAAAAGCCGGACAAAAAGAACAAGACATACAAAAGCAATAGTGGCGACCTCAGACTTTCGTCAGCGGCCGCGACGTGGCGCTTTTGGACCCGATAACGTTGCATGGCGCTAAGGCCCAACCCCCGGTGAAAATAATCTAAATTGGCAGAAGACGTTCAGAGTTTCGATTATGAGCGAGGCACGATGCGGTTGCAACATAACGGAGGATGTACTAAGCGCCCCGCAAGCCCAGCGGTTTTGTTTACTGGGGGTCGACCATTTCGGCTTCGGGACATCGAGGTCCGCCGCACGGATTGACTGGCGGACGGATGGGCCAGGCTTGCAGGAGTCCATAGTTAAAGTCATTTCATAATCCTGGCAGCACATTTCACATGCCGAAACGCTTATGACACAAATCGACGTTGGGCACGTAAAACGAGCCATACGCCCCAAGGACATCTACGAGGTTTTGCGGCTGCCTGTGCAAGGCGTTCTGGCCTGGACGTTGCCCGAAATCGCATGGCAGCCGTTGGCGCGCTTGTTCGGCCGGTTCGATGCGGCGATGAAACCCGCACGGACGCGCCGGCATACGGCTCGGATCGCGGCGGTCCTGGATCTACCTGAAGATGAAGCCCGCCGCATCGCCGTCGAAACCCGCGCCAACAACTACCTGTTACGATTCCAATATCTGCGGTCCTGGCGTTTTGGCGGCTGGTCGCCAATCATTGACGTGTTGGGCGAGCAGCATGTGACGGAGGCGCAGGCTAGAGGTAACGGCATCATCTTCTGGGCCGGTAATTTCAGCTTCAACGATATCGTCGCCAAGATGGCCTGGCATCGATTGGGGCTCGCGGTCAGCCATTTCAGCCGGTCCGGCCATGGCTTCTCCCAAACCCGCTTCGGAGTCAAATACCTCAACGCCGTGAAACGGGGCATCGAGAACCGTTACCTCGGCGAACGGCTCGTTGCCGACAAGCATCAGACACGCGACGCCTTCAACTTGATCCGCAAGCGTTTGAAAGAAAACGGCGCCGTGTCTCTTAGGGCCGGTGGTCAGGGGCGCCGCCGTACGGAGTCAGCCTTCCTCGGCGGCACCCGGCTTAGGCTGGCAACTGGCCCCCTATTTTTGGCAGAAGTGACTGGCGCCACGGTCTTGCCGGTCTTCACCCAGCGCACAGGCGTCAATCGCTTCGAGGTCACGATCGGCGCGCCACTGGTCGTGCCGAAAGATGCCAACGGCGAGCCGGACTATTCTGGCGCGGTCCGAATTTATGTGGACAGGGTTGCCCCATACGTCCGGCGCAATCCCGATCAATGGGGCGGTTGGGCGCGCGACGTCCGGGGAGGCTCGCGGTGGAGAGCAGCAGCTCCGCCCGATACCACCGCGTCGCTAAGCAGCCGCAACCTTGGGTGGTTTGCGCGGCTTGTTAAAAAGATTGGCCGGCGGAACGTCCGGGTCTTGATCCGGCCTGGCGTCAAGAATGTCGGCCTGCAAAACTGGTTGATAACGCGCGCCCAAAGAGCTGGCATCATCGGCTGGGTTCGCAATCGATCCGATGGTACCATCGAGGCTGTGTTTGAAGGCGATCGCCGCGCGGTTGCAACCTTGATCGCTCAGGTCAGACGGGGTCCGGAGCGGGCGAAGATATCGGAAGTGATCGTAGAACGGCGCCGTGCTAAATGTAACAGACAAGACTTCTGGCGGCGGAAAACGGTCCAGGTCGATTCAAAGTAGGAGAATCGCGCACCACACGGATTAGAAGAGTTGGGCGGCGATGAACCAGGAACCCCGCACCGTTGATGATGCTTTACGGCCTTTCCCGAAGGGCAGCGGCGGAAACTGCATCGTTCAGGCGTTAGCCGAGCGCGGTATCGCCTACCAGTATTTGCGACCGGAGCAGATTACCAATCCCCAGGTGGCGAAAAGGATAATCGCCGAGTTCCATATCAACGGTAAGACTTACTATTTTGGCGGTGGCGCCTTGCGCGTTTCCGATCCGCGGGGACTCCGGGTTCCCGGACCGGTGATCGACGGTCGGAAATCGAACTTTGTCAGAAAAAAGGACGTGGTGAAATCGTTTCTGCGCAAGCACGGCCTCAACGTCCCTCGAGGCCGCGTGTTCAGCCGCGATGCCCGGAATGAAGCAGAATCGTTCTTCGCCACGTTTGCGCCCACGCTGGCGGATGGTGTCTGCGTAAAGCCAGCCGATGGCGGATGGGGCAATCTGGTTCATCTCGAGATTCGCGACGTCGATTCCTTTCGAGACGCCTTCGCAGCGGTCAGTGAACGTTACGCGCGAATCCTTGTCGAGGAGACGATCCGAGGATCTGTCTACCGCTTCAATGGGCTTGCGGGCCGCGTGGTCGCGGTCGAATTTCAATGTCCAGCGAATGTCGAAGGAGATGGCACCCACACCATCGCCGAACTGGTCAGGATAAAAAACGCCGAACGCCGGCGCCATCCCACCCATGGCAGTCCCTTGCGGCTCGGTAGGTGGCAACTCGCATTTCTGCGTCGAGACGGCTTTCGGCCTGATGACGTCCCCAAGGCAGGAGAGCGTGTATTTCTCAGCCATCTGTCAAACCTGCATCAGGGCGGCGAACACTCCGATGCCACGGATGAGGTCCACGACTCCTATGTTGAATTGATCGAGCATGTACTGAAACAGCTGCCCGGCCTCGTTTTGGTTGGCGTCGATACCATCATCCGGGACGCCAGCGTGCCGGCGACCGGCGATAATTATTACGTTTTGGAGATGAATTGTTGTCCTGGATTCTCCACCTCTCACTACCCATGGCGTGGACAGCCGCGAGATGTGGCCGGTGCCATAGTCGATTATCTCGTGACGTCCACTCCCGCCCGCTCGGCGCCGCGACGTCTCGGCGCGCGGATCAGGCGAGCGCTCTGGGGTAGCTGATCGAGTGATACTCCTAATGTGCTGGGTCAGTTGAGGCGAACAATACGCACCAAGCACATCCATGAGGCTTTGAGGCTGATGGTGGTGTGTTCCACGTCGCACACTACGAGAGCCCGGCGCCAACCTCCGAAATATAGAAATCGACGATTTCGTGCGTCATGTTCTCCACCGTGAACCGCTCGGCGACGATCTTTTGCAACGCGGCGGCGCGCTCAAGGAACGGCCGTGGCTCGACCAGAAAAGCGCGTAGCTGGCCAGCCAGCGCGGGAACGTCGTCCGGCGGGATCAGCGGCATATCGACTCCGTCGACAATCTCGGGGATGCCGCCGACCTTGGTCGCGATCAACGGCATCTGCGCGGCAGCCGCCTCCAGCACGATATAGGGGAAAGAGTCGAGGCGCGACGGCACCACCACGCAGCGGGCACGGGCGAAGGCACTGCGCGCGGACTGTGCGCCGGTAAAGGAGACTCTATTGTGAAGGCCAAGTTTGCGCGCAAGGCGCTTCAGACGCACCTCGTCCGGGCCGCTGCCGACAATAAGCGCGCGGCCTGGGAACACCGACTGATGAACGGCGAGCGCTTCGAGTAGAACGTCGACGCCTTTCCGATGATTGAGCCCGCCAATGAAGACGAAATCGACCGCATTGTCGGTGACCATCGGCTCATAGAACTCGTGGCGGTGGAGCCCGTTGGCGACGATCCGCGTCGGGCAAAGCGGGTGTCCCACAAGCTCGACATAGCGGCTAGCTGCAAAATGGCTCTCGAACAACAAGCCGTCGGTTTTGGTTAGCATCTTGCGCTCGACCATAAGATGAAGCCGGCCAAGCGGATGCGTTGGCGAATGCAAATTGCCGCCATGGGGCGCATAGACCGCCTTCACTTTCTTGGCTTTGCGCTTCAACTTGCTACCGGCCAGCCGCGCATATAGTCCCCCTTTGACGCCATGGCCGTGCACAACGTCGACCCCGAGCTTGGCGCCAAGGCGCGCGATCCTGTGGACGATAGCCCAGTCGCTCAAGCTGAAGTGGCGGGGCATGGGAATGCGGGTGAGCCCAAGCACGCTATTGTCGTTCAGGCGCCCGAGTGCAACCGGATCGCCTTCGCTTGAGGAATCGCAGACAACGCCCAGTTCGGCGCCAAGCTGGACCTGGCCGAGCGCCAGATCGTGGACATGCCGGAAGAGGCCGCCTGCGGGCGTGCTCAGGCAATGTAGAATTCGAAGTGTCGAACTCACTGGACCCTGCGTTGAAACGCTTAAGACGGGGCAAGGGGTGAGCTTTAGAAGAAGCGTTGGCCAAGGTAAATAGCGAGAGCCGCCTATTCGAACGCCACCGCATGGCGCGGGAACGCACTCCTCGGAGCGTCGCAGCCGGGACGATGGCGTCCCACGACAACAGTCCCCATGCTTAACGGAGCCTATCCGGCCGTTTCGAAGCGGGCCGCGCCTTAAACATTTGGTTACAAGCCTGCGGCTCTAATGAGCCTGTTTGAGGCCGGTTGGAGAAGTTGGGCACCATGCGTTCGGTCGCGGAACGTTTCGACCCCCAGGAGCTTGATCGCGTGAAATGGCGCGCAAGGGCCGGGATCGCAGGCCTTGTGATTGGCGCTGCGTTTGTCATTTTTATCGCCCTGCCGCCGGCGCGGCTGCTTCTCATCTTTGGGGAGCAGATCTCCCAATCTCAAATCTCCACCGCACGTGAAGCCATCGGGTCGTACGGCCTGACGGGTCTGCTGGTTCTTGTCGGGTCCTGTCTACTTCTCTACGGGCTCAGGCGTGTTCGGCGCCGGGCCCGAGCGGATGCGATACCAGTCAGTTGTGCCGTGCCTGCGCAGATATCGCCCTTGCGCGTCCATGGCGCGGGCGTGAGGCAAGGCGGCAGGCAGTTGAAGCGGCCATCCTTTCTGCCAGAGCAACATGGGGATGACGCAAAGCTTGGCCGGAACGCAGAAACGCCGCGCGGGCCCGGCCCAAGCGCTCAGTCCGCGGCCGGGTTCCTGATGCGCTTCCGGCGGAGCCTCGCTCTCGGCGAGACCGGAGCCGAAGCGTTGATGCCAATGCCGCCGGCAAGAAGGATTGTCCGTCATCCTCGCTTTCGACAGGAAAGATTTGCGTCCGCAGACAGTCGTGACTCGTGCAGGGTGCGAACGCCCGATACGGTCCTGAACCAGATCTATGCCGCGGGCCGGGGCGGGGCGCCGCGGGCCCTTCTCGTGAGCGGCGCAACCGCCTCGCTCGATGCAACGCCCGAAGCGGTTTCGATCGCCCGTGCGTTGGCGACCGGTGGCGATCAGGTCGTCTTGGTCGACCTTGCCTGCGGGCGCGTCTCCATCTCCGGCACGCTTGGCCTAAAGTCCTCACCCGGTCTTGCCGAGCTTTTTGCCGGCCGGGCTGGATTTGAGGACGTGGTCAGGGTTGATGCGGAAACGCCCCTTCAGGTGATTGCCGCCGGAGGTCCCACGCCGACGGTCCCTGACGAAGGCAACGAACGCTTCACCTCCGTGTTAGAGGCGCTGACACAGGCTTATGACGGCGTCGTGCTCCACGCCGACCACGAAGCGCTGCTGAAGTTTACGCCCGCGCTGAAGTTCGAACTATCGGTCGCGATTGCGGTGGTGGATACAGCTTCCGGCGCGGACAGCGCCAAAAGCGATTTGAACGCGTTCTCGCCGCTTGGCTGCCCGGTCCTGGTCTACGAGAAGCGCAGTGAAGAGCAGCGTCCGGTCAGTCCGGCCGCTGCATCCAACGAATAAGCAAGCCGGCCGGAATCACCCAGGCCAATCCCGTCGTCAAAAAGAAGGCAAACTGCACCCATTGCGGCGCGCGCGCGATGCGGCCCGAGCCGATCACGGCGGCGATTGTCGCGTAGACCGCGAGCGCCAGGAGAAGGACAATCGTGCCGATGAGCTTGCGAGACCGGGGGCGCATTATTCGTCCACGTACACGAAGGTCAATTCAGCGCGGATCATAACAGGTTTTCGCGATTGAATTTTGCGCGAACCTCTGTGCAATTGACGTCCATGTCTTCGACCGCAACATTCGCCCGTTCCGAGAGGGAAGCCGCGATGCCGCCGCGCCATGCCCGCGCTTTGACGCTTTGGCTCGGCGCCCTCGCAGCCCTCATCGTCGCCATGATCCTTGTCGGCGGCGCCACGCGGCTTACCGATTCAGGCCTTTCTATCACCGAGTGGCAACCGGTTGTCGGCGCAATTCCGCCTTTGTCGGAGCCGGAGTGGGACGAGGCCTTCTCCGCCTATAAGACCATTCCGGAATATACCGAGCTCAAGCGCGGGATGAGCCTTGAGGAATTCAAGACCATCTATTGGTGGGAATGGACGCATCGGTTTCTCGGACGGCTGATCGGCATCGCGTTCTTCGTGCCGTTCGTCTTGTTCTGGATCGCGAGGTATATCCCGGCTCGGCTTCTGCCCCGGCTGATCGCTCTGTTCGTCCTTGGCGGCCTTCAGGGAGCGCTCGGCTGGTATATGGTGATGAGCGGGCTGAGCGAGCGCACCGATGTGAGCCAGTATCGTCTCGCCGCGCATTTCGGCGTTGCCCTTGTCATCCTCGGTTACACGCTATGGCTCTTGTTTAGTGTCAGCGGGGCGAGGGGAGCGGCCGCACGGCCGCGCGGTTCGGTTTGGGTGGCGAGCCTCGTGCTGGGGCTGATCTTTCTACAGATGCTGGCTGGCGCGCTGGTCGCGGGCCTCGACGCCGGCATGGGGTACAATAGCTGGCCGCTCATCAACGGCGCGTTCGTCCCTGCGGGCCTTGCCGAGGCGTCGCCCTGGTATCTCAATCTGTTCGAGAATCCGCTGACCGTGCAGTTCGACCACCGCATGCTGGGATATGCGGTCGTTCTGGCCGTGCTCGGCCAATTGTCGTGGCTCGCGGTCAAGGGCGGTCCGCCGCCACTGCTCGGAAGCGCGTTGACGCTGGCGTTCCTCGCGGTCCTGCAAGCGGCACTCGGCGTCTGGACGCTGCTTCTTGCCGTGCCGATTGTCCTCGGGCTTGCCCATCAAGCCGGCGCCATCGCCGTCTTCGCCGTCGCGCTTTACAATTTATGGCTGGCGCAGGGTGCGTCCTTCGCGGCCACGGAGGGTCAAGCGGCGGAAAGCGCCTGATCGAGATCGGCGATGATGTCCTCGACGTTTTCCAGGCCGACCGAGAGGCGAACCACTTCAGGGCCCGCGCCGGCACTGATGCGCTGCTCGTCGGTGAGCTGACGGTGCGTGGTCGAGGCGGGGTGGATGATGAGGCTCCGCGTGTCGCCGATATTGGCAAGGTGACTGAACAGCTTGACGTTGCTGACGAGCGCGATGCCGGCCTCGTACCCGCCTTTCAGCCCGAAGGTAAAAACGGCCCCGGCGCCTTTCGGCGAATAACGCTTGGCCATCTCGTTGAACGCATTGCCGGGGAGGCCGGCATAGTTCACCCACGCGACCTTGTCGTGACCGGAGAGCCAAGTGGCCACGGCGAGCGCGTTGTCGCAGTGCCGCTGCATGCGGAGCGGCAAGGTCTCGATCCCCGTCAGGATCAAAAACGCGTTGAACGGCGAGATCGCCGGACCGAGATCGCGCAAGCTCAACACGCGGCAGGCGATGGCAAAGGCGAAGTTACCGAACGTCTCGGCCAGCGTGATGCCGTGATAGGAGGCGCAAGGCTCCGACAAGGTCGGATAGCGGCCGCTCTTCAACCAGTCGAACGTGCCGCAGTCGACAATGGCGCCGCCGATCGAATTGCCGTGACCGCCGAGAAATTTGGTCAGCGAATGAACGATGATGTCGGCGCCGTACTCGATGGGCCGGGTGAGATAGGGCGTGGCCAAGGTATTGTCGACGATCAATGGCACGCCCGCTTCTTTGGCCACCGCCGAGACGGCTTCAAGGTCGGTGATGATACCGCCGGGATTGGCAATCGACTCGACGAAGATCGCCTTGGTCTTGGGCGTCAGCGCGGCGCGGAACGACTCCGCGTCGGTCGTGTCGGCCCACTTGACCTCCCATCCGCATTTCTTGAACGAATGGCTGAATTGATTGATCGACCCGCCATAGAGCTGGCGCGCGGCGATGAACTCATCGCCCGGAGAGAGCAAAGTATGAAACACGAGCGCCTGCGCCGCATGACCCGAGGCGACCGCAAGCGCCGCGGTGCCGCCTTCGAGCGCCGCCATCCGCTCCTCAAGCACCGCCTGGGTCGGGTTCATAATGCGCGTGTAAATGTTGCCGAAGACCTCGAGATTGAACAGCGCCGCCGCGTGATCGACATTGTCGAACACGAACGAGGTGGTCTGATAAATCGGCGTGGCACGGGCGCCGGTTGCAGGATCGGGCTGGGCGCCGGCGTGAATGGCAAGCGTGTTGAAGCCGGGGGTGCGCTCCTCGGTCATTGTCATGTTCCCTTACGCTGATGGACGGGCGACTATACTGGTTCAGGGTTTCGTGGCAATGACGCGGTGCTGCACGCCCTTGAGCCCAAGCAGAGGCCGCTTGCTCGAGAGCGTGCGTGAGTTCACGCCGGCCCAATTCAGTTCGCCGGATAGCCTGCCATACTCGATCTTCGGGCAGCGGTTCATCACCACTTGCAGATCGGCCTCCTCGGCAAGCCTTGCCGCCTCGTCGTTGCGCACACCGAGTTGCATCCACACGACACGGGCGCCGATGGCAATAGCTTCGCGCGTGACGTCCAGCGCGGCCTCCGAGCTGCGGAAGATATCGACGATGTCGATTTTCTCCCCGATCGCCGCGAGCGAGGGGTAAACCTTCTCGCCGAGAATGGTCTTGCCGTCTTGTCCCGGATTGACCGGGATCACGCGGAAGCCTTTTTCCTTCAGGTACTTCATGGCGAAATAGCTCGGCCGCGACGGGGTGGCGCTCGCTCCCACCATGGCGATGGTCCGGTTCTCGGTCAGGATCTGCCTGATATAGGCATCGCTATAGGCATCGTGGTTCATGGGAGGCTCAGGTCACGCAAGGCTCGGAACAAGCAGGCGCGGTTAGCGCGGCCAGCGCGGCGGGCGCTTTTCGAGGAATGCGCCGATGCCTTCTTCGGCTTCCCGGTCGAGCATGTTCTCCACCATAACCGTGGTGGTGTAGCGATAGGCCTCTTCAAGCGTCATGTCGAGCTGACGGTAGAAGGCCTCCTTGCCGATCTTGAGCGTGCGCTTAGGCTTCGATGCGATCTTGCGGCCGAACTCAATTGCCTCGTTGGTCACCCGGTCCGGTTCGACCACCCGGTTGACGAGGCCGAGCGTTTGCGCCTGCTGGGCCTCCACCATGTCGCCGAGAAGCAACATCTCCATCGCCGCTTTGCGTGAGACGTTGCGGCTGAGCGCAACCATGGGTGTCGAACAGAAAAGACCGATATTGACTCCGGGCGTGGCAAAGCGCGCGTCAACGCTCGCCACAGCAAGATCGCAACTTGCGACCAGTTGGCAGCCGGCAGCGGTGGCGATCCCGTTGACGGCCGCGATCACGGGCTTTGGCGAGCGAACGATGCTCAGCATCATCTCGGTGCAAGCGGTCATGGTCTCGGCGAAGAAAGCACTGCCTCTGTCGGGATCGTTGCGATGCGCGGCGAGCTCTTTCAGATCGTGACCTGACGAGAAGGCCGGGCCCGCGCCGGTCACAACCACGGCCCTAATCGCCTCCGATCCGCCGATCTCGTGAATGGCGCCGGTCATAGCGCTAAGCAGCTCGAGCGAGAGGGAATTACGCGCTTCGGGGCGATTGAGCGTGAGGACGGCCACGGGCCCTTGATCCTCGCGCAACAAGGCCTCCTCAGCGTTTTCCAATTTCCGGCTTGCAATGGTGGTCATGCTCGGGGCGCCTGCTCGCAAGATTAAGTGGAGCCTTATAGCAGTATTTCCTAGTGGCTTGACGCGCACGCGCGTGGCGGCGCCCCATTGGCAAAGGCGACCGTAACTAGCGGTATTATAATACCACATATCTAAAGCGCTGAATTCATTGAAGAGTACGTTTCTCCTTGACCCGCTTTGAGTCAAAAGCTAGAAGCGCCGATCCGAAACGCCCCGGAACCGACGATGAAGACCTATTCCGCCACGCCGAAGGACATCGACAAGTCCTGGATTCTGATCGACGCCGATGGCCTCGTGGTCGGCAGACTGGCCGCGTTGATCGCGACGCGGCTCAGAGGCAAGCATAAGCCCGGCTACACGCCGCACATGGATTGCGGCGACAACATCGTCGTCATCAATGCCGGCAATGTCGTGTTCACCGGCAATAAGCGCAACGACAAAGTCTATTATTGGCACACGGGCTATCCCGGCGGCATCAAGGACCGCAACGCCGCCAAGATCTTCGAGGGCAAACACCCCGAACGTATTCTGCAAAAAGCCGTCGAGCGGATGCTGCCGCGCGGCCCGCTTGCACGCCAACAGCTTCGGAACTTGCGGATCTATCCGGGATCTGAGCATCCACACGAAGCGCAGAGTCCGGTCAAACTGGATGTCGCCGCCCTCAACGCCAAGAACGCAAGGAGCGCTTGACGCTATGAGCGAGACCATGACGCTTGACGATCTTGCTCCGTTAAAGACCGAAACGGAGGCGCCGGCCCACGTCTACGAGAAGAAGGTCGATGCGCAAGGCCGTGCTTACGCGACCGGCAAACGCAAGGACGCCGTCGCCCGCGTCTGGGTCAAGCAGGGCCCCGGCAAGATCACGATCAATGGCAAGGACCATTCCCAATATTTCGCCCGCCCGGTTCTTCAAATGATTCTGAAGCAGCCATTGGTAACGGCAAGCCGTGAGGGCCAGTTTGACGTCATCTGCACGGTGAGCGGCGGCGGACTTTCCGGCCAGGCCGGTGCGGTGAGGCACGGCATTTCGATTGCGCTGACGCGCTACGAGCCTGAACTGCGCGGCGTGTTGAAAAAAGGCGGGTTCTTGACCCGCGATGCCCGCACCGTCGAGCGCAAGAAATACGGCAAGGCGAAAGCGCGACGAAGCTTCCAATTCTCGAAGCGCTAACCGCGAAACGTCGTTCCGGCGCCTGCCAGATCAAGCCAAAGCCCGCGAGCAACGATTGCCGGTTAGCGGCTCTCGCCGCTATGACGTAATCTCCCGTAGGCTTAATCCATTTCTCATCACCGGCGTTTAAACAGGCCCCGACCATGGCCAAACCAAAGACCATCAGAGCCGCCATCCTCGGCGCGTCCGGCTACACCGGCGCCGACATGATCAGGCTTGCCGCGCGCCATCCTGCGATCGAGATCGTGGCGCTGATCGCCAAGGGCCATGCCGGGCAGAGTCTCGCGAAGGTCTTTCCGCACCTTGCGAGCCTCGATCTGCCGGCGCTTGTCAGTCCGGATGAGGCCGACTGGGACCAGGTCGATATCGTCTTCTCCGGGTTGCCGCACGGCACGGCGCATGGCGAGATCGGCAAACTTCCAAAGCACATCAAGATCATCGATATGTCGGCCGATTTTCGGCTGCGCGATCCTGAAGCGTATGCACAGTGGTACGCGAACGCCCATAGCGCACCTGATCTGATCAAGGAGGCCGTATACGGCCTTACCGAACATTACCGCGACGAGATCAAGACCGCGCGGCTTGTGGCCTGTCCCGGCTGCTATCCGACCGGGGTGCTGCTTGCGCTTCTTCCCTTGGTCAAGGCTCGGCTGATCGAGACGTCGGACATCATCATCGACGCCAAGTCGGGTGTTTCCGGCGCGGGTCGCAGCCTGAAACAGAACATTCTGTTTTCAGAGGCAGGCGAGGGGCTGTCGCCTTACGGCATCGGCAATCACCGGCACGTGCCCGAGATCGAGCAGGAACTGGGCGCTGCCGCGGGATCGCCGGTGACCGTCAATTTCACGCCGCATCTTGCCCCGATGTCGCGGGGCGAATTGTGCACCTCGTACGTGAAGCTTGCCGGCAAAGCTGACGCGGCCGGCCTCAGAGAGGCGCTATCGGCAGCTTACGCCACGAGCCCATTCGTGCATGTCGTCGAGGACGGCGTGACGCCTGCGACCCAGCACGTGCGAGGCTCCAATTTCTGTAACATCGGCACCTTCGACGATCGCATCAAAGACCGCGCCATCGTCGTCTCGGCGATCGACAATCTGGTGAAGGGATCGGCCGGTCAGGCGTTGCAGAACTTCAACCTGATGCACGGCCTCGATGAGACAACCGGCCTCGATCAGCTTCCGCTTTTTCCGTGAACTGTTAGTCGCGGGCCTTCACAAAGGAGCCCGGCGCATCCTCGATGGCCCAAAGCGGTCCGTTGGAGGGATTGCGGGCGGGAATTTTGGGCCCGGACTGGCCGGCAAGCCACGAGGTCCAGTCGGGCCACCACGATCCTGCCGTTTGGCGGGCCGTTGACATCCATTCGTCAAGCTCGCCTGCTTTCCCGTCCGACCAGAACTGATATTTCTGCTTGGCCGGAGGATTGACCACGCCGGCGATATGGCCTGAGCCCGCCATGACGAGGCGTACCGGCCCGCCGAACAGTTTGCTGCCGCGAAACACCGAAGCCGCCGGCGCGATATGGTCTTCCTTGGTGAACAGCTCGTAGATCGGGATGGTCACACGATGCAGATCAAGCGGGACGCCGCCGATCTTCATCTCGCCTTTGGCGAGCCGGTTCAAATGATAGAACTCACGCAGATAGAATACGTGGTTGGCGGCAGGCAGCCTGGTCGAGTCCGCGTTCCAGTAGAGGAGATCGAACGGGAAGGGCTTCTTGCCGAGCAGATAATTGTTGACGACATAAGGCCAGATCAGATCGCGCGGGCGTAGCATGTTGAACACCGCCGCCATGCGCGACCCGTCGAGATAGCCGTGCTCGGCCATCATTTCTTCGAGTGCCTTAAGCTGACAGTCGTCGATGAACACGAGCAGGTCGCCGGCCTCGCTGAAATCGACTTGAGCAGCAAGGAACGTCGCCGAGACCACGCGGTCGTCGCCCTTCGCCGCCATATAGGCGAGGGTGGTCGCGAGCAGCGTCCCGCCGACGCAGTAACCGAGCGTGTTGACCTTGGGACTGCCAGTCTGGCGGATGACGGCGTCGAGCCCGGCGAGAATGCCTTCGTGCATGTAGTCCTCGAAGGTCTTCTGGGCGAGATGCTCGTCGGGATTGACCCAAGAGATCAGAAATACCGTGAAGCCCTGCTCAACCGCCCATTTGACGAACGACTTCTCCGGCACGAGATCGAGGATGTAATATTTGTTGATCCAAGGCGGCACGATGAGGAGAGGCCGCTCATACACTTCGTCGGTTGCCGGCGCGTATTGAATGAGCTGGATGAGGTCGTTCTGAAACACGACCTTGCCGGGAGTCATTGCAAGGTTGCGTCCGATCTCGAATGCGGAGAGATCGGTCTGGCTGATACGAAGAAGATCCTTCGACTGCTCGAGATCCTCAACGAAATGCGTCATGCCCTGCACGAGATTCGCGGCGTTGGTCTCGAGCGTGGTGCGCATCACTTCCGGGTTCGTCAGAGGGAAGTTCGACGGCGACAGCGCGGTCAGCATCTGGTTCAAATAGAACAGGGCTTTTTTGCGAGTCTTCTCGTCGACACCCTCGGTGTTCCGGGTAACGTCTTCGGCCCAGCGCGAGGTGATGAGATAGGCTTGCTTCCAGAAATCGAAAAACTGTGTGTTGGACCAGTCCGGGTCCTTGAACCGGTTGTCGCCGGGCTCGGGCTCGACCACCGGCTCGACCTCTTCGCCGAGGAAGCGGCGGACCGAGCGGCCCCAAAGATCGGCATAGCTCTTGAATAGAACGCTTTGGGCGGCGGCGAATTTGCCGGGATCGGTGGCCCAGTGCCGTGCGACCTCCCCGAGAGATTTGGCTGCCTCGCCGATCTCCGAGGTCATTCCGTAGGGCCCGCTGCCGTTTGTCGAGCGCGAGCGCTCGGCCAGGGTCGTGGCCGCTTTCGCCCCTTGATCGAACAGCCGCACGATATTCCGGCCTAAAGCTTCGAACTGGTTGGTTTGGTCTTGCTCGCCCTGGCTTTCGCCGGGCTCGTCGCTCTTCCGCTGCATCAAAAAGTCCTTGCTTTACCCCCGTGTAACCTTGCTTGCGCCACCTTGTTGTCGAAGCTCCGGGCAAGGCCTTATTGTGCTATGCAATATCGCAGTTGAGGCCAATTGCCAATCGCCTTGGAAAACGGTCGAAAACGAGCTCGAATCTGATGATACGCCAGCACCACCACGCGCTCCCAGGCCTGATTGGCATCGTGCTCTTTCTGGGACTTTCGGCCTGCTCCGAGGCGGTGACCCTAAGCGATTCCCCGCCCTCTTCGGCGGCGCTTCAGCGCCAATACGAAGGGGCCCTGACCAAGGCAGAGCAAGAAGCGGTGATCAGCGACCTGCAAAAAGCCGCGGCCAAAAAGGACGAGGCCAAGCCCGAAAAGGCCGTGATGACAGGGCCGGCCGAAAACTAGAGGCTAGGCCGCGCTGACCCGGCGGGAGCGGCTTGCGCCTTGGCGCGTTTATATGGTTCAAGTGGAACCCCTTCGGGGGGCTGATCGGGTGGAGATCCCCTCGTGTCTGTGAGCAACGAGTTTCATAGGATCAAGCGGCTACCGCCCTACGTCTTCGAGCAGGTCAACAAGCTCAAGGCTGAGGCCAGGGCGCGCGGCGACGACATTATCGATTTCGGCATGGGCAATCCCGACATGCCGACGCCGGCACATATTGTCGCCAAGCTGACCGAGACGCTACGCGATCCACGCACCAGCCGCTATTCGGCATCCAAGGGCATTCAGGGCTTGAGGCGCGCGCAAGCCGCCTATTACGCACGGCGCTTCGGCGTGAAGCTCGATCCCGACACCCAGGTCGTGGTGACCCTCGGCTCGAAGGAAGGCTTTGCCAACTCGGCCCAGGCGATCACCGCGCCGGGCGACGTCATTTTGGTGCCGAACCCCACCTATCCCATTCACGAGTTCGGCTTCATCATGTCGGGAGGGGTCATCAGGCACTTGCCGGCGGGCACCGATTCTCAGTTTTTAGCGTCGCTCGACAAGGCGGTCAGACACTCTGTGCCGAAACCGTCGGTGCTGGTACTCAACTATCCTGCCAATCCCACGGCGGAATGCGCCAATCTCGACTTCTATCGGGAGATCGTCGCCTTCGCCAAGAAGCATGACCTGATCGTGCTGTCCGATCTCGCTTATGCTGAGATCTATTTCGGGAGCGAGCCTCCGCCGTCAATCCTTCAAGTGCCGGGTGCTGTCGATATCGCTCTTGAATTCACCACGGTCTCTAAAACCTATGCCATGCCCGGCTGGCGTATCGGTTTCGCCGTCGGCAATGAGCGGCTGATTCATGCTCTCACCCGTGTGAAGTCTTATCTGGACTATGGCGCCTTCACCCCCGTCCAGGTGGCCGCGACCGCCGCGTTGAACGGACCCCAGGACTGTGTTGCTGAAATTCGTGAAATCTATCGGCGCCGCCGGGATTGCTTGGTCGACGCCATGAACCGGGCCGGCTGGCCGGTGCCTTCGCCGCCTGCCACCATGTTCGTCTGGGCGCCGATCCCTGACATGTTCGCCCATCTCGGCTCGCTCGAATTCGCCAAGCTGCTTCTGGAGAAGGCCTCGGTCGCGGTCTCGCCCGGCGTCGGTTTCGGCGAGTACGGCGAGGGCTATGTGCGCATTGCGCTGGTCGAGAACGAGCAGCGCATCCGCCAGGCTGCGCGTAATATTCGGCGGTTCCTCACCGAATCCGCTAAGACTATGCATAATGTCATTCCTATTGCCTCACAGGCCAATCGGTCGTTCTGATCTTCTCCGATGATGAATGGTTTGAAGCTTGGAGTGGCCGGGGTCGGCACCGTCGGCAGCGGTCTGTTACGTCTCCTTGCCGCGCGCGAGGGAGAGTTCACCGCGCGCGCCGGACGACCGATCGAGGCCGTGGCGATCTCGGCGCGAAACCGGCAAAAGAATCGCGACGCCGACATCTCCCAATTGCGGTTCGTGGAAGATCCGGTCGCGCTCGCCACGGACCCGGCCATCAATGTCTTCGTCGAGCTGATTGGCGGGGAGGATGGCGTCGCCAAGCAAGCCATTGAAGCCGCGCTCAACTCGGGCAAGCACGTCGTCACCGCCAACAAGGCCCTGTTGGCCCATCACGGGCCAAGCCTCGCGGCGCTTGCGGAAAAAAATGGCGTAGCGCTGAATTTCGAAGCGGCGGTCGCCGGAGGAATTCCGGTAGTCAAGGTCATTCGCGAAAGCCTGCAAGGGAACGACATCTCACGGGTGTGCGGCATCCTCAACGGCACCTGCAACTACATCCTCACCTTGATGGAGAAAGAGGGGAGAAGCTTCGCCGATGTGTTGAAGGAGGCGCAAGCCCAAGGCTATGCGGAGGCCGATCCCACTTTCGATATCGGCGGGTTCGACGCCGCACATAAATTAGCGCTTCTCACCAGTCTCGCTTTCGGTACGCGCACAAGCTTCGAGTCGGTTTATGTCGAAGGCATCGAGGCGATTACCCCGGCCGATATCGAGGCCGCCGACGATCTCGGCTACCGCATCAAGTTGCTCGGCGTAGCGTCTCGGACCGATAGCGGTATCGAGCAGCGCGTTCATCCGAGCATGGTACCCAAACATTCGGCCATTGCCG
>Ga0307442_1000123_pt1 | contig 31369 bp, 32 predicted proteins | sample SalMarWE160430MG_FD_202143 | JGI IMG/M metagenome (GOLD analysis project Ga0307442, IMG submission 202143) | Salt marsh sediment microbial communities from the Plum Island Ecosystem LTER, Massachusetts, United States - WE1604-30 | ecosystem: Environmental > Aquatic > Marine > Intertidal zone >...
AGAAAGAGTATGGGGAGGCGGAGGATATCCTTCACGGTTTCAGATAATTCTACCATCGGCATCCTGGGATATCAAGCTGAAGGGTGTGTCGAACGCTTTAATCGGGAAACCGTCCGAAAACCTTATCCCAAGAAAGACGATTGACCAGGTTTGAGTTCGGTCTATAATTTGAATCATAAACAGGACTCTACGGGTTACAATTCTAGTTCTCCTCGTCGGAATCTCTGTAGGGGCAGCTCTCTACTTTCGCCTGTTGCTCCACACCGATATCGTCTATACCCATTTCATGTACATACCGATCGTTCTGGCTTGCCTGTGGTGGGGGCGGCGGGGCATGCTGGTTACCCTGTTCATGGCAATCCTGGTGTTTTCGTTTCACCTTTTCGGCCTGAAGCTGGGCAGCATCTGGAATGATGCGGCCAGAATCACTCTATTCGGTCTGGTCTCTTTTTTCATAGGTTCCATTCGAGACCGGGAGCAGGCGGAGAAAAAAGCCCAGAAGGAAGCTGAAGCAAGACGGGAAGAACTCATCGAACTGGCAGAAAAACAGGAAGAGCAGCTCGAGCATTCCACGCGATTGGCCGAGCTCGGCGAGATGGCGGCGGCGATCAGCCATGAGCTGAACCAGCCGCTCACGGGTATACGCAACTACGCGCGCAACGCCTTCTACATGCTCGAACAGTCTGTGGGCAGCGTGGAGGAGGTAAAGGAAAATCTGCGACTGATCTCAGAGCAGGTCGATCGAGCTGCTAAAATCATCAACGAGATGCGTGAGCTGGCGCGAAAGGAAGAACGCCACTTCACCCCCCTGGCCGTCAACAACGTGATTCGGGAAACCGCCGATTTTCTCATACCTCAGATGAGACTTTCCGGCGTCGAGGTCAGTTTCCAACTTTCGGAAAATCTCCCCGATGTACGGGGGGACCGAACCCGGCTGGCGCAGATCTTTCTCAATGTGCTCACCAATGCCCGCCAGGCCATGGAGGGATCACCGATCCGGCGGCTCAGCATCCATTCCTTTACGGATCCCGCGGATGAACAGTTCGTGGTTGTCGAGATCAGCGACACGGGTAAGGGCTTCTCCGCCGAGGAAGCTCGGAAGCTGTTCGTGCCGTTCTTCACCACCAAGAAAAGCGGTTCCGGCACGGGCCTGGGTCTGTCCATTTCCAAAGCGATTATCAAGGATCACGGGGGGGACATCGAAGCTCGTGGAGCGAGTGGCCGGGGAGCCACCTTCACCATTCGCCTGCCTGTGATCGAACAGGAAGATGAGGAAGAGAGGGAAAACCATGGCTGACGGAAATACTCGGGATGCGTCGGTCATTGTGGTGATCGATGACGATGAAGCCGCCCGGCTTTCCATAGCTCAGATGCTCCGGCTGCGCAGGTTCAAGGTGGAGGCGTTCAGCTCGGCCGAAAGGGCCCTGGGCTATCTCGAAAACGCCGGGTGCATCATCACCGACATCAAGATGCCCGGCATGGACGGAGAACAACTTCTGGCCGAAGTGACCCGGCGCGGGCTGCCGGCGCCTGTTCTGATGATTACCGGTCACGGCGACATCCCCATGGCGGTTCGCTGTTTGAAAGCGGGGGCCTTTGACTTTCTGGAAAAACCCTTCGACGACGATGTGCTTCTGGCCTACGTAACCAAAGCTATCGAACAGGTAGAACTGCGACTGGAGAGCCGGGAACTGCGCCGGCGTCTCAACCTTCTCTCCCCTGAGGAGGATGGTCGCTTCGGCATGGTAGGCCGCAGCCGGGAGATGCAGGATGTGTACGAACTCATCGAGGTGGTGGCCAAGAACGACGCTCCGGTTCTAATACTCGGGGAAACCGGAGTCGGGAAGGAGCTGGTGGCCCGGGCGATTCATGCCCAGAGCGCCCGCTGCTGCGCTCCCTTCGTTCCGGTGAACACGGGGGCTCTGCCGGAAAATCTGCTGGAAAGCGAGCTGTTCGGCCACGCCCGGGGCTCCTTTACCGGAGCCACTGTCGAGAGAGAGGGAAAGTTGGTTACAGCCTCCGGAGGAACCCTGCTGCTGGATGAAATCGAGACCATGTCGGAACGCGCCCAGATACAGCTGCTTCGGGTCCTGGATGACGGGATCGTGGAACCCCTGGGAAGCGATACACCGAGGAAGGTGGACATCCGGCTTATCTCCGCCTCCAATGTAGATCTCCAGAATGAGGTACAGAGAGGCACCATCCGGGAGGACTTTTTTCACCGGATCATGGTCCTTTCCTTCGTGGTGCCCCCGTTGCGGGATCGCCGGGAGGACATTCCGCTGCTAATCTCCCATTTTTTCCGGCTGAAGGCCGATCAAATCGGGCTGCCCGTTCCGCAGATACCGGAAAAGGCCCTGGCGAAGCTTCTGGCGCACAGCTGGCCGGGTAACGTTCGCGAGTTGAAGAACGCCGTGGAGCGCATGCTGATCACATCTCGCGAGGGACTTGCCGGTGAGTTTGTTCCTGATTTCGATTTCGAGTCGGGTCGTCTGCTCTCCCTGCCCTCCGCACCCGGAGTTTTGCGGGAGGAGATGGAGCGAACCGAGAAAACCGTGATCGAGTCGGCTCTGCGAAGAAACAAGGGGCAGATCAATCCGACTTACGTGTCCTTGGGCATCTCTCGCCGCGCCCTCTATGAACGGATGAAGAAATACGGATTGGAGCGGGAAGAGTATCGCTGAACCGCCCTGTTCAGCATTCCGCGCACGGATCTCCCATGGGTGATCCGGACCCATCGAAGAGCGGCACTCCGCCCGTATTCGCTGGGGACAGCCCGTCTATGCCTCGTCTTCCCTTGATTGGAATTCGCACCCCGCCGGGTTTTTTACGAAAATATCGGTTTCTAACTTTCATCCGAGTAAGGAAATAGCGAACTGCCCCTCGGCAAGGCTCTCGGCAGACAGGCCTACGGCACGGTTTTCAAGCCGTACGCCTCTTCGCTCACGGCACGAGGCGAAGCTCCTGCTTTTGGCACGACACTTGCTCCTTGGTATCCAGGAAAGCTTCGATCCGATGAAACTCGAAGAGTTGATTCAGGCCATTGACGCCCAAGTGCTGCAGCCGGGCAGCGAGAGGGGAACCGAGATCGCCCGTGTATTTGCCGGGGACAAGATCAGTGCGCTTCTGGAACGGGCCGGCCCGGGCACCATGCTGGTGACGAGCTTGGCCAACACCCAGCTCGCCTGCGTGGCTGAGCTCATGGACTGCCCGGTGCTTTGCCTGGTTGACGGCACTGAACCCGAACCGAAGCTGCTGGAAGCAGCTGCCCGGTGCGAAACAGCCGTGGTGGTCTGTGTGCTGGACATGTTCGAAACCTGCGGCCGCCTGCATCGCCGGTTGTACGGGGATAATTTCCGCCGCTCATGATCACCAGCTGCTTTTCGATCACAGGCGGGAAATTCGACGAGGCCGGATCCGCCTCCCGCAGGCTGAAAGAGCAGTTGAAGCAAATAGGAGTCGACGGGCAGATCATGAGACGAATCATGATCGCCGCCTATGAAGCGGAGATGAACGTGGTGATTCACGCCGTCAAGGGAAATCTCTGGGTCAGGTTCGACGACCGTCGGTTCAACATGGAAGTGGTCGACCAGGGTCCGGGGATCACCGACCTCAATCTGGCCATGAAACCCGGATTTTCCACAGCTTCTGCGGAGGCGAAACAACTCGGTTTCGGCGCCGGAATGGGTCTTCCCAATATCAAGAAAGCTAGCGACCAGTTCGAGGTGGATTCTCAGGTCGGCAAGGGAACTCGGGTGCGCTCGACGATCTATCTCGAAACGCAGTCTGTGGAACAGCCCACAGGCCAGGGCCTGTTCGTCCAGGCTGAGCTCTGCGTCGGCTGCCTCGATTGTCTTAAAGCCTGTCCCGCCAGGGCTCTCAGGGTATGGAACCAACGACCCCTTATCCTGTCCGCCCTGTGCATCGAGTGCACCGCCTGTATCGAAGTCTGCCGGCGGGGGGTTTTCGAGATCCCGGATACGGAGATCAATCAGTCGGAGGAATCGGTCTCCGAAGTGCACACCCTCGTCATCCCCAGGGCTTTCCTCACCCAGTTCGGATCGAAGATACCTCCCAGAGTGGTTCTGGCGGCCTTGAGAAACCTGGGGTTCAAGGACATTCGTTTCACTGAGGAATGGGAAAGAGAGCTGCGCCGGGTCGTGAGACGTTATGCCGCGGAACAGAAACAGCACCCCGTGATTTCCCCCATCTGCCCGGCCGTCATCAGTCTGATCGAAAGTGAATTTCCTTCCCTGATCCCTCAGGTAGCCCCCTTCATGACACCGATCCAGGCAGCTGTGGAAGCCTGGATCCTGTGTTCGGCGACATTTGTAGCCGCCTGTCCAAGCCAATACACCCTGCTCGAGCGAGCCGACCTGTCCGGGCGCCTGCGCATCGTCAATCCCGCGCAGCTCTCAGCCCGGATTTTACCCCTGCTCAAGGCGCGGACAGAAACAGCGCCGACTGTTCAGAAACAAAGCGTCCAGCCATCGCGAAGCGGCAAAAACGGCCAGGCCGTCCTGGAAGCCTGGGGAGTCAACAACGTAGTGGAGATCCTCGAAAAAACGGAAAAAGGACTGGCCGGGGATTTTCAGGTCCTAGAGCTCGGCTGCTGCGAAACCGGATGTTATGGAACACCGGTGTTCGAGGAGAATCCCTACCTGGCCCAAAAACGTTGGTCCGCCTCCGGGCTCGAGCGGTTGAGACCTGTGAAGGCCGTACCGATAAAAAGTCCCTACAAGGCCCGCACGGGAATGCGGCTCGACGCGGACATGAGCAAAGCGATCGAAAAGCTGGCCCGCATCGAAGAGCTTACCGCAGGGCTGCCGGGGCGGGACTGCGGTGCCTGTGGAGCACCCAGCTGCGCCTCCCTGGCCGAGGATATCGTGCTGGAGCGCTATCCCGGTCTGGAATGCCTGGTTTCATAGCGACGACAAACGGAGAGAAGGAGGGTAGTCATGAACTTGAAGCAAATCGCCGACACCCTCGGCCTGCAGGCTCTGACCCCTGCTTCGGCAGGTCAGGAGGGGGCCGAGATCACCAGGGCGCACGCATCGGATCTGCTGAGCGACGTCCTGGCCAACGCACCCTCCCGCGGGGTGCTGCTGACGATCCAGGTGCACCTCAACGTCATCGCCGTAGCTCTTCACACCATGCAAGCTGCGGTTATTTTCACTTCCGGCATGGTTCCCGAGGAAGCGGTGCGGAACAAGGCGATGGAGGAAGGAATCCCCCTTTTCGCCACGAAGGAAAGCACCTTCGACACGGCGGGCAGGCTCTACACGATGGGGGTCAGGGGGCAACATGAATGATGGCAATCCTGGCGGACCTTCATATCCATACGGCCCTGTCTCCCTGTGCCTCGAGGCAGATGCTGCCACAGAACATCGTCCGCACCTGCCTGCAAAGAGGTTTGACCATGATCGCCGTCTGTGATCACAATAGCGCCGCCAACGTCTCCGCCGTAGCCGAAGCGGCAAGGCGGGAAAGCGGGGAGGCTCTGAAGGTGATTCCCGGTATCGAGGTGACAACCCGGGAAGAGGTCCACGTACTGGGGCTGTTTCCTGCCCTTCAGGGTGCTCTCGCCGTTGGGGAAAACATTCTGAAGACCCTGCCCCAGGAAAGACCGGCCGAAAAGTCATCCAATCCCGGAACAGACAACGCCGGATGCGGGCAGTGGATTCTGGACGCGGAGGACAGGCGCACCGGCACGGAACTGCGCCTCCTCACAGCGGCAAGCGGGTACTCTCTCGAGGAGGCGGTTGATCTGGTCCGCCGACACGGAGGGATCGCTGTGGCAGCCCATATAGACCGTCGGGCATTCAGCGTGCCGGGACAATTGGGATTCTTCCCAAAAACATGTCAGTTCTTTGCCGCCGAGATTTCGGCGGCGGGAGCAGCCCGAACCATGGCGGGGGAGCTTCGGATGGAGGAATTCCGGCAGTGGGGTCTTCCGCTGATCAGCGGTTCGGACAGTCACTGCCTGGAAGAGATCGCCTGCTCCTGCACCGCCTTCGTGGTTGCCGAGCCCTGTTTCGCCGAGCTTATTTTGGCCATTCAGGGAATCGGCTCAAGGAGGTGTCAAATTGCGTGAATTGTCCCTGCACCTCCTCGATCTTCTAGAAAACGCCGTGACCGCCGGGGCCTCACTGGTGGCGGTGGAGATTGCCCTGGAACCGGAATGGAACCTGCTTCGCATAACCGTGGAGGACAACGGTCCGGGTTTGAGCGTCTCGGCAGAACAGGCCACGGATCCCTTCTACACGACGAAAAAAGGAAAAAAGACGGGTCTGGGTCTAAGCCTGTTTCGCTTCCGCATCGAGCAGGTCGGGGGTGAGCTGGCCCTGGAGCGTTCATCCCTGGGCGGACTGGCGGTGCGGGCAACACTGAGGCTGACTCACGTCGACCGCAATCCCATCGGTGATCTGGCCTCCACCATCTCATCGGTCCTGGCCGCCAATCCGCAGCTCAGGCTTTCGTTATGCATCAGAGTCAACGGACGGAAACAGATCATCACAAACTCCGATTCTGCCCTAGAACTGATCACCCCGGATGGCTCGGTTTTCCCCGGCGTGAGGTTTGCCGACCTGTCGATTGCACGACAAATGTATTTGAAAATCAAAGCGGGCCTCGTGGCCCTGCAAATCGAGGAGTAACGAATGAACAGTAGTACAGGCACAACAGAGAAACCAACAGCAGCAGCCACCGGCACCGCCTGCTGCGCTGAAGAGGTTTCCGAAGAGGAGCTTTTCAGGAGGCTGGATGAAATCATCAAGGATTATCGGGGCAAGTCCGGTGCACTGATCCCGGTCCTCCAGATCACCCAGAGCATCTTCGGATACCTGCCGGAACAAGCCCTCAAACGAATCAGTTTGGGGTTGGGTAAATCCTACAGCGAGGTTGCCGGGGTGGTGAGTTTCTACTCCTTCTTTTCCACGAAACCCCGTGGAAAGCACCTTATTCGGGTCTGTCTGGGAACCGCCTGCTACGTCCGCGGCGGGAAACAGGTGCTGGACGCACTGAAAAAAACCCTGGGCGTCGATGTGGGGGACACCACTGAGAACGCCCTGTTCACCCTGGAGGTGGCCCGCTGCTTCGGTGCCTGTGGTCTGGCCCCGGCCATGTGCATCGACGAGGAGGTGTACAAACGGGTACGGCCGACCAAAATACGCGAGATTCTCAAACGTTACCAAGAATAGAAGGAGAGGATGATGGAAAAGATACGAACCCTGCAGGATCTGCTGGACATTCGCGAAAAGATCCAACGCAAGATCTCGTTGAGGGAGGACGGCTATCGGGCCTGCATTACCGTACACATGGGCACCTGCGGCATCGCCAGCGGAGCCCGGGAGGTGATCAACGCGGTGGCGGATGCTCTGGCTGAAAGCGGGCGCTCCGATATACGGCTTACCAACTCCGGCTGCATCGGCGCCTGCGAGTTCGAGCCGGTGATGACCGTGGAGACCCTCGGCTCCGAGCCCGTGCTGTACGGGTATCTGGATGCGGAAAAAGCCGGGGACATCTTCCGCAGGCATGTTCTGGAAGGGCAGGTGGTCAGCGAGCATCTGGTGTACGTGGGCAAGGAGCCCTCGGATGTCCAAAAACGAAAGAGGTGAACGATGAAAACGACGAGGACCCATATGCTGATGTGCTTCGGAACAGCCTGTGTCGCCTCCGGGGCGGAAAAAGTGCGGGCTACCCTGCTTGAGGAGCTCGAATCCAGGGGTCTAATCGATAAAACCAAGATGGGAGATCTGAACGAGCCTGGCACAAATGGGGAGGTGAGAGTTGTACAGACCGGATGCAACGGTTTCTGCGCCTGCGGCCCCATCATGGTCGTGTATCCGGGGGGATTCTTCTATCAAAAACTCACTCCGGAAGATATGCCGGAGCTGGTGGAGGAGCATATCCTGAAAGGCCGCCCGGTCAAGCGGCTGATGTACCGGCACCCGGTGACCCAGGAGATCATCCCCCATTACGCCGACATCCCCTTCTTCGCCAGTCAAAATCTGAGGGTTCTGCACAACAAGGGCCGCATCTCGGCCACCAGCATCGAAGAGTACATCGGCCGAGGCGGGTACCTGGCTTTGGCCAAAGCCCTGCTGGAGATGAGCCCCGATGAGATCATCCAGGAAGTCAAGGCTTCGGGCTTGCGCGGCCGAGGCGGTGCGGGCTTTGCCACCGGTCTGAAGTGGCAGTTCGCCCGACAGGCTGAAGGGGAAGAGAAATTCATCCTCTGTAACGCCGATGAGGGAGACCCGGGCGCCTTCATGGACAGGAGCGTCCTGGAAAGCGATCCCCACGCCGTGCTGGAAGGGATGATGATCGCCGCCCGGGCCATCGGCTCAGGGCAGGGCTACATCTACTGCCGGGCCGAATACCCCCTGGCCCTGCAGCGGCTGGGCGAGGCCATCCACCAGTGCCGGGAACGGGGACTGCTGGGAAAGAAGATCCTTGACACCGACTTCTCTTTCGACATCGAAATCTCAAAAGGGTCCGGTGCCTTCGTCTGCGGCGAGGAAACCGCGCTGATGCGTTCTATCGAAGGCCAGCGGGGGGAACCCCGGCCCCGGCCTCCCTTCCCGGCAACCCGGGGACTGTGGGAAAAACCCTCCGTGCTCAACAACGTGGAGACCCTAGCCAACATTCCCCTAATCATCGAGAAGGGAGCTGCCTGGTTCCGTTCGGTGGGCACGGAGAAGAGTCCCGGCACGAAGATCTTTGCCCTGACCGGCAAGGTAAACAACGTCGGCCTGGTGGAGGTTAACATGGGGATCCAGCTGGGTGAGATCATCCACGACATCGGCGGCGGGATTCCCAAAGGCAAGCAGTTCAAAGCCGCCCAGATCGGCGGGCCTTCGGGCGGCTGCATCCCAAGGTGGCATCTCGATGTGCCGGTGGACTACGAGAATCTGGATGCCCTGGGAGCAATCATGGGCTCCGGCGGGCTGATCGTCATGGATGAAGACTCGTGCATGGTGGACATGGCCCGATTTTTCCTCGAGTTCGTTCAGGATGAGTCCTGCGGTAAATGCACTCCCTGCCGGGTAGGCACCAAGCGGATGCTGGAGATACTCGAGCGCATCTGCGCCGGCAAAGGCGAAGAGGGGGACATCGAACGGCTGGTGCGGCTGGGCACGGTGATCAAGGACACGGCCCTCTGCGGGCTGGGACAGACAGCCCCCAACCCCGTGTTGTCGGCCATCCGGCACTTCCGCGGGGAGTTCGAAGCCCATATCCGGGACAAGAAATGTGTGGCCGGGGTCTGTCCGGAGCTGGTCCGGGCGCCTTGCCAGAACGCCTGCCCCGCGGGGGTCGACGTTCCGGGGTACGTCAGCCTGATCGCCGAGAAACGTTACGAGGAGGCGCTGAGACTGCATAGGGAGCGAAACCCCTTCATTTCGGTGTGCTCCCGAGTCTGCTTCCATCCCTGCGAGAGCAAATGCCGCCGTTCGGCCCTGGATGAGGCCGTGTCTGTGAGAGCTCTGAAGCGCTTCCTCGCGGACCAGGAAAAACAGCTGCAGCTGCCGAAGTTCGTGACAGACGAACAAGCGGCAGGGCGCAAGATCGCCATCATCGGGGCGGGACCGGCCGGTTTGGCCTGCGCCTACTTTTTGGCCCGACTCGGCTACCGGCCCGACGTCTTTGAAGCCGAAAGCAAACCTGGAGGGATGCTGGTCCAGGCGATTCCGGCCTATAGGCTGCCCCGGGACCTGCTCACCAAGGATATCGACATGATTCGAAATCTGGGAGTGAAAATCACAACCAAAAAAAGGTTGGGCAGGGATTTTACGATTTCGGAACTCAGGGAGCAGAGATACGAAGCCCTGTTCCTGGCGGTCGGCGCCCCCAACGGTATGGACTTAGGCCTGACAGGAGACGCCGTTCCGGGCTGCAGCGAAGCGATCGACTTCTTGCGGAAATATAACCTCAACGGTAAAGGGAGACTGAACGGAAGCGTAGTTGTAGTAGGAGGCGGCAACGCGGCAGTAGACGCCGCCCGCAGTACCCTGCGCCTTGGAGCCGAAACCGTGACCGTAGTCTATCGCCGTACACGGGCGGAAATGCCCGCCTATGAGGAGGAGGTGGAGGAGGCCGAGAAGGAAGGTGTCCGCTTCGAGTTTCTCGCCGCGCCGGTGGGCTTGAGCGCCGGCAACGGCAGGCTGGCCGAAGTACGCTTCCAGCGCATGGAGCTGGGTGCCTTCGACAAGAGCGGACGGCGCCGGCCGGAGGCGTCGCGGGACGGCGAGTACACGCTGCCCGCGGATCTACTGATCGCGGCGATCGGTCAGAGCCTCAACCCGACCGGGCTCTTCGACGCGGTACGCCTGAAGCTCAACGACCGGGGCTACATAGCCGTGGACCCGGCCAGCGGACAAACCTCGGAAACCTGGATCTTTGCCGGCGGGGATGCGGTCAGCGGGCCTTCCTCGGTCATCGAGGCGGTGGCCGCGGGGGAAAAGGCGGCTGTGGGCATCAACGGCTTCCTGGGAGGAAAAAATAAAGCATTCTGGCGGGAGGATCACGAGGTCGACACCTTTTTCGATCCCGAGGCTGATCCGGTAGAGATCCCTCGGGCCGCCCCGAGGCTCGTACCGATCAGCAAACGCAAGGGAAACTTCAAGGAGGTGGAGAACACCTGGTCCCGAAGCGTGGCTTTAGCAGAAGCGAAGCGCTGTCTACGCTGTGACTATAGAGAACCGGAGTCAGGAGAGTAAAGCTATGCCAACACTCACGATAGACAATAAGACAATCGAGGTTCCCGAAGGGACCACGCTGCTGGAGGCGGCCCGTCAAGCGGAGATCCGCATCCCCACCCTGTGCTATCTGGAAAACCTCCAGGCCATCGGCGCCTGCCGGGTCTGCCTGGTGGAGGTGGAGGGAGCCAAAACCCTGGTTCCCTCCTGCGTCACCCCCGCGGTGGAGGGGATGGTCGTCCGCACGAACACCCAACGGGTTCGGGAAACCCGGCGTTTGGTGGTTGAGCTGATCCTCTCCGATCATGAGGGAGACTGCCAGACCTGTGACCGCAACGGGGACTGCGAGCTTCAGTCCCTGGCCCAGGAATTGGGGATCCGGGAGATCGAGTTTCCCGGACAGAAGAGCGTCCGGCTCACCGATGTGAGCACCGCGGCGCTGGTACGGGATTCGGCCAAGTGCATCCTCTGCCGCCGCTGCGTAACCGTGTGCGGCCAGACGCAGGGGGTGGCGGCGATCTTTCCCCAGAACCGGGGGTTCGCCTCGATCATCGGGCCGGCCTTCTGCAGCGATCTGGAGGCGGTTGTCTGCGTCCAGTGCGGCCAGTGTGCCGCGGTCTGCCCGGTCGGAGCGATAAGCGAGCGGGATCAGATAGACGAGGTCTGGGCCGTGCTCGACGACCCGTCCAAGCACGTGGTGGTGCAGACCGCCCCGGCCATCCGGGCCGCCCTGGGGGAGTGCTTTGGCTTTCCCCCCGGGACGTTGGTGACCGGAAAGATGGTCAGCGCTCTGCGGCGCCTCGGCTTCGACGGCGTTTTCGATACCAATTTTACCGCCGATTTGACCATCATGGAGGAGGGAAGCGAGCTGCTCAGCCGCTTGAAGCAGGCCCTGGTGGAGGGCAAATCCGTGGCCCTGCCCCAGTTTACCAGCTGCTCGCCGGGCTGGATCAAATACGCAGAGCACTTCTACCCCGAATTCTTGCCGAACATCTCCACCTGCAAGAGCCCCCAGCAGATGTTCGGAGCCGTGGCCAAGACCTACTACGCAGAAACGGTGGGCAAAAAGTGCGAAGATATCGTGGTCGTATCGGTGATGCCCTGCACGGCCAAGAAGTACGAGGCCCAACGCCCGGAGATGAACGACAGCGGCGTGCAGGACGTAGACATCGTGCTCACCACCCGGGAGCTCGGACGGATGATCAAACAGGCAGGGATCGACTTCGCCGGCCTTCCCGAGGAGAAGATGGACAGACTCCTGGGCATGTCCTCCGGAGCCGCCGACATCTTCGCCAACACCGGCGGGGTCATGGAGGCGGCCCTGCGCACGGCCTACGAGCTGGTCACCGGGCGGCCGCTGCCCTTCCCCAATCTCCACGTCGCCCCGATCATGGGGCTGGAGGGGGTAAAGGAAGCGGCCCTCAAGATCGAGGGTGCCCTGCCGGAGTGGTCTTTCCTCGAAGGGGTGACCCTGAAGGTAGCCGTGGCCCACGGACTGAGCAACGCCCGAAAGGTGATCGAGTTCATCAAGAGCGGCTCCCCGGAGGCCCAGTATCACTTCGTGGAGATCATGACCTGCCCCGGCGGGTGCATCGGCGGCGGAGGCCAGCCCCGGCTGACCAGCGACGAGGTACGCAAGGCCCGCATCGCCGCAATCTACAAGGAAGATGAGGGCAAGGAGGTGCGCGCCTCCCTGCACAATCCCGAGATCCAGTTAATCTACCAGCGGTATCTGAGCAAACCCCTGGGGGAGAAGTCCCACCACCTTCTGCACACCGCCTATACCGCCAGGCAACGAGTGTGAGATAGGGGACAACCATGGGTGTGGTAGCGACGATTCCAGAGAAGTGCAAACGCTGCTACTCCTGCGTCCGGGAATGCCCGGCCAAGGCGATCAAGGTCATCGGGGGGCAGGCCACCGTCATAGAGGAGCAGTGCATCGGCTGCGGCAACTGTGTAAAGGTCTGTGCCCAGAAGGCCAAACGCATCGAAGACAGCACCGCGCTGGTTCGTGCCTTTCTGGAATCCAAAGACAGAGTTTTTGCCTGCCTGGCTCCTTCCTTTCCCGTGGCCTTTTATCCCACCCATCCCGGACGGATGATCGCCGCCCTACGCAAGCTGGGGTTCGGGGACATCTGGGAGGTAGCCTTCGGAGCCGAGCTGATCAGCCGGGAATATGCCAAGGTCTTCAAGGAGGCCCTGCAAAACGGAAAATACGTGATCTCCACACCCTGTCCGGCGATCGTCTCCTACATAGAGAAATACATGCCCTCCCTGCACGACGCCCTGGCTCCCATCGTCAGTCCCATGATCGCCGTGGGCAGGGCTATCCGGCGGCGCTACGGCCCGGGTGTACGGATCGTGTTCATCGGCCCGTGCATCGCCAAGAAAAATGAAATCCGGGATCCCTTCGTACAGGGCACCATAGACGCGGTTCTCACCTTCGAGGAAATGCAAAACATGATCCGCGAAGCCGGTATCGATCCGGAAGAGCAGAAGATCAGCGATTTCGACGGCCCCCCCTGCTGCCTGGGGCGAACGTTCCCCATCTCCGGGGGACTGCTGCGCACCACCGGGCTGCAGGCGGATATTCTGGAAAACGATGTTCTGATCACCGAAGGCAAGGATAGGGTACTGGGGGTGCTCAAGGAGCTGGAGGAGGGCAAGAGCAAGGCCAAACTGTTCGACCTCCTGTTCTGCGAGGGCTGCATCAACGGCCCGAAGATGCCGGTGGAGATGAGCGTGTTTACCCGCAAGGAGCAGCTCACAGACTATATCATCGAGCACAACCGTTTCACGGTCCGGCGGGACCTGACCGAAGCCCTGGCCGAGTTCGACGACCTGGATCTATCCCGGGAGTTCAGCCGCCAGACGGTTCTGCTTCGCCAGCCTTCCGAAGAGGAAATCGCCACGACGCTCAAAGCCATGCGCAAGTTCGGACCGGAGGATCAGTTGAACTGCGGTTCCTGCGGCTATCCAACCTGTCGCGACAAGGCCATCGCCGTATGCCAGGGTCTGGCGGAGATCGAGATGTGTCTGCCCTACCTGGTGGAGGAGCTGGAGACGACACTTAAAGAGCTGCAGGAATCCCATCAGGAGCTGGCTTCCGCGCAGCATCGTCTGATTCAGACCGAGCGGCTGGCCTCCATGGGCCAGATCTCCGCCGGGGTAGCTCATGAGATCAACAATCCCCTGAGCACGATCCTTCTGTACGCCCACACGCTTCTGAAACATCACAAACAGGAGGACGCCGAGTCGGAGGAGGTACAGATGATCCTGAGCGAGGCCACGCGCTGCCGGACCATCATGCGCGGCCTTCTGGACTTCGCCCGTCAGTCCAGGGTCGTCAAAGAACCGACCGATCTTGCCGCCCTGGTCGAAAAGATAATCGACAATATGCGGTTGAAAACCAGGGACTCGCAAATCTCCATAAGAGGGGAAATCCAATCCGGCCTTCCCCCGGTGGCCGCAGATGCTGACCAGATCCGGCAGATGCTGGTCAACCTGATCCAAAACGGCCTCGACTCGATTGAAAATACAGGGCAGATCGTGATCTCGGCCTGCAAACCAAAGGGTCGGGAATGTCTGGAGATCCGGGTCCATGACACGGGCCGAGGGATGCCCCCGGATGTTCTTTCGGAAATCTTCACCCCCTTCTTCACCACCAAGCAGCTTGGCAAGGGGACCGGGATGGGGCTGTCCATTGTCTACGGGGTGGTGAAGATGCACTCCGGGGAGATATCGGTAGACAGCGATGTCGGCAAAGGGACGACCTTCACGATCCGCCTGCCGATCGATGGCGCCAAGACAAAACAGACGGCTGAAAAAGGAGAGCCACCATGGGTACGAGTAAAATAAGAAAAACGGTGCTGTTGGTGGACGACGATGCGGATTTCGTGGAGATGCACGGAAAACTGCTCACCGAGCACGGATATAAGGTGCTCTCTGCGTTCTGCGGCGGAGAATGTTTGGAGCTGGTTCACAGCAGGAAACCCGATCTGATCATCCTCGACATGATGATGGAGAGCGAGGTCGTCGGATTCCACCTTTCCAGGGAGTTGCGCAACTGCGAACACACGAAAACCATACCCCTGGTTATGATCACATCGGTGAACGAAACGATCCCCTTCCGCGTCGAACCGGACCAGACCTGGCTGCCCGTTGATGCCCTGATTGAAAAACCCGTCGACCCGCTGCTGTTGCTGGATGTGGTCGATAAAATCCTGCGGGAGTGAATTATGAGACCGTCGATCATGCTGGTTGATGATGACCGAGATTTCCTCGAGATGAACAGGGGTATCCTGGAGGCGCAGGGGTTTCGGGTTGACTGCTTCACCGACGCCGATCAAGCCTGGGAGAGGATGAAAGGCCGGGTACCGGATCTGGTGATCACCGATTTGATGATGAAGAGTCTCGATTCCGGTTTCTCTCTGGCCAGGAAGATCAAATCCGATCCCCGTTACACGGATGTTCCGGTGATCATCGTCACGGCCATAACCAGCAAACTCCACTTCGATTTCAACCCCCAGAGCCGGGAGGAGCTGGAGGTGATGGGTTGCCAGGCCTACTTCGACAAGCCCGTCTCTCCCGATCTGCTTATCGCCAAAGTGAAGGAGCTCCTCTCATGAACGGCGAGGAACTTCGTATCCTGGTGGTGGATGACGAGTACGGCATCCGCGAGGGCTGCCGGAAAATTCTTACCGAAGAAGGTTTCCATGTAACCACGGCCGTCGACGGGATAGAGGCTCTCGAGGTTTTCGGGCGGGCAAACCAATATTCGGCGGCTCTTGTGGATCTGATGATGCCCCGGCTTGGGGGCCTGGAGCTGATCGGGAGGCTAAAAGAGATAGATCCGGATCTGCTCCTGATCATCATCACCGCTTACGCAACGATCGACACGGCTGTGGAAGGTACCAAGCGGGGCGCCTACAGCTATATTCCCAAGCCCTTCACCCCGGATGAGCTCATGCTTACCATTCGCAACGGACTGGAACGTCAGGCTCTGGCGTTGGAGGCCAAACGCCTGCGGGAGGAAAGGGAGCGGCGTCTGTTGGAAGTAGCCTCGGAACGATCGAGATGCGGTACGATCCTCAGATGTATCACCGACGGCCTGCTGGTCATCAACCAGGAGAAGCTGGTCGTGCTGCGCAACAATGCAGCGGCTCGCATCCTGCCGAAGGCATCGAAGCTGGACGTGCCCTTCCCCCTTGCCACTCTGGAAGATCCGAAGATCGAGCAGGTGATCGATGAAATCTTCGAGGAGGATCCCGGCCCCAGGATTGTTTCCCGGGAACTGGACATCGGGAAGAGCACCTTTATGCTAAACATCAGTCCGGTGATCGAACCGAACGGCGAGACATCGGGAGCGGTTGCGGTGTTTCGCGATATTACGGCTCTGAAAAAGTTGGAGACCGCCAAATCGATGTTCGTGTCCATGGTCGCCCACGAGCTTAAAAGCCCGCTGGCGGCAACCGAGGGATGGCTCAACCTCCTGCTCAGCGGACTTGTCAAAGACGATCCGAAAGAAGCGAGACACGTGATCGAACGCTCGTACATCCGCGTAAATACGCTGCGAAACCTGGTATCGGAGCTTCTCAGCATCACGGCTATCGAGACGGGGAACTTTCAGCTGCACCGCTCTAGTGTGGACGTGTCCGCGATAGCGCGCCAGGCTGTGGAAGCGGCCGGGGAAAAGGCCGGGAGCAAAGCCATCGATCTAGCTCTGAACAATCTCAGCCTAGACAAAGCAATAACCGCTCTGGCCGACGAAGAGGCTCTGCTTCTTATCTTCTCCAACTTGATCGACAATGCCGTCAAGTACACCCCCGATGGGGGTACGGTTACGGTCCGGGTGGCCCAAAACGGTATGTACGTATCGGTTGCGGTGGAGGATACCGGGATGGGCATCAAGGCCGAAGAGATGGAGAAGATTTTCGACGAATTTTACCGCATCAAGAGCGAAGATACCGTCGACATCCCGGGGACGGGGCTGGGGTTAAGTCTGGTCAAACGGCTGGTCGATCTACACCAGGGGCAAATCGAGGCGGAAAGCACCGCCGGTGCGGGCAGTGTCTTCACTGTGAAGATCCCACTGTCATGAAAACGCTCACCTGGTTCGCTCGGGTCTGTGGGAATCGGTTCCACCACCTCCCCAAATGTTTACTCATTTCCGCCGTATTCTTCGCTCTGCTTTCCCCGGGGGTCGCTACCATTCAAGCAGAAACCTCAGTCCTGCTCCTTTTGCTGCCTCCCTCCAACTCGAGCCTGCCCCTCCTTCTGCTCGCCGATCAGGACCCGATCCGGAATGTAGATATCCGGGCGGAAATCTACCAAAACCACGCCCAGGCATTGGCTATGCTGCTGCGCGGTGAAGCGGATCTGCTTCTCACCGGGACCAGTCAGGGATGGGAGAACTACCTGTCCTCAAGCCCGCTCCTGATGATCGGCACGGGGGTGTGGGGAATTTCCTTCCTGATAGGCTCTAAGGATTGCCCTCCTATTGAAAGCGTAGCGGATCTTGCCGGCAAGAGCATCGCCCTCCCCTTCCCGGGCTCGCCACTGGATTTTCAGACCCGCTTTCTCCTTCAACATCACGGACTCGAACCGGATCGGGATCTCAAGCTCATCTACTCTCCGCCGCCGCAGACTGCAGCGCTGCTTTTGAAAGGTCAAATCGATGCCGCTCCGATCCCGGAGCCTTTGGCCTCGGAACTGGTCATCAATCGGGGTTTGCAGCGCTTCCTGGACTACAAACAAGCCTGGGCTTCCGCCCATGGGGAGGACCCAAAATCTCCCCAGGTCAGCCTGTTCACGACCCGTACGTTCGCGGCCGGAAACGCCGATTTGTTGCAGGAACTGACCATCCACTGGCAAGCTGCCACCAGGCAGATCGTGGAAGACCCGGAAGGGGCGGCCCGCAAATTTTCCGACAGCCTGGGCTTTTCGGAATCGGTAATCGTCCAGTCGATACCCAACACGTTGTTCTGCGTTCCTCCCCCAGAGGAAAACCGGGATCGGGTCAGGGCGTACTATGAGACGGTGAGCGGGTTCCTGTCCGGAAAGCGCGGTGAGTTGGAGGAGGATTTCTTCTTCCTCCCGCAACCATGATGAACCCCGTTGTTCCGGCCAGAGGAAGAAAACCAGCTTTGTATGGGCTCGGAGCCCTGTTGCTACTTGCCCTCTGGAGCACGGCGAGCTTCCTGACCGAAGCTTATATTATTCCCTCCCCCTGGGGCACGGCTATCCAGGTGGTGTCCCTGTTCTCCCAGGGATATGCATGGAAACAGATCCTGATCTCGGTTCTCCGGGTAGCGGCGGGTTTTCCCCTCGCTTTTCTCGCGGGCCTGATCGTCGGGATTGCCTCCGGCACCAATCGGGATATCGAAACTCTGCTGCGTCCTCTGGTTCTAATAGTACAGGGCATACCGCCGCTGCTGTGGATCATCCCGTTGATTCTCGTATTGGGCATTGGCCACTTCTCTCCGATATGCGTCATCGCCCTGATCTGTTTTCCCGTCGTGGCGTTGAACATAAACGAGGGCGTAAAAACCGTTCCCTCTCACCTGGTGCAGATGCTCGACGTGTTCGCTCCCGGTACCTACCCGAGGGTTCGGGAGCTTATCCTGCCTCACCTCAAACCCTTTATCACCGCTTCGCTTAAACTGGGGATCGTATTGGGTATCAAGGCATCGGTCATCGCCGAGTACTTCGGTGCCAACAACGGAATCGGCTTCCAGGTCCAGGCGGCATTCCAATCGCTGCAGATGAACAAGCTTTTCGCCTGGGGTGTCATTTTCATAGTTCTTATCCTGCTTGCCGGCCGGCTGCTCGAAAGACTGGAACAAATCATGAGACACCCGGACAAACAGCATGAACAAGCAGGCGATACAACCGTTTCACCCGAGCTTATCGGCAGGCTGAAACGAATATTGGTGAAGCGATCGAGCCTGGAACAGCTCGTTCTCCAGGATGTAAGCTTCGCCTATCCCGGCGCGGGGCTTCTTCTGGACCACATCAATCTGACGGTTCGCTCTGGTGAGATCGTCGTGATTTCGGGGGATTCCGGCGTGGGCAAAACCACACTGCTGCACACGGCGGCGGGCTTGCTCAAATCGTTGTCCGGGACGATCAGACGACCGGAGCGGCTCGGATTGATGTTCCAGGATGAACGGTTCCTGCCCTGGCGAAACAACGGCTGGAATGTCGCCTTGCCCCTTATCTACTCCAGGATCAAGCCAAACGATTCCGTAGCCTACGCACGCTACCTGCTGGATGAAGCGGGTCTCTCCGGTTGGGAGCGCGCGGTCCCCGAAGAATTGTCGGGGGGAATGAAAAAACGATTGGCTTTCGCCCGCTGTTTTGCCCGCTTCCCCGACGCGATCCTCCTGGACGAACCGTTCAGCGGCCTCGACGCGGGCGGCCGCCGCTGCCTCTGGAGCAAGTTCATGGCTCTGCTGGACGATCACTATGGACCGGTCCTGATTGTTACCCATTTCCCCGAGGAGATTCCTCCGAGTGACCGCTGCAGGTACTTTACCCTCGCGCCTTCACAGGAGGGAACGACCCAAGCTCGGCTTTCTCCCCATCCTCAGGCTCAGCTTGACCAACACCGCGAATAGCCATAAACTGGGCGGCAAATAATCCGACTAGAAAACGGGAGACCTCGACCGATGCTAAAGAAAACGAAACTCCTTATGTGCGCACTGCTCTTCCTGCTCGTACCGGTACTGGGTGTGATAGCCGAGGGGAAGGGAGGGGGAGAAATGGGTACGATGTGGGTGACCTGGATCGGATCTATCGCAGCCCTGATCTTTGCCCTGATCCTGGCCCTGAGGATCTTGAAGAAGGATCCCGGCAATGACAGGACCCGCGCCATCAGCAAGCACATCCAGGAGGGAGCCCTGGCCTACATCAAACAGCAGTACAAAGTCGTGGGGATCTTCTTCGTCTTTGTCTTCGCTCTCTTTCTGGTGCTTTCCTTCGTCCTCAACCTGATCTCCCGCTTCGTACCCTTTGCCTTTATCACCGGGGGATTCTTTTCAGCCCTGGCCGGGTACATCGGTATGACCATCGCCACCCGTTCCAACGCCCGTACCGCCTGGGCGGCCCAGAGCTCGCTCAACTCGGGTCTGCGGGTCGCCTTTTCCTCCGGCACGGTCATGGGTATGGTGGTGGTCGGCTTGGGCCTTCTGGATCTTTCGATCTGGTGGCTGGTGCTGACTGTATTCGATCTACCTCCCGCCGAGATCCCGCCCATCATGATCACCTTCGGCATGGGCGCCTCCTCCGCCGCTCTGTTCGCCCGTGTAGGCGGCGGGATCTACACCAAGGCCGCCGATGTCGGGGCGGACCTGGTCGGAAAGGTGGAGGCGGGAATTCCCGAGGACGATCCCCGCAATCCGGCGGTGATCGCGGATAACGTCGGGGACAACGTCGGGGATGTAGCCGGCATGGGAGCGGATCTGTACGAGTCCTACGTAGGATCGATCATCGCCACCATGGCCCTGGGAGCCATCGCTTCTCTCCAGCTGCCGGGGCTGACCGCCCTCCAGGCGATCCAGGTCCCGGTGACCATCGCCACGATCGGGGTGATCTGCTCGATCATCGGCACCTTCCTGGTCCGGGCCAAAGAAGATGCCACCCAGAAGGTTCTGCTCGGTTCGCTGAGACGGGGTGTCTATTTCTCCACGATCGCGATCGCCGCCCTCTCCTTTCTGTTCATCTACTTCACCATCGGCACCGAGTTTCTGGGCGTGTGGGGGGCCATGATCGTAGGTCTGATCGCCGGAAACGTGATCGGCTTCTTCACCGAGTTCTACACCTCGGACCACTACAAGCCGACTCGATCACTGTCCAACGAATCCCTCACGGGGCCGGCCACCATCATCATCGGCGGCCTGTCCCTGGGCATGCTCTCAACCCTGATTCCGGTGATCACCGTGGTGGTGGCAACCCTGGCTGCCTTCTTCCTCTCCGGAGGCTTCGCCTTCCCGGGGCTTGGTCTGTACGGGATCGGGCTGGCCGCCGTGGGCATGCTCTCCACTCTGGGCATTACCCTGGCTACGGACGCCTACGGGCCGGTCGCCGATAACGCCGGGGGCATCGCCGAAATGGCCGGCCTGGGCGAAGAGGTGCGCAACCGCACGGATGCCCTGGATTCTCTGGGCAACACCACGGCGGCCACGGGCAAAGGCTTTGCCATCGGCTCTGCCGCTTTGACCGCCCTGGCACTGCTGGCCGAATACGGCAACAAGGTAAAGGAGGGAATCACCCATCTTTTCAGCGAGCCCGCCAGTTCCGAGCTGTTCGAACGCTTCTACGCCGGTCTGGTGAGCATCGTGAGGGATGCCGGGGGAACGATCCAGGACATAACCCTGAACATCAACATCCTAGACCCCCGCATCCTGATCGGACTGTTCCTGGGCGGGGTACTGCCCTTCGTGTTCGCCGCGCTGTCCATGCGCGCCGTCGGCCGGGCAGCCGGGGATATGGTCAAAGAGGTGAGACGGCAATTCAAGGCCAAACCCGGCATTATGAAGGGAACCGATGAGCCGGACTACGCCGCCTGCGTGGCCATCTCCACCAAGGGCGCCCAAAGGCAGATGATCCTGCCCTCCCTGCTGGCCATCATCGCCCCGATCCTGATCGGTATCCTCTTCGGACCTTTCACCGTGATCTCCCTGATCGCCGGTAGCCTGGCCACCGGATTCGTCCTGGCCATCATGATGGCCAACTCCGGCGGGGCCTGGGACAACGCCAAGAAATACATCGAAAGAGGAGCCCACGGCGGCAAGGGTTCGGATCCCCATAAGGCTGCAGTTGTGGGTGACACGGTGGGCGATCCTTTCAAAGACACCTCCGGACCGTCCCTGAATATCCTGTTGAAGCTGATGTCCATGGTATCGATCGTATTCGTCACAGTCTGCATCACCCTGAACAACCACATCGTGGGGCTGCTGCAGTAGAAACAAATATTCTCTTGCCAGATCCGCATCAGGCGGAGTAAAGTGGAGGAACCATGGATGTTCTGGTCGTCGACGACGAATCCTCCGTCGGCACCCTGCTTCGCTTCAACCTTCGTCAGAGAGGCTTTGACGTCGACACGGCGGCGAGCGCGGCGGAGGGGTATACAAAAGCCCAGGCCAAACGCTTCGATCTGATCATCCTGGACGTGGCGCTGCCGGGAATAGACGGGATCGAAGCCTGCTCGATGCTGAAGAATCTGGAGGACTATGAAGAGACCCCGGTCATCATGATATCCTCCCGATCGGACTCGGTCACGATTGATCAGGCCCGGCGGGCCGGCGCCGCGGATTATCTGGTAAAACCTTTCACCTTCCAAGAGCTGTTGAACAGGATAGAGGATCAGCTTTCCCGCCCCTACCTAGTCTGAACTCTGATGATGCAGAGCGCCGCCGAGTTCCTGGCCTACGGCACCGCGGTGGCGGTCGAAGAGTAAAAGCTCCTCTAATTCGTGATCAGGTAGCCGACGCCCCGAACCGAACGGATGCAATCCCCGCTTTCGGGAAAAAGCCTGCGAAGCTTCTTTCGCAAGGACGCGATGTGCATATCCACCGCCCGGCTTTGACCGGCGGCGGACCTGCCCCAAATCCCGTAGTAAAGAGCTTCCCGGGACACGGGCTCTCCCGCGTTTGCGGCCAGCAAACGCAGGATGCCCTGTTCCTGCGCGCACAACCGAAAGCTGCCCAGGCCGGACCTGAGCTCCAGGCTCCCGACTTCGAAACTGCCCCAGGAAAAACGAAACAGCGCCTCTGTGTCTCTACGAAGATTGCGTACCCGCCACTCCAGCTCTTCCGGCGGCCAGGGTTCTTTGAGATAATCTTTGCAGCCGGCCAGAAAGCATCCCGGCAGCAGCTCTGCCGCCCCGAAGCAGATCAGACTGCAACCGGCCGCGCCAAGGCGGTTTATCGTCTCGGTCCTCGAAAATGCAGGATCCAGCAGCAGGGAAGCCGGGAGCAACGCAGCGTCGAAGTCGCATCGATCCGGTAACGCCGCCGAAGGGGTTATCGAGATCAGGGGGTTTTTCGAACTGTAGAGCCTCAGCCGCTCGATCAACAGCGGATCTTGGCTTACCAGGACAACGGAGAGACCGGGCTGGCTAGCTTTCCGCTTTCTCGTTTTTATCGGTCTTGTCTTCCAGCTGGGCCATTTTGGCCTTCAGATCTTCCAGAAGCTTGTCCGCGGAAGAATCGGAAGCCTCGAGGGCTTGAAACTGCTTCTCCAAGGAATCACCGCTGCTCGATGCTTCGATCTCCCGCATGGCGTCGACCTCGGCTTCGATCTGTTCGACTTTCTCGCTCATGCGATCGAAAACCTCGAAGGCGGAGGTGTCGGCCATACTGCTCATGGTCTGCTGCATGCGTTTCTGCGCTTCCGCCCGCTTTGCTCTGGCGATGAGCAGGTTCTTCTTGCGCTGGGCTTCCTCGATCTTCTGCTGAAGCTGGCGAAGAGCGCCCTTCAGCTGCTCCACCGATTCGGCTTGAGCCTGCCACTGGGTCTGGTACTGACGGACAGTGTTGTCGTACTCCTGTTTGCGGAGGAGCGCTTCTTTGGCCAAGTTATCCTCTCCCGACTTGACGGCCAGCATGGCTTTCCGCTCCCATTCGGCGGCCTGCTCCCTGTTCATCACCATCTGGCGCTCCAGCTTCTTCTCATCGGCAATGGCGGCAGCCACGGTTTTCTTCGACTCGATAAGCTGCTCGTTCATCTCCACGATCAGCTGGTTGAGCATCTTTTCGGGATTCTCCGCCTTGCTGATCATATCGTTGATATTGGATTTGACGGCTCGTTTAAAACGACTAAACAGCCCCATAGCAACCCTCCCCTAACTCTTCTCGCGATAGCGACCGAGCGGCTTATAATGCTGGACCAGAGCCAGCCCGATCGCTTCGAAGGATGCCCTCAGCTCCTCCAAATCCAGGGTTTCCAGTTCCAACGTGTCTATCAGGATCACGTGGTCACCTTCCAGGGCGTAGGCTCCGTGGACCAAATCCTCCGCATTCAAACGCAGCAGTTCTTCGTACAGCGATTCCCGATCCCTGCCCGGTGTTTCCATCACCTTGACCCGGACGATGACCAGGGGCTCGCTGACCATGGCTACGATATTCTTTAGACCCTTCTCTTCATCGTTGATCAGGAAGGTGCCGTCGCCGACCTCCTCGTAGGACAGCCCAAGGTCCAGCAGGTACGAACGGACCTTATCCTCGCCACCCATAGCTGACTCCTGTTTCTTGGGGGGATTTTATAATCATGGTTCACGATCCAGATTTGGTCTTTTTTAGTCTATGGATCTCAGCCGAGCAAGACCTGGCCGGCATTATCAATTGCCAAAATGGTTTTACACTCGGAACAGCGGAACCGTCCGGACTTGGTAGCCTTGAGTTTCTTGCTGCAGATCGGGCATTTGAAGATCTTGGGAAATGGACCGGCCTGGACGCCTTCCCCTTTCTGGGCAAAAAAGGCTACGGCTTCCTCCAGGTTTTCCTTGATGTTGAAGAACTGGGAAAAACCCAAAAGTTGGAAGACCTCGTACACCTTCGGCTGGATTTCCAGAAGAACCAGGTCTCCTCCGCGGGGCTTGACGGCTTTCAGGAAGGAGGTAAAGGAACCGATGCCCGTACTGGAGACGTAGTTCAAACCGGCACAGTGGAAAATCAACCTGGTGAAACCCGATTCGATGGTTTTCGATACACGTTTCTGGAAATAGTTGGAGTTGTAGGTGTCGATATAGCCGGTGAGGTAGAGGACAAGACATCCGGCGACTTCGTCGATCTTCTGAAGTCTTACCTTCAGGCTGTCGTCTTTTTCGTCGTCGAATCCCGGTACGATATCGTTATTCATCATTATTAAACTACCACCGTGTAATTTGAGTTAATATTATACAAATACTCAATCCCTTGTCAAACAGTTCCTGCTGATAATATTGGCCGCTTGCCGGTCCTTTCAACCCCTCAATAGTACTACGATTATATCGCAGTTTCCCTATAATACAGAGATTTCCCATGTTCGTTCAATGTATCGGTCCTGAAGGGCGTATTGACAACGGTCTCGTGAAAAAAACAAGATGGCAGAAATGACCCCTCGGAATATTCGGATTGTACTGGTGCGGCCAAAGGAGGACAGGAACATAGGCTCCGTATGCCGCTCCATGAAGACCATGGGATTCGGTACCCTCTGCATCGTGGGGCATGAAACCATCGATCGCGATGAGGCGGCGATCACCGCGGTTCACGCCGTGGATGTGCTGGATCGGGCGGTGCGCTGCGAAACACTGGAAGAGGCTGTTCAAGACTCGGTGCTGGTAGCGGGAGTCAGCCGCCGCCGGGGAAGGTGGCGAAAATATTTCGCCCTGACTCCCGAGCAGCTTGCCGAACGGATCGCCTCGATCCGGAAGGGGACCTGCACCCTCGTGTTCGGTAACGAAGCATCCGGATTGAACGCCAAAGACCTGGCAAAATGTCATGTAGCGGTTCGAATCCCCAGTTCACCCGGGTTTCCCTCCCTGAACCTATCCCACGCGGTCCAAATCATCACCTATCAGCTGTATCGCCGTCTGCGTGAACCGGGGGAAACCGCAACGTTTCTCCCGATATCCTCAAGGCGCCTCGATGCCCTGGTTTCCCTGATGACCGCATCCCTGGCCAATATAGGCTTCTTCACCCAGGGAGATCCCGGAGAGATGGCGGTTTTTTTGAGGGATATTTTCGCACGGGCCGCCCTGGAGCAAGGGGAGGCGGAACGGTTGGCCCGGGTTTTTAAAAAGATCAGCGGACTGGCTACCCGCAGCGGGATCGGGGGCGGCTGAAATCCAAGCTTGACCTTCAGGAGCAGAAGCATCTAAAATCTTTGAGTATGAAACGAGCAATTGGGGCCGTTCTTGTGCTGTTTATTTGGGCTCCCGCCGTGTTTTCCATCGACGCCGGGGACTTCGATGCGGTGGCGGATTTCTCCGTCACCATAAAGACGCTGAGTCAGCTGGATGAAGCCTCGGCAACCGCCTATGGACTGATGGACCGCTTCCTCCTGCTGGACGGCACGGTCACCAATATTCTCGTGTTGGATGCAAACGAAGAAAGCTACCTCGTGCAGGTCGAACTGGTTTCGGGTGAATGGATCGGTCTGGATGAAGTTCGTAGCTACTCTTGCTGGGTGCTGTTCTCAGGACCCCGTTTTGCCGGCGTGTTTCCAGCCCGGGTTCCCCGCGACCCGCCGCCCGGGGTCATCGCGGCCAACAATACGATCCTGATCGTCGCCACACCGCTGCAGACCGTGGAGATCGCCGAGGGTGAGACTGCCTGGGTCCTGGAGGGAATCTACGCTCGCCTGCTGCAATAGCTCCATCAGTAAAACTGTATATCCCGCGCCCGGATCTCATCTCCCTCGGTAAGAACCGCGGCTCTTTCGATGACATTGCGAAGTTCCCTGACATTCCCCGGCCAGGGATGGGACAGCAGCTTCTCAACCGCCTGGGGATGTATTCGAAGATCAGCTTGTTTCTGCTTTAGAAAATAGGCGCAGAGAAGAGAGATATCTCCATCCCTGCTGCGGAGCGGGGGAACCTGCAGAAACAGCACGTTAATTCTATAATAAAGATCCTCGCGAAAACGGCCCGCCTGCACGTCCTTCTTCAGATCCCGGTTGGTGGCGGAGAGAATCCGGATGTTCAGAGGAATCGAGCGGGTTCCGCCCACCCGATGTATCCGCTTGAACTCCAGCACCCTCAAGAGCGTGATCTGTGCCTTGGGCGGCAGTTCTCCGATCTCATCGAGAAAGATCGTGCCGCCGTCGGCACGTTCGAAACACCCGGCCCGGCTGATGGCGTCGGTGTATGCTCCCTTTTCGCTTCCGAACAGCTCGGCTTCCACCAGGGTCTCCGGGATAGCTCCGCAGTTGATCGCCTCGAAGGGTCCCTCCTTTCGCGGCGAAAGATGATGGATGGCTTCCGCGGCCAACTCCTTGCCTGTCCCGCTCTCCCCCTGGATCAACACCGGCGAGTCTCCGGCTGCAAAACGGCCGATCAGGGCTTTCAACTCCTTGAGCGCCCTGCTCTCTCCGACCAGCTTGCCCATTGCCGGTGAATCCGGATGCGCTGCGCCCGCGGACCGGGCAGCGCTCTGAACGTAGGCGCGTCGCAGGGCGATATTCTCCACGGCCCTGCGGATCGTTCCCTCCAGGTGATCCAGGGTGTACGGTTTGAGAATGTAGTCGTAGGCTCCGGCCTGGATGGCTCGCTTTACGAAGTCAACCTTTCCGAAGGCAGTCAGCATTATTACCGGCGGAGCCATCGGCCGCCGGAGGATCTCATCCAGCACATCGAGTCCGCTCGTGTCGGGCAAATTGATGTCCAGAAGCACCACGTCGGGATCCGTCTTGTTCAGAACCTCCAGCCCTTCGGCGGCGGTGAGAGCGGAGACCACATTGTAGTGCTCCTGCAGCACCATGGAGAGGGTCTTCTGGGCTTGAGGATCATCGTCGATGAACAGGATCCGAATCATTTTTATTCATTCTTTTCTTTGTTTGATCATAATGGATGTACCGGGTCGGCACAAGGAAAACTCTCCTGAGGAAGCGATGCATATACACTTTCTTGAAACCTGACTATAATACTGATCTATGGGGGTGGAGGTGATGAACTAATGGTGTCGTTGAGCGAGGAAATACTATGCCGGGCGATCCATACCGAGATCAGGGCCCGGGACTTCTATTCTCGTCTGGCCGACCAGATACAAAACCGCAGGGGCCATCGGAAAATGAACGCTCTGTCTCATAGCGAGGAGCATCACAGAAAGATGCTCGAGAGACGCTTTAGATCTCTTTTTGGAAGAGAATACAACCCAGCGACTGATCAGAATAAGACTACCGATGAAGGTGCGGAGGCCCCGAACGACCTGGGGGAACACGTTTTTACTGACCAGGCTTCCGCTATGCAGGTGGTCAGCTTTGCAATAGGGCTGGAAGACAGGGCTGCTCGCTACTACACTGAACAGCTGATAAAGGTAGACGATCCCAGAGACGTCAGGCTGCTCAAGCGGTTGGTGCGTTTCGAGACCAGACACAAGGACAGGCTACAGGCAGAGTATGCGCGTTTGAACAGCTCATTCTACTGGATTTCCGAGGTTTAGCCGTATCGATGATCAAGAACAACTGTGTTGAATGCGTAGAGCCTGATTAGTGAGTCTAATATCAGATTGATGATGAAGAGGGTCTGGATGGCTAAGACACCTGCGATGATCGCAAGAGCGCCCACGGCCAGAAGAACCCACCTCATCTCTGACCTCTGAACCGAATGATAGCTAAATAAACGACCCGGCTCTACCTGTCGAGCGCGACTGTCAAGCAGCCGACTCAGGCGTAATCGTGCGGGGATTCTGTGAAAAATCGCTTATATGTGTTACTTTCTTATACGACGGAACTATAGGACGGTCTATGCGGATCCGAACAGTACCCATTCCCATAATCCTGCTCGCCCTGGTGCTGATCGGGTGCAATCAATCCCCCTTCCGACCCGAGGATGAATGGTCCACCCTTACCCTTTCCCTGTCTGGAACGGCCCTGACCGACACGGAGATCACGGTGCAGACGGATGTAGAAGGAAGCTCTAACTACACGGTGATACCCGGCAATCTTCCTTGGAACTACCACCAGTTCAGCTTCCTGGGTGATTATTCGATTCAGCTTCATTGCGATCCGGAATTGATTGGCACCACCGGAACGACCTACCACCTGCAGGATTACACAATCGACCTGCAGCTGACCGACTAGACAAATGGAGGATGAACAGGATTTCCGCCGAAAATACGAAACCCGGGTGATGCCGTTCTACAGCGGGGGGCGCTTCGGCGAGTTCTCCGGGGTGGAAGGATTGAAGATCCGCACCGTCGTCTTCAACAGGGAAGACGGATCGGGTGCTCTGGTGATCCTGCCGGGCAAGTCCGAGACCTACCTGAAGTACGCCGAGTTTCTCTACGACCTGCAGGAGCTTCCCCTGAGCCTGTACGCCATGGATCATAGGGGAATGGGCTTCTCCGAACGGCCGCTGCCGGACCGCCTGAAGATGCATGTGGAGAGCTTCGATCACTACATCGAGGATGTCAGGACTTTTGTGAACACCGTAGTGAAAGCTGGAGGGCAGGAACATCTGTATTTGTTCGGTCACTCCACCGGGGCCCTCATAGCCGCGCTGTATATGGAGCACTATCCCGAAACGTTTAAGGCAGGAGTGCTCTGCTCTCCATTTTTTGATGTAGGAATCGGTCCGGTTCCCGGCTTTGTTACCCGATCACTGGCCCGCCTTCTGGATCGCCCCGGGCAGCGGGAGGAGTACGGTCCCGGGCAGCGGGATATCAAACGCTCCGACTTCCCCCAAAACAAGATCAGCCACAGCTACGCCCGCTGGTCGCTGTGGGAGGAGGATATCATCCCCAACACCGAAGCGATCCAGTTCGGGGGGGTCACCAATCATTGGCTTCGTGAGAGTCTGACTGCCGGACATCGGGCCGTCCAGGGAGCGGGGCAGATCAACGTGCCCCTACTGCTGCTTCAGGCCGAGCAGGACAGTATCGTCAGATTGGCTGCTCAGGACCGCTTCTGCCGGCGGGCGCCGAGGTGCACAAAGGTCCTGATCCGGGGAGCCAAACATGAGATCCTCATCGAGCAGGAGCACCTCCGCGCGGAAGCTCTCGCCCGCATCAAAGCCTTTTTGATGGGCCAGCTGCAAGAGACCTGAGAGATCCACAGTCCCCACGGCGCTTGTCCAGCCCTATCGGCCGTGCTACTATGCTGAGCATGGATCAGGCCAAGTTCTTCGTCCGCTTCCTCGACAGGACCTTCATCACCAAACTGCTCATCCTGGCCCTGCTGTATTCCCTTCTGCCCTTGGCCGAGATCTTTCTCATCATCTACCTGGGGGATTGGCTCGGAGGTCATTTCATTACCCTGGCCCTGGCCGCCTTTACGGGGCTGATGGGCATGCTTTTCGCCCTGCGGGGTTTTCAGAAAAACCTGGTTTTGCTCAAAGAAAAGATCAAACAGGGCTTGTTCCCCACGGAGGAGTTCATCACTCTGACAGGAATCTTCGCCGCGGCGATACTGCTGCTCACTCCCGGATTCATCACCGACCTTCTAGGCTTCCTGCTGTTCATCCCGGTGATCCGCAGCACCCTGGGCCGTTTCATCATCCGCATAACCCGCACCAACTTCAAAGAGCTGTACGAGTACCTGAAACTGTACGACTATTAACGGGCAGGGGACTGTCCGATTGCCGCTGTCGAATGAACCTTACGACAGCTGGCAACCCTGCCCTACCGTTTGAAGATCCTGGCCGCCAGCACGACCAGCCAGAACCAGCAAACCGAGATCAGCGAAGAGCCTTCGGCGGCCAGTCGACTGACCTGCCGTTTGCCGGAAAACACCTCGAAGCAATCCCCCACCCAGACGGACACGCCGGGATTGAGATCCCGCTTCTTCCGCAGGATCCACAGGTCTCTGCCGGGAAGCCCGCTGCCGACCATCAGGAACGACGGAGAGGCTTTCTTTATGGCCGTGAGGACCTGCTTCTCCGCGGGTTTAGGGAAGTATCCGGAGAAGCGTCCCACCAGGCGCAGCTGCGGATAGGAATCCCGCAGGTTCCGTTCGGCTCGTTCGATATCCTCTTTACGAGCCCCGAGCAGATACACCGTACGATTCAGCTGCTCGCTGAGAGACAGCATACGGATGATGAAGGAGAAAGGAGAAAACACGGTCAGCTTGAGCTTACGCAGCCAACGGGTCGCCCTGGCCAGCCCCGGATGTACCGGCAGGATCAGGGAAGCTTCCCGCAGCATACGGCGGAACTCGGGATCGCGACGACCCTTGAACAGATTCTTCAGGTTGAGGAAAACGAGTTGATGCCGCTCCCCGTCCGCCAGGAAGGCAGCGAGGGCCTTGAGAGCCTGCTGCTCATCCACGCAATCCACGGGTACATCAAGGATGCGAATTCTATTCGTAGCTACGTTGGCGCCCACGCGTTCCTCTCATGCATCACAATTTGTACGGCCGCGACAGCGTACAGAGCGGCGGTCTCCGTGCGCAGCACCGTGTGACCGACGGTGATTGGCACAAAGCTCTTTCTTCGGAGCAGGTCCACCTCTTCCGGAGATAGTCCCCCTTCCGGACCAACCACCAGTGTAACGATTTTTACGCTTTTGGATAGACACCGGTGAAGCGTATCGTCTCCCATCCTTTCCTGGTGAAAGAACAGCCGAACTTCACAATCGTGAAGCTCATCCAGGCCGCCGATCAAAGATTCGAGCTCTCGGGGGGTTTCGATATCCGGAGGACAAGCGGCACCGCTCTGCTGTACCGCCTGTCGGGCGATTCGCCGCCAGCGCTCGAGCTTCCTCCCCGCTTCTTGCCTGCCGTTAAATTTGACCGTGCTGAAACGGCTGAATGCCGGAAACACCTTCTGCACGCCCGCCTCTGTGGCCTGGCGAACGATCAGATCCATCTTCGTCCCCTTGGGAAGACATTGGATCAGGTGGATCGACCGAGGCTGCTCAGCGGCCACCGACGCCGTTTGCTCCAGGCGAAGGCGCAGGGAAGAGGGACCGATGCGCACAACCGTGCACAGCCAGCGACCGCCCCGGCTGTCACTGCCGGGGAATTGGTCGCCCACC
>Ga0307442_1000124_pt1 | contig 31294 bp, 30 predicted proteins | sample SalMarWE160430MG_FD_202143 | JGI IMG/M metagenome (GOLD analysis project Ga0307442, IMG submission 202143) | Salt marsh sediment microbial communities from the Plum Island Ecosystem LTER, Massachusetts, United States - WE1604-30 | ecosystem: Environmental > Aquatic > Marine > Intertidal zone >...
GCAACGAAGACCCGAAGCCGTTCAAATGGGTTCGCACCGCCGACGACATCCTTGAAGCCGTCAACAGGTTCTGTCTCAGAACCAGCCCGGAAAATTATGAAGCATACCTCTGATTCAGGACACTAGGCGCTTTTCAGCTTTTGCGCGGCAAAATCGAGCGGCAGCGCGGTCGTGAATTTGATCTGCTCCATGGCGAAGCTCGAGCTGACATCGTTCAGCGGAATACGGCTGATAAGCTGCTTATAGAATCGGTCATAGCTTTCGATATCCGGCACCGCGACGCGCAGCAGATAGTCGATCTGGCCGCTCATGCGATAGGCTTCCACGATTTCCGGAAACTCGCGCAGCACGGCGTGAAAGCGGTCCAGCCATTCCACCGTATGTTCGCTCGTGGTGATGGCGACGAAAACCGTGACGGCCGCGTCGATCTTCTTCGGATTGAGGAGCGCGACGCGCGATTCGATCACCCCTTCCTGCTCGAGCTTCTGGATCCGCCGCCAGCAGGGCGTCGTCGACAGCCCGACTTCCTTGGCGATATCGGCGACAGCGATCGTGCAGTCGCGCTGGAGGATATTCAGAATTTTCAAATCGACGGCATCGAACATATCATTTTGCCGGGGAAAAAATTTGCGCACATAACCAGTCCGTGCCGCAAAATAGGGACTCATTGTTCAGATTACCAGACGCTGTGGATTATTTTTCTACATGTGCCACCGACCCGGTTCCGGGCCTGACCTGTTCTCGCCCGGCGTGTCTCAATCCCGGTCGGCTCCGTCACCTTCCGGATCGCTTAAATGACGGCGCACCTCCCCGCGCAAATAGGGGAGAACCTCAGCCTCGAACCAGGGATTGCGCTTCAGCCAGGCATTGTTGCGCCAGGACGGATGCGGGATCGGTAAGACCTGCGCAGCCGGATAAGCCGTGGTGCGCTCGTCGCCGCCCGGCTCGAGATAGTCCCGCCAACGGGCGACGGTTTCGGTCAGGTTCGGTCCGGCCCGGTCGCCGAGATGCCAGCGTTGCGCGTGATAGCCGACGAGCAGGATCAGTCTGAACTGCGGCAGCAGCGAAAACAGGCGCGCGCGCCAGGCCGGCGCACATTCGGCCCGCGGCGGCAGGTCGGCGCCTTTTGCGTCGAGGCCGGGAAAGCAGAACCCCATGGGCACGATTGCGATCCGGCCGACATCGTAAAACGCCTCCGGCGTCACCCCCATCCATTGGCGCAGCCGGTCGCCCGAGGGATCGGAAAACGGCGTCCCCGAGGCGTGAACGCGCGTCCCCGGCGCCTGCCCGCAGACGCAGATCCGCGCCGTCCGGCTCACGCGCAGCACCGGCCGCGGTTCGTGCAGCAGCGGCGCCCCGCGCGGTTTCTCCCGGCACAGCCGGCACGCGCGAATCGCGCCAAGCAGCTGTTCCAGCCGATCGCTTTGCGGTTCGTCCGCCTTGTTCGCCATTCTCTATATGTCGATGATCATTCCGTCATGCGCCAGCTCGCAGCGGGCTTTATCGACATCATCTTGCCGGGCAAGCATGGCCTCGCTCATATGGGTGAGAACGAGTTGCCTGGCACCGATCTGGTCGAAATGTGCGGCAATCTGAAGATAGTTGAGATGCATCGAGAGCTCCAGATCGTATTGATAGCACTCGATCAGATAGAGATCGGCCCCCTGCCCGACCCGCACGACATTGTCCGACCAGCCCGCATCCCCGGAAAAGGCGAAAATCCGGCCATCGAGCTCGAAACGGTAGGCATAGGACGGGGAGCCGGAGAAATGATCGACTTCGAACGGAGTGACGGCCAGATCGCCGATCTGCCGGCGTACATCCCTATGGAGCTCGACGAAGTTGAGATCGAAAGGATGGGGCAGATTGAGCGAGCCGGGGTAGAAGACCTCGCAGGCCATCCGGAAACGCGCCTCCAGGCCGAGCGGGCCGATCAGTGTCAGTGGCGCCTGGCGCTGGCTCGGGAAAATGGCATCGAGAAGCAGAAAGGGCAAACCACCCATATGGTCGCCATGCAGATGGCTGATGAAGATCTGCGATATGCTGTTCGTGGAGAGACCCGCCTTCTTGAAAGCCGTCAGGACCGAGGGGCCGCATTCGAGCAGAAAACCTGTCTGGCCACTTTCGACCAGATAGCAGCTCGACAGCCGACCGCCGGAGCTGAATGCGTCGCCGGAACCAAGAACAGTCAGCCGCATGGGGTCTCCTCACAATTGCCGTTCGATAATATTCGCGGGGCGGGGCCGCAAAATACCGGTCGCGACCCAGTTTGAAGGGCCCGATTTGTTAACACTGCCTGAGCGGCGGTTCAACCGACCTTAGCCCAGCTTTTGCCGATCCCGGCGTGAACATCCTCACTACCTGCAAGCTTTTGAAAAACAGGGCGGTATTTTGTCATATACGAACAAGGCGGCGCGAATTTGTCGCACACCGCAAGAGGACCGTCCGTACCGTGAAGATCCGCGAAATTCGTGAGGCTGTGCTGCCCATCGCCCTCTGCTGATCCGGCGGACCCTACGTGCCGTAATCGGGCAAATCAATATTGTCGCGCACATCGCGCCCGACCAGCATGTCCGCGATTGGCGAAAACGCCATGAGCTTTGTTGCCTGATTGCGGACCCACACGCCGAAGGCGGTTTTTGGCGCGAAGGAGGAAGCAAATTTCTGAGCCGACTTCTGCTTGCCCTCGATAAAGGAACGCAGGCGCTCTTCATACTGGCGGAAGGCTTCCCGATAATCGTCGCCTGCGCGGGAGAGCTCGCCTGCCAGCACATAGGCTTCCGTCATGGCAAGGCCGGTGCCCTCGCCCGCCAACAGCGAAACGCAAGCGGCGGCGTCTCCGATAAGCGCCACACGGCCCTTCGACCAGCCATTCATTCGGATCTGGCTGACGCGATCGAAATAGATTTCATCGACGCGCTCCATGGCCTGGAGAATCGCCGGGCACTCCCAGCCGGCATCGCCGAAGACGCGTCTCAGGAGCGCCTTGCGCTCATCCGCTTTATACGGATCCGGCCCCGTCATGCGTTCGGCCACGAAGACGAAGAGAAACATCGTCCGGTCGCCGCGCAGGGCAAAGCGCGCGACCTGCCGTCCGGGCGTTGTATAGCTGACATAGACAAGCTCGTCACGCGGACGATAGCCCTCGACCTCGAAGGCCGCGACGCGATAGCCGAGCTGTTTTTCAAACTGATCCTCAGGCCCAAAAACGAGTTCGCGGACCTCCGAATGCAACCCGTCCGCGCCGACGACCAGATCGAATTCGCGCTCCGCGGCCCGGTCGAAGCGGAGCCGCACACCCCCATCGTCCTGCTCGACGGCCGAAATGCTGTCGTCGAAGATGGTCTCGACGTCGTTCTTGACCGCGTTGAAAATCGCTGCGGCAAGATCGCCGCGCGGCAGGCTGGTGAAGCGGTCATTCGTCATCCGGCGGAACACATCCGTTGAAAAGCCGCCGACTTTGCGGCCCTCGCCATTCACGAGGCGCACTTCCTTCAACCGATAACCTGCGTCACGAATCTCGGGCAGAATTCCCATCTTCTCGGCAAGCGAATAGCCGACACCCCAGAAGTCGATCATATAGCCGCCGGTCCGAAAATGCGGAGCTTTCTCGATCAGAGTCGGCTCATGACCGATGCGACGAAGCCAAAAGGCCAAGGCCGGGCCGGCAACGCCCGCACCGCCGATGGCGATCCTCATAAACTCCTCCGCGGAATTGTGAATCGGCACAATCAGCCGCGCATCTGCATGCGCCGATAACATGGCGATTGCGAGACCGCAAAGCACTGCGCTGGCACGGCAAGAAACCGCCGGTCAATGTGAGGGCAGGTCCAGCTCAATTCAGCGAGACGCTGGGGGCGATGCGAGGCCTGAACAAAGCGCGCTTATTGATATTGAAGGTTCCCAGAAACCGGCTGACCGTGGGCGTAAAGCCGTAAGTCGCTTCCGCGATGATCAGACTCGAGCCGGGCTCGGTCATATCGGCCTGCGGCAGGGCATAGACCGCGCCAGTGGCATAGGTGGCCGGATAGCTCCAGTCCACTCTCGGCGTATTCGTTGAATCGGCGACAACGCTCACAATGACAAGCGTCAGCGGTGTGGTGCTATACGGTTTCATGATCTCGTCGGCGACCAGCGCGATATTGTCCAGGTCGCCCGTCGTCACCGTGGCCTCCTGGGCGACGAGATCGGACACCGTGTTGGCGGTCGTGGCAAGCTTGCGGGAAACCGTGAAGGCTTCCGAAAACTCGACAAGCCCGATGAACAGGAGAATGAGAACCGGCAGCACGAGCGCAAACTCGATCAGCGCGACGCCGCGCTCGCCTCTGCGAAGAGCGCCGATCCCGCGAAACACGCTAAAGCTGGAAACGAGACCGCTCTTCATCCGCCTCCCCCCGATCCCCCCGCCGAAGCAGGGAAGGGCTCGTTCCTGAAGGCGGCGGAGGCGCGTAAGAGCCGGTCGCCATCCGCCATATTCGACAGGGCGAAGCTGGTGATGCCCGAAAAGAGGGGCCACTGATAGAAGGTGCTGACCAGGATGATCGAGCGCGATCCGCCGGTGTCATAGGTGAAATTCGTTTGCAGCTTGCCGTCGCCATCAAGGGGGGTGGGCTGATTGGATTGGATATCGGTGTAATTGGCGAAGCTGCGGACGTCGACCTGCAGCTTGCTCGTACATTGCGACAGCACCGTCACGCGGCCGCACACAAGAGCTTTGAAGCCGGCCGGGGTGTTGGCGGCGCTCGACTGGATTTGTCCCGTGCGGATCTCGCGCGCGGCATCCTCGGTGGCGTTGTCGAGTTCGTAGGTGCCCCAGATAATGAAGCCGATTTCCAAAATGCCGAAGACCAGAAGGAAGAACGGAAAAGCGATGAGTGCGAATTCGACCAGAGTGGCGCCGCGCTCGCCGCGGAGACCGCGCAAGAAGCGGAAGCGAAGTATTTTATGGCTTTTCCCACAACTGTACTTTAGAGGCATTTCTGCAACACTCTATAAACAAGGAACACCTTGCACTACATGCCCCGGCCCAACTTTCATAGCCATAACTTATCCAAGGCGCAACTTTCGACGTAATTGTTTCGCATCCTGAGTTGGAAACGCATGCGCTTTGCGATATGTAAAGCTGTGGACAGCCGGCGATCCCGGCGGGTATTGGCGTGGGGGACAAGGTGTGGGGCCTGTTTTTCCGGAGCATCCGGCGATTTAGAAGCGAGGAAAGCGGCGTTGTCCTGATCCTCGTCGCTCTCCTGATTGTTCCGCTCCTGCTGATCATCGCCATCGGCATCGATTTTGGCCAGACGCTTGTCGTCAAGCGGCAGCTCGCCGGCGCGGTTGACTCCGCCGCGCTCGCCATCGGCACCGATCCCAATCTGACCGACCAGGGTGAGCTGGACGATAAGGCCGAGGCGTTCATCAGGGCGCATTACGCGGACGCAGAATTCGGCACATTGACGAACTTCACGGTCACGCGCACCGACGAAAGCGAGCGGGACACCTCGATCGTCGTCACTGCAACGGCTCAGGTTCCGACCCATTTCATGCGTATTGGCGGGGTCGATCAATTGACGGTGACCGTCAGCTCGGAGGTCTTGCGGCGCGAGAACGAACTCGAAGTCATGATGGTGCTCGACAATAGCGGGTCTATGTCCAACTCTGCGGGGGTCGGCCTCGGGACCAAGATGGCGGCCATGCAGACCGCCGCGACCACGCTCGTCAATGCGCTTTTCGAGGATCAGGATACCTCGACCAAGGTCAAGATCGGCCTCGTACCCTTCTCGGGCGGCGTCAATCTGAGAGTGCCCGAGGTCGAGACCTGGCTTGCCGATCCCACCGTGAATCCGCCGCCGAGCTGGCTCGACTACGGCAATCCGGCCGACATCAATGCTCAATTTCTCGCTTTGGATCTGGGTTTGAATCAAACGGCTTTCACGGTCATGGAGACCATGGCGAACGGAATTGCCGAGAATTGGCGCGGCTGCGTCCGATCCCGCTCTTACCTTCTTACCAATTACGACCTGGACGATACGCCGCCGGACCCGGCCGACCCGAATACGCTTTTCTCGGCTTACTTCAACGCCTGGCTCGGCTCGGTCCTGCTCAGCTATGTCGGTCAGGGGCCAACAATCGATACCCTCGTCACGGACAACAACAACAATCAGAATTGTCCGAAATCCAAGGTTCAGACTTTGACCGATACCCGCGCCACGATCATTTCCGCAATCGATGCGATGGAGGCCGGCGGGAGCACCAATATTCCGGAGGGGCTCGCATGGGGATGGCGGATGATCTCACCGACCGAGCCATTCACCGAAGGCGCGCCCTATTCACAGCAGGAGACCATCAAGGCGATTATTCTTTTGACAGACGGAGAAAATGCCGCAAGTGGAAGTTTTTCGTCTTATGGGCAGACCATATCAACGAGCACGCTGAACACAAAGACATCGACGCTTTGCGGCAACGTCAAGGCCGACAAAGATGGCAACACAAGCGACGAAGATATTTTGATCTATACGATCGTCTTTAATGCGACTTCAGGCACAATCCAGGATCTTATGCGAAACTGCGCAACAGATACGGGCAAATATTTCGACTCGCCGACTCCAGCAAATCTTGATACGACTTTCCGCGCTATTGCGAACAGTCTGAATCAGCTGCGCATTACCGAATAGGATTGACGGAATTTATGCTTCGTCATGGCCGCAGAGCTGTGCGCGCTTCGAGATGCATGAGCCGGCGTCCCCGCAAGCCATGAAGCGTCATTCTGCCTCCACTGATCCAGCCGCCCTCTTTGCCGCATCAATCGCACCGGCGACATTTGCTAGTGCATCGATCCAAACGGAGGCGACAAGCCGGAGTTTGGTAAAATTGATGCATAAACAAAGAGCTAGGGCGCGGGCGCATGAACCATGTGAATGCGTCAGTGGACTAGCGCAACGCGCGTCCAAGCATGTCCCCGCGAAGGCGGGATGGACGTGGGAACAGTTGCGCTAATTTATTGAAATAGATCACCCCTCGTTCAATTGGTTCCAATTGAACGAGGGGTGATCTAGGCGAGTATCGCCCCCTTTCGCGATAACCGCCGATGCGATTCCAGCGCGGCTCTTACAACGACCCGCCGCTTTCAAGCTTGAATGAGATCTTCAGCTTGGTCCGATAGGCCTGAACCTTGCCATTTTCGACGACGATGTCATTGGCGATGACTTCAGCTATACGCAGATCACGCAAGGACTTGCTCGCCGTTTCGACGGCAACCTTTGCGGCGTCGTCCCAGGATTGCGCGCTGGTCCCGACGATTTCGACGACTTTGTAGACACTATCCGGCATGAAAACCTCCCTTGCTGTTTAGAACGCTGCTTGCGCCCGCGCTCCCGCGAAGCCATTCAGCTTAGGGCATATTCCCTGCGCAACCAACTGGAGGAAGGTCTCGTTCTCACTGCGGATGCAAAGACCCGGCGCGCCGCGGCGTTTCGATTTGATCGCGGGACGCCTTCGTTTACTGGATTGCGCTTGCGCGGGAATGACGTCGGGGCGCCGGGTAGGATCAGTGCAGCATTTCTGATTAAAGTGATCCGGCTTTAGGCGCGGAGAGACCGGATGTTTCGAAGATGGCGATAAAGAGCTCCGCAGATGACAGGCTGAAGCCGCGCGGCGCGCTCGACGGCCTGACCGTCATCGACCTCACAGCAATGCTCGCCGGCCCCTATGCCAGCATGATGCTGGCCGATCAGGGCGCCCGAATCATCAAGATCGAGCCGCCGGGCGGTGAGGATGCGCGCAGGATCGGCCCGTTCATCGAAGGCGCGGCGCCTTTGGAGCAAGGCGGGTACGGCGCCTATTTCGCCTCCATCAATCGCAACAAGCAATCCGTCGTCGTCGATCTGAAGCAAGAGGCCGGAAAGACGATTCTCCGCCGCCTCGTCTCGCGGTCCGACGTGCTGATCGAGAATTTTCGTGCGGGCGTGATGGAGCGGCTCGGCCTCGGCTATGAAGACCTCGCCGGGATCAATCCGCGCCTGGTCTATGCCACATTGCGCGGCTTCGGCGATGCGCGCACCGGCGGCAGTCCCTATTCCGCCTGGCCCGCCTATGACCCGGTTTCGCAGGCCATGGGCGGCATTATGGGCATTACCGGCGCGACCGCTGGCGGGCCGCCGACCAAGATCGGGCCGGGCGTGGGCGATATCCTCCCGGCCATGTTCCTTGCCTTCGGCATCGTCTCGGCCTGCTGGCGCGCCGCGCGCAGCGGCAAGGGCCAGTTCGTCGACATCGGCATGATCGACGGCGTCCTCGCCGTTTGCGAGCGGATCGTCTATCAGTACAGCGCAACGGGAATTGCGCCGGGGCCGGAAGGCAGCGGCCACCCGCTCTTGTGCCCCTTCGGGCTCTTCCCGGCCAAGGACGGCTTCGTCAGTATCGGCGTTCCGAAGGATGCGTTCTGGAAGTCTCTGGTCATGGCCATGGACAAGCCCGAGCTGGCGGACGATCCCCGCTATGCCACGAACGAAGCCCGCCTGGAGAGGCGCCGGGAGGTCGATGCGCTCGTCAGCGAATGGACCAGTGCCCGGACGAAACAGGAGCTTGCGGATGCCTTCGGCGGGAAGATCCCCTTCGGCCCGGTCTTCCGGGCGGACGATATTTTCGCAGATCCCCATTTCGCCATGCGGCAGATGCTTGCCGAGGTCGAGATGCCCGGCGCGAGCCGGCCGCTCACCGTCGCAAACACGCCGCTGCATATGACGGATACGCCGGGCGGCGTGCAGCGCCGTGCGCCGCTCACGGGCGAGCATACCGACAGCGTCCTTGCCGAATTCGGCTTCGCCGCCGGAGAGATCGACGCCCTCCGCAAGAGGGGCGTGATCGGTTAAGGCGGAATCACTTCAGTTCCTGCATTCGCGGCGGGGATGACGATCGGCTGGCCAGAAGAACGGTTTCCGTCTCATCTGATCTGCCCCTAATACGGGATCGTATTTGGTGGAAACGACCGTCGCCCCGGACGGAGCGAAGCGGAGATCCGGGGCCTATTGGCCTATCCGCAAGGTCAATGCGTAACTGATAGAGAATTGGGCGCCGGATCGGATCCGGCGCGACGAACAAGTATCTTGGACGGTTACAAGCTGACCCATTATTAAAGCACCTCAAAGGTCAGTCCTGAATGCGCCCGCAAGCGCGCGATCAGGCGATCACCGAAGATCGTTGCCGGCGTCCAGAAGCCGCCCGGCTTCTCCTCCTTGCCGATATCGAGTGCCAGACACGCGCCGGCCTGGCCCAGCATTTTCGATGTCGAGCCATAGCCGGGGTCGCCCTCTCCGGTCACTTTGGCGCGGAGCGAGCGGCCGTCGGCGGTCGTGCCGAAGAAGCGCAGATCGTAAAAGCCTTTCTCCTGCGTCTCCGGGCTCGGACCTTCGCCGGGCGCGGGCAGGAACCGCTCCAAAATCCAGCGCGTGGGCGCATAGGCGCTCGCGGTGAGAAAGGCGGCAAGCCCGCCGGCCAGAGAATAGGCGCGCAGCCGGCCGCGAAAGCCGCTGCCCATCAGCATGGCCTCGTCATAGCGAAAGTCCTTGCCATAGGCGAAGCCGGAGAGGGCATTCGTGCGATGCACGATCCGGGTATTGATCGCCGCCATGACGAAAGGCGCCTGCCAGCGGTCGAAATCGGGATCGTAGGCGACCTTGGAGAGACTCGGCTGTCGGACGTCCGGCGCGATCGCCTCTGGCACGAGCGAATAGGGATTGGCCATTTCGCGGCGCAAGGCAGGGTTGCCCGACATCTCTTTGGCGATATTCATCATGCTCACCACGGTGCCGCCCGATGCCCCGCCGCGAGCCGACCGCACGCGCATCTTGATCCGCGGGCAAGGCGCGCCATAGCGTTCGCGCGCCGCTTGCTGGAGGAAATGGACGCCAAGATCCGAGGGAATGGAATCGAAGCCGCAGCAATGCACGATCCGCGCGCCGCTCGACTTCGCCGCGTCTTCATAGCGCTCGATCATGCGCCTGATCCAATGCACCTCGCCGGTCAGGTCGCAATAATCCGTACCTGTTTCGGCGCATGTTCTGACCAGCGGTTCGCCATAAAGCGCGTATGGGCCGACGGTCGAGACGACGACGCGCGCCTCGGCGCACATGGCGTGCAGAGCGGTTTCATCGGCCGCATCGGCCGCGATCAACGGCAGGCCGGCCGCGCCAGGCCCGAACGTTTCGCGCATGCGCTGAAGTTTGTTCTGCGAACGTCCCGCCGCGGTCCATTTCAGCTCGCCGCCGACGCCGAACTGCCGGACGAGATAGCGGCAAAGAAGCTGGCCGACAAAGCTGGTCGCCCCGAAGACGACGAGATCGTGGCCGGATCGGGTCATGGGCGTCCCTCCTCGCCGTTCGTTTTCCACGCAGGCGCGCATGCCGCTCGACGGGGCGCTACAAATTCCGCATCCAAATCAAGGCGGCTCAGTTTAAGGTGCACCGTAAGGTATTCAGCCAAAGTCGTTTTCACCGTAACCGCAACCCACGCATTGCCGCCAGCCAGGAATTGTCAATGGATCTTTTCGGAGAAGCGGACTGTCGGCAATCCGACCGCTGCGGCGTCACCGGCTGATGCGCAGCGTCCTTTCCGGCCATGCAGGGCGCACCCTGATACTGACAGTCATCGCCATGCTGGCATTTGCCGCCAACACGCTGCTATGCCGGCTCGCCATGGCGCAGCAGCTCATCGACGCGGCGAGCTTCACGTCCGTCCGGGCGATCTCCGGCGCGGCCATGCTGGGGCTCATCGTCCTCGCGCAGCAGCCGACCGCCGACGGCAATGCAGGGGACTGGCGCTCCGCCCTCGCCCTTTTCGCCTATATGGTCACTAATTCCTTCGCCTATCTCTCCATCAGCGTGGGCACCGGTGCGCTGATCCTGTTCGGCGCGGTCCAACTAACGATGTTCATCGCGGCCTTGCGGCATGGGGAGCATTTTTCGGCTCTCTCCTGGACCGGGCTGGCGCTCGCCGTTCTCGGCCTCATCTATCTCGTCTCGCCGGGTCTTGCCGCACCCGACCCGTTCGGCGCCACATTGATGACCATCGCAGGCACGGCATGGGGCTTTTATTCGCTGCTCGGCAGGGGCGTGAAAAATCCGCTCCGGGCCACGGCGCTCAACTTTCTCTATATCGTGCCCGCGGTGCTCGTCGTCAGCGCAGTCTTCTGGAGCCGCTTCAGCATCTCCGCAAGCGGTGCGGCATTGGCGGCCGCGTCGGGCGCGTTCGCCTCAGGCGGCGGCTATGCGATCTGGTACGCCGCGCTTTCCGGGCTTACGGCCGGGCGGGCGGCGGCCGTGCAGCTTTCGGTTCCGGCGATCGCCGCATTTGGCGGTGTCGTGCTGCTCTCCGAGCCTCTCACTCTGCGCCTGATCCTGGCTTCCGTCGCAACGCTCGGCGGCGTCGCCATCGTACTCTCACAGCGCGCGGCGAAAGCGCCTCTCCGCTAAAGTCGCTCTAGCGTAACGCGCGTCCAAGCATGTCCCCGCGAAGGCGGGGATGGACGCGGGAACAGTTACGCTCATCTTTTGAAATAGATCAACTTGACCTCGTCCAAGTGAGTCCACTTGAACGAGGGTCGATCTAGCCGCTTTTCGCCAAAACGCTGGACGCCCCGCTGTGCCCGTCGCAGACTGACCCGGGCTCAATTACGGATCTTGAGACGAGGCCCCCAATGACGGAGATCAAACACCGGACGATCGAAACGAACGGCATCGCAATGCATATAGCGGAGGCCGGCGAAGGGCCGACCGTCGTGCTCTGCCATGGCTTTCCGGAATCCTGGTATTCCTGGAGGCATCAGCTAACCGCGCTGGCGGAAGCCGGCTTCCACGCCGTCGCGCCGGATATGCGCGGCTACGGCCAGACCGAGGCTCCCGAGGCCATCGACCAGTACACGCTTTTCCATCTGACGGGCGACATGGTCGGGCTCTGCCAGGCGCTTGGGGCTGAGCAGGCAGTCATCGCCGGCCATGATTGGGGCGCACCGGTCGCCTGGCACTGCGCGCTTCTGCGGCCCGATCTCTTTCGCGCCGTGATCGGCCTCAGCGTTCCCTTCATTCCGCGGGCAGGGTTCCGGCCGACGACGATCATGCCGCAGGACGAAACCGATTTCTTCTATCAGCTTTATTTTCAGACGCCGGGTGTCGCAGAAGAGGAGCTGTCGCGCGACCCGCGAACAACGATCCGACAGGTGTTTTATTCCGCATCGGGCGACGCGCCGCGCGGGTCGGAGGAGGCCACGGCCGCCCTTATCGGCATGGTGCCGAGGGACGGCGGATTATTGTCGCGGACCCGCGATCCCGAGACGCTACCGGCGTGGCTCAGCGAGAACGACATCGACTTTTATGCCGGCGAATTTGCCCGCACCGGTTTTCGCGGCGGCCTCAACTGGTACCGCAATATCGACCGGAACTGGGAACTGCTCGCCCCCTTCACGGGCGCAAAAGTGAGCGTGCCCGCGCTTTACATGGCGGGCGACCGCGATCTCGTCATAGGCTTCCGCGGCCTGGACAAGCTGATCCCGAACCTGAAGCTTTTCGTGCCCGGCTTGTGCGAGACCGTCATGCTGCCTGGCTGCGGTCACTGGACACAGCAGGAGCGGGCGGAGGACGTCAACCGCGCGATGATCGGCTTCGTGAGGAGCTTGTCGCCGGCCTGAGCAGGGACCGGTCCCCCCAGAGTGTGCTTACTTGAAGCGGAAGCATTCGCTTCACCACTCTCCCGTTGGAGACCTCTGCGAAGCAACAGACTCTGCGTCGCCCCGGCCCAAGGTGAGCGCTTGTCGCGATGTCTTGCTGATCGCGACCAGACAAGCGTCGCTCACCGTAAAGGTTCGCGAGGCGGGGCCACTCGCTTCTCCGTCCGGCCCAGCGCTTGCCGAACTGCGAGTGGATCCCGGACAGCCCTCCCGGGCTTCCGGGACGACGAGAAAAAGGGGGCCCACATCTCGCAGAAGTCTCCTCAGGAGGACGGTATCTTGATGGCGTCGCTCCGGCGCTTGCGCATTCCGGCTTCCATGGCGTGCGGATAGGCTGGGCGCAAACGGGAGACCTCGGTCAAACGCTGCAGCGCGTCTTCGGGGACGCTCAATTTCGCCGCTTGCAGGCTGGTCCGGAACTGATCGGCCGTCCGCGCTCCGACAATGGCGGAGCTGACCGCCGGCTGCTCCAAAACCCACCGGATCGCCAGGGCGCTCGGCGGGCAGTTCAGCTCTTTTGCAGCGCTCAGCAATGCCGTCAGCGTCTCGTCGGCGTTGGCCGCGAACATGCTGCCCATGAACACCCAGCCTTCCTCCGAGCGCGTTCCTTTCACGACCCGGTCGCCGGGCTGATATTTCCCGGTCAGAAAGCCTCCCGCCAGCGGCCCCCAGACGACGACGCCCAGCCCCTTCAACTCGCAGACCGGGATCAGTTCGCGCTCGATGTCCCGCACGGCCAGACTATATTGCGGCTGATAGCAGACGAAGCGCTCCCAGCCCTTGCTATCGCTGATCCAGATGGCTTCCATCAGGCGCCAGGCTTCGAAATTGCTGCAGGCGATGTAGCGGACCTTACCCTGGCGCACCAGATCGTCGAGCGCACGCAGCGTCTCGTCCAGGGGCGTCTCAACGTCGATGTGATGCACGTAGAAAATGTCGATGTAGTCGGTCTGCAGCCGCTTCAGGCAGTCTTCGACGGCTCTCATCGTATGGCGCCGCGAGCCGCCGCTATCGTTCGCCCCGCCGCCGGTGGGATTGAAGAATTTGGTCGCAAGCACCAGCTGGTCGCGCCGCCCTTTCAGCACATTGCCGAGAATGGCCTCGGACCGGCCTTCATTATAGGTATTCGCGGTGTCGAGAAAATTGACCCCGGCGTCAAAGGCGGCATCGACGATCGCCGCCGCCTCCGCTTCGTCGGTCGTGTGCCCAAAGGTCATCGTGCCAAGGCAGATTTCGGAAACTTTGAGGCCGCTGCGGCCGAGATTGCGGTATTTCATAGAAAACTCCCATTGCGAACATGAAGAGGAAGAGGAAGCAGGGCTGATCCGGCGCCATGATCAATTCAACCGGGACAGGATAACGCTTAAGGGCTAACGCGAAGCATTATCAACTCAATCCCCAGATCCGCGGTTCGGCAAATTCCAGACTATTACCCGCCGGATCACGAAAATAAATCGAGCGTCCGCCCTGCGGCCATTCGAAATCCGCCCCGATGAGAATGCCTTTCTCACTCAACCGCGCACGCCACGCCTCGATCTCCTCCGCCGAGGCGCTGAAGCAGACATGGCCCGGCCCGATGGCCCCATGCGGCGGCACGGGAAGGGCGCCGCGCCGCGGCAGGCGGATGGTCTCGTAAGGATTGAAGATCAGCAGCATCTGGTTGCCGCATCTGAAGAATACATGCCGGTTGCCTGCGCGTGTGACGCGTTCCAGCCCCAGCACATCGGAGTAGAACGCCTCCGCCTCGTCGAGATCCTCCGCATAAAGAACGGTTTCGAGGATGCCGGAAACGGTCATGAAGCCTCCTTCGCCCTAACGGACCGGCCCTGGACGGTATCTGTGCAAACGTTAAGCCAGCAAGCTGACTCTAACGCAAATTTCGGGAAAGAAAGAGGGCGCCGCGCGTTTCGCCGCATAGGAGTCGATGGAGTAAAACCGAATGCGTTCAATTTTTCCGGTTGTCAGCGCGCGGCTCTGGAGCCGTTCCGCCGTCTCGGCGATCCTCGCCGCAAGCCTTCTCATTGTCCCCGCAGCCGCCCAGGACACCGGTCTCGCCCCGCTTCGAAAGCTTGCGCTTGAGCTTGTCAATCGGTCGCGGGCGAAGCACGATCTGCCGCCGCTGCGCCTGGAGGCCAAACTCACCGAGGCCGCGCAGTCGCACGCCGCCGACATGCTGAAACGCGGCTATTATTCGCATATCTCACCGGAGGGGAAGTCGGTCGGCGATCGCTTCCAGGCGGCCGGCGGCAGTCGCTGGGTGCTGACGGCGGAGAATATTGCGAAATGCGAGGGCTGCGCGCCGCCGCTGGACGAGCACTATGTCCGCAAGATGCATGAGGGCTGGATGAAGAGCCCCGGACACCGCGCCAATATTCTGCGCAAAGGGCTCGACAGTTTCGGCTATGGCATCGTTCTGAGCGAGAGCGGGGGGCTTTATGCCGTGCAGACATTCGCCGGTCCCGGCACGCCTCGCGGAACGGGCTCGGCAGCAGACGAACAGCCGCTCTCCCCGTCCGGGCAGGCCCGAGCGGCGCTCGACAGGATCAACGAAGCGCGCAAGGCGGCGGGACGGGAGCCGTTGAAGCTCAGCAAGCCGATGTCCGCGGCGGCACGCAAGCTCACGCCGGCCCGCGGCGAGGGAGACTTCAGCGTCGAGGAGGACGTCGATATTTACGGTGCGTTGCCGCGCACAGAGCAAAGCAATTGGCGATCTCTGACCGTGGTGAGCGCCTCATGCGGCGGCTGCGGCGTGGCGCCCGTCGCGGCGGATGTCGCGTTCTTTGCCAAACAATGGCTGGAACAGGGGAGCTACAAGCAGATCCTTCTTTCGAAGGACGTCACACATCTGGGATTTGCCATGACCGCCAATGGTGAAGGCAAAAAGGTGGCGATCGGTCTGGTCGGAAAGCACCGATAGGCGGCGCTTGAAATTGTCTCACACCTCGCCGATGTACCTGCATGAGGTGGACCGAGCATTGCGCATAAGGGCAATTCTTTCGCCCGCAGAGCGCATTTCGAAGCCCGAAAAAGCTTCAAGACAATGGCGGCCAAGGCCGTTTTGTGCATATTAGCAACTGCGGCGGATATTTTCGCGTCCCGTTTTGACGTGATTTCACGCGAAGCTTTGCATGGCGGCCCGGTCGCGGCTTGACGTTGACCGCGCATGGCTTGCAAGACATGGTTCGCACGCGTGGTGAGTCCCCTTGCGCAGAGGATCGGAGAGCTCGCCTCCCGCGCCGGGCACAACCAAGGAGATGGAATGGCCAAAGAAGAGACGTTGGAGTTCGAAGGAGCGGTAACGGATGTGTTGCCGGACGGGCGCTTCCGCGTCCAGCTCGACAACGGGCATGAAATTATCGCCTATACGGCCGGGCGGATGAAGCGCAACCGGATCAAGACGATTGCGGGCGACCGGGTCACGGTCGAGATGACGCCTTACGATCTGGAAAAAGGGCGTGTGGTCTTCCGGCACAAGACCGATTCCGGCCCGCGCATGGGTGGCGGCCGTCCTCGCGGCGGTGGTGGACCGCGGCGGCGGTAATTTCGCGCGTCCGCCGCAGCCGCACGTTAAGAAGACACGCTTGAGTTGCGTCGCGTGATTGCCGCGTTTACCTTACAGCATTGACATCCTACGCAGGGTACGCAGGAGCTGGAGCGGATTTTGTTCCCGGTCTACTCACGCGCCGAGCGCGCCGCAGATGCCGCTGTTCATCTTGCCGGCATTTTTTTCGGCCTGATCGGCGCCTTTGCGCTGCTTATCGCCTCCCTCGAACGATTGCCTGCTCGCGAAATCGCCGGTCTCGGCGTCTACAGCGCCGGGCTGATCGGCATGTTCGCTGCGTCCGCAAGCTACAATCTCGTCCACCGGCCGAGCCTGAAGGCGTTTCTTCGCCGGATCGACCATGCGGTCATTTTTGTGATGATCGCAGGCAGCTACACGCCCTTTGCGCTGAAAATCGGCGGAGAAACCGGGGCGGTGCTGCTATCGGCGGTTTGGGGCATCGCATTCTTCGGTGTCGCCGCGAAGCTGTTCGTTCCGTACAAATTCGAAAGGATCTCGATCGCCCTCTATCTCGCGCAGGGCTGGTGCATCCTCTTCGCCGTCGGCCCGCTGATCGACGCCGTGCCGGCCGGCAGCGTCAATCTCTTGATCCTCGGCGGCTGTCTCTATTCGGCCGGGGTAATTTTCCATCTGCTGGAGCGGCTGCCCTTTCACAATGTCATCTGGCATTTGTTCGTGCTCGCCGCGGCCGCCGTTCAATATGCGGCGATCTATGCGGCGGTCATTCGCTGATTTGAGGCAAAGGAAAAGGGCAGCAGGAGCCTCCCGCCGCCCTTTTGCCGTTCGATCCGACTTCAGATCTTACGATGCAGCATCCATAGCCGCTTTGATCCAGCCGTCGACCTTGTCCTGGTTGGCCTTGATCCATTCGGCCGCGTGCCGCTGTATATCGGTGGGTTTATCCTCGCCCGCATTCATCTTCGCATTCTGAGCGAAAATATCTGCCAAGGGGATAGACATTTCCTCGAGCAGCACTTTCACGGCCGGATTGTCTTTCAGGAATTTCTTGTTGGCGACCGGACGGATATCGTTCGCATCCCAGCCCATTTTGCAAGGATCGGCGACACAGCCTTCGAGACCGGCAACGGTCTGAGTTTCGGTTGCTGTCGGCGTTTCGATCCAGACAACGTCCCTACCCGGCTTCAGCATGCCGACCGTCCAGTTCGGCGTCCAGGTGTAGAACAGGATCGACTTACCCTCTTTGAATTTGCCGATCGCGTCCGCCATGGAAGCGGAATAGGCCGCCTTGATCGGCTCGATGTAATCGCGCAGCTTCCACTTGTCGAGATGCTCGGCGATCTTCTTCTCGCAGCCCCAGCCCGGAGGGCAGGCAACCAATTCGGCCTTGCCGTCGCCATTGCTGTCGAACAGCTTTCTGATCTCGGGCTTTTTGAAATCCGACAGGTTGGTGATCTTGTACTTGTCGGCCGTTTTCTTGTCGATGAGGTAGCCCTGCAGCGCGCCGCCCTTGGCGACATAGCCGATTTTTTCGGCACCGTCCTTGAAGCTGTCTTCATAGGTGTTGTGCAGCGGGAACCAGCCATTGACCCAGAGGTCGACGTCGCCCTGTCCCACGGCCTGATAGAAAGGCGGATTGTCCAGCGTCGTCGGCTCGGGAATCTCATAGCCGAGCTTCTCGAAGGCCTGGCGGTAGATTTCCGCCTGGAACCATCCGGTGTCCCAGGTCGCGCGCGCCATCTTGATGCTCTTACCCTTGCCGGGCAGATCCTGCGCGAAAGCGCCGGTCGTCAGGAATGCGGCGGCCGCGAGGCCCACCGCAAGTCCACGTAAGATTTTCGACATGTCCAATTTCCTCCTCATGGTTCTTGGACCGATGTGGTTCACGGCATAAAGGGATGGTGCGGCCACACCTCCGCGCGCATCCTCAACATTGAGCCAGCGCAACGCGCGTCCAAGCATGTCCCCGCGGAGGCGGGGATGGACGCGGGAACAGTTGCGCTCGCCTTTCGAAATAGATCAACTTGATCTCGTTCAAGTGGTTCCACTTGAACGAGGATTGATCTAGAGCCTCTCCGTTCCGGTCGTGACCGCCTGCGGGGGCTCATTCAGCAGGCTTAGGCGTCCGCGACGAAGCACCTCCAAGATTCTGAAGCCTTGCAAACACGCCCCGGAACGTCCAACCCGGCTGGCGGGCCGCGCCTTGCGTTCCCAGGCCCTGCGTAATCCGGTCGAGAATGATTGCGAGCAGGACGATGCCGAGGCCGCCGAGGAATGCCCGTCCGACATCCAGCCGTCCGAGCCCTGTGTAAACGGTCAGACCGAGGCCGCCCGCGCCGATGAGCGCCGCAATCACCGCCATCGAAAGGGCCAGCATGAGCGTCTGGTTGAGACCGGCCATTATGGTGCGCAGCGCCATCGGGATCTGAATGTCGAACAGGACCTCGCGAGAGGTCGCGCCGAAGGCATAGCCCGCCTCCACCACTTCGGCACGGACCTGCCTGATCCCCAGATTGGTCAAACGAATAATCGGGGGCAGCGCGAAAATGATGGTTGCAATGACGCCGGGAACGACGCCCACACCGAAGAGCATCACGATCGGCACGAGATAAACGAATGGCGGGATGGTCTGCATAATATCGAGGATCGGCCGCAATATGCTCTCGAACCGGTCGCTGGCCGCTGCGGCGATGCCCAGAGGCACGCCTAACAGCGTGCAGAAAAACACGGCCGTCAGGGTCATGGCAAGCGTCGTCATGGTTTGCGGCCAGATGCCCAACAATTCGAGCAGGAAGAGCGACAGAACGGCAAAGACGGTTACGCCTTTGCTCGTGAGCCTGAGCGCCAAAACGCCGACGATGATGACGATTATGATGAATGGCGTTGCCTGCAGGAACGAATCGAGCCCTTGCAGGACCTGATAGATGGGCCATTGCGCCGCCCGGAAGGCCGGCCGGAAATTGGGCACCAGCCAGTCTTTGACGACCCATTCGACCCAATCCTCCAGCGGCAACTCGACATAGGTGGAGGGCCGTAAGGCTTTGTCTATTAAAGTGAAAATGCTGGCTTCGACCACTGTGGCCATGACACGACTCCGACTTATGCGTATTGGCGAATCTGGCCGTCTGTCTGCGGATGCTCTTCCTTGAGCGGCGCCTGCAAATGCGCAAAGACGGAGATCGGATCGACCGCGCCGACAAGATGCTCCGAACGGTCGGTCACGGCGATCATTGCCGCGCTGCGAATCGTGTCGAAGGCGTTGTGGATGTACTTGTTCGCGCGGATCTTGAGGAAATTGCGGTTCATGATCTGACCGGCCGTTTCGTCCGCACCGGCCTGTTCGATCAAGGACCGGCGGATGGCCCCTTCCGGCTTGCCGGACGAATCGGTGACGAAGACGGCGCCGAGCTCTGGCTGAGACTGAAACAGCTCGCGAAGCTTGGCGACCGGCGTGTCGCCTGCAACGGTCTGTGTATCGTCCATAATGGACCGGAAGGTGAGGACCCGGCTGCGGTCGACATCACGGGTGAACTCCAGAACATAATCGTCGGCCGGTTCGGTCACGATTTCTTCGGGCGTGCCGAGCTGTACGAACGAGCCATTGCGCATGATGGCAATCTTATCGCCGATCTTCAGCGCTTCCTGCAGGTCATGGGTGATGAAGACGATGGTCGTCTGCGTCCTCTCCTGAATGTGGATCAGCTCGTCCTGCATGTCGCGGCGAATGAGCGGATCGAGCGCGGAGAACGGCTCGTCCATCAGGAGAATGCGCGGCGTAACCGCCAGAGCGCGCGCCAGACCGACGCGCTGCTGCATGCCGCCGCTGAGACTGCTCGGATAGACGTCCGCCCAGGCATCGAGCCCGACGGTTTTCAGCGCTTCGATCGCCTTCTCGCGCCGTTCCTCCCGTCCCACGCCTCGCGTCTTGAGGCCATACTCGGTATTTTCCACGACGGTCTTGTGCGGCAAAAGTGCGAAATGCTGGAAGACCATCGCCATATGGTTCAATCGGATCTGGCGCAGCTCCTCGTGGCGCGCAGCCGTGACATCCTGATCGCCAAGCATGACCGTGCCACTCGTCGGTTCGAAGAGCCGGTTAATACAGCGAATAAGTGTCGACTTCCCTGAGCCCGAAAGCCCCATCACTACGAAGACTTCGCTCTCCTCAACGCTGAACGAAACGTTGTTGACCGCAGCTAAACTTTTCGTACGACGGAATATTTCGTCCTTTTCTAATCCTTCTTTAGCCAATTTCAATGCTTCGTCCGGAGCTGGGCCAAAGATTTTATATAGATCTTGAACAGAGAGAGTGTTCGCCAAAGAACTTATCCGGTTCCGATGTGAGGAGTTTTGTCGATCAGGCAGGCCGTGATCGTTTGGATAGATCGGATTATACACAGACAGGACGAATATGGAACCGGCGCGGCGGAATTTTCTGACGCGGAGCAATTCGTTCCGGGGTGAAAATAGCTGACGAAATCCTGGCATATACTGCCCGAAAGGCCACCGGAAGGGACGCCAGCGCAACGCGCGTCCAAACATGTCCCCGCGAAGGCGGGGATGGGCGCGGACAGTTGCGCTCGTCTTTTGAAATAGATCAACCCTCGTCCAAGTGGGCCCACTTGAACGAGGGTTGATCTAGGGCGCGGTGCGCCTGACGATGTCCCCAAGCCGGCCGGGAAGCCGGGTCTCGATCGCGTCAAGCCAGCGATGGAGCCTCGGATTTCGTATCCGGCGCCCCTTGACCCATTCCGCGGCCGCCGCATTGATAGAGACCAGGATCGCCAGCCCGACCAGGATCATCAAAGCGCCGAACGGGATCGGCAGCGGCAGAACCACCAAGCCGACAAGAATGAGCGCGATAGCGATGACGGCGAGCATCGCGCGGGTCACGAGCGCGGCCATGTTAGATCCAACCTTGAGAATGACTCCGGCTGCATGCATATGGCGATCCCGCGCTCCGAACACCAGGGGCCCTCAGGCGAAGAATGCGACGGCGTTCGCCCTGCTCTACCGCCAGAATCGGCAGGGGCAGATCCGCGCTCGCGTCCCGATTCCGAGGTTCGTCTCATAATTGCGCGCCTGCCGTAGCGCGCCGGCGGATCGTTACGTCAGATCCGGTTCGGACCGCGCCAGGTCGGGCGTTTGTCCTCGGCCGTCAGCGTATCCGCACCGACACCGACGCTGGAGGTCGTGGCCGGATGCAAAGCCGCGCGGTGATAGGGCGGGTCGTCATCACGAACGGAAACCTCATCATGCGCCGGTGAACGCTTCGCCCCGATACCTGACTCATACAGCACGTCCTCGACAGAATGCGTGGCCGCCTTCAGCTTTTGCAGAATGCCCTGAAAGGCCGATGAGGCTTTCTCACAAATATCCGGGTTGCGCGTGCAGAAGCCGCCGATGTCGGAGATCGTGCGCTGGGCCGTGGCATATAGCTCGTACCGCTCCTGCCCGTTGCTCGGCAGCAGAAACAGGATGAGGGCAATCCAAAATGCAGCTTTTACAAAGAACTTCACTGCGCTCGATCCGATGATGGCAAAAGAATGCGCCGTTTTTATCAGAGCGCGCCTAACGATGGGTGAGCGGCGGCGCCGTGATTTGATTCAAATTGATGCGGGAGCCGGGATCGGCGGCGATGTGGTCGGGCGTCGGCATTGCGCGTCGTCTGGTTCAACTGGGGCCAGGCATTAAGCAAGCCTTTACGGTTCTCCGCTTTAGTGACCGGACATTGCAGCTTCATTAGCGCATCGGACCGAAAAAAGCATGGCTCCGCGAAGGCGGGGCTGGGTACCGGTTTTCGGACAGATCCGATGCGTAAACAAAGAGATAGAGCGGCGCATCCGCTTCCGATTGAGAATCCGCTGCTCTAGCGCTGTTGGCATGACACCATTACGGCTTCGCTTGTTGTTTGTTGCGTTTGCGGCTCTGGCGACGGCGATCTCATTTAACGCACTCTATCGGCAGGAAGCGCAGCGTCTCGCCGGCAGCGCAATTGCGGTTCCCGCCGAGGGGCCGGAGCAACTTGCCGGGTCGGCGACCGCCTCGCTTCCGAAGGACGGTCGGATTGCCAGCGAACGCAAGGAGAGCGAGCAGCGGCTGAGCGCCCGGTCGCCTGCGCCGGCGGAAACCGCTGAGCACACAGCGGCGCCGACTGCCCCCCCTCGTCTCATTCAAGCGATCCAACGCGAGCTGACCCGGCGCGGCTATGACCCCGGACCGGTCAATGGCGACCTCGGCCTCGAGACCCGGTCGGCGATCATCGCCTATGAGTTCGACGAAGGCATGCCGCTTCGGGGCGAGCCGACCGAGGCAATCCTGAAATCGCTGATCTTTGGCGCGGTTAACGCCAACGCGGCGCCGGGGCCACCAGTCCGGTTCGAGCGGCACAGCGCTCTTATCGCGGAAGTACAGAACGCTCTCGCCGCGATGGGATACAGCTCAGGGCCGATCGACGGCCGGCTCGATGAGCGGACCCGGGAAGCGATCCGGAAATTCGAGAGCGATCGGGGACTTGATGCGCGCGGACGCGTTACCGCGCGCCTTTTGCTTGAAATGGTGATCATGACCGGGCGGCCGCTTGGCGCTCCGGACCGACCTCTGGGGGCAGGGTAGACGCGACACAACGCCCGCCCGCCCTCTGCTCACTGCGTCGCCTGCGATCGAAGCCGGCCGACAGCATCACGGCTCGGCGGAAATAGAACGGCGAACGGCGGCACGCCCTCAACAAGCGGCAGACCGAACTCGCTGAGCAGCTCCGAATTCGCCTCACTTGCCGGCTCGATCAGCGCATCGACGAGGGTTTTGGAAGCTCTGCCCGCACGCTCTTTTTTCCTCCGCGGCGATCCTCCGATCGATTCGCGAGCGGTCTTGCCGACCGAATGGCCTTTCCTTCCGATGACTGGTCCGGAACCGATTTGCGGGACGGCATAGTCGACCTCGCTCATCGATCCGGAAGGTGCGGCTCGCCGCATCGCTGCGAAAGGATCTGAAGTCAAGGACGCAACCGCCAACGAGAAGACGAGAATGCAAACGAAGCACTTGGCAAGACTCATACTGAAACTCCCGACAACCACGAACTGAACCCGGGAGACGTATGGTCGGGGCGGAGCCTAGAACTGTGAGATTGTCATTGCTCCACCGGAACCGAATTGCTCGACAATGAGCCCGCCAACAGGACCGGATTGCTCGATGGTCCAGGCGTTATTATCACCAAATTGCTTAAGAATGGCTTTCTGATCGGCATCCGACTGCTTGATCCGGCCTTGATTTCCGGTACCGTCCTGCTCGATTTCGGCATTATGGCCGCTGCCGTCCTGTTCGATTTCCGCAAGATTATCGTCGCCCGTCTGAGATATGGATGCCGAATTCCCCTGCAGCGAATGGGCCATGGCCTGTTGTTTGATGACGGCAGTATTCAGGTTACCTTGCTGGAGGATCGCCGCCAGATTGATACCGCCGCTGCCGGTCTGCTCGACGGAAGCTATGTTCCCTGCCCCTGATTGGCTGAGTTCGGCGTCATTGACGTTCGCCGTCCCGCTCTGGGCCACCTTCGCCTCGTTCCCAGCCCCGTCCTGATCAATGCTCGCCTCATTGTCGCTTTCGGAGCCTTGCTGCCTGACCGAAATGCGATTGCCCACGCCGCTCTGCCGCAGTCGAGCATCATTCGCGTTGGCTGTTCCGTGCTGCTCGACCTCGGCGGAGTGTTCGGTCCCGATTTGCTCGATGGCCGAGAGGTTCTCGCTGGTCTGGGCGGCTGCCGGCGAATGCCACAAGAACGCAAGCAGAATAAGAAGCGGAGATTTGGGAAGCATCGTTGTCGCGCCATTTTTCGGTTGCAGGTGATCGAATGGGAAGGAGGGGCGCCATTCGACGCCCATCCTCCATCGTTTCTTATTAGTGCTGGACCACCGACGCTGTCAGACCGCCACCAGTCTGACCGATGGTGGAGATGTTGGTGTTGCCCATTCCGCCTTGCGTGACGTCGGCATGGTTCAACACACCCGTGCCGGTCTGGCTGATGTTGGATTCGTTGTAGTTCATGGTGCCATTCTGTCGGACGAAGGCCTCGTTATTCAGGCCGACCTGCGTCGAGTTGGAGACGTTCTCCGTCGTGTCACCATTCTGTTCGACCTCCACGAAGTTGTTCGTGTCGTCCTGGATCACGTTCGCCGTGTTCGTCGTATCGAGGCCGTATTGGAGAACATTGGCGGTGAGCGTATCGCCAGGACCGCCCAGCCCCTGATCAATGTCGGAGGTGTTGGTGTTTCCCGAACCCTGCTGGGTCACAGTGGCAGATATACCCGGGCCCCCGATCTGATCGATATTCGACGTGTTCGTATTATCGTCTGCAAACGCCGGCGAGCACGCAAGAAGTGCAGCCAGCGACACCGCGAGTGAGAGCTTTTTCATTCTAATCTCCTTATTATGTTGCACTCAAAAACCTAATACGCACAGGGGAGGAATTCCCCCAGTTTGAGAAGCGATTTCTACAAATAATCTTTAAGAACTCGCCTCTTTTCTCCTCCTGAATGGAAGAGAAACCTGTTATAGAAAATCTTCTTACAAGAATATGCCGCTCTCTGCTCTGAGACCGACTCTCTATAATGACTGCTCGGCTGATTGTTGAACGTCTCGCGCACCGTCGCGACATCCGTGGCCCACGGGTTTGACGCCGGATGGTGATCCTCGCCGCTGTCCGATCGCTGTCCCGTACCGCGTGCTTTGCGAGAGGGCGGAGGAATGTTCGTAACCGAGCGATACCGGCTGGCCATCACTGTGCTCGTCTGCCAGCGGTGCCGCGTGTTCGACCTCTCCGCCGGCAAAATCTCCACACGAGTCGCGAAACTGGCAGAGGCCCTGGCCGGAAGCGCGATAGTCGCGGTCCCGTCCTGAGCTGTATCCGAGACTGCTGTCGCTTCCGCACTCGCGGTTTCACGGCCCTGCGGTGACGGCCGATCTAGAGGCGCCGTTCTTGCCTTTTCCGGCATCGAGGGCGGCGTATCCACCATTGCGGTCGGCGTCTTACGCGCCCGTCCGGTGCTGTTGGATGGAAATTCCTGCAGAACCGCCATTGCGATCGCCTCAGAGCTCTGAGACGAATCGTCCGCGACCTTCTTGTTCGGCGCACCGCGTTGCCCCGACTCCCTGCCGTCGGAAACGGGGATGCTCCTAACGACGTCGCGGTCTTCTGCCTGGGCCGATTCCGGTCGCAAATCCGCCTTGTAAGCGTCGATCAGAGACGCTTGCGCCGCCTTGTCGGCAAACGACCAGATCTGCTTGTCGGTCCCTTCGATCACCATTGAGTAGACGGCCTTTTCAATGGCCTGCTGGACCGCCAGCTGATCAGGCTCGTTTTTGGTGATCCCCGCTTCGGCCTCCAGGATCTTGTCGACTGCAATGAATTTGAACGCGCCGCCCTGAATGCCGATCGAGGCAATGGTCTTGTGGGTCGTCACCGAGGCTAGAACCTCTCCCGTCTTGGTGCTCACGGCCCGCAGATAGACCGTGATCGTATCGAGCTGATATTTAACATCGCCGCCGATGCCGAGCAGCCTTGCCCCGATGCCGCCGGTTTGGATGTTGCTGTCATAGCCGATGATTCCGCCCTCGAAGATGACCGCAGCGAATAGTAATGGTGGAAGGGCCTTGGGATTGATCTTCTTTTCCCCGAGATAGGCCATGCGCATCTGAGTAATGATGCGCCGTTCCTTGAGCAGATTGGCGATCTTCTCGCGTTCAACCACCGTGAACCAGCTTCCGCCGCCGACATCTTGCAATGCCTTAATCAGGATTGAGGTCGCCCCTTGCGTGACCGCCCTTGACAGCGTTTGCGCTGCCTCGGTTGGCTTGAACTGCCCCGTTTGATCCGCGTAATCATAGACTGCGACGGCGACTTTCCGCGAAGGCTTCGGAAGATCGCGCAGGGTCTGATTCATCTCGGTCACCGGATTCACCACCGGCGGCAAGATGCCCGGCGTAAGCTGCTCCTTGGCAACTCTGGCGCTGCAGCCCGCCAGCCCGATCAGAATGATCGCGCCAAGTGCTTTCACTTGGGCAAGCTTGATAACCTTGTGCATGCGATGCCTTGCCTTCTCAACATCTCAGACCGAGACATTCTGGAACGTCCGCCGATGACCGCAGCGAACTTGGCGGCCACTCCACTCCAATGCTGATCGGCTAATTCGTTACCAAGGTCGGAACGGTGATGTTGGTCACCTGGCCGGTCGTGAAATCCGTAACGGTCAGCTGGATTTCGGTGCCCGTGTTGAGGAAAGCGACCTGCTGATCGTCAAACACGATCGTACCGCTTTGCTGCGCATTCTCACCGAATATCGCCTCCGCGACCTGAGATGCGAGCGACGAATACAATCTTGACTGGAGCATTGTGAGGAAACGCTCCGTGGGCGATTGGCTCGTGGAGCTATCGTTTTCCTTGAAGGACTTCTGTGCTGTCGCGAGGCCTTGCAGATGATTCGAGTTGAAGGGGTCGCCACCGAAAGACGGATTAATCGGCTTATAAATCATGTCCGCTGCGGCCGGGGCACCACACATAAGCGCGAACGCGCCTGTCAAAATCGCTATTCTGTGCATTTTTAAAAATCCCAAACAAAAACCTCGGCAAAAACGATCTATTCGATGTTTTCTACTTAAACATATGCAATACAAACTCGCTAACCACATAATTCATTGGTAGCGTCACTCAAGACGGGGAAGGAAAGAAGTCGATTTCTTTCCGATTACCTGCACGCGCTAGCCCGGAACACATCATGTCGCATTCGCTATCAGCCCACAGATGGAGGGTCAATTACGACTTAAGGTTTAACTAAAATATAATTGCGCTCTGTGGTTGCGTTGCATCAGTGGCGCATCAGATCCCGGCAACAGCCGCCGTCAGACGTTCGCCATGATGATGATGAGCAGGATCAAGAGGACGTTCATCTGCTCGGAGACCGAGGCGTAGCCGAGCGGGATGCGGCTGCGATATTCCCTGACCACCTTCGTCACGGGCTCCGGAGACGGCATGCCGGCGTAAGAGGGCCGTCCCCTGATCCAGCGCCAGAGCCATACCAGGCCATAACGGCCGTAGCGCAGCAGGGCGAGCGAACCGAGGCCAAAGCTGCGATAGCGCAGGACGAAGCCGAGCCAGACGAAAATGCCGAGCCAGGCGAGGGTGGAGAGGAGATCCCTGAGGATGAACCAGACGACGCTCCAAAGGAATCCGAAGATGAAGCTGAAGATCGTCCAGAGGATGGAGAAGAACTCAGCCATTGGCGGCTTTCCTCAGGCGGGAGGGCGGCGCCCGCACCTCAAGCGGCTCGGGTCTCGCCCCTATGGCGAATCGATGCGCGCTGCGAGCCGCTCCCCCGGACCGCTAGATCAACCCCCGTCCATCCCCGCTTTCGCGGGGACATGCTTGGACGCGCGTTGCGCTAAGGGGCGGCGGCCTGAGCGCCGTTTTCGGTTCCGCCCGTCGTCACGCCCGGCGGCTGGACATAGGGCGCCAGCATCGCCTCCAACCGCGCCAGGCTCTCGGGATCGGAAAGGATCGCGGCTTTCTCATTCGGTTTCAGCAGCCGCAGCAATTCGGGCAGATCGGCGGAGATCTCCAGCTTCGCCCGCCCCACGGCGAGGCTCGGCGAGATCCGCGCCTCACGCGTTACAGGCTGCAATTCGATCAGCTGGCGGTGCAGATGGCGCAGCTGTGGATCGCCGGCGAGCTGGGCGATCGCCTCATGCTTGGAAAATTCCCTGGCCAGCAGCTCGGAACGCTGCAGCGCCAAGACCGCGATCCGTGGCGGCTGGCGTTCTTCGGCGATCCGGAAAATGCCGAGCGCTTCGAAGCGCGCCCCCCATTTGCGCTTTGCCGACACAACCGAGAGCGGCCCCGAAAGCGATAGGCCGAGGGTCGCCGGCAGGAGCCAGAGGAAGAGCGGCAGAGCCATCATATATGTGAAAATGCCAAGGCTGACGCCGGCCATCATATGGAGAGTGTGATAGCGGTAGACCCAACTCGCAGGCAGGGAGCCGTCATCCCGGCGCTGTGGGTTCCAGCCGCTGTCACGCCCGCGGATGATGTCGAAAATCGCGCCGGACTGGACCAGCATCATCACATGCGCAATGAGAGAGGACAGGACCGTTTCGGCAAGGATGCTGGAGGTCAGCCCCCAGATTCCGCCAAAGCCGCGCCGCTTCTCCCGGTCGAACAGCGCAACGAAGAAGCCGAACAGTTTCGGCAGAAAGAGCAGCCCCAGCGTCAGGAACAGCAAGGTCATCGCGCGTTCGCTGTCCTGCATCGGCCAGGTCGGGAAAAGAGGCTGATCGCCGCCGAAATAGATCGGTTCCGCCGTGAGCTGCTGGATCGTGAGCGTGAGCGCCGCGAGGAGAAAGATCAGCCAGAACAATGCCGACAGATAGGCCATGATGCCCATCACCAGATGCACCCGGCTGAGCGGACGCAAGCCCTTCGCGGCCAGAACCATGCCGTGCTGCAGGTTTCCCTGGCACCAGCGCCGGTCGCGCGTGGCGAAATCGATCAGGCTCGGCGGGGTCTCCTCGTAGGACCCTTTGAGCTGCGGCACCATGCAGACGCGCCATCCCGCACGGCACATCAATGCGGCCTCGACGAAATCGTGGCTGAGAATCTGTCCCCCGAAGGGCGGGGAGCCCGGCAGATGCGGCAGCCCCGCCGAATCCATGAAAGCGGCCACGCGGATGATGGCGTTGTGGCCCCAGAAATTGCCTGTCCCGCGATGCCAGAAAGCCAGACCCGTCGCCATGATCGGGCCATAGGCGTTGCCGGCAAATTGCTGCATCCGGGCGAAAAGCGTCTTGCGTCCGATGGTGACGGGGACCGTCTGGATGAGACCGATGCCGGGCGCACGGTCCATGGAATGCGCAAGTTTGACCAGCGACTCGCCGGTCATCAGGCTGTCGGCGTCGAGCACCACCATATAATCGTAGGCCGGTCCCCAGCGCCGGCACCAGTCGGCGATATTCCCGGCTTTCTTGCCCGAATTGGTCGCGCGGCGGCGGTAATAGAGACGCGGGCCGCTGCCGGGGCGCGCACGCGCCGCATTGAACGCCGCCTCCTCGTGAACCCAGATGTCCGGATCCGTGGTATCCGAAAGGATGAAGACGTCGAAGGCCTCGCCGTGACCGGACTGGTCCAGCTCTTCCATTGTCGCCAGCGCCATGCCGAAAATGCGCTCGGGCATCTCATTATAGGTTGCGACCAGGATTGCCGTGCGGCCTTGTGGCAATTCCCGTGCGTCGGCATCGCTCGGCAGATCGATGATCGACGGCTTCAGGCGCAACGCAATGACAAGAAAACCGGCAAGCGCGGTCATGAAGGAGAGCGACAGCCAGGCGATGTTCAGTGCGAAGAGCCCGATGAGCACGAGTTCCAGCTCGGCAAAACCGCCGACCGCAAGCACAAGGCAGAGCTCGCGGGTCAGGTAGATCGTGAGCAGCGCGGCCCCGCCGAAGACGAACAATCGCCGGAAGACGGCACGGATATCGGGCCTGAAGCCTCGTCGGCTCGCACGGTCAAAGCGCCACAGATCCTGCTGAGGAAACCGCTCGGCGGATTTCTCAACGGGAAGAGGCGCTTCGAGTGCTGTATTGATATCGTGCATCGGGTGGGCCTCAACCTGTCCAGCGATAGACCCAGGTCTCAGAGATAACCTGACCGTTCTGTTTCAGTTCGCAGCGAATATCCGTTTGCTGTTCTCCCCCTCGCTGAAATTCGAAGGTTACGCGCTGACCTCCCGTTGCCGGATTTTTTCGCACGGCGACATTGCTTATCTCGCCATCCGCAGCGCCTACATCCGCCGTAAATTCCGGAAGGTTGCGGTCGTTATATGAATGCCCGCTGACGAAGTCGATGACAAAGAAGCGCCGATCCGAGCCGCGCCTGCCCACGCGAGTTTGCAGAACGGACGCAAGGCTGCTGCGTACCGGAGGCTCCCAGCCCCAATGGAGGCGGTACCGGAACGAATATCTCGCCTTTTCCGCGAGCGGTGATTTGGGGCGCCAGAAGGCGATGATGTTGTCGTAGATCGCGCTGCGGCTCGGCACTTCGATCAGATCGATGGCGCCGTCGCCCCAATCGCCCTGCGGCTCGACCCATACGCTCGGCCGGTCGCCGAAGCGCGCATCGATGTCCTCGAAATCGCTGAATGCACGCTTGCGCTGAAGCAGACCGAAGCCTTTCGGCGTCCGATCCAGGAACACCGAATATTGCAGTTGCTCCGGATTGGTCAGTGGACGCCAGATCCATTCGCCGGCCGCGTTCCATATCTGCAGCCCGTTGGAGGAATGGACATTCGGGCGGTAATCGTCGAGGCGGGTGGTGTCGGCCGCGCCGAAGAAATACATGCTGTTGAGCGGTGCGATGCCGACATGGTTCAGCGGCCTGCGCGGAAACAGCGAGCACTCGACGTCGATAATCGTGAAGCGGCCAGGCTCGGCGGTGAACTTATAGGCGCCGGTCAGGCTCGCCCCATCCAGCAGGGCATAGATGGTGAGCTGCCGCTCGTCCGGCGCGGGTTTCCTGATCCAAAGCGTTCGGAAGACGGGAAATTCCTCGCCCTGCGCCTGCGCGGTATTGATGCAGACGCCGCGCGCGACGACGCCGAAGGCCTGGCCGGTCGCGATCGCGCGAAAGAAGCTGGCGCCATGGAAGCTCAGAAACGGGTCTTTCTTGCCTAGCTGCTGTATCGGCCCGTTCACGCGAACGCCCGAAAAGCCGGACTGGGACTCCGGCGGCGGCGGCGTCAATGGCTGACCGAAATTGAACAGCCCGGTCGAATAGGGAAAGAGCCGCGGAACGTTGTCCTCGATCAGGAAGATTTCGACAGGGTTCTTGTACTGGAAGCCGGTGTGGAAAAATTCCAGGCTGAACTTGACCGGATCGTCTTTCCAGACCGCCGCTTCGGGTCTGAACTGAATGGCCTGATATTTTTGCTGATCAAGGCCGGTTAGTTCGGAGGGAAGGTTGAGCTCAGGGGCGCTGAACGGCTCGGTCGCCAGGCTCTCCGCCCGGCTGAGAAGCCATTCCT
>Ga0307442_1000126_pt1 | contig 31119 bp, 25 predicted proteins | sample SalMarWE160430MG_FD_202143 | JGI IMG/M metagenome (GOLD analysis project Ga0307442, IMG submission 202143) | Salt marsh sediment microbial communities from the Plum Island Ecosystem LTER, Massachusetts, United States - WE1604-30 | ecosystem: Environmental > Aquatic > Marine > Intertidal zone >...
AAGGCCAGGTTGCGCAACAATGCCCAAGCTGAGGACAGCGCCGGTGTTCCACAACCAGTCACGGCAGAGGAAGTGAAGGTCCGTTTCCGCATCGCTAAATGGGGCGTGATGAGCCAACCGGGTGCTGGCACAGGCGACTGGTCCGTTATTCCGGTGGGAACCAGCGGAAACGGTTTCACGCCCGTCCAAAACATCGCCGGGGACGACACGCCAATAGTGTTCCAAAAGGATTGGACTGTTACCCAGCAGTGGATCGATGACAATCTCGAATATCTGCACCAATGTGTCTATGTCGAGATCGATGCAGAAGGAAACGCCAACATCAGGCAGAAGGGCTACTATCGGAACATGGACTTTGTTTCCGGCTCCGGGTTTGAGCGCATAGCAACGATCAGCACGAAAGGTTACGAGCCTCCACCTGGCGGACAGGGGGCCCATGAGGTGATCCTGCGAATATCGAGAAAAACATGGAGCCTAGAGCCCGGAGAGATCGAAAGTACGGATGCGGAGATACTCACAGCTCTTGGCAGGCAAATTCCGAAGGAAATCGAAGACACTGTCTCCTACATGAGATGGATAGTCCATTGCTATTTAAAGACGGGCAAGGGAATCACCATCAACGGAAACAAGTACAATCTGGTCAAGCCGATGGGCTCCTTCGGATATATCGTGCGTCACGACGGCCCGGTTCGTTGCTGGCGTTACAACATTGAGGGAGCGCAACGCCTCGACAAGAATACCTATAAGCTGGTTGTTCCTCAGAACGCCCACCGCGAGATACTTACCAGTGTGCGGTCGATTGAATCGCGCGGACTGTCCCTCAGCCTGCATGGAGGTGCTGCGATTCCGGTTCCTCCGAGCAGCTTCGCGGGTGACTACCGAACTGGATTCTGTTTGATAGCAGATGCGGCCTATGAGATACGAAAGCGGTGGTCGCTCGTTGGTTTGTTCGGGTACAATTGCTTCCCGGCGAAATCAACGGGGATCGACGATACTTCCCTGCTGAACGTAGCCCTCAATGCCAGATATACCTTGCCCATAGGAGGAAATATGAGCCTCGGCGTAGGCGTTGGACCGGAGCTCTTTGTGCAGGATTTAACCAGCCTAGATTTCGGTTATGATCTAGACGTGAACTACGGCATAGCGCTGAGCAGGTGGCTGGCATTGGCTTTGGGAATCATCTATCATTCCCACTTCGACCAGCAGGTTTGGTTTGTCCAGACTCAGGCAGGATTGATTCTCCGGCTTTAGGATTTCCAGGATCTAGCGCTACTCTTTTTCTGGTAGGAGCTACTATTCTATCAGCCAACGCAGCGAAAGAAATGCTTGAACAATTCCTCGCTGCCAGACAGATTGACTCTAACACTGTCCAGCCGGTAAGATGCCCTGACATGAGCAATCTACCCTTTGCCCGCATCGAGAAGAAGTGGCAGACCTACTGGGAGGAGAACAAGACCTTCCGGGTCGAGGAGGATGCCAAGATCCCGCCTGAGAAGCGGGTCTACGTCCTCGATATGTTTCCCTATCCCTCTTCGGCCGGGCTGCACGTAGGGCATCCCGAAGGCTATACGGCAACCGACATCTACTGCCGCTTCCTGCGGATGAAGGGCTACCACGTCCTGCACCCTATGGGCTTCGACAGCTTCGGGCTTCCTGCGGAAAACTACGCTATCAAACATGGAATCCACCCCAAGGTCTCCACGGATGCCAACATCGAGCATTTCCGCACACAGATCAAAGCCCTGGGCTTTTCCTACGACTGGGACCGGGAGATCTCCACCCACGAACCGGAGTACTACAGGTGGACCCAGTGGATATTCTTGAAGATCTGGGAGCAGGGTCTGGCCTATGAGGCGGAGGTTCCGATCAACTGGTGTACCTCCTGCCTGACCGGACTGGCCAATGAGGAAGTCAGGGACGGCCGCTGTGAGCGCTGCGGGGCCCAGGTCGAACGCAGGAACCTCAGGCAGTGGCTGCTGAAAATCACGGTCTATGCTGAACGGCTGCTCCAGGATCTGGACAAGCTCGATTGGTCGGAAAGCCTCAAACTGATGCAGCGAAACTGGATCGGCAAGAGCGTAGGCGCCAACGTACATTTCCCCCTGATCGATGGGGAGGGTACGATAGAGGTGTTTACCACCCGTCCGGATACCTTGTTCGGCGCTACCTACATGGTTCTGGCGCCGGAGCATCCGCTGGTCGATACGCTGACCACAGCCGGACAGAGGAAGGCGGTGGATGAGTACATAGGGCAGGCTCGGCTGAAGAGCGATCTTGAGCGTACCGATCTGGCCAAGGACAAGACCGGCGTGTTTACCGGCGGATACGCGATCAATCCTGTGAATGACGAAAAGATACCCGTGTGGATCTCAGACTACATCCTCATTTCCTACGGAACCGGGGCGATCATGGCGGTGCCCGCCCACGATCAACGGGATTTCGAGTTCGCCGTGGAGTTCGATCTGCCCATCGTCCAGGTCGTGTCCCGGGACGGAAGCGAATACGAGCTGACAGAAGCCGACGTGTCCGACGGTATCGCCATCAATTCCGGTCGGTTCGACGGATTGACAACGGCGCAGTTCAAAGAACAGATAGTCCGGTGGCTCGAGGAGCGAAATCTCGGTTCCAAAGCTATCAATTACAAACTTCGGGACTGGGTCTTTTCCCGCCAGCGCTACTGGGGCGAGCCGATTCCATTGGTCCACTGCGAGAAGTGCGGAATCGTGCCGGTGCCCTACGAGCAGCTGCCGCTGCGCCTCCCCGAGGTCAAGAGCTATACCCCGACCGGTACAGGTGAGTCCCCCCTGGTGGCCATCAAAGACTGGGTGAACACAGAATGTCCCGCCTGCGGCGGACCGGGCAAGAGGGAGACCAACACCATGCCCCAGTGGGCAGGATCCTGCTGGTACTACATGCGTTATCTGGACCCCCACAACGACTTCGCCCTTGCCGCCAAGGACAAGCTGGAATACTGGATGCCCGTGGATCTGTACGTGGGAGGGGCCGAGCACGCGGTGCTGCACCTGCTGTACTCGAGGTTCTGGCACAAAGTCCTCTATGACATCGGGGCGGTCAATACGGATGAACCGTTCATGCGATTGGTAAACCAGGGCATGATCCTCGGTGAGGGGGGAGTCAAGATGTCCAAGAGCCTGGGGAACGTGATCAATCCGGATGATGTTATCCACAGCTATGGCGCGGATGCCATGCGCATGTACGAGATGTTCATGGGGCCGTTGGAGGTATCCAAGCCCTGGTCCACAAAGGGAATCGCCGGGATCAAGCGATTCCTCGATCGTATCTGGCGTCTCTCCGAGCGGGAAATCAGCGATCAGGAACCGCCTGGAGAACTGCTCAAGGTGCTGCACCAGACGATCCGAAAAGTTTCCCAGGATACGGAGACGCTGCAGTTCAACACGGCGATCGCCCAAATGATGATCTTCTTGGCCGAGACGGGCAGGCACGGCAAGGTGTACCGCAGCGTCTGGAAACCCCTGGTGCTGCTGCTGGCTCCCTACGCTCCGCATCTGGCGGAGGAGCTTTGGGAGAAGCTGGGTGAAGAGCCTTCGATCGCCTACCAGCGGTATCCGGATTGGGACGAGGAGCTGGCCAAAGAGGATACGGTAACCGTGGTATTCCAGATCAATGGCAAGATCCGGGCGCGGGTGGATCTGCCTGTAGGGACGTCCAAGGCTCAACTGGAGCGCAACGCCCTCAAGCACCCACGGATCCGGGAGCTGTTGGCCGGGAAAAAGCCCGACAAGGTGATCGTCGTTGCCGACAAGCTCGTCAACCTGGTCGTACGATCGGCCTGAAGCCGTCTGTCCGGGGGTTTTCCTCAGTTGATGATCAATCCTCAAACGTACCGTCTGCGTCAGCGGCGGGTGTTCGACTACCTGTCGGAAAGCCGGCTCGAGACCGGAGTCATCGTCGATCTGGAGGGTTTGCGCAACCGCTCGCTGCGCTACCTGTGCGGACAGCCCGGCGACGCCCTGCTGTTTCTGTTCGCCCGCGGCGAGAGCCTGCTGGTGCCCTGGGACGTTCCCCTGGCCCGGTCGTTGGCCACTACCGACGAATTGATTCCCTACGAACGGTACGGGCGTTCGCTTTTCAGCAGCATTAAATCGGTCGTGCAGGAACGAGGGGCCGGGGGGATAGAACTGTCGGTAGCGCTGCCCTACCCCCTGGTCCGGGCCTTGGTCGAGTCCCTTCCCGGGGTCGTATGTCGTGAAGGCGGAATCGACGAAACACTCAACGGGCTGCGCATGATAAAGGATCCCGGAGAGATCGAAGCGCTGCGGAGTGCCTGCAGAATCACCGACGAACTGATCCGGGCCCTACCCGGTTTGTTCAAAGACCGGCGGGAGGTCAGTGAGCTCGAGCTGGCGCTGTTCCTCGAGGCCGAGGCGCGCCGGCGGGGAGCCGAGGGTATGGGCTTCGACACCGTGGCCGCTTCGACCCGGCGGAGCTTTGCGATCCATTGCTTTCCGAACTTCACCTCCGAGCCGATCGCAGCGGCGGGGTTGTCCATCCTGGATTTCGGAGTGTGCTATGCCGGTTACACGAGTGATGTTACCATTACCTTCACTCAGGCTCCCCTCAGCTCCAGGCAGCAGGCCATGGTCGAAGCCGTGCAGGAAGCCTACGATCTGGCCTTGACCCTCTGTAAGCCCGGTACCGACCCCGTTCTTCTGGGCGAACGGATTCAAGAGCATTTTGAGAGTCGGGGATTCCACATGCCCCATTCTCTTGGCCACGGGATCGGGCTGGATGCCCACGAGGCTCCGCTGTTTCGGCGCATGGGCTCGCCGGGAGGCGAGGAGAATCGACAGGTGCTTCAGCCCGGCATGGTTTTTACAATCGAACCGGGACTCTACGATCCCGAGCAGGGGGGCGTGCGGCTGGAGAACGACCTGCTCTGCACCGCAGAGGGTACCGAGGTTCTCACCTCGGCTCGCATCCTTGAATTGTAGCGTACTATAGCCGGATCATGAGGGCAGTTTCCTCCTCCACGTAGAGGAAGTAACAGGCCCCCGCGGGGTATTCAAACAGGATGTGGTTCCCGAGGGGCACGGCCTCCAGGATCAGAGAGCCGTCGGCTTGGGCCTGTACCGGCTTGCGAAAGGGGGACTCGAGAAACCACTGGCCCGAACCCGGCTCCAGCCGCAGATCCCTGCAGGGAGCCGGACGGATATCGGTCAGGCGAAATGCCTCAGCCGCCATCCGGGTACAGATCCGGTCTGAATCCAGCGCCCAGGGATCCCCTAAAGAGCGAGAAGACATTTCTCCGGATAGGCGTGGGACATTCACAGCCGAACAATCCACTCCCTGCTTCCAGAGACGGTAGAGAACCTCGGCGGTCGCCCCCTGCTGCCAACTCAGCAGTATCGTGTTGGCGGTGATGTCACAGTCCAGGGGATACACCCCACCGGCGGGCGGGAGCTCGATGGATCGACCGGAAAGAGTCGGATACGCCAGAACCGGAACGTAGAGGACCTTGGGAAGCTGGATGACCACAGGGGCGCGGCTGTCGACCAGTCGTTCTTCGAAACCGCCGCTCTCGGGTGCAGGGTAGAGGATGCGGAAATCGAACTGGGTGAAGGATTCCTGCCAGTGCACCGGGGCCGGAGGAAGGTGGACCGTCAGGGACACGGTGGGGGAAAAGAATCTGCATGAGCAGAACAGCCGCAGCAGACAGACCAGTACCGCCGTTGTGAAGGCCGGCGAGCCGAAGAGGACAACGCAGCGGCGCTGCGCCGACAGATCCGGGAAAGAGTCATTCATCTATTAGGGTACAACGACGGGGGGTACGGATTTGCTTCTAAGGGCCGGTCACGACACTCCGGGAGACGCATTTTAACCTTGATAACTCAAAAAAGCTGCTCTATATTAGTGGCTACATGGAACAACTGAAGCAACTGGAGGCCACGGTTACGCCTCTTCCCAGGGGCGGATACCTGGTTAACTCTCCTGAAGGATATATCCAATTCGGTTCTCCTCCGGAAACGATCAAGGACACGATGGCCCTGCCCAATTCGGTCCCCAGGATCTTCGTCCTGCCCCGGGCCATGTTCGACTGGCGGAAGGGTATCAACCTGGCCGATCTGGAGTTTCCCATCTACTACAACTTCTTTCTGCAGCAGAAGAAAACCCGGGTGGTCTGTACTCGGGGTCAGGCCGCAAGATTTATGAAGGCCCTGCAGGAGGCTCTGTTCGGACCCAAGGAGGTGTACCTGGAAGGGGATGTTGTGGGCGCCGCCGGGGGAAGCTACGTGCCCGCGGTCCGCAGTGAGATGGAGTATTTTCGCGGCACGATCCGTTTTCGGGATGTCCTTGAGCTCTCCCTTTTCCGGGAGGGTGAGTTTTCCACCGGAAAGGTTAAAATCTCGATCGACAGGAACGGCGATTTCGAGGTTTTCTTCGGGGCCAAGAAAACGGCTCACATACCCGGGGTCATTCCCTGCAAGCCGATGTACCAGATCGGGCGGCGCCTGCCCGAACCCTACAAACCTCCGTTGTTCGGAGTGACCTGTCTGGGACCGAGCCACGGTTTCGACCCCACAGCCAACACCTCCGGGTACATCATCTGGCTGAACCACGCGGGAATCATGATCGATCCGCCGATCAACTCGACGGAGTGGCTGGAGTCCTCCAACGTGAATCCGAAGCTAATCGACAGTATCATCCTGACCCACTGTCATGCGGATCATGATGCCGGAACTCTCCAGAAGATCCTGGAAGAGGGAAAGATCACAGTCTATTCCACCAAAACGGTCATGCGCAGCTTTCTCAAGAAGTACTCCTCTCTGACGGGGGAGCCGGTTTCCTACCTGATTCGGCTGTTCGAGTTTCGACCCGTATACATCGGGAAACCGGTTTTCATCCACGGCGGGCAGTTCAACTTCCACTACATGCTGCACTCCATCCCCACCATCGGCTTTACCCTGAATTTTCAGGATCGGACCTTCGTCTATTCCTCCGACCACCAGGGCGATCCGGTTGTGCAGAAGAAGCTGCTAGACCAGGAGGTGATCGACGGAGAGCGCTACCGGCAGCTGCAGAATTTCCCCTGGGACAGAGATGTGATCTATCACGAATCGGGGATCGCGCCCCTGCATACACCGATCGCCTTCCTGAACTCCCTGCCGAAAAAAATACAGAAGAAGACGGTGGTCTACCACATCGCCAAGAAAGATTTCCCCAAGAATACGAGCCTTACCCTGGCCACCTTCGGGATCGAGAACACCCTCTACTTCAAGACCAAAGCTCCTACGTACGAAAAAACCTACATGATCTTGAACGCCCTGAAGCACCTCGATTTTTTTGAAAGCCTGAACGTGGAAAAAACCCAGGAGTTCGTGACGATCATCGAAGCCCAGAAGTTCAACAAGGGGGACCACATCATCCGCAAGGGCGAGGTCGGGAAGTATTTCTACATCATCCGCACGGGAAACGTCTCGATCCAGCAGGAGGGACTGATCGGTCGCAAGCTTCTCGGCACGTATGAGTATTTCGGCGAGGTCGCGCTGCTCAGCGAGGTTCCCCGCACCGCGGATGTGGTTGCTGAGACGGATGTTCTGCTCTACGCCATCGAGAAGGATAAATTCCTGAGTTTCATCTACGGAACGGATTTCGAGAAAACCCTTCGTCGTCTGATCGCCAATCGGAGTATCGAAACCTGGAATATCATGGAGGGCAGTCCCTACCTGCAGCTTCTCACCACCTACCAGAAAACCTGGCTAGAATCGATCCTGGTGCCCAGAGAGTTCGAAGGGCCGGGGGACCTTATCAAGGAGGGGAAATCCCTGGAGCAGTTTTTCATCATCCGGGAGGGGGAAGCGGAGGTCAGCAAGGATGGACGGGTTGTCGCCGCTTTGGACAGAGGTGATTGTATCGGCGCGATCTACAGGATCCACAGCGATGAAATGGCGGAGTTCAGCGTCCGTCACAAAGGTCCGCTGTCGGTGTTTGCCGTGGAGAGGGATGACCTGCTCGATTTCCTGGAAGGCAATCCCGGGATCGGGATGAAACTGGCCTACGACTACCACCTCCAGGGATAGGTTTTTCAGATTCTTTCCAGCTCTATCCGATGACCCTGCCCGAGCAGCTCGGCATGCGCGGGTTGGCAGGTGAAAAGCACCAGCTGTTGCTTGTCGGCGAACTCCGCCAGGATGGCGGCCGCCCGCTGCTGTCGCTCCGGGTCCAGGTCCACCAGAGGATCGTCCAGGAGGAGAAATCCTTCACCCCGCCCGAGAAAGAACTCCGCCATGGCCAGTCGAAGAGCCAGGGCGAAAAGATCCTTGGTTCCCGCCGACAGCAGGTCGTAGGGAATAGCCTGACCGTCCCCGCGAATCACCCCCGTCGGAAGAGCCTCAGCTGCGGGGAGGTTTCGATACCTGTTGTTGCTCAACGTGGCCAGATAACGGGACACCAGTGTTATGAACGGTTCGTAGATCCCGTGATCCAGCTCTTCGAGCAGTTGCCCGGTAGCCTGCCGGATCCGGACCAGGACCTCGGCTTTCTTCAATTGGCTGTCGAACTGCTCCCGCACATCCTCCATCCGCTGCACCGCCTCTTCGCTCGACTCCTCGGGAAGTGAAGCTTCGGCGTTTCGGTAGTCGCTCTCCAGACGGATCCTCTGCTGCCTCAGGGACTGAATCTCTTCCTTCAGCTCGCTGTAATGTTCGAGCAGGGATCGGCTTTCCGTGTAGCCGTCCGGTAGGGGGGCAAGGCCGCTTGTTTTTTCCGCAATCTCCCGCTTGATGCCCCCCAGTTCCGCGATTCTAGCGAACAGGGTTTCCTTGTCCCGGTAGCGCGCATTCAGGCTTTCGAGGGATCGCCGGGTCTCTTCCAGTTCCGAGCGGAGATTCTGTAGCCGGTTGCGCCCTCCTGCAAGCTCTTCCAACACCTGGCTCTGCTCCCGGGGAGGCGGGGAGTCCGGACTTTCACCGCAGGCCGCCTCCAGAGCCTCGAAGGTGTCGTTGCCCAGTTCCTGCCCATACACGGCTTTTGCAGTCCTGGCCTCATTGCGCCGCTCCTCGTAGCGCCTGCTCGCTTCCACGGCCTCGTTCAGCGAAGAGACCTTCAGCTTTTGCAGAAGCCGGGCGTGACGGGATCGGGCCCGCTCGTACTGCTCCGCAACTTTTTTAAACTCTCCCTTTCCGGAGTAGACCTCGAGACTCCAGTTAGGATGACGTATATCGATTTTTCCGGCGGCCTCCACGGTCAGGCTCTCGTCCTCCGAAAGGTGCCGGTCTGCAGGTCCTTCCATGTCTCTCTGGGTCACCACGTCGACAGCTTCCCGGGTGTGGAAGATCAGCGAGAGGTTCCCCGCCTGCAGGGCCGCCTGCAGGCGGTCGATCTCCGCCGCACTCTCCCTGAGCCTGTCCAGTTGTTCGCCGGGCAGGCTCAGCAATGATTCCAGCCCGGCTTCGGCTTGCTGGAGGCGTTCCCTCCCGGCTTGGATCCTCCGGAACCGCTCGAGGAGATCCTTTCTCTCCAGAAAAGCCTGGACCTGCTTTTTTTCCAGCTCCAGAGCCTGCAGCGACTGCTCCAGCTCAGGGATTTCCCGTTCCAAGGCTTCCCGGCGAAGCAGATCCTTTGTCCAACCCTCGTAGTGGGTATGAGCCTCTTTGAGGAACAGCTCCGTCTCCTTGAGCTCCACCTCCAGGACGCTCCGTTTTTCCGCGTCTTTTGCCCCCGGTTCGATGCTCTTGAGCCGTTCTTCTCTCGCGGCCAGCTCCCGTGTACAGCTTTCCAGCTGTTCACTGACCGCCCCTAAAGAGGCTTCTCTTTCCCTCACCTCCTGGCAGCGCGCTTCGGCATCTTCCAAAGCGTAGTAGGCCTCCAAGACGGTTCCCCGTTCCCGGGACCAGCGGGCCTCGCCGCCCCGTTTGCTCTCTGGCCGCTGCCGCTGCAGGTCCCAATGCTTCAGGTACTCCTGGTAGCGGCGCTCCAGCAGTTCCTGAAACCGGCCCACCGAAACTCCGTCGGTCTCCAGCACGCTGCGATGCAGCAGATCGGAAAGCCCGTACACGGTCTCCTTGTCCGTCCGGAGTTCCTCCAGGGTGGTCGCCAGACCGGATTGCCGGGTCAGCAGGACGGTTCGCAGCGTGCCCGGATGAACCGGCAGGAGTTTAAGAAGATGCGCCTCTACAGCCTGCGCTTCGCTGAGACGAGAGCCGTCTGGCAGCTCGAGTTCCGTTGCGGTTTTAGCCCCCCAACTTTTTTCGAGCCTGAAACGTTCGCTCCCCAACCGGAACTCCAAGGCACAGGAGACCGTGTCCGCCCCGCCCACCGGCAGGAGAGGCTGTATCTGCTCCTGGAAGCTCCGCTTGTTGAGGTTCACCGGCGTCAGCAGGAGGTGCTGCAGCGCCCTGAACAGGGTGGATTTTCCCGCTTCATTGGGTCCGAGAATGATATTCAGTCCCGGTTCCAGCTTTATGCTCAGGGAGGCGAGCGCGCCGAAGGAGGTGACTTGGAGGGCGGAGAGAATCACCGTTTCTGCTCCTGCAGCAGGGCGTAGGCGGTCTGGAGAGCTTCGAAGTCCTTCCTGGTGATCAGGTGTTTGAGCAGCCGATAGGGAAAGGACCCTTCGGTAAACTCCGCCTCGACGTTTTGTTCGCTGATCCTCTCCAGCACCCCGCTGTGGTCGATCTGGGCATGGAGGAAGGAGTTTTCCGCTTCTGCGAGATAGCGGCGCAGTTCGACAAGCTGATCCGCATCCAGACGCCCGTCGAGCTTCAGCCGCAGCAGGGTCCTGGCCTGGTCTGCGCTCCCGAGCTCTTTCACCAGGCGTTGCAGATCCGGGGCGCTTTCCAGGGTTTGCTCTTCTCGAATGAAACGGTAGGTGCCCGTGGCCAGGGACTGGAGGCGGATCTGTTTGTTTTCATCCGCTTCGATCATCCAGGCTGTCCCGCCGTGGCGGCAGTCAAATCCGTCGGGTTCGGGAGTTCCCGGGATCAACACGGGGGTGGGATCATCCGCTCCGACCCTGATTTCTCTGATATCGCAGGGATGCTGCCGGTGGGTATGTCCGATGATCCACAGGTCAACGGGGGCTTCATCCAGCTGCTTGTGCTTCATCGGGAAGTAAACTCCTTGAGCGTCCGGAGACACTCCCTCCAGGCTTCCGTGGGCCACGCCGATGCGAAGGTCCTGCCGGTGCGTCTGCGTATCTTCAGCTTGAGGAACCCTGTCCCCGAGCCAGGATATGGCGTTGCTCTTGCTGTGTTTGCTGTCGCAGGGGCCGGCATAGAGGAGGATCTTCAGATCGTAGTGGTTCAGATCGTAAACTCGCGGATCGTGCAGAAGCAGGATGCGATCCCCGGCAGCTTCACCGAAACGTGACCATAGGGAGCTGGAGTTACCGCTATAAAAGTCGTGATTTCCGGGCAGTACAGCCACCAGCTGTCCGTGAAAGCCGTTCAGAACTTCGGCGGCATGTTCCACGTCCCCGGCGGAAACACTCACCCTGTGGAACAGATCTCCGGCTATCAGAAACAGGGCGCAGCCCGACTCGTTCGCCGTATCCACGAGGCGTTTCAGCGTGAGAAAGCGGGCTTCCGCCAGCTCTCCCTGGACGCTCGGGTATCCGGCGAACTTCATGCCCAGATGATAATCCGCGCTGGCCAAAATCTTCAGCATATGATCACCGTGCTTCTAACCCTACTAACGGAGGAATGTGATTTCCTGATTCTATCAACTGGTCCGGGGGAGCAACAAGGTTCATTGCGATCTGATCTTCGGGGACTTCTCGAAGACCGGGCAGTGGCGGCCGGTTGCCTGGAAAACCGCATGGCTGGGCAGCTTCCTGCTCTTGATGTTGAACACTGAGCAGGCCCGGGGAAAACGGGGATCCCAGGACACGTGAAAATAACGGCATTGCAGGCAGTTGGGCGCCCGCGGAGGTGTTTCCATGGCTCCCCTTCGTTTTCAGATGATCAGTGTATCACGTTTCAGGGACGAGAGGCGCCCCTGGTTGCGGACTTCTATGGGTTCGTTTTTGTTTACCGATTCAATAATATTCATTATCTTCTGCATACAATCAGGTCCGGAGGAGATACAAATGAAGAGAATATTCATCCCGGCAGGCCTGGTAGTGCTGCTTGCGGGCATAAGTGTGGCCCTTGGCGGGCTTAAGCCCAATTGCGGAAAACGAGCGCGGAGAAACGATGATGAGTACAGAAAACAGCGGCGAAATCGCCACCCTCGGGGGCGGCTGTTTTTGGTGCATCGAGGCGGTGTATGAGCGCATCGACGGGGTAAAGGCGGTGGTATCCGGATATGCCGGCGGAGAGAAGCCCAACCCGACGTACGAAGAGGTCTGCACCGGCACCACGGGGCACGCGGAGGTCGTACAGATCCACTTCGATCCGCAGGTAATCAGCTACGAGGGCATTCTCGATCTCTTCTGGAAGGCCCACGATCCTACCACCCTCAACCGTCAGGGGGCGGACGTGGGTACCCAGTACCGTTCGATCATCCTCTACAATAGTGAGACTCAGGCAAGGGCCGCAGAGCGCTCCAAGGCCGGAGCGGCTGCCGATTTCGATAACCCGATTGTCACCGAGATTTTACCCTTAACCGCCTTCTACGAGGCGGAGAGGTATCATCAGGACTATTATAATAACAATCCGTATGCGGGTTACTGCACATATGTGATCAAACCGAAGCTGAAGAAGCTCGGTTTGAATTTATGAACCTCTGTTTGCGAATCCCTCGAGAGTGAGAGTATCAAGACTCCCCGAAGCGGCGAGCCGACACGCTCTGAAAGGTTGCTCTGAGGAGTCTTTTGGTCGAAACTGAGATCCCAAGCTGTCCCGTTTGGACCGCTGGATTCGTCGGGTTGGTGGGCGGATGCCGCAGCCTACCAGTTCTCTGCCAGCAGCTCGTAGTAGGCCTGGGGATGGGCACAGGCGGGACAGGCCTTGGGTGCTTCCGCGCCTTCGTAAAGGTAACCGCAGTTGATGCAGCGCCACACCACTTTCGAGTCTTTTTTGAAGATCTTTCCGCCTTCGATGTTGGCCCGCAGGCCGTTATAGCGCTTCTCGTGCTGCTTTTCGGCCACGCAGATGGCGTCTAAGACCAAGGCCACCGCATCGAGGCCTTCTTCCCGAGCCACCTTGGCGAAGCCCGGATACATCGTGGTCCACTCGTAGTTTTCCCCGGCTGCGGCCGCCTTGAGATTCTCAGCGGTGGCGCCGATGACTCCGGCGGGAAAAGCCGCAGCAACTTCCGCCTCTCCACCCTCGAGGAACTTGAAGAAACGCTTGGCGTGCTCTTTCTCCTGATTTGCAGTTTCTTCGAAGATCATCGAAATCTGAACGAATCCTTCCTTGCGGGCCTGGCTGGCGAAGTAGGTGTACCTGTTTCGAGCCTGGGACTCGCCGGCGAAGGCCGTAATCAGATTCTTTTCTGTTTGAGTGCCCTTGAGTGATTTCATTCTGGCTCTCCTTGAAGATAGTTGTTATCTAGGGCGTAACACGCCCGTTTGATTCCGTTTCCCGGTTTTCGCCGCTGTCGAGGCAAGCAGGGCAGAGGCCGAAGTACTCCGGTCGCGCACCCTGAATCTTTCGTTCCTGCACCCAGGGATGTCTCGGATCCAATTGGGGGAACTCCACGGCAAAGGGGATATCCTCGATATTTCCGCAGGCGTTGCAGCGGAAGTGACAGTGCTGCTCGGTGATGGGATCGAATCGCTTTTGCCCCGAGCTGGTATCCAGACGGCGGATCATTCCCCGGGATGCCATGAGTTCCAGGTTGCGGTACACGGTCCCCAGGCTGATATGAGGAAGCCGTTCCCTTACCCGCAGGTACACCTCATCGGCGCCGGGATGATTCCTGCAGAGACGGAGTTCATCCAGAATTACGGTCCGCTGCTCCGTTTTTCTCAAAATATCTAACCTGTGGTGATTATAATAACGATTATTATTCTCAGATACTTCGGTGGGCTTGTCAAGCCCGCCGCCGACATTTCATGGAAAACGCTTGTTTTGAGGCCGTGTTTTCACTACCTTTATTCCGGAGTTATAGATGACAAAATCACTAACGTTTGTTCTTGCCGGTTTGATCGTATTTGCCGCTTCAACTTCCGCCACCTCTGTTACGGCTGAGGAGTTCCGCCGGATGGGTCTACAGCCTCCTAAAGAGAGGGTGGAAATTATCGATTTCGAGCTGCAGGACCTGTCCGGAACAACCCGGAGGCTGGGTGATTTCAACGGGAAGATAGTGTTCCTCAACTTCTGGGCCACCTGGTGCGGTCCCTGCCGCTTCGAGATGCCTTCCATGGAAAAACTGTACCGGCGTTTCAAGGCTGCGGGTCTGGAGATCGTCGCTGTCAACCTCCAGGAGGACCGCGACTCCGTGCAGAGCTTCGTGGACGAGCACGGGTTGAGTTTTCCCGTCCTCCTGGACACCACGGGCCGCATCGGCGCCACCTACGGTGCCCGCAGTATCCCCACGACCTACATCGTGGGCCGCGACGGTTTCGTCCTTGCCGGCACTATCGGAGCCAGGGAGTGGGATACGGAGGAATATATTCGCTTTTTCGAGAAGCTTCTGGCGGATTGAGCCAGGGGCGAATGAATGATCGGCAGACGGCGCCGCGGCTGGCCGCTCTGCGGCCGGTGATCCCGCTCTCCTACCGTAGGATCTTCACACACACCGGCGTCGGAACGCTGGTGGCCTGCCCGTCGGGGGTTAACCGGCCGCTTTGTCGATCGATCCTGAAGCAAACAACACTGTTGCTGTCCTGATTCGCCGCGAACAGAAATGTCCCGCTCGGATCGATTGTGAACGATCGAGGCGTCTTTCCTCGGGTTGATTCATGGCCGACGGGGGAGAGCTCACCGCTTGAGAGGTCTATCCGGTAGATAGCGATGCTGTCGTGGCCCCGGTTGGATCCGTAGAGAAACCGACCCGAAGGGTCGACCAGGATGTCCGCACAGGTATTGTTTCCCCGGAAGGAGGCCGGAAGCGCAGGCACGGTCTGGATCTCTTTGAGCGTTCCCCTCTGTCGATCGTAGTCCAGACTCATGATTGTCGAATCCAGCTCATTGATCAGGTAGGCGTAGCTGTTGCCGGGATGGAACACGAAGTGCCGAGGTCCGGCTCCGGGCCTGGTTTCAAAGCACCGCTGCTCGTGGGGTTTGAGTTTTCCCCCCTCGGCATCCAAGCGGTAGATCATCAGCCTGTCCAGGCCCAGGTCGGGGACGTAGGCGAAGTGGTTGGTTGCATCCAGGATGACCGAGTGGGCGTGGGGTCCGCTCTGGCGTACCGGATCGAGGCTCGAGCCCCGGTGCTGGATGACGTGGGAGGGCTCCTCCAGCCCGCCGTCATCCCGAATCGGCAGGACGGCAACATTGCCGCTGGAATAGTTGGCCACGAGGGCGTATTTGCCGGTTCCGTCCACGGTAACATGGCAGGGATCGGTGCCGTGGGTCGCCACCCTGTTTATAAACTCCAATCGCCCGTCGTGGGGATCCAGCGTAAAAGCGCTTAAGGTACCCGTGGCCTCGCCGTTGTAGCTTTTGAGCTCGTTCACGGCGTAGAGAAAGCGGCGGTTGGGGTGAAAGTCCAGATAGGAGGGATTCTTTATCCCCTTGGCCATGTGAAGAGGGCTGAGCGATCCGGTGGCAGGATCCAGGCTGAAGATGTGGATCCCCTCACCCTGCCCTTTGAAGATCTGTCCAGTACCAAAGAGGATCTTCTCCGTGTAGGTTCCGACGAAAACCAGAGGTTCCTTTTTCTCCATGCAACGATCTCCACTTAACGGTGTGTCGATGATCCCTTCCCGGGTGAGCCCGGGGTAATTCGGGCAACGATCGTGCGTTACAGCTCGATGCCCTTGCGGGCTTGCACTCCGGCGTTGTAGTAATGTTTGATCTCCCGCATCTCGGTGACCAGGTCGGCATGTTCGTAGAGCGTCTCCGGGATCTTCCGCCCTGTCAGAACCAGCTCCATGCTATCAGGTTTGCTGCGGACCAACTCCGTCACCTCCTCCAGGGAGATCAGCCGGTAGTGTAGGGCGATGCCGATCTCGTCGAGGATCAGCAGGTCATATTCTGCGGTTTTCAGAACATCTTGAATCTCCTGCCAACCCTCCCGGGCCAGGCGGAGGTCCTCCGCGGAGGGCTCATCTTCGATGAAGCACTTGCGCCCGTACTGATGAAGGGTGATCTGGGGTGCAAAGCGCTTTAGGGCTTTCAGCTCTCCGTAGAACATCCCTTTGGCGAACTGGGCGATGAACACCTTCAGGCCGCGCCCTGCGGCCCTCAATGACAAACCGAGGGCGGCGGTGGTCTTGCCCTTGCCCTCTCCGGTGTAGATCTGAACGAGTCCCTGTTCCATCTTGCTTGCGATTGTATTCCGCAGGCTCCGCTTTAGTCCATTCCCCGTTGGCGGAACCTCGATCCGATCCCGATACTCACGGTTCGAAAGCCTGAGGATCTGGATGAACGGTTTCGCCGATTGAACATGGGCGTGACCCTATAAATACTTTTTACCTCAATAATGAGATATTTTGTTTATAATACCCTAAAAAATTATAGAAATATTGACAGAAACCTCAGTTTTCTCTACAATCCATGGTGATGAAGATCGACCGGACCAACATCGGCATCATCAGGCATCTGCGGGACGGCCGCAAGTCCTACAAGGAGATCGCCGATGATCTCTCGATCACGGAGAACACGGTTCGCTCCCGGGTGCAGCAGATGGTCCAGGAGGAGGTGCTGTCCATAACAGGCCTGATCGATGCGGAGAAGGTTCCCGGACACCGGGTGGTGTTGGTGGGGATCAAGCTGAACACGATGAACCTGGTCAAGAAGGGGGAGGAGTTCAGCCGCTTGAAAGGGGTCGTGTCGGTGGCCGTGGTTACGGGGCGCTACGACCTTATCCTCACCGTGCTGCTGCGGGATGACTTCGGGCTGTTGGAGTTTTACACCCAGGAGGTGGACAGGATCGAGGAGGTCAATTCCGCGGAGACCTTCGTCGTATACAAAGGGTACAATCTGGAGGTTCCCTATATCTTATAGAGCAGGAGCCGGTTAATCAGGAGGAGAGCAATGGAAATCCAGAAAGATCTCAAATACGCCAAGACCCACGAGTGGGTGCGGGTAGAGGGGGATGTGGCCTACATCGGTATCAGCGATTACGCCCAGGAAGAGCTGGGGGACATCGTGTACGTGGAAATGCCCGCCACCGGTGACAGCTACGAAAAGGGAGAAGAGGCGGCCACCGTGGAATCGGTCAAGGCGGCTTCGGCCATCTATACCCCTGTTGCCGGTACCGTAAAAGAGATCAACCCGGAGCTTGAAAGCACGCCGGAGTTGATCAATCAGAAACCCTACCAGGCCTTCATCTTCGCCATCCACTTCTCCGATGCTTCCGGGTTGGACGAGCTCCTGGACGCCCAGAGCTACGAGAAGCACGTGGAGCAGGAGAAGGCCGGTCACTAGAGGACTAGAGGACCAAATTCCATGATCGCTTATCTTCCCCACACCGAAGAAGACATCAAGATAATGCTCGAGGCGATCGGCATCACCGACGTCGAGCAGCTGTTCGCCGATGTCCCCCGGGAGCTGGTGTTATCGAAACCTCTGGAGATTCCCGAGGGAATCCCCGAGTTCGAAGTGTACAGACGGATGCAGGCCCTTGCGGCACGCAACCGGGTGGAGCCTGTCGGCTTTCTCGGCTGTGGCAGCTACGAACACATCATCCCCGCCGCTGTCGGTCACGTTCTCTCCCGCTCGGAGTTCTACACTTCCTACACGCCGTACCAGGCGGAGATGTCTCAGGGCATCCTCCAGGCAATATTCGAATTCCAGACCATGATCTGCGAGCTGACCGGACTGGATGTGGCCAACGCCTCCCTGTACGACGGACACACCGCGGTCAGTGAGGCCGCAGTCCTGGCCCTGAACAGCGTGCGCCGCTCGGACACCATCCTCTATTCGAGCACGCTCCATCCCTTCACCCGGCAGGTGCTGAAAACCCACTTCTCCAATCTGCCGGTAAAACTGGAGGAGATACCCGCAGCCGGCGGTACGACCGACCTGGAGCAGCTGGCGGGGAGGCTTCGACCCGGTGTAGCGGGGGTGGTTCTTCAAAGTCCCAACTGCTTCGGCTACATCGAAGATCTTAGCGGGCTGGGGGACAGGGTGCACGAAAATGAATCCCTGCTGATCCTCTCTGCCAATCCACTTTCCCTGGGAATGCTCAAGACGCCCGGAGAGTGGGGTGCGGACATCGCGGTCGGGGATACTCAGCCCCTTGGTCTGCCCTCCTACTTCGGAGGACCCTCGGTGGGCTACATAACGGCCTCCGAGAAGCTGCTGCGCAAGATGCCCGGACGAATCGCCGGCCAGTCCCTCGACCAGGAGGGTGCTCGCGCCTTCCTGCTCACCCTGCAGGCCAGGGAGCAGCACATCAAACGGGAGCGGGCAACTTCGAATATCTGCTCCAACCAGGCGTTGGCCGCCCTGGCCACGACCGTGTATCTGGCCTCCCTGGGCAGGCGGGGGATCCGGGAGGTCGCAGAACAGAACCTGCGCAAGGCTCACTACCTGCAGGGACGCCTGCTCAAGGAGACGCCTGTCCAAGCACTTCACGACCGACCGTTTTTCAACGAGTTCCCCGTGATGCTTCCCAAGGGGGCAGCCGAGGTACTGACCCGCATGGAGGACTCCGGATTCTACGCCGGGGTGGATCTCCATCGCCTCGATCCGGCGATCCCGGAGGGGGCACTGCTGATCGCGGTTACCGAGCGGCGAACCAGGGAGGAGATGGACAGGTACGTGGAAGTGATGAAGGAGGCGCTTCGATGAACGAGCAAAACCACCCCCTGATCTTCGAGCTGTCCAAATCGGGACGCCGGGGCTACCGTCTTCCCGAATGCGATGTTCCGGGAGGGGAGCCAGGCTCCCTGGTGGATCCCCGGCTGCTCCGGGAACAGGAGCCGAAGCTGCCGGAGGTGAGCGAAGTCGACGTGATCCGGCACTACACGGCCCTGAGCCGCCGCAACTACGGTGTGGACCTGGGCTTCTATCCCCTGGGCTCCTGTACCATGAAGTACAACCCCAAGATCAACGAGCAGGTAGCGGGCTTCGAAGGGTTCCAGCAACTTCATCCCCTGCAGCCTGAAAGCAGCGCTCAGGGGACCCTGGCCCTGATGTACGAGCTGCTTCGATCCCTAAGTGAGATCACCGGTATGTCCTGGGGCACGCTGCAGCCCTTTGCCGGAGCCCACGGGGAGTTCACGGGAATGAAACTGTTCAAGGCCTGTTTCCAGAAGCGGGGTGAGACCGGCCGTACCAAGGTTCTGGTACCGGATTCCGCCCACGGCACCAACCCCGCCTCGGCCCATCTGGCGGGTTTCGAGGTGGTTGAGGTCCACTCCGACGGCAGGGGCCTGGTTTCCCTGGAGAGCTTGAAGGATCATCTGGACGAATCCCTGGCCGGCATCATGATGACGAATCCCAACACCCTCGGCTTGTTCGAGGAGGACATCCTGGAAATTTCCAGGGCGATCCACGACGTCGGCGGTCTTCTGTACTACGATGGCGCCAATCTCAACGCCATCGTGGGCAAGGTTCGTCCCGGGGACATGGGCTTCGACGTGGTGCACCTCAACCTGCACAAGACCTTTTCCACACCCCACGGCGGGGGAGGTCCGGGAGCCGGACCCGTGCTGGTCTCCGAAACGCTGCTGCCTTTCCTGCCCGTGCCGGATGTGGTAAAGAAAGGCGAGGAATATCAACTCGAGAACAACAGGCCGGATTCGATCGGCCGCCTCTCCGGATTCTACGGAAACGTGGCGGTGATGGTCCGTGCCTATGCCTACCTGCTCACCATGGGACGGGACGGTTTGGCCCGTGTGGGTGAGCTGGCCGTGCTGAACGCCAACTATCTCAAGGAACGTCTCAAAACGAGCTACGATCTTCCCTACGACAGGCTCTGCAAGCATGAGTTCGTGCTATCCGCACGTCGGCTCAAGGAGCGGTTCGGGGTCACGGCTCTGGACGTGGCCAAACGGCTGCTGGACTTCGGCATTCATCCGCCCACCGTCTATTTTCCCCTGATCGTACAGGAGGCCCTGATGATCGAACCCACGGAGACCGAAAGCCCCGAGGTGCTGGATCGATTCGTCGAAGCCATGGAAACGATAGTCCGGGAAGCCGAAGCAAGTCCTGAGACGCTCAAGCAGGCGCCCACCCGTACGCCGGTGCGCCGAATCGACGAGGTGCTGGCCGCACGCAGACCGGTCGTCCGCTGGCATCCGGAGGAGCATTCATGAAACGCACGCCACTGTATGACAGACATCTTGGCCTGGGAGCGCGCATCGTCGAATTCGCCGGCTGGGAGATGCCCGTTCAATATCCCACAGGGATCGTGGAGGAACACCTCCTGACCCGGAAAGGGGCGGGACTGTTCGACATCTCCCACATGGGCCGTTTTCTCGTCTCCGGGCGGGACAGTCTGTCCTGTCTTCAGCACGTTCTCTCCAACAACGCAGCGGCTCTGGAGCCGGGCAAGGCGCAGTACACGATGATTCCCAACGCAGAGGGCGGGGCGGTGGATGACGCCTACCTGTACTGTCTGGACACCCCGAATACAGCGCCGGGGCGAAATGGCTGGACGTATCTGCTGGTCGTGAATGCCGCCAACCGGGATAGAGACTGGGATCATCTGCAGTCCATCCGGGTCGAGTTTCCCGAGGTGGAGCTCCGGGACCTTACCGATACTCTGGCCATGCTCTCTCTCCAGGGGCCGGAATCCCGTCGGATCCTGATAGACCGGTTCGGGGAAGCAGCCTTACCCGAACCGGGCCGCAACAACCTGCTCGGGATTTCGTACAACGGCAGGGAGCTCACTATCGCCCGCACCGGCTACACCGGAGAGCCGTTGGGCTTCGAGCTCTTCGTGCCGGCCGGGCTGGTCGGGGAGCTCTGGGATGACCTGCTGGAAGCAGGAGCGGCGCCGATCGGACTCGGTGCCCGGGATACGCTGCGCCTGGAGGCTGGACTGCCCCTCTACGGGCACGAACTGGGGATCGGGCCTGACAACCGGGAGATCCCGATCTTCTCCTGTCCCCTGGCTCGCTTTGCCGTGAGTTTGAGTGCATTGAAGGGCCGCTTTGTCGGCAGAGAAGCGTTGGCGGCGCAGTTTGCCGCCTACCGGAGGATCGTCAAACGGGACTACGCCCGGGAGCGCACTCAGGACAGCGCCCGGCCGCAGGGGCTGCCACGGATGATCCGGCTGTTCGAGCTTCAGGAGAGGGGGATCGCCCGTCAGGGGGCCGAGGTGTTTGTGGAAGATCGCCCGGTCGGATGGGTGACCAGCGGCACCATGGCTCCGTACTGGACCTTCGAGGGAGAGGGATTGTGCAGTGTCCTGACAGATCGCAGCGACCGGAGGGCGATCGGCATGGCTCTGATCGACAGCACCATCGAAGAGCAGACCGAGATCCGGATCGATGTGCGGGGCAAACGGCTCAAGGCGGTCACAGCTCCCTACCTGCTGCGGGCTGAAGCTCCTCCCATTGCCCGACCGGTTTTCTGGGCAGAGGTGCGGGACTCACGCACAGCGGCGCAGGAGGCGCCTGCAGAGGCGCCGGAGCCGCGGCCAGCCACGTCCGCTGCCGAAACCCGGGAAACAGCCCGGCCCTACCCGCAGAGGGTACGGGAGCTGCTGGAGGGAAGCATAGAAAACACGATCTGGCGGCAGCAGCGATGCATCAACCTGATTCCCTCGGAGATGACCCAATCTTCTCTGGCCAGATTGCTGTCGATCATGGATCCCTCCTTCCGCTACGGGGAGCATCGAAAGGTCAAGGCCTTCAAGGACGCAGAGGTGTTCTACTACCAGGGCACCGGTTTCATCGATGCGGTGGAGCGTACCCTGGTGGAGGAGCTGCGGCAATACTTGAGCTGTCGGGAGGTCGAGACCCGGGTTGTGAGCGGCCAGATGGCCAACATGACCCTGTTCAGCGCCTTGGTAGACTACCTCAACCGGGACGACCGCAAGAGCGAGCCCCGCCGGATCCGCTCGATCATGAACAACCACATCATCAAGGGCGGCCATCTCAGCGCCCAGCCCATGGGTGCCTTGAGGGATTTCGTAGCCCGGGATCCGGCCCGGGAAGCCCCCGGTGTCGTCAACTTCCCGGTTTGCAGCGATGATCCGTACAGGATCGATACCGAGCAGCTGCCCGAGCTACTCGATCAGCACCGGCCGGAGCTGATCGTTCTGGGCAAGAGCATGATTCTGTACAGGGAACCGGTTCGGGAGATCCGGCGGATCCTGGATCAGCTGTCCCTGGACACGGTACTGATGTACGATATGGCTCACGTCCTCGGTCTGGCGGGACCTCACTTCCAGGATCCCTTCGCGGAAGGGGCCGACGTCGTAACCGGCTCGACCCACAAGACCTTCTTCGGAACCCAACGGGGGATCGTAGCGGTGGATTGGGCGGAAGAGGATCCAGGCTACGAGTTGTGGGAGACTATCCAGCGGAGGACCTTCCCGGGGAGCGTGAGTAACCATCACCTGGGAACATTGCTCGGGCTGCTCGTGGCAGCCTACGAGATGAACGCCTTCAAGGAGGAGTACCAGAAGGCGGTGATCGTCAATGCCAAGAGTTTTGCCTGTGCTCTGAACGAAGCGGGACTGACCGTTGCCGGGGACCCGGGTCTGGGCTACACAGAGACACACCAGGTGGTGGTGGAGCTTGGCTACTGCCAGGGAGTTGAGGCGGCCCGCCGCCTGGAGGAGAACAACATCATCGTCAACTTCCAGGCTTCTCCCCGGGAAGAGGGGTTCACCGTTTCCGGAGCGTTGCGTATGGGGGTGTCCGAAATGACCCGCTTCGGTATGGGGCCGGATGATTTCAAGACCCTGGCCGGGTTGATCCAAGAGGTGGTCCAGGAGGGCAAATCAGTACATGATCAGGTGGCACGGCTGCGCAGCGGGTTTCGGGAGCTGCGCTACTGCTTCTCCGACAGGGAGCTGGAGCGGCAGGTCCAGGTGCTGCACGGGTTGATCTAGGGGAGAACCGTAATTGCGGCGGCCGGTTTCTTCGTCCTCTCGAAGGGCTGAAAGACCGTATCCTTCTCTCGTCTGACGGTACCTCGAGCCTGGTGTAGGAGTAGATAAGATGAGCGCAGACAAACCCTGGCACGAAGACGATACCTTTTGGAAGGAGACCCTGCCGATCCTGTTCCCGGACAGCCGCGTACAAGAGGCGGAAAGGGAGGTGGAGCAGGTCCTGGCTTTGATAAAGATACCGGCGGCGGGTCGACCTGGACCTGTCCCACCGTCTGTACTCGGCTTCAGAGCTCACATTCCTGCTTCGTGACCGTGGCTTCGGGGAGGTTGCCGCCTACGGAGATTTCACCGGTTCCCCCTACGACGACAAGGCCGACCGCCTGGTCGTTGTCGCCCGTAAACCGTAAAACAGATTTCAGGTCAATAGAGAGGTAACCGCAGCCAGGAAATCTTCTGCAGCGAAAGGTTTCAGTATCAAACCCGCACAGCCCGCCTCACGCATCTTCGGATCATCCTCCGTGACCGAACCAGCACTTAATATTACCACGGGAATGTCCGCAGTTCCCGGGTCGGATTTGAGGACCCGGGTCGCCTCCAGCCCATTCAGACCCGGCAGTTGAAGGTCCATCAGCACCAGGTCCGGACGCCGCTCCCGGATGAGCTCGAGGGCCCGTTCGGCATCTTCCGCTTCGATCACCTGGATCTTCCTCATGGCCAGGATCGTACGGATGAGCTTTCGGTTCAGGGGTGCATCGTCTACGACCAGTACTGTTTTATGGTCCACCATTTCCTCTTCTTTCATCCCATTTCCCGATGCAACTCAAGCCCGACTCTCAGCGTACCAGATCTTCCATCTCATCCACGACCCTTTTATCGAGCTTTTGCTGGTCTACTTCCTCCTTCAGAATCCCGATCGCCTTTTCTTTGGACATCGCCTTGCGGTAGGGTCTCTCGGTGACCAGGGCGTCGTAGATATCCACCACGCACATGATCCGGGCCGCCAGGGAAACCTCATCTCCTTTCAGTCCATCCGGATATGAGGAACCGTCCAGCTTCTCGTGATGGTGCCGTATCACATCCAGGGCGATTCCCAGAGTTGATTTCAGGGGCAGGCAGATCCGATAACCTATCTCCGGATGACCCTTCATTACTTCCCACTCGTGGTCCTCGAGTTTCCCGGGTTTGTTGAGGATTTCCTCGGCGATGCCGATCTTCCCGACATCGTGCAGGATGCCGCCCAGCCGGAGGGCGAAGATATCCTTTTCACTGAGTTGCAGCCTTTTACCGAGGGCCACCGCCAGGTTTGCTACCCGTTGCGTGTGCCCCAAAGTGTAGTTGTCCTTGGCCTCGACGGCACTGGCCAGGGAAAACAGGGCGTTCTCCACGCTGACCAGGTTCCTGTTCAGTTCGCGAACCCGGATCAGGGCACGAGTCCTGGCCAGGAGCTCCTGGCGATTGGCGGGTTTGGATAGAAAGTCATCCGCACCGGCTTCGATCCCCCGAACTTTCGCCTGCAGGTCGTCCAGGGCTGTAATCAAAATAACGGGAATAAAGCGGGTACTCTCCCGAGCCTTGACGCGCTTGCAAACTTCGTAGCCGTCCAGGCCGGGCATCATGATGTCGAGCAGCATCAGATCCACTTCGCTGTTGCCGAGCAGGCTCAGAGCCTCCTCCCCGCTGTAAGCCTTCAGCACCTCGTAACGCTCGAGGCGCAGATAACCTTCCAGGAGCTTGACGTTACGGCGATCGTCATCCACGATGAGCACCCGCGGTTTGTCGTCCCCCTGCTCCGCAGAGGGACGGGTGAAGTAGAAGACGCGTCTGTTCTGCCCCTGCTGTGCCTGCTCCAGCGCCGACATGGCTCTGCCCAGCAGTCCTTCTCTGTCGGGGGAGTCGACGGGGAAAGAAGCCATGCCAACGGAGAGAGCGAGCTCTCCGGAGAAACGTTGTTCCACGGCGTCACGAATGCGCGCCCCGGCGACATGGGCGACTTCCGCCGATGTTTTCAGAAGCAGAACGGCGAACAGATTTTCACCGCAGCGGCAGGCCAGATCCACGTCCCGTATATTCGCCTGTATCAAAGATCCAAGCTTCTGCAGGACTTGTTGATCATCGGTAGGCGCTTCAAGCTGGAGAAAGGCGACGGTGAAGGGCTCTCCGCTTCGCTCGGAGCGCAGGAACTCTCGGTCCAACTCGAGAAGGAATTGATCCCGCTCGAACAGCCCGGTGGCCTCATCCCGGTAAGCGTCCCCCGGATTCCGCTGCCTGATCCATTCCAGATTTTCCTGCATCTACGCCATTTCTCCGTTAACTGTAGAAACCGGCAGCTCCAGGACAAAGGAGGTTTCCCGCTGTTTTTCGCTGCTCTCCGCCCAAATGCGACCGCCCTGCAGTTCCACCAGACGTTTGGCCAGGGCCAAACCGCTGCCCCCGGCCATGTCGAAGTGATCGGTGCTCGATTTTACCTGTTCGAAGGGTTTGAAGATACCCTCCAGATCTTCCCGGGAAATGGATACATCGAAACAGGCTATCCGAATTTCCAGCCGGGACGGAGCGGAATCCTCCCTCGGCCCGATGCGAACACTCAGATCGACCTGCCCGCCGTCCGGGGTGAGGGCCACCGCCTTGCTTACCACGTTAAAAAGGACCTGTTTTATTTTACGGACGTCCAGCAGGACCGTTTCCGGCAGCGTTCCTGTCTCAAGGTTGATGGTGATTCCGTGCTTGAGGGCCTTCTCCCTCAGCAGGATCAATGTTCCTTCTAAAATCTCGGGCAGATAGGTGGGTTCATGCTGGACTTCCAGCATCCCCGTGTCGATCTTCGTGATTTCAACGATGTCGTTGATCAGCTCCAGCAGGTTGCGTCCGCTGTCCAACACGTCCTGCAGATACTCGGCCTGGGTTTCGGTCAGCTTCCCGATCTGCTGGGTAGCGACCAGCTCGGTAAAACCGATGATGTGATGCAGCGGGGTGCGCAGTTCGTGGCTCATGTTTGCCAGAAACTCGCTCTTGGCGCGATTGGCTTCTTCGGCCAGAGATTTAGCTTCCAGCAGGTCCTGCTCCGCTTGAAAGCGTTCACTCATATCGCGGAGCACGAGGATCTGGCTTACCGGCTGATCCTGCTTGAACACCCAGGATCGGCGCAGGCCGTAGGTTCGCCGGTTCTCGGGGATTCGCAGAACCGTCTCCCCCTCAGCGGCTGCGGGATCCTCCGGGATCCTGCCATCTGCAGCCGGCAAGGTGGGAATCAACTCCTGCAGGGAACACCCGTCCAGTGTCTTTCTGATGTGCTCAAAGATCTCTCTGGCTGCTGTGTTGGAGGAAACGATTTGTCCCGCCGGATCGGCTACCAGCACCCCGTCGCTCATGTTGTCCAGAGCCGTCTCATAAGAGATGGGAATGATGTTTCCGAACCGGTAGAAGAGGATATTCCAGCTGATGATCAGGCCGGTTAGCAGGAAACCGAAAGGTGTGAAATCGAATCCGGGCAGCGGTTTGAAATCGATCACTTCCAGGAAACTGCCGATCCAGGCAAATACGATGGCAATGATCAGCAATCCAGTCTGTCTCCGTTCCAGGGGCTTGGCCCGCAGGAAGATACGAAACAGCATCATCGTTCCGACCAGCAGCAGCAGGTAGGTATAGGCGATCGTGAAGTAGTACCAGGGACCCCAGGAACGGCTCAGGAGTACGAAGGGACCTGAACTGTCCAGTGAGAAGCTGTGGGTAACGAGCAGGTGATAGCGATTCGTAGCCAGGAGCGCGATGGTGGCCAGGGGAGGGATACACAACGGCACGAGCACCTTGGTACGAAGCCAGCGCCCGTATCCGGAATAGGTGGTGATAAAGGCGAACCAGGTGACAGAGATGAACGCCCCGGCGGCGAACTGCATATTCTGGGCCAGGATCTTGGGTGTCAGCTCCGTCACCGTCAGCTCCATCGCGTAGCCGAACATCCACAGGCTCAGGTCGAACAGCAGCAGACCGGCGAAGCGGCTGCGGACCGAGCCGCCCCGCCAGAGGAGGACCCCGCAGGTGAAGGTTACCGAACCGGCCAGAAGAATCGGCACGGTGTAAGGTGTGAACTGCCAGGATAAAACAGTCATCGCTCCACCAGGCGATTATAGACTGAAAGTCTTGAGAGGTTGTATCCCGTGGGGGAAAAAAGGCGAACCGGCTATTGGATCATCCGGCAGATGAAGAAGGTATTCAACGGATGAAAATCGCCGCCAGAGGGATGTACACGCCGATCTTCACCAGAGCCGCCAGAAGGATGTAGACCCACGAGCGGGCTTCCTCCATCCTGGCCAGTCCCACGGTGATCAGAGCTATTTCCCACAGCGAGATCAGCGAGTGTATCAGGGGTGTGAGCCCGCTCCCGTAGATATCGAGGGCGATCGAAGCCCAATCCACAAGCCAGGTCACCGGCATCGGAATCAGCAGGCCGAAGCCGATGACGTTGAGGATCCAATCGAAGTCGCTCTCCTTTCCCATCCCGCGGAGGATGAGATGAACCAGGGCGCCGGCCAGCAGCCAGCAGGCAAGTCCGAACAGGGGTAGAAAGAAGATCTCCGCCGTGTAGTACTGGTCGGTGACCAGGAAAGTCAGGGAGGAGGGGTGGAAGGGCGTTCGGTTGAGTATCCGGAGGGCCAGAATCGATGTCAGGGCCGTGATCGCGAAGCGAAGCAGGATTGCCCACAATCCCCAGTAGGGCGCAGGTTTGGGCTGAAGTCTTCTGAACGCCCGGGACGGATTGTACAGCCCCTGTATCCAGATTCGCAGAAAGCTCATCATCGTTATGCTGAAATCAAGTATAGATCAGAGCTCAATTCGGTCAAGGGGAGTTGTGGTTGGATTATACCATGAGGCAACAAGGGGGAGGAGCGATTTCCTGCATTTCCCGGCGCCACTTCCGGTGCCTCCGGGCCTTGACCAGGAGCGGATTTGAATTCAATGATCAGGTCATGAAAAAATACGCCATCTGCAATGAGCTGTTCGGCGAGATGAGTTTCACCGACTGCTGCGCGCTGCTGCAGCGCCACGGATACCGGGGCGTAGAGATAGCACCGTTTACGCTGTTTGACGACCCCGGGACCTTCACATCTGCTCAGGTCGGGGAGATTCAATGCATCCTGGAAGACCACGATCTGGAGTTCACCGGTTTGCACTGGCTGTTTCTCAAGCCGGAGGGATTGCACATCACAACTGCGGATGAGAGCATTCGCCGCCGAAGCTGGGATCATCTAAAACGGCTGGTCGATCTTGCAGGACAGCTGGGCGGAGGGGTCCTGGTGCTGGGTTCCCCGAAACAGCGGAACAGCATGGGTATGAGCCGGGAACGGGCCGCGGCCAACCTGGAAGAGGGCCTCCGCTCTCTGGCGGATTTCACAGCCCGGAGGAACTGCACGATCCTCTTGGAATCCCTCTCTCCCGACCAGACCGATGTAATCAACTCCCTGGCCGAAGCTGAAGAGTCGATCAGTCGGATCGGGCACCCGGCGATCCAGGGCATTTTCGATTTTCACAACTGTGCGAATGAAGCGGAGAGCTGGGAAGATCTGATCGAAGAGCACTATCCGGTCATCCGTCATGTGCATCTCAACGAAGTCAACGGCAGCTGGCCCGGTACAGGGAGCTCCGACTTTCTGCCCGCTTTCAAAAAACTGGCGGAGAAGGACTACGCAGGCTGGATCTCCCTGGAGATCTTCCATCTTCCCGAGGATCCTGCCAGGGTTCTGCAGGAAACCAGAGATTTCCTCGACCGGACAATCGCTGCACTGGGATAGACGAGGAACGTGAAAATCTGCGATCTTCACTGCGACACCGCCCAGCTCTGGCAGGCCGGCTCCTCCCTGGAGGATACCTCCCTGCATGTAAGCCTTCCCGGCATGCTCGAGGCGGGCGTGGGGCTACAGGTGTTTGCCGCCTACGTTCCGGCCTCCCTGCCCAAAGAAGGGCTCTTCTCCTTCGCCAGGCGTTTGATCGGTCGCATCACGGAGGAGATCGAACGGCATTCCACCCACATCATCCTTTGCCGCGACAGCCGAGAGGTGGAAGCGGCTGCCGATCAGGGGAAGATCGCCGCGCTTTTGGCGGTGGAAAATGGGGATGCTATCGAGGATGACCTTGACAAGCTGCAGCAGCTGTACGGGATGGGCGTCCGGCTTATGACCCTCATCCACACCCGTAGCAACGATTGGGTGATCTCCTCGAAGGATGAGGAACCGGCCTTCGACGGCCTTTCGCGTTTCGGGATAGAGGTGGTAGAGGCGATGAATCAGCTGGGAATGATCATCGATGTTTCCCATGTCCATGACCGGGCCGTGGAGAGGATTTTGGAGCACAGCAGCTCCCCGATCCTGGCCTCCCACTCCTGCATGTACGGTCTGTGCCCGCTGCCGCGGAACATCAAAGACGAGCTGATCCGGGGTATCGCCGCAGGCGGGGGCGTGGTCGGGATCAATTTTCTGCCGGCATTCCTGGACTGCGACTACCGGAAGATCGCGGAAAAGCGCTGCAAAGCCGTGTTCGCCCAGTTCGATCGTCGATCCGGGAAGGCCGGCGCCGACACCGGCAAGCTCGGCAGAGCCTGGATGAAGTTCGGTGAGGACTATAAAAAAGTCATGGCCTCCGAAAGGCTTCCCCTGGAGAGGCTCCTCCAGCACATCGACTACCTGGTCGATCTGGCCGGGGAGGAGGTCGCCGCCTTCGGTTCGGATTTCGACGGTATTCCCGATACGCCCGCCGGTGTGGAGGATTGCCGGGGCTTCAACAACATCGTAACGGGATTACGGAAGCGCGGTTATTCCCAGAAGCGGCTGGAGAAGATCTGCTGGTCGAACTTCCTGCGGGTGCTCGCGAAGGTCTGCGGCTAGAGCCGGGACTCGGGCTATCGTGATTTCCGGAGGTTATTCCCTGTCCGGGACGAGCCCGGTGTGAGCGTTGTAGAGATTCGCGTACAAGCCCCCCTGCACGATCAACTTGACCCCGATGCCGGAGATGATGTTCTCCACCTTGGCGTTGATCTCCGCGATGGCGTCGTTGATACCCTCGAAGCCCCGGCGGATCCGGCCACCAGCAATCCGGAATAGGCTGCCATGATGGGTATGGGAATCGAGCAGATCAGCGCCAGTTTCCAGTTCAGCGCGAACAGCTCGGCGAATCATGGGATCGACGTATCGTTTTCGGCTTTCGATTGCTGGCTGTTGTGTTTTTTGTTCTTGTACATCGATTTATCCGCCGCAATCAGCAGCGTATTGAGATCGACCGGATTCTGAGGATCAAAGGCGGCCACGCCCATGCTTATAGAGAAAGAGTACGGCCGTTGCACACGGCGATTGTGGACTTCCAGATTCTTTCTAAAACGATTGAATAGCACTTCCGCATTGATTTCAGGTTTCTCGGTAATGAGAATCACGAACTCATCCCCGCCAATACGGGATATGATGTCGGACTCTCTAAAACTCTGCCGCAGCAGCTGGCCGGCGTCCACTATCGCCCGATCACCTTCGTGGTGTCCGAAGCCGTCGTTGATTTTTTTTAGACCGTCCAAATCAGCTGAAACGAGGAGCATGCTCCGCCGTGTCCGGGTTGCGATTTTGATCTGTTGTTCCGCAAGGATGAAGAAACCTCTTCTGTTGTACAGGCCGGTGAGCTCATCGGAAAGAGACAGCGTGCGCAATTCCTCCAATACCCGCTCTCTGTCTCGAAGGTATTGATTTGCTCTGGAGACGCTGATAAACACGGCTATCAGGAGAATCGCTGCTATACCGAAAAGCACGACGGACGACAGACTGAATAGGGATCTGAGTTTCTGTTTTTCAGGGCCGATATCGTAATAGATCTCGAAAACACCGGTCAGTCTCCCCCCGCGGAGGATCGGGACATAGGTTTCCACGACATCAGCGGTCATGTATCGGTTCTCGAGGGATCTGCCTCCCCTCTCCACCTCTTTGACCATTATTTGAGGGGCGGCCGTTAACCGACGAAAATAGGGATCCTGATTCACCTGACCGATTTCTCCAGGCTCACTGGAATAGAGGATCTGTCCTGAGGGAGAATAAATAACCAGGC
>Ga0307442_1000128_pt1 | contig 31011 bp, 26 predicted proteins | sample SalMarWE160430MG_FD_202143 | JGI IMG/M metagenome (GOLD analysis project Ga0307442, IMG submission 202143) | Salt marsh sediment microbial communities from the Plum Island Ecosystem LTER, Massachusetts, United States - WE1604-30 | ecosystem: Environmental > Aquatic > Marine > Intertidal zone >...
GGTTCCTACGAATCCGACTTTCTCTTTCAACCAGACAAGGTATCGCCCATCCAAATGCCCGGCGACCTGCTTCTCCAGGTTACCGGCTGCGCCGAGTTGGTTTTCACACAACCATACGTCAACCCCTGCTGCGCCCCGATCACAGCGTTTCCTGACGCCTGCTGCGATCAGCGGTGCAACCGCGGCCAAACTCTTCACTCCCACCGCCGTGCAAATCAGCTCCGCATCGGCGATCGCATCTCCTATCTCCGCCTCCTGGCTGATGTGCAGCGCTTCGAAGCGATCAATTCGCATCTGCACTTCCCGTACGCTGTAAGCGTCGAGAAGCCGCAGAGTGTAGGATTGACGCGCATTCAAGAGCCCGACCAGAGCTTCGTCGGCCTCGACGAATACAGTCTTGAATCCTGCTTCCCAGAACAGCTGTCCCATGAACCCGCGGCCGATGTTTCCGGCGCCGAATTGAACCACCGTTCCCATATTTTACTTTCCGTCCTCGCCAGCCAGCATATCCTCGAGTAACTGTTCTTCGGCGGCGTTTGTCCAGCCAGACCCTTCCTCGGGCGCCTGATATGCATCCGGAAGCTTATCCTTGAGCTCCGTTAGCCCGGTCAGCGGAAAATCTGCTACCAGGGGATATACAACGATCTTTCCGGGATAGGTTGCATCTTGCATAGCCCTGATGCCCTCCGGTATCTGGCGCATCCCACAGACCGCTGCCACCGAACGATGCGGTTATAGTTCGCCTCCCTCGTATCTGTTCACGATTGCGACCTGGTCGGCCGGCTTCAGGTGCGCTATGTCCGACATACCGCACCTGTTTTGGTCCAAAGATCAGAAACGCATCGACTTGCGCGATCGTCCCGCGCTTCAATCCGGCAAACAGATTGATCACCCCCACGAGCATGAAGTTTTCATCGCGAGCGGTGAAGGAAAAATAACAGGCGATTTTCCGGAAGAACTTTTATCCCCGGGAATGGCGGTTTTCGTCCCCGGCGACGGTAGTTCCCGCTTTACCGCTTGCGCAGATCGATGCTCACCTTCAACTCCTCCTGCTGATCCGGCTGCAGCTTGAGCTGCCACTGCGGCAGCAGGCACGAGCATTGGTAGACCTTCCGCAGCGTATCGCCGACGTAGCTCATCGTGTAAACCGGCAGGCTCCATAGGGAAAACTCTCGGTCCGCCCCCAAGGCAATCTGCACACTGTTGAGGTTGTCGTAGACCCGCACACCGTTCAGGGTCCCCAGATCGGCAGCTTCGCAGTCCAGAGGGGTTTCCTTTTCCCGACCCGGAAGCATCAGGGTCGCCTGCTCGTAGCCCGCCAGGGACAGATTGAACTCCAGGCCGTACCACAACTCGACAGGTATGGTTCCGGGGTTGCGGATGAAGATGCTCAGATCGATCCCGTTTTCTTTGAAGCAGTAGCTTTTCGACAGGGTGACGGGGTTGTTTTTGCGTTTGATGCGCACCTGTCCGTGCCTGGTGAGCACCACTTTGCGCTGCTCCCGCTTGAGCTCCTCGATTTCAAAGGGCCGGTTGATGAAGTCCCCCATCTCCTGATAGCTCATCCTGTCGAACTTCTCCAGGGTCGTGGAGGGGGCAAAAAAATGGTCGATGAAGCCCTTGCGCATGTACCAGTCGCAGCCTTCGTACTTGTAGCGGTGGTAGTGTTCCGGCCAGCGGGCGATCGTATCCAGATAGTTCCAGCTTTTGGGGAGGTAATCCAGCTCCAGGAGGGTGGCGCCATAGCTGTGAACGAAGGCATTCAGGACTCTGCCCTGATACAGGTATTCCTCCCGACCGTCCATGTCGTAATCCGTCGCGATGATCGAAGACATGAACATTCCGGCATTGCGGGTGATCTTTTCCGCCTCGTTGAAGGCGCGGTAGGCGGCCTTGCGCAGGTTGTTGGAGTAGGCTCCATCATATCGGCCGTGCCAATACACCGCTCCGGTTTGTCCCCTCCACAGCTCGTTGAGGGCGGCCTTCTTCTTGTACTTGTCCCCGCGAATTTGGTTCACCAGGACGTGGGTGTACATCAGGCGGTAGTACAGGAGGCCGACCTCCGGATATCGGGTCAGAAACTGACGGAAAAAGCCCCTCTGCAGATAGATGCCGCTCTCGGGCCTGCGGACTCTCTTGCTGATTTCCTGACAGACCCTCTGCCGGCTCAGCGACAGGGCGCTGTTCATGGTTTCCATGGAGGATAGGCAGGGGAAGTACAGGCGTCCCTGCGGGCGCAGGACTTCGGGACGGTAGCGGGGATTGATCGAGTGGAGCCAATCCCGGTTCTCCTCCAAGAGCCCGAAGAAGCGGGTAAGCCATCCCCCGTCCCCGTAAATCCCGGTAGCGGCGCGATCTTCGGCCAACATCTCACCGGGCACCAGGATAACGGCGATCTGCCCCTGACCCCGGGCGGCTATCCCCCGCAGCTCCAGGATGAGATCCTCGGGGCTGCCGGAGGGAACCATGGCCTGCAGACCCAGGTGCAGGGGAAACACGGTGACGGCCTTTCCCTGGTCTTCGGTACGGTAGGGCTGATAGCACTCCGCCTCCCGAACACCGGCGATGTGGAAGTGATGATCGTCGAGGAAGGTGTATTCGATCCCGCTGTTGCTCAAGATGCGGGCCAGGGTCGGTTCCCAGACGCGCTCGGTAAGCCAGCTTCCCCTTGGCCGGGTACCGAAGGTGGTTCGGATGAAGGTGCTCATCTTCTCGATCTGCCCCAGCTTGTCACCGTCGGGGATGAGTGGCAGTATCGGCGCGTGATACCCCCCGCCGAGCAGCTCCACCTGCTTGCGCCGGATCATCTCCTTGAGCAGCATGATAAACTCGGGGTGCTGGTCCTCCATCCATTCGAACAGAGCACCGCAGTAGTGCAGCACCGTATGGGTTCGGGGAAACTTGTACAGCAGGCTCAGGAAGGGCTTGTAGGACCGTTGATAGGCGGTTTCAAACGTTTGCGAGGGCATTCCGTCGGGTTGATGATTGTAGGTGCCGAATACCAGGCTGATTGAACTCATCGTCTTGGATGAACATCATTTTTTACGATGCACTTCGTCGGACAGGCTTCCGCCCCCTCCCGTCTGTCACCTGCGATCTGGTAGTCGATCCGCGACAGGTTATCTTCGACCTTGTACCCCCCCTCCGGGGATTTCTTTTCGCAGATCTTGCAGGCGATGCATCCCACCTTACAGTACTTGCGGACCCGCCCGCCCTTGTCTTTGGAGTTGCAGACAACCAGGTAGTCCGCCTCGTAGGGAAGCCACTGCATCACCCCGGTGGGACAGACCTTCACGCACTGACCGCAGGAAATGCAGATCTCCTTGTTGACCCAGACCAGCCCGTCAGCGTCATAGTAGATCGCATCCACGGGACAAACCGCGATGCAGCTGCCCAGGCCAAGACAACCATACTTGCAGACCTTATTGCCGCCGAACAACGTGTACAAGGCTACACAATCGGCCACCCCCGTATACTGGAAAGCCAGTTCGGCCGCCGACCCGCCGCCGCGGCAGTGAACCTGGGGAACCCGCTTGACCGCGGCGGCGCTCTCATACTCGGCTCCCATGATCTCCGCAACCCGGGCGGCCACGTCCGGACCGCCCACGGTGCACAGATCCAATGCCACCTCTCCGCCCACGATTTCCGCGGCGTAGGCCGCACAGCCGGCGAAGCCGCAGGCTCCGCAATTCGCGCCGGGCAGAGCCTTCTCTATGGCTTCCACCCGCTCATCCCGGCGTACTGCCAGCAACCGGGAAGCGAAGGCCAAGCCCAGCCCGAGGAGAATCCCCAAACCTGCCACCGATGCCAATGCATAAGCTACTCGTACGACTTCCACCTGGGATCCTCCTATCCGAGCAGGTTCTTCAACAGCGCTTTGTCGAAGGCCATAAAAGCCAGAGCCATGAGGCCGGCGGTGATAAAAGCGATGGGGACGCCTCTGAAAGGTTTGGGAACCCATTCCCGGTCCAGTCTTTCGCGAATCGTTGACATCACCACGATGGCCAGCAGGAAGCCCAATCCCGCGGCAATACCCGCCACGAAGCTCTCCAGGGCGTTGTAGTCGTTGCGCACGGCGATCAGGGCGATACCCAAAACCGCGCAGTTGGTCGTAATCAGGGGCAGATAGATGCCCAGCGCCTTGTAGAGGGGCGGAGAGATCTTTATGATCACCATCTCCACCAGCTGGACCAGGGCGGCGATGATCAGGATGAAGCTTATGGTCTGGAGATACTCTATGTTCAGAGGTACCAGAACCAGCCTGTACACGGCCCAGGTGGCCAGGGAGGCCATGGACATGACGAAGATGACGGCAAAACCCATGCCAATCGCCGAATCGGTTTTCCGGGACACCCCGATAAACGGACAGAGCCCCAAAAACTGGGTCAGGATAAAGTTGTTGATGAAAACGAAGGTGATGATGATTCCGATGTAGCTCATGAGGCTCCTCCTTCCGCTGGCGCCGGGCTACCAGCAGAGAGCTCAGCGTCAGTGGCCGTGCCGACCTCCGGCGCAGCTGTCGCACCAGCGGCCGATGCAGCTGCCGCGGCAGCGACAGGCACCAGCGGCGGCGTCGCCACGGCCCAAGCCTCGCGGGCCTCCCTGCGCATCTCGAGCCAGTTGAACAGGGCTTTCAAAAAACCGATCACCAACAGCGCCCCGGGCGCCAGGGCCAATACCCGTGCCGGCTGAGAGGAGAGACCGGGGATACGGATCACCCCATCGAAGGAACCCACTGCAAAGAGGGTGATGGTGCCGGATCCGAAGACTTCCCGGATCGCCGAAATCAGCAGCAGCCCCAGGGTGAAGCCCACGCCCATGCCCAGGGCATCGAGCAGGGATTCGCCCAGCTTCCGTTTGCTGGCGAAAGCCTCGGCTCTGCCCAGAATGATGCAGTTGACCACGATCAGCTGCACAAATACCCCGAGGTTTCGGGACAGGGAGGGTGCATAAGCCTGCATCACCAGATCCACGACGGTAACGAAGGAGGCGATGATCACGATAAACGAGGGGATACGGATCCGCTCGGGGATGAAATCCTTCAGCAGGGACACGAAGATCTCGGATCCGAGCAGAACGAATATGACCCCCGCTCCCATGCCCAGGGCGTTCACCACCTGGGTGGATACCGCCAGGGTCGGACAAAGCCCCAGAAGGATGATAAAGATGGGATTCTCCTTGAAGACCCCCTTGCTGAAATCGCTGTACATCATCATTGTCCTCCGGATATCTCTGCGGCGTACCGCGCCCCCTCTGCCAGGGCCTTGGAAACACCCAGAAAGGTGATGGTTGCCCCGGTGACGGCATCGGCGTCAGCGGGGGCTAACATGTCCTTTCGAACCGGAACCGGGTTGGCCGGAGAACCGGTGCCGATGAACTTCTCCATATAGGCCGGGTTTTCCGCCTTCTTGCCCAAACCCGGGGTTTCGGTGTCGTCCATGAGCCGCACCGCACGAATCGTTCCGTCCTGCTCGTAGCGAGCCAGGATCTTCATCTCTCCTCCGTATCCCGAACCCTCCAACTGCAAAATCATGCCGGCGCTCTGCCCTTCTTTGCGAACGGGATATCGTTTTACGATCACCGGATTGTCGGCTACCTCCACCGCCTCTCCGGTTTCGGCATCGGGGGTCAATTCGTCCAGGGCCTGCTGCAGCTCCATGATCTTCCTCTGGATGATTAACGGTTCGGTGATGGCGTTTATCCCTCCCAGGGTGAGTGCGGCAACCGCGCAGATGGCGAACAGCTTCAATCCTACAACCGCTACGCTCTTCATTCCTTGCCTTCCTTCTGGTAGCCGAAAACCACGGGACGGGTCATGCGGTTTATCAGCGGGACAAACATGTTCATGATGATGATGGCCAGGGACACCCCCTCCGGAAACGATCCGTAGATGCGGATGAGAAAGGTCAGGAATCCCGCGCCCACGCCGTAGATGATCATCCCCTTGCGGGTCAGTGGAGAGCTTACCATGTCCGTGGCCATGTACAGGGCGCCCAGCATCAGTCCCCCGGCCAGGAGATGGAATAGCACATCCCCCGTGAATACCCCGCCTCCGAAGGGCTTCCCTCCCAGAAACCAGATTAGCAGGGCGAAGGAAACGAGGTAGGATACCGGGATTTCCCAGGTAATGATCTTCTTGACGAACAGGTAGATGCTGCCCAACAGGAGCAGCAGTGCGGAAACTTCGCCGATACACCCCGGTATGTTGCCCAGAAACAGGGCACCGTAGCGCCCTGAGAACAGCTTGCCCAGGGGGACGAGGAACGCCGGCAGCCTCGCGAGTGGATAGCCCTTCGAGGCCAGAAATTCGACGGGTCCCCGGACCGTACCCTGGAAATCCAGGAGGCCCGACTTTATGAATCCCAGGGCCGTGGCACTGGTCACCGCATCCGCCGACCAGGTCAGCGGTGTCTTCCAGGTTGTCATGAAGCCGGTCCAGGAGAAGGTGACAAAAACACGACCGGCAAGAGCCGGATTCATCCAGTTGTGTCCCAGGCCACCGAAGGCCATCTTCACCACCGCGATGGCGAAAACCGAGGCGATCACGGGGATGTACACGGGCACCGAGGGTGGCATGTTGTAGCCTATAAGAATCCCGGTCAACACGGCACTCCAGTCGTTCAGTGTGAAGCGGCCCTGCAGACGGGTGATGATGAACTCGGTAAGCACGCTGGCGGCCACGGAAGCTAATATCACGTACAGGGAGTACAGCCCGAACAGGAATACCCCCCACACACCGGCGGGCAGCAGACAGAGGATCACGCTGATCATGATCCTGGGCGTGCTGCTCCCTTCGTGAAGATGAGGCGATACGGTGACCCGTGCACTCCAGGTGGTGTTGACATCTGCCATAATCTTTAGCCCTTCTTGCGCGCCATGAGTTTTCCCAGCTTCATTCCCTGCACAAGGGGAATGTGCGCCGGGCACACGTAGCTGCAGCACCCGCACTCTTTGCAGTCCATCAGCCCGATTGCCATCGCCTCCTTGTACTCCCGATGTTCGATCCACTTGTACAGGGAGGTCGGGCTCAATCCGAAGGGACAGGAGGCAACGCAGCGTCCGCAGCTGATGCAGGGGGTCTGGAGTGCCATCCTGGACTGTCTTTCGGACAACACCAGGATACCGGAGGTCCCCTTGACCACCGGCACACCGGGGTCGGCCAGCGCGAATCCCATCATCGGTCCGCCGGCCACGATCTTTCCGGGTTTGGCGGAAAAGCCCCCGCACTCCTCCAGGAGGTTTCCCACCGGTGTTCCGATACGCACCTTGAAGTTCCCCGGTTTGGCCAGGGCCGGACCCGTGACAGTCACGATCCGTTCGATCAGTGGTTTCCCCAGAGCCACGGCTTCATAGATGGCATAAACCGTGCCGACGTTGGAGACCACCGCCCCGATGTCCAGGGGAAGGCCTCCAGAGGGCACTTCCCTTCCGATAAGAGCCTTCAGCAACTGCTTCTCATCGCCCTGGGGATATCTGGTCTTCAGCACGACGACCTCGATCTCCGCACCTCTGCGGGCTATCTCGGTCCGGAGCACCTCGACCGCATCGGCCTTGTTTTCCTCCACCCCGATCAGCACCTTCCGGGCAGAGAGGATCCGGCGCACGATCTCGATCCCCTCGAGGATGCTCTCCGTCTTTTCCAGCATCAACCGATGGTCGGCAGTCAAAAACGGTTCGCACTCCACGCCGTTGACCACGAAGTACTCGACGGGGCTGCCCTCGCGGGTCGTGAATTTGATCGGGGTGGGAAAGGTCGCACCCCCCATGCCCACGATTCCCCGCTCCCGGATCAGATCCAGGAGCTCCTGCGGATCCTTGTCCTGCCACTGCACGGGGCCGTTACCGCCGCGTTCGAACTCACCCTCGAACTCCACGACCACGGCTTTGCTGAGCATCCCCGTGGCCAGATAGATATCCCTGATCTCCTTGACCTTGCCGGGGATCGAGGCATGCACATTGGCGGAAAACACACCGGGAGCTCTTGCGATGAGCATCCCTTCCCGCACCGTATCCCCCGCCTCGACCAGGCATTCCGCCGGTGCACCCATGTGCTGCTGAAGAGGAATTACCGCTTCAGGGGGTATCGGTGCATTGCGAATGGAAACCTCATTGGTAAGAGATTTGTAATCGTGGGGATGGACACCGCCCCCCCCGAAGGTCCGTAGTTTGTAAGTCATGTCGTGCGGTCAGTACCTCCTAAGTGTCAGATTCCTAGTAGCATACAATACGGATGCTGTCAAATTGAAATGGCGGGGAACCAGAAACTGAATCAAAAACAGGATGATGAGAACGCCGGAAAAGCCGTAGCGTGCCACCGGTTCGGGGGCGGAGGCTATCTCGACCGTTCCGGCAAATCCCTGGTCCGCCAGCAGCCGGGCCACGCTCCCGGGGCGGGCCGCCTCCAGAATCGCATACAGCCAGGATTCTTTGAACTGTTTCACGACCCGGAATGTCTTTTGCACCCTGGCATCCCGGGGATCGATCCGATATTCGGAGATCAGAATGCGCTCTCCCGGAGCCGGGAATTCGTAGGAACGCCCGAATATCAGGGATTCCTGGTAGGCCCGATGCGTCAGATAGTCGGCTAGATTGGGGATCCCCCCCGGACCGGCGTAGTCGGACAGCCCATCCAGAGAACGCCAGGACAGGTCGTCGAATCCGATGGAGCGCATCCGTATCGTTTCGGGTTCGGGTCCCGCAAGAACCGCCGTAAAGCGCAGCAGCGGATAGGAAAATAGTACGATGCAGGCCAGCAGCAGGTGCAGGGAAACTTCCGGTGACAGCGGAGCCCGGCGGGGACGCAGCCGCCGGAGGATGGGTAGGGCCAGGAACGGCGGGTGGGCATGCCGGGAATCCCGGAAAATGAAAGAGCAGTACAGAAAAGCTGCGGCCGCCACACCCCCCGCCATCGCCACTAGCAGACCGGCGGAGGGTCGTGGAAGGTTGAGCAGAACAGCCGATCCCGCCGCCGCCAGCAGGGCCGCAGCCGGACGGGCAAAGACTTCAATCGCCCCGGACGGCCCGGAAAGGCGCTGAACGTAGCGGCGGCTGTGCAGTTGCCCGAACAGATGGACCCAGGCGGGCATCACCAGAAAAAAGGCCAGCAGCGCCTGGAAATCCGAGATCGCGACCAGAAGCAGCCACGGCAGGGAGGCCAGCAGGACCGCCGTTCGAACCGATCCACTGGATCCCAAGCGGATAAGCACGCCCAGGTAGAAGATGAACAGCAGAAGCTTTATGAGCGTGGACAGCGGATCGAACTCGATCAGCCGCCATCGCAGGCCCAGCCCTCTGAAAAGCCCCCGCAGATACAGATAGGTCGAGAGCACGTTTCCATCGGTGCGCAGATACACGAGCTCCCAGGCCGCACCACCGGATGTCGAAAAAAGCCCGCCCACCCGCTGCAGGTAAGGATCAAAACGAGGATCAAGCGGATCGAGCCGTTCGGAGAGGCGATGAATCGGGACAGAGACAAAACCGTCGAAGGTGTTGAAGCTTACCATGGCTGTAAATCTGGAGACGACGCCTTGGAATCGCCGGATCCCGGCGATCCGCCTGATCAGCTGTTCTGCGTTCTCGCCGCTCTGGAACTGCAGGGTGTAGTATCTCTTCCAGGTCCTCCTGCCGATACGCTCCGGCGCAATCGCCAGGAGGGAGACCGCCAGGGCGATGACTCCTGCGCCGAACAGGGCGCAGACAAATAGCAGGATCCGCGAACGAGAGCCAACCATAAACAGTATTATCCGATGCAGTAGTTTTCTCCCCATGCCGGGGTTTGTCAAGTTGTTGTAATGGACGAAGAAATGGAAACAGGTGTATGCTGGGTACACCATGTACGATGACAAGAAGATAATGACCCTGGCGGAGATGGCGGATTACCTCAAGGTAGCCAGGCGGTCCCTGCTGCGGATGGCCCAGCGGGGCGATATCCCCGCGACCAAAGTCGCCAGTCAGTGGCGGTTCATGCGCTCGGTTGTCGACGACTGGCTGATCGCCAGGATGAAAGCCCTCCCGGACCGGGAACTGGAGAATCTGATCGAATCAGAGAAACTCCCCGTACCCCTTTCGGCTCTGCTCCGCCCTGAGCTGGTACGCCTGGACATTGAGGATGTCGGCGTGCAGCGGGTCCTGGAGCTGCTCACCGACCTGCTGGTTCGGCAGAACCTGCTGGATGATCCGAAGTTTTTCGTGGAAAAGCTCATAGAGCGGGAAGAGATGGTTTCCACGGCCATCTTCCCCGGCATTGCCGTGCCCCACGCCAGAAAGCCGGAGGAGTGCCCGGTCCGGGAAGCGCGGATCGTAGTCGGTGTGTCCCGCAGCGGAGTGGATTTCAACTCCCTGGACGGTCGATCGACCCACCTGTTCTGCCTGATCTGCGCGAATCAGGTGCTTCTCCATCTCAAGATCATCGCCGAGCTGGCCCTTGTTTTTCGCCGTCCCGATCTGATCGATAAAATCAAAAGCGCCACGGATCCGGACCAGGTTCTGCAGATCCTGCTTCACCGCTGAACAGCTTGTGACAACCCGGCTCAACGTGCTCAATTGACAGGCGGGTTGGATCGCAGGTACACTCGCGGTTGGAAAACACTTTCGACGATGTCTGTCTTCAGGAATATCTACTACCATCTGGTTTACACCCTGCGAGGGGTCCGGGTATTCGCCCTGGTCGGCGGGAGCGGTACCGGAAAGAGTTTCCGGGCCAAATTGGTTTCGGAGAAGTATGGGATCGACATCATCGTGGACGACGGCCTGCTGATCCGGGACCAGAAGATCCTGGCGGGCCGGTCGGCAAAAAAGGAAAAAGGCATCCTGGCGGCCATTGGTACCGCCTTATTCGCCGACGACAAACACGCCGAGAACATACTTCAGACCCTGAGCAAACAGAGCTTTAAACGGATCCTCCTCATCGGCACATCCGAGAAGATGGTCAGGAAAATCGGCAAGAGGCTGCAACTTCCCCACCCCATGAAGATACTTCAGATCGAGGATGTCGCCTCCCGGGACGAGATAACCGCGGCCATCCGTTCCCGCAACTCCGAAGGAAAGCACATCATTCCCGTTCCGGCTCTGGAGGTCAAGCGCGACTATCCGCACATCTTTCTAGATTCCATGAAGATCTTCTTCAAGCGCCGTTTTCAGCCGATGAAATCGGGAAACATAATTGAAAAAACAGTTGTGCGGCCGGCGTACACCAGCAGGGGAAGCGTCAGCATCTCGGAAGCGGCCTTGACCCAGATGGTGATCCACTGCGTTCAGGAGTTCGACAGCTCGATGACCGTGGAGAAGGTGATCGTGGATCGGGAGCGCATGGATTATGGCCTGGAGGTCGTCCTGAACGTGCCCTTCCGCACCCAGGCAGCGGCTCCCCTGTACGAGCTGCAGGAATATATAGCAAAAAATATAGAGAGTTTTACGGGACTCATACTCAAAGAGGTAAACGTAACGATTGGCAGAGTATCCAAAAGGACCAGACAGACGGGTAACGAGTAATATCCTCCTCACCCTCATCACACTCCTCATCGCCGGCGTAATCCTGCGGCTGGCCCGCTCAGTGTTCATTCCCGTGCTGATCGCCGCCTTCCTGGCCTACTTCATGGATCCGTTGGTCGCCTTTCTCCGCCGCTGGCGGGTACCGGTCGTCCTGGCCGTGATCATCGCCGGGGTCCTCTTCATGGGCGCCTCCTCCGTATTCAGCTACATCCTATACAACAACACTCTGGATTTCGCCAGGAAGGTACCGAGCTATCAGGCGGCCTTCGTGCGTATGCTCACCGACGTCGTGGCGCGCTTCCAGCTTCTCACCGGGGATTTCTTCGAGCTGCGGGTGCTCGATGAGCTGAAAAAGATTCAGATCGGCCCTCTCGTATTCTCAACGGTCAGCTCCATCGCCAATCTGGTGGCGGATTTCCTCCTGGTCTTCCTCTTCTCCCTGCTGATCCTGGCCAGCAAGTACACCCTGACCCGGAAGCTGCTCCGCAGCTTCCCCCGCAAAGAAGCCAAGAGACTGGTCATGGTGCTGGTGCACATCGACAAGGACCTGCGCAAGTACGTGGGCATCAAGAGTTTCGTGAGCATGATCATCGGAGCGTCCAGCGGGGTGGCCCTGGCTCTTTTCCACGTGGAGTTCGCCGTCTTCCTGGGTTTTCTCACCTTCGTTCTTAACTTCATCCCCTACCTCGGATCGCTGGTCGCCGTTGCCCTTCCGGTGTTGATCGCCCTGGTGCAGTACGCCTCCATCGCCAAAGCGTTATGGATCCTGCTGGTCCTGGTGATCCTGCAGAACCTGGTGGCTCAGATACTGGAACCGGCGCTGGTCGGTTCAGGCTTGAAAATCACGATCCCCGTCGTGTTCTTCTCCCTGTTCTTCTGGGGATGGTTCTGGGGTGCCCCCGGCGTGCTTCTGGCCATTCCCCTCATGACCTCCATCAAGATCGTACTGGAAGACGTACCGTCGCTGCGCCCCATCGCTCGGCTCCTGGAAAAGGGCCCCCGCAGGCGGAGCGCCCGCCGTAGGAAACATAGGAAATAATGATTTGACATACCCTCACTTGAGGTCTTAAAATCACGGTGACGTGGGAACGCTATGAAATTGTCGCGCCTTATCGCCGGTTTGAGCGGTCTGCTTCTGCTCCTGTGCGCGGGTCGCCTGACCTGTCAGGAGCAGGCGATGAACAGCTGGTCGAGCAAGCACTACCGGGTTCTGTCGGACTCCGGCGCCACGGCGGCCATGGAGATCGCCCGCAAGCTCGAAGCGGCTCTCTCGCTGTACAACGAGTACCTGCACTTCGATCTGAACGCACTCGAATCTCAACTGCGGGTACGCATATTCAGTGACAAGGATGATTACGACAGCTATCTGATCCGGCTGATTTCTGAAACTCGTTCGGATTTCGTGTATATATCCTACAGCGATCCAAACCGCAGCGAACTCGTCGGTTTCCAGGCGGAGGAGAAGGATTTCAATCCATCCCTTCTCCATTACGGATTCATCCAGTTTCTCTCCGCCTACGTGCCTGCCGCTCCCCTCTGGATCGAGGAGGGAATGGCCACCTACCTGGAGTATTCCCAGTACGATCCGATGACGGAGAGTTTTATCTGGAAGGCCAACTACGCCTGGCTGGATTCGCTCAAAAAACTGCTCTCCAGCGATGAAATCATCGGTGAACTGACCCTCAGGGATCTGCTGCTTATCGACAAGGAGCTTGCTCAGGCCGGGATCGAGATTTTCTATCCCAGCGCCTGGGGACTGGTCCACTTCCTGATCCAGAGCCCGGAGAGGACCCACAACCGGATCCTGTGGGAGTCCCTGGCAGCCATGGACGGCGCCGCCACACTGGCGGAGAACTCCCGGCGGGTGCTGGACAAGGCCTTCGGCTGGGTCGATCTGACGGAACTGCAGAGATCCTTCGAATCCTACATTTCCTCGCTGTTGACCTTCAACGATCTGGTGCGCCTGGGGGTTGACCAGTACGGGGGTGAGGAGCTGTCATCGGCCCGCAGGAGCTTTGAAGAGGCCCTGAAACTTCGAAGCGACAACTACATTCCATATTACTACCTCGGGCTGATCGCCTATCAGGATAAGGATTTCGAGCTTGCCCGGACGTTCTACCGCAGGGCCATGGAGATGGGAATCGACGCCGCTCTGATCAACTACGCGTTGGGGGTCAACGCCTTTGCCGATCAGCGCTACGACCAGGCCAAAGATTATCTGCTAAAGGCCAAAGAGCTGGATGCTGAATCCTACACGGAAAAATGCGATTCCCTGCTGCAGCGCATAGAGATCATGCAGTGATCCAGCGCAGGAGCAAAGCAGCGGCTCTCTGACATTCCTTGCGGGAGGGCAGCAGGGGTTTGCAGGTCTGGCTGATCCACTCCGCAACGGAATCCGCTTCCGTGGCGGGCTTCCACCGCTTACCGAAACTGCGCATCAGGTACCCCAGCATCGATCCCCTGCTCAAGCTGTCTTTCTTGGCCCGCTCATCCAGAACATCCAGATTGGAGCGAAAGTTCTCCAGCAGCTGCTTTCGGTTCAAGGACCGCCAGGTTTCGTGCAGCGCCGGGAAAAAAACCTCCAGCAACTTGAGCCGGTAGATGCGCAGGAATATGCCGGCGGCATAGCCGCTGGCCAGGATCTTGTAGAACTCTTCGGTGAGGCGGGCGGCGGAGCAGACGGCGAGTTTGTGGCGATGCCGTTTTATCGAGGCGGCAACCGCGGCGGTCAGGGGGAAACCGGTCATCTCGGCGTATTTGATACCCCGAATCATGCGAACCGGATCCTCGCAGAAGGAGGTGTCGGCGGGTACCAGGGTGCAGATCCTTCGCTCCTGGATGTCCCTGTACCCTCCGACAAAATCGATGATGATCCGCCGCTGCGGGCAGTAGTAAAGAGCATTCACCGTGAAATCCCGGCGCCAAACATCTTCCTCGATAGAGCCGTAGATCGTAGGCTCCCTGGATTGCCCTGAAGCACTCCCGGAGCGGAAGGTGCTCACTTCAAAAATCTTCCCCTTCCTCCTCCCCGGCTGAGCGTAGATGTGGACTAGACGGAAGCGCCGGCCGATGATTCTGGCGTTGGGGAAGATCTTGCGGATCCTGCGGGGCAAGGCGTCGGTGGCGATGTCGAAATCCTTGGGCTCCTGCCCGGTCAGCAGATCCCGCACGGCCCCGCCGACGATATAGGCCTGGAATCCGGCCCGCCGCAGCCGCCGAATGATCCGCCGGGCATCCTCATCGATCAGCCCGGGATCGATGCGATGATCTTCGGCGGTGTATACATCCGCCTTTTTGACTGGTCTTCCTTCAGCGTTGGTGCCGTAGCGTACAAGCAAGTTGCGATCGTCCAGGTTCAGTAAATTGAAGTATCTCTATTGTAGTGATCGATCGGTTCCGCATCAAGCGGCGGCCAGGGGTGTGCCGTTGCCAAACGCACCCCAGGCTTATGCCGGTTCGACGGGCGCGCTCAGCGCTCAGGCGGCCCAGCCTTGACAGACCCCGAATCGATTGGGATACTCTTTGAACTGGAAATCATGGCAGAAATCATCGAACCCAGAAATCTACGTGGTTTCCGCGACTCCCTCCCGGAAACGGAGTCGCGGAAGCTCGAGATCCAGGAGAAACTCACCCGCGTATTCCACTCCTTCGGCTTCGTACCGATCGACACCCCGGCCATGGAGTACGCGGAAATACTCCTGGGCAAGGGCGGGGGGGAGACAGACAAGCAGGTCTACCGCTTCCTCGATCACGGCAAGCGGGACGTGGCTCTGCGTTTCGATCTCACCGTCCCCTTCGCACGCTTCATGGCCGCTCACTACCACGAGCTTCCCCTCCCCTTCAAACGCTACCATATGGCCAAGGTCTGGAGGGGGGAGAACACCCAGCGGGGCCGCTACAGGGAGTTCATCCAGATCGACTTCGACATCGTGGCCGTGGATTCGACATCGGCGGATTTCGAGATCATGACGGTCATGGCCGAGAGCATGGAGGCCCTCGGGATCCATACCTTCCACGTGTATTTTTCCCACCGACAGCTGTTTAATGAGCTGCTGGAGAGTATGGGCCTGGCAGGCAAGTACCTGCCGGTTCTACGCATCATCGACAAGCTGAAGAAGATCGGGGCGGCGGAGGTGGAAGCCCAGCTGGCCGAGCTCTCGGGACGGCAGCATGCCCGGGAAATTCTCGATTTCATCCCCGCCGAAGATTCCAACCGGGAGACCTTGAACAAACTCTCCTCGGCGCTTGCAAAGGACAGCGCGGCGATCTCCCGGCTGCAGGAGCTTTCCCGGTGCATCGAAGAGTGTGGTTTGGAGCAACACCTGCTCCTGGACCCCTCAATTACCCGCGGCCTGGACTACTACACCGGGGTGGTTTTCGAAACCTTCCTCGACAAAGCCCCGGACATAGGATCCGTCTGTTCGGGAGGGCGCTACAACGACCTGGCCTCCCTGTACACGAAGGAGAAGCTTCCCGGTGTCGGGGCTTCCATCGGACTGGACCGCCTGCTGTCCGCCCTCGAAGACCTGGGCGTGGCCGGTTCCCAGAGAACCGCACCGGATGTTTTGATCCTGCTGCTGGATGAACCCCTGCTGGGGGCCTATCACAGGCTGGCCGGGTCCCTTCGGGATGAGGGTCTGTCAGCGGAGATCTACCCAGCCCCCAAAAAAGTCGCGGTTCAGCTCAAGTACGCCGAGAAGAGGGGGATCCCCCTGGCGATCTTCTACGGCCAGAACGAAATGGAAAAAGATATGTACAATCTGAGAGATTTGGGGAGCCGCCAAAACTACGATGAGTTGCCTTTCAAAAAGCTGCTGGAGCGCGTCGCTGAACTTCTGCAACCGCTCCCGGGTCGATAGAACGGACATCTGAGCGTGGACCCTTTGCAGCTTCCCATATATCAGCAGAAAACCCGCATTCTCGACGCCCTGATCTCCAACCAGGTCATCGTGGTGGAAAGCCCAACGGGCAGCGGTAAGACCACCCAGATTCCCCAAATCCTCCTGGAAGCGGACATCTGCGCAAAGGGGATGATCGGGGTCACCCAACCGCGACGCATTGCCGCCGTATCCGTTGCCGAGTTCATCGCCCGACAGCAGGGAACCAGCATCCCGGAAATCATTGGATTCAAAATGCGCTTCGAGGACCGTACCGATCCGAGAACACGGATCAAGATCATGACCGACGGGATCCTGCTCCAGGAGATCAAGGCGGATCGATCCCTCTCCCGGTACAGCCTGATCATGGTGGATGAGGCGCACGAACGGAGCCTCAACATCGATTTCATCCTCGGACTGCTGAAACGGGTCCTGGAGGAACGCCCGGAGTTCAAGATCGTGATCTCTTCGGCCACGATCAACGCCGAAATCTTCAGCGAATATTTCGACGCCTGTCCCATCGTGAACATAGAAACCCCGATGTATCCCGTCCAGATGCACTACGATCCTCCGAAGCCGGGAAGCGGGCCGGAGGCCTTGCTGGAAAAGATCGCCCGGATCGTGGCCAAGATCGGCTCTGACGGTTCGGCTGAAGGAGACATCCTGATCTTCCTGCCCGGGGAAGGAGCCATCAAGAACTGCATCGCCCAGATCCAGAGCCTGCCGATCCGCAAGCACCTTGAGATCCTGCCATTGTATGCCCGGCTGTCCTCCGAAGAGCAGGAGCGGGTGTTCCACGAATACCCGGGCAGGCGGAAAGTCATCGTGGCCACGAACATCGCCGAGACCAGCGTTACCATCGACGGCGTCACCACGGTTATCGACAGCGGTCTGGCGAAGATCAACTACTACAACCAGCGCAACTACACCTCCTCCCTCATCGAAATACCGATATCCAAGGCCTCGGCGAATCAGCGCAGGGGGCGGGCCGGCAGGACCCGGCCGGGAGTCTGCCATCGCCTGTACTCGCGAAGGGACTACGACCTGCGTCCCCTGTATACGACGGAGGAGATCCTGCGCACCGATCTTTCCGAAGTGGTCCTGCGCATGGCCGAGCTGGGCATCAGAAACTTCGAGGGATTCGATTTCATATCCACGCCCGGTCGGGAGGGAATCCTGAGCGCCATCGAAACGCTGCGCCTCTTGGACGCCCTGGACGAACAACGGGAGGTGACCTCTGTCGGACAGCGCATGCTGGCCTTCCCCATCCTCCCGCGGCTGGCCCGGGCAATCGTGGAGGCCATCAACAGCTACCCGAACGTGGTGGAGGAGGTCCTGATCGGGGTGGCCTTTCTCTCCACCCGAAATCCCTTCTTCCTGCCCCCGGGGGAAGAGCTGGAAGCCAGAAAGGCCCACCACACCTTCCGCGATCCCATGGGGGATTTCGTCTCCTACTTGAGACTGTTTCTAGCTTTTCGCAAAAGCAGAAACCCCGAGGATTTCTGCCGGCGCTTCTACCTGGATCTGCGGACTATGAACGAGATCGTCAACATCAAGGTGCAGCTGGAGGAGATCACCTCGGAGCTGGGAGTACCGATCGGTTCGGGTGGAGAGATCGCCGACTACCTGTGCTGCATAGCCCGGGGGTTGATCCAGTTCGTCTGCGTGCGCTCCGGCAGGGGTGTTTATAAAACCGCGACCGCCGGCCGTATCCAGATCCATCCGGGATCCGTCATGTTCCGGGAGAACCCCGCCTACATAGTGGCCGGGGAGATCGTACGCACCTCCCGCACCTGGGCCCACTCGGTGTCCCCGCTGCGTCGGGCCTGGCTGCAGCGCATATCCCCCGAGCTTGCCCGACAACTCATCCCTCAAGGAGCCGGCCGGGGCAAAGGGGAACAAGCCGGGCAAAGGCGGAAACGGGATTTCACGAACAACGTGAAGATCGGCCGAGAGTTGTTTGAGGTCCGGATGGAAAAGGGCAAGAAAAAAACAGTGCTCCTGCCCTGGGAGAAGATACGGCCGGTTGTCGCGGCCGGCAGCGCGCAGCTGCTCCCTCACTACCACAAGCTGCGGGGCAAACTCATCGTCGGCGAACACGAGGTATGCAGCGGCATGCGGCTGGCTACGATACTCAAGCTGATCCCCCGCATACAGCCTGCAGAGATCGCCCAGGAGATCCCGGAGGGCACCTTTACGCTCCCGCAGGATTTCACCGCCCTCGAGGGCTCACTGTCCGACCTGCTCAGACTCTGCCGGCTGCCGAAAAAGAAGAAGCAGCTGGGTTTCCTGGCCCTGCACTCCGACGGCCAGGGCAGCTACTGGTTTCGAGGGACCCGCAACTACATCACCGCCCTCAATGAGAGCCTCTACAGCCTGGAAACCCTGGCGGATGAACAGAAGCGGGGTAGCAGCGGGGAGATCAACAGGGTGTACCGTGAGCTTACCGGGGAGTTGGAGGCGCTTTAGAGGCTCAGCGGGTGAGCTAGTACAGCTGACGGTTCAGATTGACGATGATTTCTTCCTCGCCGACCGCCGAAGCGGTCACGATCCTGTGCTTCAGCAGATCCGCGATTGTCTGTTTGAGCTCCTTTTCGCCGATGCCCAGGCGGTTGCGGGCCCAGTCGGTGAATTCACTCAACTTGACCCGGGGGCCTTTGAAGGTGGAGATCCCCTTCTCCTGCGCGAAGGTTTTGAGCCCGTTGAAGATCTGATTCTTCCGGTTGGTGCTGCTGATATTCTGGATGATGAGATTGGCCTTGCGGATCCGCTCTGAGAGGATGCGGATCATCTTTTTGGCGAAATCCGGATTGTTCTCGATCATGTTGTCGAGGAGCGCTTCGTTCACTACCAGGGTGCGGCAGGGAGTCAGGGCGATGGCGGTGGCCGAACGGGGCTTTTTCTCGATCAGGGACATCTCACCGAAGATATCTCCCTCCTGAAAGGTGATCAGGGTCCTGGCTGTCTTTGCGGAGGTGCGCTTGCGGATTTCCACTTCCCCCTGGATGATGATGAACATCACATCCCCGGGCTCACCCTCCTTGAACAGAACTTCCCCGGATTCGAAGGTCTTCACGTACTTCTGGTAGACATTCTTGGTAATCTTCATGAGATGTTCCTTGGAGAAAGCCTCAGCGTTTCCGCTACAAGTCGGGGATCGACCTCCCTCACCACAGTATCGCCGATTCCCCGCTGAAGCACAAGGCGAAGTTTTCCCCGCCTCCTTTTCTTGTCGACCAGCATGGCTTTTACGAGGGATTCGGGTTTCCATCGGACCCGCAGATCAAAACCGTAGGACTCAGCCAGATCCCGAATGGTCGCGACGTAGCTGCGATCAGCCAGGCCGAGGCGCTCGGACAGCACGGCTGCCTGCACCACTCCCCAGGCCACGGCCTGACCGTGGCTCCAGAGCTTGTATCCGGTCACCGCTTCCACTGCATGGGCGTAGGTATGTCCCAGATTCAGGAAGGCCCGGTTGCCCGCCTCCCTCGGATCCTCCCCCACGATTCCGGCCTTCACGGCGATGCAGCGCCGAACCGTCTCCTCCATCAGGGCGGGATCCCTGGCCAGAATCCGCTCCTTCCTACTCGAAAGCATTTCGAGCAGAGCCGTATCCCCGAGAAGGGCGGTCTTGATCACCTCCGCCAAGCCGGAGCGGAACTCCCGTTCCGGGAGGGACTCCAATACCTCTACCACGATAAAGATCCGCTCCGCCGGGTAGAAGGTCCCGGCCATGTTCTTGTAGCCGCCGTAGTTGATGGCGGTCTTTCCCCCGATGGCCGCATCCACCATGGCCAGAAGACTGGTCGGAACGAGGAACAACCGGCACCCCCGCATAAACAGGGAGGCGGCGAAGGCGGCTAAATCACAGATCATGCCTCCGCCGATCCCGACGATCAGCCCGTCCCGCCCCAGGCCGGCCTCCAGAGCCTTGCGTACTATACGCCTGGCCCCGGGCCAGCTCTTGCTCTTCTCCCCCGGCGGCAGGACAACCCGTGCCAACGACGGAGTAATGTCATTGGACGGGACGCCGGTGACAGCCGGGACGCCGGCCGTGTTTCTGTCGAACACCAGGACCACACCGGAGTCCGCCGAAAGCCGGGACGCCTCGATCGACGAGGTGAAGTGGACATGGGAGGTGTAGTCCCCGAATCGGAAGCTCGCGGGATCGTTCATGAAACCTCACCCCCCAGCGCCCGAAACATGCCTACGAAGTCGGGAAAGGACACCTCGGCCGCTTCGAAGCCTTGAACCGTCACGCCATCCCGGATGCCGGCGCCCAGCACCGCAGCCGCCATGGCTATGCGGTGATCGCCTTTCGGATCTATGCGGCCGCTTGCCAATCTCTGGGGGCCTTCCACGGCAAAACCATCCTCGCTCAGCTCGATCCGGCCCCCCAGGGAGGAGAACAGGCGGGCCACGGCGGCCAGGCGATCGCTCTCCTTGTGACGCAATTCCCCCGCTCCCCTGATGCGGGTAACCCCCTGGGCGAAGGCACCCAGCACGGCGAGCAGAGGCACCTCGTCGATGCAGGAGGGGATCGACTCGGGCCCGACCTCTGCACCCTTCAAAGGCCCAGGCAGCACGCGCAGGTTGCCCACCGGTTCTCCCCCGCTGAACCGCTGCACCTCCGCCTCTATCCGTGCGCCCATGCGTTTCAATACGTCCAGGAATCCGAGCCGGCTGGGGTTCAAGCCGCAACCCTCGACCAGCAGCTCCTTTTGGCACACCAGCGCCCCGGCGATGAAGAAGGCCGCCGAGGATATGTCCCCCGGTACGGTCAACTCGAAAGAGGGCACCGAGTCCACCGGTTCCACGGTCAGCTCCGAGCCATCCCTGCGCAGCGGCAGCCGGAGGAAGTCGAACAGTCTTTCTGTGTGATCTCTCGAATCGATGCTCCCTCCCAGGCGCACCTCTCCCTGCGCCCGCAAAGCTGCTATCATCAAAGCGCTTTTCACCTGAGCGCTGGATACATCCAGCCGGTGGTCGATCGGCAGCAGTTCGCCGCTGCCGGGTGCGAATACCAGCGGCAAATTCCGGCCGCCGTTTCTGCCGTGAATCTGAGCGCCCATCCTGCGCAGAGGCTCCACGACCCGGAGCATCGGCCGGGATCGCAGAGAGCTGTCGCCGCTGAGCACCGTCAGGACCTGCTGCCCCGCCAGCAGCCCCGCCAACAATCTGGCCGTGGTTCCGGAGTTCCCCGCCTCCAGCACATTCCCGGCCTCCCGGAAACCCCGCAAACCCCTGCCCTCTATCTCGAGAGTTTTGCCGCTCCCGGCGCCCCGGGACTCCGCAACCCGCGGAATTTCCGCAACCCGCGGAATTTCCGTGACGGCCACGCCCAGGGCCTCCAGGCAGCTGCGGGTGGAAAGGCAGTCTCCGGTGTTCAGTGGATTGTGCACCCGGCTGCGACCCTCGGCCAGCCCGGAAAAGATAAGTGCTCTATGAGTAATCGATTTATCCGCAGGTGGGACGACCCTCCCCGTCAGTCCCCTGGGTGCTTTAAAGTCGAGGGTCATCGAAGCTACCAGTTGTCCCAAAGCTCCAGGATCTGCCGGGAATCCTTGAGTTTCAAAATCGCCTTCTCCTGGATCTGCCGCACCCGCTCCCTCGTAATCCCCAACAGCCTACCGGTCTCCTCCAAAGAGTGGGGACCGTCGCAGTCCAGGCCGAAGCGCAGTTTTATGATCCTCATCTCTCTGGCACTGAGCTTGTGCAGAACCCGTTGGAGCGTGTCCTGGAGGGTCAGGTGGAAGACGGATTCGAAGGGTTCATCGTGTTGCCGATCCCCGATCAGATCGACCAGCCTGGTGCTCTGGTCGCTGTCCACCGGCAGGTCAAGAGAGGTGGTCTCCTGGCTGAGCCTGTGAACCAGGATGATCTTCTTCACGTCCGTGTGCATATAGCGGGCCAGCTCCTCCGCGGAAGGGTTTCGTCCCAGCTCCTGGGTGAGGTGCTTCGCGACCATGTAGCATTTCTTGATCGTATTGAGCATGTGGATCGGTATGCGGATCATCCGTCCCTTGTCCGCCAATGCCTTGATGATCGCCTGTTTGATCCACCAGGTTCCGTAGGTGGTAAAGCGGCACCCCCTCCTGTAGTCGAATCGTTCCACAGCCTCGATCAATCCTATGTTCCCCTCGTCGACCAGATCCAGGAGAGTCAGCCCGCGGTACTGGAATTTTTTGGCAATGGACACCACCAGGCGAACGTTGCCGTTGATCATCCTGTACTTTGCCTGGAACAGGAGGCTCTCGAAATTTTCTCGTTTTTCCCTGTATACCTTTTCGCGAATAATGCCCCTCTGGTGCCGGTTGAACAGCCGCTGCAGCGACAACCGGCACCTCTCGATCTCCCGACCAATCGCCTGTTCCTGCTCCGCGGTAAGAAGGGCATAACGGGAGATCTGTTTGAGATACAGAGCCAGGGGATCGAACTCTGGGGTGGACTCGGTTATCGGGAGGGGGTCCTCCCCTCCGGGATTCTCGCCCTTGTCGCCTTTAAGAATGTGCCCATCCTCCACGCTTTCAACTTCGCGGAGCCAGCGCGGGGTCTACGGGTTTACCGTTCCGATACACGAGAAAGTACAGCTGAGGCACACCCTGGTGGACGTCATTTCCCAACCGTCCGATTTCTGCTCCTGGCGCCACCGTATCCCCCACTGTGACCAGGGTTTCCTCGTTTCCCGCGTACACGTAAGTATAACCGTTTTTACCTTCTATGAGTATTACCCTGCTGAACCCCCTGTACGGACCGGACCAGATTACCCGTCCCGAGGAAACCGAAACCACCGCGTCTCCCAAGCTTCCGTAGATCAGGGTGCCGGTGATCCGGCCGCTTAGAGCAATCCTGGTTCCCGGGTGGGGCCAGAGCAGAGCGGATTTTTGGCCGGAAACGGCGCTCTCAGAGCTTCCGGTCGCAGTGGAGGCCGTACCCTCACTCTTCCCGCCGTGATCAGCCACAGACGGTACTGTGGCCGAGCCGGGAAGGTAGAGCATCGTGCCGATCCTCAGCGCCGTGGAATCGGAGATGCCGTTGAAATCCATTAAGGCCTCGAGATCCACGTCGAATTGTCTGGAAATGCTGTAGAGGGTGTCCCCCTTTTGCACCTTGTAGCTGGGAGGGATCCGGATGCGCGTGCCCTCCCGCAGAGAACTGGGATCCGAGATCCCATTGTAGCGCTGGAGCACGTCCACGGGAACCTCGAATTTCCTGGAGATTCGATACAGAGTCTCCCCTTTTTTCAAGGTATAGCTCTCATTGGCGGCGGGGATGAGGCAGGGAAGCAGCAGGAACAGAAGAACGAGCAGCGCCGGATGCGCTACCAGGCCTCGCGAAGCTCTGAGTACAGAAGGTTGTGCCGCTGCCATGGTAAAAGAGGAACCCAAACAGATCTTCGGCTTTCCCGTTTAAAAACTCAAACATCTTCTCCCTCCACGAGCCAGGTTATTTTCTTGCAAATGTCTCCAGTCCGTTCTAAAATAGGGTCACTGCTCGATCGGGTCCTGAGTTGGCGCCTGGGGCAGGTTTTTACATCTTCTCAAGTGGTGCGCATCTTGAGTCCGCGCGTCCTCCCCGGGTGTCGACCCAAATGACGGCCCCAATCGATACATGGAAGAGGAGTGGAGGACATGGACTTAGAAAAAAAGCTAGACAGTGGAGATTTTGTCACTCTGACGGAGTTCATACCACCCAAGGGCACCGATGTGTCGGCCATGGTCGAAAACGCCGACCAGGTCCAAGGCTCCATCGATGCCCTGGTGATTCCGGATATGAACGGCGCCGTCATGCGCATGAGCGCCCTCGGTGCCGCGGCCATTCTGCAGCAACGGGGATTGCCGACGGTAATGGAGATGAACTGCCGGGATCGCAATCGCCTCGCTCTACAGGCGGATCTTCTGGCAGCCTCCGCCCTGGGCATCACAAACATCATCGTAACCGCCGGAGATGACCTGGCCGCGGGGGACCACCCGGAGGCCAAGGCTGTTTTCGACGCGGATACTCTTGCTTTGCTTGAAGCGATCCAGGGCCTGCAGCAGGGAAAAGATATGGCGGGCAGACCGCTTCAGGGATCTCCCAAGTTCCTGGTCGGCGCCACGGTCAGGGCAACCTTGAAGGGCAAACAGCTGAAGACCGAGGTTGAGATGGTCCGCAGGCAGGCCGAAGGAGGTGCGGCCTACTTCGTGACGCCCCCGTTGTTCGATATCTCCTCGATCCAACCCTTCCTACAATCTGTCGAAGGAGAAGGAATAAAAATCATACCCAGGGTACTTTTGTTGAAATCCCTCGGTATGGCTCGCTACCTCGATGCACATAACGACCTGGTCGACATCCCCCCGTCGACAATCGAACGGATCGAGAATGCCGAAGACATCCCTCTCGAGCTCATGCGCATCGCAACAGAGACTATCGCCGCCTTGAAGGAAGAGGGTTTCAGTGGAGCTCTGCTTGCCACCGCAGGCTGGGAACGCAGATTGCCCGAAATACTCGGAGTACAGCTGAAAGAGGACTTTCAGCGCAACTAAAGAGGTGTAAGGAGGGTACTTATGACCGCAAAAAAGAGAGTGCTTGTCGTGGATGACGAACCGGATTTCGTTGCCGTAGTCAGACGCAACCTCGAACAGGAGGGTTTCGAGGTAGAGGAGGCCTACAACGGGGATGAGGGCTTGAAACGGGTACGGGCGAACCCCCCGGATGCCATAGTTCTGGATGTGATGATGCCGGAAAAGGACGGTTACGCGGTCTGCGCCGAGTTGAAGGCGGACAAGCAAACCGCCGCCATCCCGGTCGTCCTGTTGACCGCCGTCGCATCCCACGTACCGTCTACCCGCTACACCCACTACAGCGGGATGACCATGGAGGCAGATGACTACCTTGCGAAACCCGCCTCGGCTGAACAGATCCTCAAAAGCCTGAAAAAGCTCCTCAAACTTTAAACCGAGGTGAGAACCATGGATCGAGGAGAGGAACAAGGAAAAGTACTGGTTATCGGCAGTGAGCAACAGTTTCGCAAATCCGTAGCGTCCATCCTGGGCATCAGTTTCACGGTACTCGAGGCTTCCACGGAAGACGAAGGTTTGGAAACGGCCCGCAAAGAGCGACCGCAGGCGATTGTGCTGGGATATCTCGAGCCGCGGGGAACGTCGTTTACTCTTCATGCCAAGCTTCGCGGGGGATGGATCACCAAGCACATACCCCTGGTCGTAGTAGATGTATTTGAAGGGGGACGACGGCACAAGGCATGGACCAACGAAGAAGCCATGCAGATGGAGGCGGAGGACTACATCTCGATCTCCACGAAGGAGGGGCAGGACATCCGCCCCCAGCTGGCGGCATTCGGACTGCTGAAGACCATCGACACCAAGCTGCACCGTACGTCGAACCTGCTGAAGGAAGCAATCCAGGATCCCGAGGTCTTCTGCGTGACCTGGGAACAGATCCCCGGCAGAGGCGCTTTCGAAATCCAGCAGGAAACCGTGATCGACAACGTCACCATTGCCGCCAGGAGCGGTAAGGTCCACGCCGTGAGCGTGACGGACAACCCGGGCGGGAATCCGGCGCTGTCGACGGAGATGCTCTGCGCCCAGATCAAGAAGGCCGACATGGAGCCGCTGGTTCATCTGGCCTGCCGGGACAAGAACAGGAATGAGATAGAAAGCATGCTCTACGGGCTGGCCGCCGAGGGGGTTCGGAATATCCTCATCCTGTCGGGAGACTACCCCTCCGCGGAGGGTTTCGAGGGGATGCCCAAACCGGTCTTCGATATCGACCCCGTGAACGCCCTGCATCTGGTCGCTGAGATGAACCGGGGGTTGGAGCACAGGCTCCTGAACAAAACCGTTACCCTGGCTCCCACGAATTTCTACGCCGGTGTGTGTATCTCCCCGTTCAAGAAATTGGAATCCGAACTGGTCGGGCAGTACTCCAAGTTGAGGAAAAAGATAGAGAACGGCGCCGGCTTCATCATCCTCCAGGTAGGTTACGACGTAAGGAAGCTTCACGAGGTGCTGCAGTGGTTGAAGGTCCACAACTACTCGGTTCCGGTGCTGGCAAATGTCTATGTCCTGCCCTACGGTGTAGCCAAGTTCATGAACAGAAACGGCGTGCCAGGGTGCGTAGTTCCCGACAAGCTGGTCGCCGAGCTGGGTGAGGAGGCGAAGGCGGAGGACAAGGGACGGTCGGCCCGCCTCTTGAGGGCGGCCAAGCAGTACGCCCTGGCCAAAGGCATGGGGTGCGCCGGCGCCCACATCGGGGGTCACGGGGTCACCTATGAGATGCTGGAGTACATAGTCAACAAGGGCGAGGAGCTGTCCGAGAACTGGCAGGACCTGGTTGGGGAGTTCGACTATCCTCAACCGGGGGGATTCTACTACTTCGAAAAGGATGAAAAGACAGGCCTGTGCACGGATACCCCGGCTGCCAGAACGGCCAGGAATCGGGTGCCCCTGGCTTACCGCCTCACCCGGCTGGCACACTCACTCATGTTCAATGAGAAGCGTTGGTACTTCAAGATGGTACAGCGCTTCTCAGCGCGGGTGGATTCACATCCCCGGGCGATAAAATTCTTCTTCTTCTTCGAACACATGGCCAAGGTGGCGATGTTCGGATGCATGAACTGCGGCGACTGCGCCCTGTTCGATGTGGCCTACGTGTGCCCCATGTCCCAATGTCCGAAACAGCAGCGCAACGGTCCCTGCGGCGGCAGCTATGAGGGGTGGTGCGAGGTCCATCCCAACGAAAAGAAATGCATCTGGGTGCGGGCCTACGAGAGGCTGAAACCCTTCAAACAGGAGCTGCCCGAATATATCGTCAAACCCTGCGACTGGAATCTGCTGGAAAGCTCATCCTGGCTCAACTTCTATCTGGGACGGGATCACACGGCCAAACGGCTGGGGATCACACCTCCCCGGCGCAAAACCGACAAGGAGGGCGCCGCTAAGGCGTAGCGCCGTCGCTGTCCGTCGGGAGCATAACCGTGAAGGTGCTCCCCTTGCCCGGTGTGCTCTTTACGCGGATCTTCCCCCCCACCTTTTCGAGCAACTCCTTGACGATCGGTAGACCGAGCCCCGTTCCGCTGATATATCTGGTTTTTTCATCCTTGACCCGATAGAACCTGTCAAAGATGCGCTCCAGGTGCCGGGCGTCGATCCCCATCCCGTTGTCGATGACCTCCACGGAAATCCTGTTCTTCAGGCGCTTCGCCCTTACCCGAACCTTCCCCCCATCCGGGGTGTAGTTGATGGCATTGCTGATCAGGTTTCCGAAGATGCTCTCCAGGGCAAAAGGATCGGCAACCAGCTCCGGAAGCGCTTCGGAGGGCAGCTCCAGGGAAAGTTTTTGCCCACGCTTGTTGGCCTTCGTTCCCAGAAAGCTCACGATTTTTCCGAGCAGCTCATCGAGTCGAAGAGCTTCGGGATTCGAATAGCTTGTACCGGACTCGATCCGCGACAGATCGAGAAGATCCCCCACCAGGGCAATCATTTCGTGGGTTTTTTCGAACGCCCTGGACAGGATGGGCAGGTCGTCCGTGGTCGACCCATTGGTGAGGTCGCGGATGACCAGGGCGAGCTGTTCGTGGATCGTGGAGAGGGGTGATCGGAGCTCGTGGGAGACTTCGGCTACGAACTCGGATTTCACCCTGTCCAGGGCTCTCAGCGCGGTGATATCCGACAGAGTCATCACCGCACCCAGGCAGTTGCCCCCCTCACTGACGATGGGACGCCCCTTGGCCAGAAGGCTTTTCCCGCCGGGCAACTCGATTTCATAGGCGTTGATCAGTTCCTGCTCCCTCTTCCTGCCCTGGGAGATCTCTGTGACCAGCCGGCAGAAACCCTCATCCTTCACATAGGCGCCGATTCCGTCCCCCGGTTCCGCCACCCGCTCCACCTCCAGCAGCTGGCGGAAAGCCGGATTCATCAGGACCACCTTGCCCCGGGCATTGGTCACCACCACTCCGGTGGGCAGAGATTCGATGATCGTGCGGGTGCGGCTCTTCTCGTCTCCCAGATCGGCCAATGTTCTCTGGCGCTCCAGGTCCAGCTTTATCGCCTCCGCGGTCAGGCGTATTCTTTCGTGGGCCCGGCGGATCACGATCCGCAGCTGATCCGGTTCGAACGGTTTGGGGATGAAGTCGTAGGCTCCCAGCTTCATGGCCTCGATGGCCAGTTCCACGGTGGCGTAGCCGGTGATCACGATTACCAGAATCCCGGCGTTGAACTCCCGGATCTCTTGCAGGATCTCCATGCCGTCGACGCCGGGCATCTTCAGATCCAGCAGCACGATGGACACGGGATCCCGCTTGACAATCTCCATCCCCGCCTCCCCGGAGGCGGCGGTTATAACCTGATAACCCAATCGTGAGAGGATGCGTTCGCACCCGTCCCGCGTGTCCGCCTCGTCATCGACCACGAGTATCAGAACATCGTCAGTCCGAAACGGTGACATGATCCTCACCTTGCGTCAGAGGAAGCTCAACCACAAAGGTGGCGCCCCCACCGGAATTGTTCCTGACCGTGATAGTCCCGTGATGGTTCTGCACGATCCCGTAGGCCACGCTCAAACCCAGGCCGGTTCCCTTACCGTGTTCCTTCGTCGTGAAGAAGGGATCGAAGATCCGGGGAATCACATCTTCGGGTACTCCCGGGCCTGTATCGGAAATCTCGAAACAAACACTCCTCCCCGAACGAGAGCGACGGGATTTGACAGTGAGTTTGCCCGCCCCCTCCATGGCCTCGGCGGCGTTGATGATCAGATTCATAAACACGTGGTAGATCTGTTGGATATCTACGGGCACCTTCGGCAGCGTTGAGCCAAAGTCTTTTTCGATCTCGATGTTGTGGAATATGGCCTGGCTCTGCAGCAGGAAGATCGTCCGGGATACGGCCCTGTTGAGATTCTCGGGCTTGATTTCCTGACGAGTCTGACGGGCAAACTCGAGCAGCTCCTTGACGATGTCCCGGCAGCGCTCGGCATCCTTGAAGATCCGCATGAGGTCCTTCTTAACATCCCTGTCCAGATCGTGTTCCTCCATAACGATCCTGGTGAACAGGGTTATGCCGTTCAGCGGATTGTTGAGCTGGTGAGCCACCCCGGCGGCCAACTTGCCCAGAGAAGCGAGCTTTTCCGCCTGGAGCAGCTGCATCTGCGTGGCCTCCAGTTCCCTCTTGATCTCCAGATCCTCCCTGAGGTCGTGAAAAAAACCTATGGTCGCCATCTCCCGCCCCTTGTCGTAGATGATCGAGGCGTTCAGGCTGATCGGCACGGTCTCCCCGCTCTTCATGCGCAGGCGGACATCGCAGGTTTTGAGCTTGCCCACTTCCCCGCACTCGTCGCTGCGCAGCTTTTTCATCACCAGGCGGGCATCGTCGCCGGGGTACAGGTCCCGAATGCTCAGATTCTCCAGAGCCTCCTGAGGCGTGTAGTCCAGGATCCGGGCTGCGGCGTCGTTGAAGATGAGGATCTTTCCGTTCATGTCGGAGGCGATGACACCGTCGACCGCACTGAATATCAGGCTGCGTAGAAAAGCATTGGAGTGTTCGAGAAGCGTATTATCAGGGTTACGGACTTTCGCCCTGGCCATACTAAGTTTTAATCAGCTTTAGGGTACAAAGAAGGGCTTTCAGCTGTCAAGGATTATATCTCACGATAGCTGATCGGCCGGTAAGTCAATCCCAAACTCTCTCCTGCCAGTGGGAAGATCTGAAAGTAAATGAAGAAACTTAAGATACTTCTTAACTCGGGCTGGGCGGATTTGAACCGCCGGCCTCTCGGTCCCGAACCGGTCAGAATGATACCTCAGAAGTTTCTTATGCGTATTATCTGCCTTTTTCCTTTGAATCCACCTAGTTCAGGGAAGGATTTTCATCATTTGGTTGAAATATGGTCGACGCTCCTGAAAAAAAGACGCCCGGGGAAAGGAGGCAAAACCCAGGCGTCTATATGTGAAAACCTATATCAACAGGTATCCCTATTCTGTCTAGATTTCCATCTTTTCTATTGCAGTCTCAAATTGACGGAAAGTTGGGCCTGTATAATACCCAACAATAAAAGGGTTGGGGACCATATGTTGTCGGCTATAACGCCAGAACTGTCTGTCTTTCGGTCCCGAACCAAGGCAATAATATCTACCTCAATATCTTCCTCAAGCCTTCATTTCATTCTTCCAGACCTTCAGTCCTCCAGCACGCGGTTGATGTACTCTGAGTAATCCTTGCGCACGGGCGCATACTCCACGTCCATCAGCACGGAGGAGATCATGTAGTCCGCCGTGGCCCGATTGCAGGCGATGGGCACGTTGTACAGCACCGCGATGCGCAGCAGAGCCTTCACGTCCACATCATGGGGAAGGGGGTTCATGGGATCCCAGAAGAAGATTACCATGTCTACCTCTCCCTCGACAATCAGCGCCCCCAGCTGCTGGTCTCCACCGAGAGGTCCGGACTTGAGCTTGCTTATCGGATACTTGAACGTCCGCAGGCCGTCGAGCTTTCGAACCAGGGATTCCTCCACCAGCCGGCCTGTGGTTCCGGTGCAGATGAGTTGGTGATTCATCAGGATGGTCCAGTTCCACTCCACCCACTCGATCATGTCCTTCTTGCGCTGATCATGAGCAACCAGGCCAATCCGCTTGACGATGTTCATGCTA